>Ga0164243_10010473_pt1 | contig 13325 bp, 13 predicted proteins | sample OricompcompostOP_FD_108781 | JGI IMG/M metagenome (GOLD analysis project Ga0164243, IMG submission 108781) | Organic Plus compost microbial communities from Emeryville, California, USA - Original compost - Organic plus compost (OP) | ecosystem: Engineered > Solid waste > Mixed feedstock >... | reverse complement strand
TCAACAGTCGCTCGCTGACGCTCGCTCATGCCGCCGCACCCGTCGAAGAAACGCAACCATACGGGCACAGCGGCCCGAGACACTCAACAGTCGCTCGCTGACGCTCGCTCATGCCGCCGCACCCGTCGAAGAAACGCAACCATACGGGCACAGCGGCCCGAGACACTCAACAGTCGCTCGCTGACGCTCGCTCATGCGCACAGACCGGCTTCCTCAAGCTGCTGCTTCCTCGCTTCGTCGGCGCTGCCACCCTCGGAGCCCGTCGTACCCGCCGACGATCCGCTCGACGGGGAACTCGACGACCCCGGAGAGGAGGTCGACCCGCTCGAGGCCGATCCGGACTTCTTCGCCTTCTTCGCCCCCGGCGTGCTGCCGGCGTCGATCGCGCTCGCGGTCAGCGCCTTGGTCAGCGGCTTGTCGTTGCGCAGGCGCTTCCAGACCTTCTCCGCTGCCGGGGTCAGGACGACCCGGTTCGGGTTGCTCGGGTCGTACTCCCAAGGCGCGGTGATGAACTTGATCTTGTTGAGCCCGATGTCCTTGAAGCCCATCCCGATGCCGGCCATCTTCTTCAAGTTGCCGAGGCCCTTGTCGACGGTCAGGCCCTTCGTGGCCGCATCGAGGAACTTCACCACCTTGACCGGGTTGGTGAGCGTGTTGGAGGAGAGCACCTGAGCGGCCATCGAGCCGATGAACGCCTGTTGACGCTGGACGCGGCCGAGGTCGGAGCCGTTGCCGATGCCATGTCGAATGCGCACGTACTGCAGCGCCTGGTTGCCGGAGATCCGCCGGGTCCCGGCCTTGAGATAGATGCCGTGGCTCCGGTCGTCCCAGGTCTGCGGGATGCAGACCTCCACGCCGCCGATGGCGTCGACCATCGACCGGAAGCTGGCGAAGTCGACGACCACGAAGTGATCGATCCGGATACCGCTGAGGTGTTCGACCTGAGCGATCGTGCAGGCCGGCCCCCCGACGGCGTACGCCGCGTTCCACATCTGACCGGCCGCGGCCGGGATCACCCGGTCGTCGGTCTTGCACTCGGGCCGGTCGACGATGGTATCGCGCGGGATGCTCACGCCGTAGGCGTGTCTACGGTCGGCCGAGAGGTGCAGCAGGATGGTGGTGTCGGAGCGACCGCTCCCGCCGGTCAGACCGTCGATGTCACAACCCTTGCAGTCGCGACTGTCCTCGCCCATGACCAAGATGTTGAGAGGCTCGTGCGGGCCCTCGACCGCCACCTTGTCCGGCCGGTCCCCCACGATCTCGTCGTTGGCGTTGAGGACGGTGAGGTTCCCGTTGAGGTGACGGTAGAGGTAGACCATGCCGAGTCCGGTCACCAGGACCAGCACGATCAGGGTTGCCCCCAGGACCTGCAGCACCGTATGTCGCCGCTTCGGTTCGGCGCGGCGCTTGCCGCCGGCAGGTGCTGGTGACGGCGAGCTCGGCGGTACTGGAATGCGCGGCACCGTCGGCGGTACGTCCGCCCGCGAGCTCCCGGCCGAGGTGGCCGCCGGCGTGCCCGCTGACCCGCCCGGCGCCGCACCATTCGGTGCTGCACCACCGTGCACGTCGGCGTACAGGCTCGCATAGGGGTCGTAGGCTGCCGAGTCCTGCTCCGGGGTCGCCGAACCCGACTGCTCGTCGCTGTGCAACGCAGACAGGTGGGGTTCGGGCATGGATCACCGTCACTCGGGCTGGGGGCGGGACGTCGTCGCGTGATGCGACCCTACGCGTGACAATCAAGTGTGGGGGCGACCGCCGGGTAACCCCAAACCGCCGTCGTCGGCATCCGCGTGACATCATGGCGCATCGCGCCCCAGTAGCTCAGTGGATAGAGCAGCCGCCTCCTAAGCGAAAGGTCGCCAGTTCGACTCTGGCCTGGGGCACGAGCTTTGGATGACGACGCCTGGGCCAGCCAGCGCGACGCCAGTCAAACGCCGCGGCCTGCATTGCCCGCTCAGTTGTCGGTGAGCGGCTCGCGGTAGAGGACGACCTTGGTGGCGTGCGCGCCGTAAGTCTTCGGAGCGTCGTCGAAGTCGGCCAGTGAGGTGGTGACTTTCTCGGCCGGGAAGTCGTGCTCACGTATCCACGCCAGCAGCTCAGGCAGGTGTGCGCGCGGATGGGAGACGCTGGCGTGCAGGGTGATGTCGGTGGCGTACATGTGCATCACTGGCACGCCGGTGCGGGCGCCGACGTAGTACCCGACCGGGCACACCTCCCCTCCGGGTGCCGCCGAGCGGATCGCGTGCCGCAGGCCGGCCCCGCTGGAGGACGCTTCGATCACGAGGTCGTACGCCTCCTTCTCGGCAGGCGGCGCGGGGAACCCGGCGGCGAGGATGCCCGCGACCCCTGGCAACCGGCCGATTGCTCGCTCGACCGGTCTCGCACCGAGCGACTCCGCAATCGCCAACCGCGTCGGGCTAGCGTCCTGGTAGTCGACGATGCTGGCACCGTGAGCGGCGGCAAGCCCGGCGGCGTAGAGTCCGATGCTAGGCGCTCCCCCGCCGACGACGAGCACCCGCGTACTGGGTCGCCGCCGCAGGAACGGCACCACGATCTGCCAGGCGTTGGCGAGATTGTCGGCCGCCGCAGCGACCCGGAGCGGGTCGAGACCGTCGGGCAGCCCGACCAGGGTATGCGAGGCGTACGGCACTCGGATCAGGTCAGCGATGGTGCCGCCGAAGGGACCCGACGCGGCACCGAAGCCGTACGCCGCCAGCATCAGCTCGGAGTCATTGCCGTCCTTGCCGGTGGCGAACTCACGGCGCGTGGTGACGCACTTGGACGTCAGGCCACGCCCGCAGTTGTCGCAGGTACCGCACGAGATCGACCATGGGATCACCACCCGGTCCCCGACTGCCAGGCCGTTGACATCAGCGCCGAGCGCGACGATCTCGCCCAGGCTCTCGTGGCCGATCGGGAACGGCCCCTGGAACGGGACCGGCCCACAGATCCGACGGATCGACGGCTCGAACGCGCCACTACGCAGGCCAAGCTGGAATGCCCGCGAGACCGGCTGATGCATCGGCAGCGTGTCGCCGTCGCAGCGGCCAGCCACGAACGGCCGCACGATCGCGTCGGTTGGCGCGAGCAGCTCCGGCTCGGGCACCTCCAGCCAGGTCAGCTTGCCGGGTGCCAGGAAGTTCAGCTCACGCAACATCTACTCCGTCCGATCGACTATGTTATGCGTCATAGACTATTCGGAGACGGACATAGGAAGGCAAGAGCGCGTGGCCCAGGGCACACGAGAGCGGATGATCGCCAGCGCGGCAATCCTGCTACGCCATCACGGATCTAGTAGCACCTCCTTCCCCAAGGTGCTGACTCACTCCGGAGCCCCGCGCGGCTCCATCGGCCACCACTTCCCCGGCGGCAAGACCGAACTGCTTCGCGAGGCTGTCACAGCCGCTGGCAGCGAGATCACCGAGCGGCTGACCGCGGCAGCCGCGGCCGGCGCGGACGCCACCACGCTGGTGGACGGCATCTGCGACTACTTCACCGCCTGGCTGGTCCGCACCGACTTCACCGCCGGTTGCCCCGTCGCCGCAGTCGCCCAGGATGCCTACGACAACCCCGAACTGGCCGCCGCCACCAACCGCGCCATCCAAGCATGGACAGACGTCCTCTCCGACACACTGACCGGCGACGACCCGGCGCGGGCCCGCGCCCTCGCCCAGCTCTGCGTCGCCGCCGTCGAAGGCGCCATCATGATGGCCCGCGTCGCGCACTCGACCGAACCCCTCGACGCCGTACGGGCACAATTAAGACCGCTACTCACCAACCCCTGAGCCGTGCTCCAGCAGACGACGCCAAGCGCCGCCACACCCTCACGCGATGGCCCTCGTACCGCCGAGCGCCGCAGCAGCCAACTCTCCCAACACACTCGGCGAACGCCCACCGGCCCGAGGCCACCAGCGGCCGAGCCATCGCAGCCAGCCGAAAGGCCCGGAAATAGCCGGAAATAGCCGGAAATAGGCAGAGCCGCCGGCGTCTCGGGTCACCAGCGGCTCTGCTGAAGAGCATGCCACGGACCTCCAAGTCCGTCCGGAGAATTCCGCGAAGTCACCGCAACTGGACCAGACCACGGTCAGGCGGCCTGGGGCCTAATCACGCGGATCGTGCAGATCACCCGGTCCGTGCGGGTGCAGCCGATCCCGGTCGCCCTCGATCTCGCGTCCGCGGCGACGGTCCATGAACGCCGCCCAGAGCTGGGCGCTCGCGACGATGACGACAAACACCACGAAGAAGACGATGACAGCGATCAGCCAGGTGCTGACCAGCGGGGTCACGACGGTCATGACGCCACCCCCTGGATTTCGCCGGACCGCACCGCGGGCAACACCTCGGCGCCGAACGCACGGATCATCTCCCGGTAGTGGGGCCCGATCGCGGCGACGTAGATCTCATCGAAGCCGGCGTCGAGATAGGGCACGAAGGCTGCGGCGTGGCGGTCCACGTCGGGCCCGCAGACCAGGCTCTCTCGGGTCATCTCGGGGGTGACCAGCTGCGCGGCCTGCTCGAAGTGACGTGGCGTGGGCAGCATCTGGGCCAACTCTCCGGGCACGCCCGAGGTGCCCCAGAGTCGATGGGCATGGTCCACGCCTTCCTCCTCGATCGGCGCCCAAGCCGCCTTGAAGCCGGCACAGGCGGGCTTGCGACCCGCGACGTCGCGGAAGAGTTGCCGCAGCTCGGGGTCGGGTGACGTCGTGACGTAGCCGTCCCCGATCTCGCCGGCCAGCCGGGTGGCGGCGGCCCCGAACCCGGAAACCCAGACCTCGGGTGGGTTCTCGGGAAGGGTGTAGATCCGGGCATTGTCGACGGTGTAGTGCCGACCGTCGTGATCGACGATCTCACCCGTCCACAGCCGACGCATGATCTCCACGGCCTCGCGCAACATCTCGAGGCGTACCTCGGCCCGCGGCCAAGCGTCTCCATGGATGTGCTCGTTGAGCGCCTCACCACTGCCGACGCCCAGGCGGAACCGACCCTCGTGCATGACCGCCGCAGTCGCGGCCGCCTGGGCGGTCACGACCGGACTGATCCGCATCGTCGGGCAGGTCACCGCCGTCATCACCGGTAGTCGAGAAACCCTCGCAAGCGCGCCGATCACCGCCCAGACGAAGGCACTTTGACCCTGCGCGTCGTTCCACGGATGGAAGTGATCGCTGATCCAGAGTGCGTCGAAGCCCGCCTCCTCGGCGAGCGTCGCCTGCTCGAGCAGCTGGTCGGGCGAGTACTCCTCGGTGGAGAGGAAGTAGCCGATCGTGACGTCGTGGCTCATAGCGTCCAGGTACCCGACCTGCGCCTGACATTACCCGCCCATCTTGCCGCGATTCGCGACGATCACCGCGATCGGAGGAATCAGCGCGGCCACGATCGACATCACCACGGCGGCGGTCGTCGACCACAGCCGGATCAGGTTCCAGGCGAGGATGATGAGCACGAGGCAGGTGCCCATCAGCCAGAAGTACGCCGCCTTCTGCGTCATCCTCATGACCACGCGGTACCCGTTCCGCGCCGCCTCAAGGGCAACCGGCGGGACTCATCGACTCACCCGACTCGACTCACCCGACGACCTCGAACCGGATTCCGGCAGCGAGCAGCCGAGCAAGGAGCGCCTCGCCCATCGCTTCCGCGCTCGTCACACAGCCGGCAGTCTCTGGCAGGTCGTCGAGCGCGAGGCACAGCGCTGACTCGGCAAGCATCCGGGCAGTCTCGGTATAGCCAGGGTCGCCACCCCAGACCCGGGTGTGGATCCTGCGACGCTCGTCGGCCGGACCAGCCTCGGCGACGAAGTCGACGGTGAACCAGGAGCTCGCCCGACGCCGCTCGGAAGGGCCGGTGCCCTGCGGGAGCCGGCTCCCCAGCAATCGCCGCACCGGCGGGACCTGAGCCGCGAGGGCCAGTCCCCCGACCGCGGCAGCGCCGCCGACGGCGTACCGCAGTGTCTTGATGCCGGCGTAGTGGGTGTAGCTGAAGTCCGGTCCGTACGCCGCCAGGGCGCGACCACTGCGCGCCACGATCTGCGGGTCGATGGTCGGGAGCGGGAGCAGCCAGTAGCCGAGCAACGGGTCACGGTGCGGGCGGCCGGCGACCGCGCGAGCCCGGCGGCCCTCGGGCCGCGGCTCCAGCCGAGCCCGCTCGCGTGCGGCGGCACGAGCCTGGCGTGGCCGGCCGAGCTGTCCGAGTGCGGAATGGAAGGTACCGCCGGAGATGCCGGCCCGCGAGCGGACCACCCCGCGGAGCGCGACCGGCCCGCTCAGGCCGCCCGCAGCCCCGGCGAGCTCTCGTATGGTGAAGAACGCACCGAGGTCGTGCGGGATCGAGTCGAAGCCGCAGGCGTGCACGATGCGGGCCCGGGTCGCGCGCGGTCGCGTCGTACCGCACATACATGGTGTCGACGAACTCCGGTTCACCGGTCAGGTCGACGTAGTCGGTGCCCGCCTCGGCACAGGCCCGGACCAGTGGTTCACCGCGTTCGAGGTAGGGGCCGACCGTGGTGGCCAGGACCCGGGTCCGTCCGGCAGCAGCCGCGACGGAGGCCGCATCCTCCACATCGAGACGGATCAGCGCGGGCTCGGCGAGCGCCGCGTTGCTCGCCGCCAGCCGGTCGCGGACCTCAGCGAGCTTGGCGGTGTCCCGCCCGGCCAGACCCCAGCGGAGTCCGGGCGGCGCCTGCTCGGCCAGGTAGTCGGCGGTCAGGCCGCCGGCGAAGCCGGTGACGCCGACCAGGATCAGATCGAGGTCTCGCTTGGGATCGCGGGTCATGTTGCGACTCTCTCAGAGCAGGGGGAGTTGTCCGATTCGGCCACGCGGGCCGCGTGGACGCGGGAGAATCAACGCCATGTCTGACGGGGTTATCCGGGTTTTCCTGCTAGACGATCACGACGTGGTACGGCTGGGGCTGCGCACGCTGCTGGAGCTCGAACCCGACATCGAGGTTGTCGGAGAGGCGCGCACCTGCGCCGCCGCGCGGACGGCCATCGCGGAGCTGCGCCCCGACGTCGCCATCCTCGACGCGAACCTCCCCGACGGTTCCGGTATCGACGTCTGCCGCGATGCCCGAGCGCTCGACTCCGACATCAAGGTCATGATCCTCACCAGCTACGACGAGGACGAGGTGATGGCAGCCGCGATCATGGCAGGCGCCGCCGGCTACGTGTTGAAGCAGATCGAGAGCAGCAGCCTGGTCGCCGGCGTACGCCTGGTGGCCAAGGGCCACACCCTCATCGACCCGGAGGCCGCAGCCCGGGTCGTGCGGGAGGTGCAGCTACGCAAGCACACCTACGACGTCATGGCCGATCTCACGCCACAGCAGACCCGGATCCTGCACCTGATCGCCGAAGGTCTCTCGAACCGCGAGATCGCCAGCCGGCTCTTCGTCGCGGAGAAGACCGTCAAGAACCACGTGACCGGCCTGCTCGCCAAGCTCGGCGTCAATCATCGCACCCAGGCGGCACTGCTCGCCGCGCGCCTCCCCCGCGACCCCGAGATCCCGCGCGAGGCTGCGCCCTCCGAGGCTCAGCGGTCGACCGCGGTCCCGCGCCAGCGTGGATCCTCGCGGACGCCGAGGAACGCGCAAGCACCGGCCACCTGACCGAGGCCGCAGGTCGGGTCGCGCTGCGGAGCCGTGATGCCCGACCTTCTCGAGAAGGCGAATCGGCGGGCGCACTGAATCGCCGAACTACGCTGGAGGCATGTGCCGCAACATCCGCCCGCTCCACAACTTCGAGCCGCCCGCGACCCGCGACGAGGTGACCGCGGCCGCGCTGCAGTACGTGCGCAAGGTGAGCGGGGCGACCAAGCCCTCGCAGGCCAACCAGGACGCCTTCGACCGGGCCGTCACGCAGATCGCCCACATCACCCAGCACCTCCTCGATGACCTCGTCACCACCGCACCGAAGAAGAACCGTGACGTCGAGGCGGCCAAGGCGCGTGCGCGCGCACAGGCGCGGTACGCCCGATGAGTCTGCTCGACCCGGCCGCACCGACGGCCCCGGCCACCGCGCGGCCCGACGCGCCGAGATACGCCGCCGCCCTGGCGCTCCTGGCGGACCGACCACTCGTCGTCCTGACCGGAGCGGGTCTCTCGACCGATTCCGGGATTCCCGACTATCGCGGTCCCGGCAGTCCGAACAGGCAGCCGATGACCTACCAGGAGTTCGTCTCCGGGCCGGCGGCGCGGCAGCGGTACTGGGCGCGCAGCCACGTCGGTTGGGGTCGAATGAAGGCCGCCGAGCCCAACAACGGCCACCGCGCCCTGGCAGCGATCGATCCCGACCTGCTCATCACTCAGAACGTCGACGGCCTCCACGAGCGAGCCGGCTCGGCGCGCGTCGTCGCCCTCCACGGACGCATCGCCGAGGTGATCTGCCTCAACTGTCGACAGGTCACCTCGCGCACCGCGCTCCATCAGCGGATGGAGGCGCTCAACCCCGGCTGGGCGGCCGCCCATGCCGATGTCGAGGTGCGCCCCGACGGTGACGTGGCGCTCGAGGAGACCGTCGGGTTCGTCGTACCCTCATGCCTCAACTGCGGCGGCATCCTCAAGCCCCACGTGGTCTTCTTCGGCGAGAACGTCCCAAAGGAGCGGGTAGCGGTGTGCATGGACGCCGTCGACGCGCTCGCCAGCAAGGACGGGGCGCTGCTCGTCGCCGGCAGCAGCCTGACGGTGATGAGCGGCTACCGGTTCGTACGCCGGGCCTATAAGGCCAGCACGCCGGTGGTGATCGTCAACCGTGGCGCGACCCGAGGTGACGAGCAGGCGACCTACAAGATCGACACCGGGGCCAGTGAGTTCCTGACCGGTCTCGCCCGGGTCAGAGCTTCTTGACGAAGATGTGGTCGGCGGCCTCAGGGATGATCTCTGCGGTTTCGCCGCCCGACCCGATCAGGACGCCGTCGTCGGTCGCTCGCACCGAGACGGTCTTGTCCGGGGTCGCGCCGACGCGGCGCAGCGCGCTCATCAGGGTCTCGTCCTTCTGCATCTCCTCGGAGATGCGACGGACCAAGACGGTCGCCTTGTCCTCGGTCGCCGCCTTCGACAGCGGCTCGACGCCCGCCATGAACTCCTCTTGGAAGTCGGCGCCACCGAGTTCGTCGAGACCCGGGATCGGGTTGCCGTAGGGCGACTCCGTCGGCTGGTCGAGCAGCGCCAGCAGCCGCTTCTCCACGGACTCCGACATGACGTGCTCCCAGCGGCACGCCTCCTCATGGACGAACTCCCACTCCAAGCCGATCACGTCGGTCAGCAGCCGCTCGGCCAAGCGATGCTTGCGCATCACCCTGGTCGCGAGTCGCATGCCCTCCTCGGTCAACTGGAGGTGACGGTCGCCCTCGACGGTCAGGAGGCCGTCCCGCTCCATCCGCGCGACCGTCTGGGACACGGTCGGCCCGCTCTGGTGAAGACGCTCGGCGATCCGCGCACGCAGCGGGACGATCCCCTCCTCGACCAGTTCGTAGATGGTCCGGAGGTACATCTCGGTGGTGTCGATCAGATCGCTCACACCACCATTCTAGGGTGTATAGGTGAGCCTTACCGAGTCGTTGGAGGGCGCGGCGTCCGGCGCCGTGTCCCACCCCACATCCGACCCGTCGACCGACCCCTCCACGAGCCCCGCCGGAGCCTCCCCCGGCGGCGGGGACGAATGGTGGCGGCACGCCGTGACCTACCAGGTCTACGTCCGCAGTTTCGCGGACCGTAGCGGCGACGGCGTCGGCGATTTGCCCGGCATCACCGACCATCTCCCCTACCTACACGAGCTCGGCGTCGACGCCCTTTGGCTCACGCCGTTCTACACCTCGCCCCAGAAGGACCACGGGTACGACGTCGCCGACTACACCGACGTGGACCGGCTGTTCGGCACGCTCGCCGACGCCGACGCACTCATCACCCGGGCCCACGAGCTCGGGCTGAAGGTCATCGTCGACCTGGTGCCCAACCACACCTCGAGCGCGCATCCGTGGTTCCAGGCGGCACTCGCGGCGGCGCCCGGCAGCCGGGAGCGGGAGCGCTACCTGTTCCGCGACGGCAGCGGGCCGGACGGCGGCGAGCCGCCCAACAACTGGCCCTCCGTCTTCGGTGGACCGGCCTGGACGCGAGTCACCGAGGCGGACGGGCGGCCTACGAGCGACGGCGCGGCGACGCCAGAGCAGCAGCACCTGCCGAGTACCGGTGCGGCGACGCCGACGCGTTCACCCCAATTCTATTTGCACCTCTTCGACTCCTCCCAGCCCGATCTGAACTGGCGCAACCCCGAGGTCGCGGCCATGTTCGAATCGGTGCTGCGATTCTGGCTCGACCGCGGCGTGGACGGCTTCCGCGTCGACGTCGCGCACGGGCTGATCAAGGACGCCGACCTGCGCGACCAGATCCTCCCCGCCGAGCCGGAGGACCCGCTCGAGCCCCATGCCATGGTGGAGCGCACGGCGGCCGACGAGCCCATGTGGGACCAGCCGGAGGTCCACGAGATCTACCGGTCGTGGCACCGGATCCTTGCCGAATACCCCGGCGACCGGATGCTCGTCGCCGAGGCGTGGACCCAGACGCCGGAGTCGCTGGCCCGCTATGTCCGGCCCGACGAGATGCAGCAGGCCTTCAACTTCGCCTGGCTGCTCGCGGACTGGTCGGCCGCCGAGTTCGCCGACGTCATCCGCGGCACCCTGTCCGCGCTGGCCGAGGTCGGCGCCCCACCGACCTGGGTGCTGAGCAACCACGACGTCGTACGTCATCCGACGCGATACGGCGGCGGGCCGGTCGGCCTGGCTCGGGCGAAGGCCGCGACGCTCGCCATGCTGGCTTTGCCCGGATCGGCCTACCTCTACCAGGGCGAGGAGCTCGGTCTCGAGCAGGTGGACGTGGCCGAGGAGCATCGCCAGGATCCGGCCTGGCTCCGCACACGGACATCCGAGGCGCCCGAGCCCGGGCGCGACGGCTGCCGGGTGCCACTGCCCTGGGCGGGGACGACCCCGCCGTACGACTTCTCGCCCGAAGGCGTCAGCCCGTGGCTCCCCCAGCCCGAGACCTGGGCGCCGCTGACCGCCGCTGCCCAGAGCCAGGCCCCCGGCTCGACGTTGCAGTTCTATCGTGCGGCGCTGGCCGCGCGCCGTGAGCACGCGTTGGGCGCGGGCAACGAGGTCACGCTGCTGGATGCCCGCACGGATGTGCTGACGTTCCGTCGCGGCTCGCTGACGGTGGTGCTCAATGCCGGCTCGGCAGCAGTCGAGCTCCCCACCGGCACGATGCTGATCGCCAGCGGGGAGCTCGACGACGGGCTGCTGCCCCCGGATACGGCGGTGTGGCTCGCCGGGTGAGGATCAGCCCTCGAGCGCCTCGTTGTAGCGGCCGAGATTGTCGGCGAGATCGGCCAGCTCGGCGACCGTCCATCCCTTCAGCCGCTCGTGGAACCAGAGCTTGCGCTGCTCCTCGACGGCGGCGAGCCGCCGGCGTGCCTCGGCGCTCGCCGAGACCAGGCTGGCCCGTCCGTCGGCCGGATCCGGCTCACGGTCGAGCAGACCCAGCTCGCAGAGATGCTGCATGGTGCGGCTCACGGCACCCTTGTCGACATTGAACTCCTCGACCAGGGCGGTGGCACGAACCGGACCGTTGTCGAGGATCCAGCCGAGCATCAGGTAGGAGCTGGGCTGGAGGTCCGGGTGGACCTCCGTCGCCCGCTCCGCGATCACCCGCTTGATCCGGCGCAGGAGTACGCCGACCTCCCGCTCGAGCAGGTGGAGGGAGTCCGCGCGGGTGCGAGGTCGCGCGGTCCGGATCGCGCTCATCGCGCGCCGACTCCCCCGACCTCCAACTCGGCAGCGACCTCGGGGTCGATCCGCTCGTCGGAGAGATCCTTCAGCGAGGTGCGCAGACGCTGCTCCTTGATGAAGACGATGCACGCCAACGCGGCGAGTGCGAACGGCGCGGCGATGAGGAACAGGTGGCCGGTGGCCTCCCCGAAGGCGGACTCGAAGAGCTGCCGCAGCCCGTCGGGCAGGCTGCTGACGTCCGGCACACCCTGGTCGAGTGCCTTGACCTGCTCCGGCGTGACCTTGCCGGCCTGGATGAGCGCAGGCACGCCGTCGGCGACCTTGCTCTGCACCTGGCTGTTGAGCACCGCGCCCAGCGCCGAGACGCCGATCGCACCGCCCATCGAGCGGAAGAAGGAGACCACCGCGGTCGCGGCGCCCACACTCTCCTGCTTGGCATTGTTCTGCACCGCCAGCACGAGGTTCTGGTTGGTGGCGCCCAGGCCCATGCCGAGGATCACCATGAAAATCCCGATCCACAGCTTGGCGGTGAAGCCGTCGATGGTGCCGAGCAGGCCCAGGCCCACGACGACGAGCACCCCGCCTACGACGAGCCACTTCTTCCAGCGGCCGGTGCGGGTGATCATCCGGCCGATCACGACACTGGCGAGCGACAGTCCGCCGACCATGAAGATCGACATCAGACCGGCCTTGGTCGGTGACATCCCGCGGGAGTCCTGGAAGTACTCCGAGGTGTAGTAGGTCGCACCCATCATCGCGAAACCGATGAAGATCGAGGCGATCGTCGCGAGCGCGACGGTGCGGTCCTTGAAGAGGTAGAGCGGCACGATCGGCTGGCGGGCGATCTTGGCCTCCACGAAGGTCGCGATCCCCAGGAGCACGATCCCGCCGATGACCATCGCGGCGGTCTGCCACGACATCCAGTCGAACTGCTGGCCGGCCAGCGTGACCCAGATCAGCAGGGCGCAGACACCGGCGACGAGGAAGAAGGCGCCGAGGTAGTCGATGTGGGCCTCACGCTTGATGACCGGGATGTGCAAGGTCTTCTGCAGCAGGAAGAAAGCGACGAGGGCGACCGGGGCGCCGACGTAGAAACAGCCACGCCAGCCGATGCTGGAGTCGACGATGACACCGCCGACGAGCGGGCCGAGAACGGTGGCGAGCGCGAAGGTCGCGCCGATGTAGCCGGAGTACTTCCCTCGCTCGCGAGGGCTGACGATCGAAGCCATCACGATCTGCACCATCGCCATGATCCCGCCGACGCCGATGCCCTGGATCGCACGAGCTCCGATCAGCATGCCCATCGACTGGCTGATGCCGGCGAGCATGGAGGCGACGACGTAGACGCCGAGGGCGAGCTGCATCAGCAGCTTCTTGGAGAAGAGGTCAGCGAGCTTGCCCCAGATCGGGGTCGACGCCGTCATGGACAGGAGCGTCGAGGCAGCGACCCAGGTGTAGCCGGTCTGGCTGCCGTGCAACTGCTCAACGATGCGCGGGAGCGCGTTGGTGACGATCGTGCTGGAGAGCATCGCGACGAACATGGCGAGCATCAGGCCGGACAT
>Ga0164243_10010470_pt1 | contig 13327 bp, 10 predicted proteins | sample OricompcompostOP_FD_108781 | JGI IMG/M metagenome (GOLD analysis project Ga0164243, IMG submission 108781) | Organic Plus compost microbial communities from Emeryville, California, USA - Original compost - Organic plus compost (OP) | ecosystem: Engineered > Solid waste > Mixed feedstock >... | reverse complement strand
TTGGACTCGGTGATGAAACGGCTGCCGAGGATGAGGCCGGCGACGCCGACCGGCAGGTTGATCAGGAAGATCGGGCGCCACGCCAGTCCGAAGAGGTCGCCCTCCGTCAGCAGCGCGCCGAGGAGCGGCCCGCTGACCGCGCCGAGGCCGACGATCGCACCGAACAGACCGAAGACCTTGCCGCGTTCGTGCGCCGGGAAGGTGGCGTGGACGATCGACAGGACCTGCGGCACCATCAGCGCGGCCATGCCGCCCTGGAGGATGCGGGAGGCGACCAGCATCTCCGGGTTCACGGCGAAGCCGCACAGCGCGGAGGCGAGCGTGAAGCCGCCGATGCCGATGAGGAACAGCCGCTTGCGGCCGTGGATGTCGCCGAGCCGGCCTCCCGTGATCAGGCCCGCGGCGAAGGCGAGGGCGTACCCGGCGGTGATCCACTGGATCTGGCTGAACGTGGCCCCGGCCTCGCGCTGGATCGACGGGATGGCGATGTTGACGATCGTGACGTCGACGAGGTCCATGAAGGCCGCGGTCATCACGATGGCCAGCGCGAACCAGCGGCGCCGGTCGGCCGGGGCCGTGGTGTCCGCAGTCGTCGTGGCCGTCCTGGCCGTCGTGGCCGTCGTGGCCTTCGCCATCGGTCCGTCCGTCGTCGTCGTTCGCTTCGTTCGCTGCTGCGGTGTCGCTGTGGTGCGCTCGCCTGAGGTCATGCGTCGAAGCTACGGTCCCAATAGGTCAGATCGTGTCCTAGACGTGCGGCATGCTCGATCCCATGACGACGGACACTCCGGCACGGCTGCTGACCCTCCTCTCCCTCCTCCAGACGCCCCGCGAGTGGCCCGGCGGCGAACTCGCCGACCGGCTGGGGGTGTCCCGGCGCACGGTGCGGCGGGACATCGACCGGCTGCGGGAACTGGGGTATCCCGTGCAGGCGACCAAGGGCTCCGACGGGGGCTACCGGCTCGTCGCGGGCAAGGCGATGCCGCCGCTCGTGCTGGACGACGAGGAGGCGGTCGCGATCGCGGTGGGGCTGCGGGCCGGTGCCGGGCACGCCGTCGAGGGCGTCGAGGAGGCGTCCGTGCGGGCCCTGGCGAAACTGGAGCAGGTGCTGCCGGCGCGTCTGCGGCACCGGGTGAGCACGTTGCAGGCCGCCACGACGCCGCTGGCCAGCGGGGACGGGGCGAGCATCGCGCCCGAGACGCTCACCGTGATGGCGTCGACGGTGGCGGGGCGGGAGCGGCTGCGGTTCGCGTACCGGGCGAAGGACGGCACCGCGTCACGGCGTCTGACCGAGCCGTACCGGCTGGTGTCGACCGGGCGGCGCTGGTACCTGGTCGCCTACGACCTCGACCGGGGCGACTGGCGGACGTTCCGGGTCGACCGGGTGAGCGAGCCGTTCGCGACCGGGGCGCGGTTCACCCCGCGGGAACTGCCCACGGGCAGCGCCGCCGAGTATCTGCGGCAGTCCATGTGGGGGTGGGCCGAGTCGTACGAGTTCTCCGTGACGTTCGCCGCGCCCGCGGAGTTCGTCGCCGCCCGGCTGCCGGGGTGGCTGGGCGTGCCGGAGCCGCTGGAGGACGGGCGGACGTGCCGGGTGCGGGGGACGAGCGGGGGCGCCCCGGAGTGGACCGCGGTACGGCTGGCGATGGTGGGCTGCGAGTTCACCGTCGAGGCGCCGCGGGAACTGGTGCGGTCGGTGGAGGAACTGGGCGGCCGGCTGAGCCGGGCGGCGACGGGCTGAGCCGGGCGGCGGGGGGCTAGCGGGGGCCGGGCGGAGTCCGATGGCGGGTCCCCGGCCGCCTCCGGCCAGCGGGTGCCGAGCGACCGCCGGGCAACGGGTGGCGGGCGGCGGAGTCCGAGGCGGGCCCCGGCCCGCCTCCGACCAGCGGGTGCCGAGCGACCGTCGGCCAACGGATGCCGGGCGACCCCGGACTGGCGGGTGCCGGGTCGCCGCCAGCCAACGCGTGCCGGGCGGCCTTCGGCCAGCGGGCGCCGCCCGCCCGCGGCCTCCGGCTACCGGACGCCCCCCACACTCCCCCACGGAAACCCCTTCAGCGCCTCCAGGTTGGCCAGGGCGCGGGCCCTGGGGCCTTCCGGGCCGTCGGCCGGGGCGTCTCCGGTGGCCCAGGTCTCGACCGCCACGCGGACCACGGCCGCGGCCACCGCCGCGGGGAAGGCCAGGCCGGAGGGGGCGTCGTCGCCCACTCCGCGCGCCGCGAGAGCCTCGGCCAGCCGGGCCTCGGTGGCGTGGCAGACCTCCGCCCACACCCGGTGCAGGGCGGGGTCGAAGAGGGCGAGGCGGACCAGGGTGCGGGTCCACTCCCAGGACGCACCGGAGATGCCCTCGCCGGGGGTGAGCGTGTGCCGGACCGCGTGCTCCAGGGCCTCCGGCACCGACAGGGCGGCGGGGGCGTCGTGGACGGCCCGGGTCCAGCGTTCGGCACCGTCCGTGTAGAGCGGGGCGACCGCTTCTTCCTTCGTGGCGAAATAGCGGTAGAAGGTGCGCGGCGCGACGCCGGCGGCCTGCGCGATGTCCTCGGCCCGGGTCGCCTTCAGCCCCTGCCGCACGAAGAGGCCGGCGGCGGCGCGGGCGATGTCGGTGCGGGTCGCCGCCTTGCGTCGTTCCGTGAGAGAGGCGGTGGCCGGGGACGGTGCGGGGGTGGGGCTGCTCACGTCCTGCAGGCTATGCCCATGTGACACAATCTGCCATCCGAGGGGTCACCCCGTGGTTCAGGTACGGGGTGGCCCTTTGTCCGCTCATGCCCTCGCTCGCGCCCCAGCCCGGTACTCCGGCGGCGGACATGGGTGGAGCCAGGCCCCGGCACCCAGGGGGGATGGGCGCCGAAGCCCGGCTCGGGGAAAGTCCCGGCGCCGGGGGGAGTGCGTCGGGACGCGGTGTGTGGTGGGAGTCGAACTCCCTTGCCCTGAGGTCTTGTTCCCTGGCCCCTGGGGGTTGAAGCAGCGTTCCGCGGCCATGTTTGCGCGGTCTTTCGCCACCCGGCGCACGCCCCTCGGCGGCGCCGCCCCCGCGGCCGCGTGCGTTACGCGGCCGCGTCGAAGCCGGTGCTGCGCGCCAGCTTCTTCAGCTCCAGCAGGGCGTGCTTCTCGATCTGGCGGATGCGCTCGCGGGTCAGGCCGTGCTCCTTGCCGACCTCGGTCAGCGTGCGCTCGCGCCCGTCCTCGATGCCGTACCGCATCTTGATGATGGACGCCGTGCGCTGGTCGAGGCGACCGATCAGGTCGTCCAGCTCCTCGCTGCGCAGCAGCGTCAGGACGGACTGCTCGGGCGAGACGGCGGAGGTGTCCTCGAGCAGGTCGCCGAACTGGGTCTCACCCTCGTCGTCCACCGACATGTTCAGCGAGACGGGGTCGCGGGCCCAGTCCAGGACGTCGGTCACGCGCTCCGGGGTCGAACCGAGCTCGCCGGCGATCTCCGCGGGCTCCGGGTCGCGGCCGTGCTCGCGGTTGAACTCGCGCTGCACGCGGCGGATGCGGCCCAGCTCCTCGACCAGGTGGACGGGGAGGCGGATTGTCCGGGACTGGTCGGCTATGGAACGGGTGATGGCCTGGCGGATCCACCACGTGGCGTACGTGGAGAACTTGAAGCCCTTGCGGTAGTCGAACTTCTCGACGGCGCGCACCAGGCCGGCGTTCCCCTCCTGGATCAGGTCGAGCAGGGGCAGGCCGCTGCGGGGGTAGCGGCGGGCCACGGCGACGACCAGGCGGAGGTTGGAGCGGATGAAGACGTCCTTGGCCCGCTCGCCCTCGGCGACGAGGGCCTCCAGTTCCTCACGGGTGGCGTCCGCCTTGGACTCCTCGTACCCGTCGAGGACCTGCTGTGCGAACACACCCGCCTCGATGATCTGCGAGAGCTCGACCTCCTTCGCCGCGTCGAGCAGCGGGGTGCGGGCGATCTCGTCGAGGTACATGCCGACCAGGTCGCGGTCCGCGATCTCGCCGCCATGGGCGCGAACACTGCTGGCCGCGTCGACGGCCTCGCCGGTGGCGGACTGACGACGGGCGACGGCACGGGTTGCCATGCGTGCTCCCTTGCGATTGGGCTGGCGGGTGGTCCTTGAACGCTTGGGACTCTTCTCGAGTGCCCTGCATCTGATGGAAACAACGACTTGAATCAGGACAGAATTCCCAACCCGACCCCCAACTTTTCTGATCTTGCAGTATCCTGCCGGGCCACACGGGCGGCCGATCCCCGTCCGGGCCATGGATTCGCAGGTCAGACGGGATGGGCGGGGTTTTCACCCTGTCGTGGGCGCCGCCGGAGGTCGATCGGTGAGATCCCGCTCACACCGGCGCCGTCGGCCTTTCGGAGGAAGGGCCGTCGCCGTCGTCCGCCCTCCCACCCCTGAAGACGGTCCGCGCCCGCGGAAGGTTGCCAGGCCGGAGCCCCTCTCGCCGGGCGCTCTCCCTCCTGCCGGGGCCTCTCCCCCGGCACGCCCCCCTCCCGCCCGACGAGCCACGGCCCGGCAGGACCGCGACCGCCTCAGCCGAACTGCACCGAGCGCTTGGCCAGCCCCATCCAGAAGCCGTCGATCACCGACTTCTGCCCGTCCAGCTCCCCGGCAGCCTCGGCGGCGCCCATGGTCACGAAGAGGGGGGCGAAGTGCTCGGTGCGGGGGTGGGCGTAGCGGCCGGCGGGGGCCTTGTGCAGGAAGTCGAGGAGCGCGTCCCAGTCGCGGTGTTCCAGGGCGCGGCGTCCCCAGTCGTCGAACTCCACGGACCAGGCCGGTATTCCGCCCTGGCGCAGGGCCGCGAGGTTGTGGGTGAAGAAGCCGGAGCCGATGATGAGCACGCCTTCGTCGCGCAGCGGGGCCAGCTTGCGGCCGACGTCCATGAGCCGCACGGGGTCGAGGGTCGGCATGGAGATCTGCAGGACGGGGATGTCGGCGTCGGGGTACATCTCGACGAGGGGGACGTAGGCGCCGTGGTCGAGGCCGCGGTCCGGGATGTCCTGGACGGGGACCCCGGGGGCGCGCAGCAGCTTGCGGACGGACTCGGCCAGCTCGGGGGCGCCGGGGGCCGGGTACGTCACCCGGTAGTAGTGCTCGGGGAAGCCCCAGAAGTCGTACACGAGCGGCACGGGCGCGGTGGCGCCGAGGGCGAGCGGGGCCTCCTCCCAGTGCGCGGAGACGACGAGGATCGCCTTGGGGCGCGGCAGCCCGGCGGCCCAGGCGGCGAGCTCGCCGGGCCAGACGGGGTCGTCGGCGAGCGGCGGGGCGCCGTGGCTGAGGTAGAGGGCGGGCATGCGCTCCTGAGCGGCGGCGGACATGTCGGGCACTCCCTCCGAGCCCCGGCGGGCACCGGGCCTCATCTCCGTCGAAGCACTCCGGTTCCCTCGCCGGCGGGCGTCCCGTCCGGCGGCCGTCCCTCACGGCTCCGGCGGGCGTCCCGCCCCGACCCAAGTGCTTCAAATCTAAAACGTTCGTCTCCCACGACCGTACGCCGGGATAGTTCAAAGTTCAAGAAGAGTGCTCGTACAGTGGAACGTATGAACAGCGCATCGACGTCCGCCCCGGTGGAGGAGTCCCCCTGGCTCACCGAGGACCAGCAGCGCGTGTGGCGCTCGTACATAGAGGCCACGACCCTGCTCGACGACCATCTGGACCGTCAGCTCCAGCGGGACGCGGGCATGCCCCACCTCTACTACGGCCTCCTGGTCGCGCTCGCCGAGTCCCCGCAGCGCCGGCTGCGGATGACCGAGCTGGCGCGGTACGCGAAGATCACCCGCTCCCGGCTGTCGCACGCCGTCGCCCGGCTGGAGGGCAACGGCTGGCTGCGCCGCGAGAACTGCCCCGACGACAAGCGCGGCCAGTTCGCCGTCCTGACCGACGAGGGCCTGGAGGTGCTGCGCCGGACCGCACCCGGGCACGTGCGGGCCGTACGGCAGGCGCTGTTCGACCGGCTGAGCCCCGGACAGCAGAAGGCCCTCGGCGAGATCATGAAGATCGTCGCCGAGGGCCTGCAGCCGAGCGAAGCGGGTGCGGACCTGCCCTGGCTGCGCTGAACCGCTCGTTCCAGCGAGCCGGGGCAGGTCCTTCGCGGCGTACGTACCGAGCGTCCCCTTCCCCGTACGCACGCCTGGTCCCTCAGGGGTACGGCCTCACGGCCGCGGTCGTCCGCGCGTCAGTGCGCCACGACCGGAACCGGCAGTTCCTCCTCGGCGCCCTCCTCGGAGGACGCCACCGCCGTGCCGCCCGGACGGCCGGCGTTGACCAGCGTCACGGCGATGACCGCGGCGGCCACCAGGATGCCGACGGCGAACCAGATGGCGCTGGTGTAGCCCTGCACGAGGCCCTGCGCCTGGACCAGCTGCTGCTGGGACCGGCTGGACGCGCCGGCGATGTGGTCGGCGATGTAGGACGTGGTCGCCGAGGCGGCGATCGTGTTCAGCAGGGCCGTACCGATCGCACCGCCCACCTGCTGCGAGGTGTTGACCATCGCCGAGGCGACACCGGCGTCCTGCGGCTTGACGCCGAGGGTGGCCAGCGACATGGCCGGCATGAACGCGGTGCCCATGCCGAGGCCGAGCAGCAGCATCGCGGGCAGCAGGAGCGCGGCGTACGAGGAGCCGATCTCCAGCTGGGTCAGCAGCAGCATGCCGACGGCCGCCACCAGGAAGCCGGGGCCCATCAGCAGCCGCGGCGCGACCCGGGTCATCAGCCGTGCGCCGATCTGCGTGGACCCGGTGATCATGCCCGCGATCATCGGCAGGAAGGCGAAGCCGGTCTTGACCGGCGAGTAGCCCTTCACGATCTGAAGGTAGTAGGTCAGGAACAGGAACAGGCCGAACATCGCGATGATCGCGAGGCCGAGCGAGAGGTAGACACCGCCGCGGTTGCGCTCGGTGACCACGCGCAGCGGCAGCAGCGGGGACTTGACCCGGGACTCCACGATCACGAAGGCGAGCAGCAGCACGCCGGAGGCGACGAACATGCCGATCGTGGTCGGGTCGCTCCAGCCCTCGGACTCGGCGCGGGTGAAGCCGTAGACCAGCGAGACCAGGCCGAGGGTGGACAGGACCACGCCGGGGATGTCGAGCGCGGAGCGGTTGCGGCCGCCCTGCGGCTCACGGATGACGTACCAGGCGCCGAGCGCGGCGACGACGGCGAACGGGATGTTCACGAAGAACGTCCAGCGCCAGTCCAGGTACTCGGTGAGGAACCCGCCGAGGATCAGGCCGACGGCACCGCCGCCACCGGCGATCGCGCCGTAGATGCCGAACGCCTTGGCGCGCTCCTTGGCGTCGGTGAACATCACGGCGAGCAGGGAGAGCGCGGCCGGGGCGAGCAGCGCGCCGAACGCGCCCTGAAGCGCGCGGGCGCCGAACATCATGGCCTCGTTGGTGGCCGCCCCGCCGAGGGCGGAGGCGGCGGCGAAGCCGCCCAGACCGACCACGAAGGCGCGCTTGCGGCCCCAGAGGTCGGCGATGCGTCCGCCGAACAGCAGCAGACCGCCGAAGGCGAGGGCGTAGGCCGTGACGACCCACTGCCGGTTGCCGTCGGAGATGCCCAGGTCCTGCTGGGCGGAGGGCAGCGCGATGTTCACGATGGTCGCGTCCAGGACGACCATCAGCTGGGCTATCGCGATGAAGGCGAGCGCCTTCCATCGGTTCGGATCGGCCGCGCCGAGGGCGCCGCCGGGAGCCTTCACGGCTGTTTCAGACATGGGTGTACCCACTTCGGGACTTCGTGACGGAAAAAGTGAATGGAAAGGGGACGGCTCGTCGGCTGTGACGGCCGCTGGACTACGGCTGTGCGAGTGACGACCCCCGTGGTGCCCCGGACTCATCGGCGGTGTGCCGGCGGGGCGGGCGGGTCGGACGGCTCGGGTCGGTCAGGACATGTGCTTCGGTCGGGACATGTTCTTCGGGACGGGTCGCGTCAGGCCTGGCGCAGGTCCTCCATGGTCAGTGCCGTACCGGGCAGGCTGGAGCGGGCCGGGGCCCGCAGTCCGTCCAGGAACAGCTGCAGATGGCGGTGGACGTAGCGGTCCGCGATGCCGCAGTCGGTGCCGGCCGGCGGCCGGCTGAGCTGGGCCGCGGCGATCATGACGTCGCCGACGTCCACGTCGGACCGGAGCTGCCCCGCCGCCTTCGCGCGGTCCATGATCGCAGCGACGAGGCTCTCGCATCGCTCGCGCGACGCCTCCAGGTCCGGATGGTGCTGGTCGAAAGTGCTCTGGACCATCGGGCACAGCGCGCTGATCCGCTCGTCGGCGGCCGCGTGCACGAATCGCTCCAGAGCCTCGAAGGCATCCCCGGTCTGCGCGAGCGCCAGCTCGGCTGCCGCCACCGTACGGTCCATGACGGAGCAGACGACCTCACGCACCAGCGCGTCGCGGTCGGGGAAGTTGCGGTACACCGTGGCGTTGCCGACGCCGGCCCGGCGGGCGACGTCGTCGAGCGGCACGTCGGGGCCGTGCTCGACGAACATCTCGCGGGCGGCGGTGACGATCCGCTCCCGGTTGCGCAGGGCGTCGGCACGGGGCCGGGGTGCCTTGCGCACGGCGGGGGTGGCGGTTCCCACGGTGTCCTCCTCGTCTCCTGTGATGCTCGGTGTCCGGTTCCCCCGGGGGTTCTGCGACCCGGTTTCGGCGATCCGGGGAAGTGCTCCCCGTTTCGCGCGGACACAGGTCTAAACGGGGAGACGGTCCCCGGTTATTTCCCCTCACTGCCCTTTATTCCTGTGACCTGGGTCACATTCCCCAAGGTCCGCAAGGGGCGCCTGGTCACAGGGCCGCGGAGCGGCGCGGGGCCCGCGCGTTCGGGGTCGGACGTCGTCCGGCCACGCCGGAAGGCCACACGTCCGGGGCCCGCACGTGTCCGGCCACCTCGGGAGGCCACATGTCCCGCAGCCCCACGTCCGGCCCGCCGGAAGGCCACACGTTCGGTCTGCTCCAACGCGCGCGCCCGCATCCCCCGACACAGGGTGATCGAGAGGGTGCAGCGCGCGGTCCGGCGGGCTGCCATGGACTGAAAGGGCCCATGCATGCAGCCGTACCGCCGGATACGTCCCCGCCGTGTGGCCGCCCTCGCCTCCGTCACCGCCCTGATCATGGCGGTCGGCACCTCGGCAGGCACCGGGCACCTCACGGCGGGCACCTCCACGGTGGCCGGGGCGGGACCGATATCCCCGGAGCACTCCACAGCGCTCGGACCCTGCATGATCAGCGGACCGCCGGCGGTCCAGATGTCGGAGGGCGTACCCACCCCGCGCGGCTACGCCCGCTCCACCGGCACCGTCCGCGCCCTCACCCTCATGGTCGACTTCCCCGACGCCCCCGGCTCGGGCAGCGCCCTCGACCGCTACGGCGAGTTCTTCCCGCAGACCCAGAAGTGGTTCCGCACCAGCTCCTACGGCCGCCTCGACTACCGCGCCGAGACACCGGTCCCCGACTGGCTGCGGATGCCCAAGTCGTTCCGCGAGTACGGCATAGAGCGCGGCGCCCCCTTCGACCCCGGGTACCGCCGGCTGGTCCAGGACATCGTGGTCGCCGCCGACGCACGCGTCGACTTCACGTCGTACGACTTCCTGAACGTCCTCGTCACCCCGAACGCCGGCCCCTCCGCCCTCGACACGGTCCTGTCGGTGACGTTCGCCGGCAACGTGGAGGCCCCCGTGGCCGACGGCGTCTCCGTCACCAACGCCTCCTTCGTGTACTCCCGCCAGGACGACGGCTCCGGCTCCTACCACCGCACCGGCTACCGGGTCCTCCCCCACGAGAACGGCCACGTCTTCGGCCTGCCCGACCTCTACACCGCCGAGGGCGGCGGCGCGGTCGGGCACTGGGACATCATGAGCGAGGACTGGGGCGCCAACAATGACCTGCTCGGCTGGCACAAGTGGAAGCTGGGCTGGCTGGACGACAGCCAGGTCCGCTGCGCGGCCGCCCCCGGGACGGACGAGTACGCCCTGACCCCGCTGGCCCGCAAGGGCGGCCCGAAACTGCTGTTCCTGCCGCTGGGCCCGCACTCCGGCTACGCCCTGGAGCTGCGCACCCGCGAGGGCAACGACGAGGCCGTGTGCCGCCCCGGAATCCTCGTGTACCGGGTCGACGCCGACGTGGACACCGGGATGGGCCCGGTGAAGGTGCTGGACTCCCAGGAGGACAGCGGCGGCTGCACCCGCAGCCCGAACGTCCACGCCGAACTGTCCGACGCGACCTTCACCCCGGGCGAGGAGTTCCGGGACGACAAGCGGGGGGTGCGGGTCGCGGTGCTGGGGGTGGACGCGGACGGGGGCTACCGGGTGCGGGTGACGCGGGAACGGTGACCCATGGCGGCGGCGACCCGCTGCTCACCGGCGTGCCGGTCCACCGTGGCGACCGGTGGTCACCGGCTCGCCGGTCTACGGTGAGGGCTGCAACGACCGCCGTACGGAGAGCAGATGACCGCGAAGAGGATTCCGTACGACGGTGACGGCTCCGCCGGTCATGCCGTGCCCGGCGAGGCGGTCACCCCGCTGATCCGCGGCGTGACGGTGCTGCTCAGGCTGACGGAGGCGGGCGGGACGCTGAGCGCGAGCGCCCTGGAGCGCGCCACGGGGCTCGCGCGCTCCACCGTCGACCGGGTCGCCTCCACCCTCGCCCGCATCGGATACGTCCGCCTCGACGGCCGTGACGTGACGCTGGCGCCGCGCGTCCTGGAACTCGGCAACGCCTACCTCGCCGCCCTCGGCTGGCCCGCGCTGCTCGCCCCGCACGCCGGCGCGCTCGCCGGGGAGGCGGACGAGTCGGTGACGCTGGCGGTGCCCGACCTGGACGGCGTCCGCCTCGTCCACCAGACCACGCACACCCGGCCGCTGCCCCTCGGCCTCCCGCTGGGCGAGCTGCTGCCGGCCGACCGTACGGCGCCGGGCGCGGTGTTCGCGGCGGAGTGGACGCGGGCGGACTGGCAGGCGTGGCGCGAGCGCCGGCCCCGTCCCGGCGACGGTGACTTCGAACAGCGGGCGAGGGCGGCGGGCCGGGACGGCTGGGCCGTGGACGACCAGCTCGCCCAGGCGTGGCGCGAGCGCCGGCCCCGTCCCGGCGACGGTGACTTCGAACAACGGGCGAGGGCCGCGGGCCGGGACGGCTGGGCCGTGGACGACCAGCTCGCCGAGCCCGGCCTGCTCACCCTGTCCGTGCCGGTGCGCGACCCCCGCGAGGACGGCCGGGTCGTCTGCGCGGCGAGCATCGTGAGCCACACCGGCCGCCATACGGCCGCCGGCCTGTGCGACACCCACCTCCCCCGCCTGCGGGACGTGGCGGCGGCGATGGAACGCGCCCTGCGCGACGCCCCGGCCCCCGCGCCTGCCGCGGTTCCGGCGGAGCCGGCGTCCGGGACGGGCGCGTCCAAGCGGGAACTTGGCCGCGAGTTCGTAGCGTCGCTGGCGCGCGGGCTGACGGTCCTGACCGCGTTCGGCGAGGGCCGCGGCGACCTGACGCTCACCGACGTGGCCCGTACGACCGGACTGACGCGCGCGACGGCACGCCGGGCCCTGCTCACCTACGGCCACCTGGGCCTGGTCCGCCGCTCGGGCACCCGGACCTTCCGCCTGACCCCACGCGTCCTGTCCCTGGGCTTCCCGCCCCTGTCCCGTATGCCACTGTCCCGGCTCGCGGCCCCGCACCTGGCCGAACTGTCCGCCCGGATCGGCGAGTCGGTCTCCCTTGCGGTGCTGACACCGTCCGGCGAGGAGACCCGCTGCACGGCCGGCGCGGGACCGGCCCACGCGCTGAGCGCCGGTGTCGACGTCGGAGCGCGGCGCCCGGCGCACGCGAACCCGGCAGGCCGCGTCCTCCTCGCGGACCTCCCCCCGGACCTGCGCAAACGGGCCCTGTGCCACCCGTCGGCCCCCGACCCCGACGACCTGACGGCGACCTTGGACACGGTGGCCCGCCAGGGCCACGCCCTGTCCGACGACGAGCCGGAGGCGGGCCTGCGCTCCCTGGCGGTACCGGTGCGCGACCGCGAGGGCCGGGTGACGGCGTCGATCGAGACGACGGTCCATGGGGCCCGGCGGACACGGGAGGAGTGCGCGTGGGAAGTGCTCCCCCACCTACGGGCGGCGGCAGCGGGGTTGGAGGGTGACCTGCACGAGGCGACCCGCTTCACGCACATACGCGTATGACTGGTTCACCCGTCGTAGGGCCGGACGGCGCGGCCCTCCCGGAGGGTGAGCCCCCACCAGGCGAGCTGGTCGAGCAGCACGGTGGCGGCCTTGGCTGTGCCGTCCTCGTCGTGCGGGCGCCCGTCGTCGTCGAACCGCTCCCAGGCCATGTGGAAGCTCACGGTGTCGCGCAGGGTCACGGCGTGCATCTCGGCGAAGACCTGCCGCAACTGCTCCACGGCCCGCTGCCCGCCGGCCATCCCGCCGTACGACACGAACCCGACGGGCTTGGCGCGCCACTCCCGGTAGACGTAGTCGATGGCGAGCTTCAGGGCGGCGGGGTAGCCGTGGTTGTACTCGGGCGTGACGACGACGAACCCGTCGAGCCCGCCGATCCGCCGGGCGAGGGTCGGGGCGTCGGACTGTTCGAGGGTGAGCTTGAGCTCGTCGGCGAGGACGGGTTCGGACAGATCGATGACGTGCGTCTCCATGTCGTCCCGCCGCCCGATCTCGGACAGGAACCACCGGGACACCTTGTCGGCGAACCGCCCGGGCCGAACACTGCCGATGAGCACACCGATCTTGAGGGGCGCGTGGGACATGGGTCTCCTCGTTTCTCACGGGCCCTCTGGCGGGGCCGACACGGGAAACCTAGAAACTCAACTTAACTCGAGGTCAAGCACACGCCGGCGCACCCGCCCGCCCGGACCCCGAAACCCCGCCCTGACCAGCGCAGACCGGAACACTCCCACGACGGATCGAGCATCCGCTAGGCTAGTCGCCGGATCTTCCACGATCCACGCCTTCGTAGCTCAGGGGATAGAGCACCGCTCTCCTAAAGCGGGTGTCGCAGGTTCGAATCCTGCCGGGGGCACCAGGCAAAAGGCCCCGGACCGATCATGGTCCGGGGCCTTTGACGGCAGCGTTTGACGGCAATCCTCCGAAGCCTGTGATCTTCACGCTGGCTCTCCGGTTCCCGGCACCTGGCCCTGAAGGTCGCTGGCACAACTTCCTGACAGCCGCTAGTGATCTGAGTCGGAGATTCGTCGGCAGTAGGCGGCGACTTTGTCGAGGATCTCGTCGGCGGCCTCCGTCCAGAGGAACGGTCTGGGGTGCTGGTTCCAGTCGGCGAGCCAGCCTCGGATGTCGCGTTCGAGGGCCTGAATCGAGCGGTGAACGCCCCGCTTCAGCTTCTTCTGCGTGAGCTCGGCGAACCACCGCTC
>Ga0164243_10010469_pt1 | contig 13327 bp, 12 predicted proteins | sample OricompcompostOP_FD_108781 | JGI IMG/M metagenome (GOLD analysis project Ga0164243, IMG submission 108781) | Organic Plus compost microbial communities from Emeryville, California, USA - Original compost - Organic plus compost (OP) | ecosystem: Engineered > Solid waste > Mixed feedstock >... | reverse complement strand
CGCCTGGTCCGGGGTCCGGGCTGTGGAGATGCTGCGCCACATCGCCGCACTGCACGCCCACCCACTCCCGATCGAGCCCCTGGTGGAGCGGCTGGGGCTCGGCGACTGCGGCCGCACCCCCTACCGGCGGCTCTCCGGCGGGCAGCAGCAGCGCCTGGGACTGGCCATGGCCGTGGTCGGGCGACCGGAGCTCTGCTTCGTCGACGAGCCGACGGCGGGCATGGACCCCGCCGTGCGCCGTACGACCTGGGAGCTGCTCGAGGAGATGCGCGGCGACGGCGTCACCATCGTGCTCACCACCCACTACATGGACGAGGCCGAGCGGCTCGCCGACCACGTGCACGTCATCGACCACGGCCGGCTGATCGCGTCGGGCAGCCCGTATGAGCTCACTCGCAGCCGCGGCAGCGCCACCATCCGGCTCGTGGTCACCGACCCGTTCCCGCCGGAGGCGCCCGGGTCGCTGCAGCGCACCCTCGGCCCCGGCACGCAGGTGCGCCCCCTCACCGAGCAGAGCCTGCTCATCACCGGTGACGCCGACGCCACGACCCTGGCGAAGGTGTCGCGGTGGTGCGAGGAGCACGGCGTGCTCCCCGAGTCGCTCACGCTCGGCCAGAACACCCTCGAAGACGTCTTCCTCCAGCTCACCGGACGGGGGCTGGACTCGTGAGCACCGGCACCTTCACACCCGCGCCCGGCGCGGCGCCCCTGCTCCAACAGGTGCGCGCCCAGGCGTGGATGGAGACCAAGCTGATCCTGCGCAACGGCGAGCAGCTGCTGCTCGCCGTCGTGATCCCGGTGTTGGCACTGGTCGGCGGCACCCTCGCCGCCCGGCGGCTCGACCTCGACCTCGCCCACCGGCCGATCGACGTGCTCGCGCCGGGCGTGCTGGCGCTGGCGGTGATGTCGACGTCCTTCACCTCGCTGGCGATCGCGACCGGGTTCGAGCGCCGCTACGGCCTGCTCAAGCGACTCGGAGCCTCACCGCTCCCCCGCTTCGGCCTCCTCGCCGGCAAGGTGCTGGCGCTGCTGCTGGTGCAGGCGCTGCAGGCCGTCGTCATCTGCGCGGTCGCGCTCGCGCTGGGATGGGACCCCGACGGGGGCGTCGCCGGAGTGCTGCTGGCTCTGGCCGCCGCCCTGCTGGGCACCTGCGCATTCGCCGGACTCGGCCTGGCGCTCGCGGGTGCGCTGCGCGCCGAGGCCACCCTGGCCGCGGCCAACCTCCTCTTCCTGCTCCTGATGGTGGCCGGCGGCATCGTCGCTCCCCGTGACACGTACGGCGCCGCGGAGGCGCCGCTGCAGCTCCTGCCTTCGGCAGCACTCGGCGACGCCCTGCGCGCCGCCGCCTGGGGCGACGGAGCCGACGGCGTCGCCTTCCTCGTCCTGCTGGTGTGGGCGGTGCTCGGCGCCGCGCTGGCCAGTCGTCTCTTCAAGTGGGAGTGAGCATGCGAGACCGGATGGCCGGCTGGCTGTGGCCACTGGCGGTCGCCAACATCCTCGCCAACATCGGCATCGTCGTCACCGGCGCCGCGGTGCGGCTCACCGGCTCGGGCCTGGGCTGCCCGACCTGGCCCCGGTGCACCGAGGAGTCCTACCGGGCGCACGGCGAGCTCGGCATCCACGGGGTGATCGAGTTCGGCAACCGGCTGCTGACCTTCGTGCTCGCGGCGGTCGCGATCCTGTGCTTCCTCGCCGCCCTGGCCAGCCGGGATCGCAAGGCGATCCGGCTCTCCTTCCTGATCGGTCTCTACATCCCGGCCCAGGCGGTCATCGGGGGCATCACGGTGCTGACCGACCTCAACCCGTGGGTCGTGTCCCTGCACTTCCTGTCGTCGATGGTGATCATCGTCTTCTGCCTCGCGCTGCTCGACCATCTCCGCAGCCCGACCCGGGAGGCCGCGCCGCGACGTACCCGCCTCGTCGCGGACGGGATCTTCGTCGTCGGGTGGGTGGTGCTCTATCTCGGCACCGTCGTGACCGGCGCCGGGCCTCACGCCGGCGACCTCGACGCCAAGCGCAACGGCCTCGACCCGCAGGTCTTCTCCCACGTCCACGCGATCGGCGTCTACGTGCTGGTCGCCCTCACGGTGACGCTCTTGGTGCTCGCGGCGCGCGCCGGTGACCGCTGGCTCACCGTGGTCGCGGGTGCGCTGCTCGCCATCGAGCTTGCGCAGGGCATCGTCGGCTGGACCCAGTACCTCCTGGACCTGCCCGTGCTCCTCGTCGCCCTCCACATGCTCGGCGCCAGCCTGCTCACCGCGGGCCTGGCCCGAACCGCCCTCGCAGTCCGGCCGCACACCTCACACGCCGAGCACACCGGCCGGCTCTACGCCTGGGCAACCGGCCGCCGGGGCTGACCCCAGCAGCCCCTCCAGCGCTCACAATTCCCCGCCCGGGCGGGGATTTGTGTGCTTGGTGACTGTTGCTACACACACCAAGCACACAATTTCCGCGCCAAGTGCGGTCCGGGTGGCGGCCCGGCCTCCCCGGGGCCGCGGAGCCCCGGCGTTCGTAGAACCACGCGCGTGCGTCGTACGCACCAGCCGCCACCGCCCCCGCGCCGGCGGGACTGTGTCACCAAATTGCCTGCTTGGTGTGTGTGGCTACGGCCATCAAGTTGCAAGTTCCCCGCCCGGGCGGGGAATTGTGCGGCTCGTGGGGCGGGTGGGGCGGGTGGTACGGCGCGGGCGGGCTTCGGCGGTGGGGCTGCGGCTTTGGGTCGGCCGGGTCAGAAGGGCAGCAGCGGATCGATGGCCACAGCCACGAAGAGCAGGCTGAGATAGAGGTTGGAGTGGTGGAAGAGCCGCATCGGGCGGATGACCGCGAGGTCCTCGCTGCCTCGGGCGCGGCCCCACATCCGATGCGCCTCGACCAGGAAGACGGCACCGAGCACCGCAGCGACGGCCGGGTAGAACCAGCCGGTGTCGGCGACCGGCCACAGCACCAGCGAGGTGGCCACCATCACCCAGGCATAGAGCACGATCTGCTTGCCCACCTCGGCCGCCGGCTTCACGACCGGGAGCATCGGCACGTCGACGTTGCGGTAGTCCTCGCGGTAGCGCAGGGCAAGCGCCCACGTGTGGGGCGGCGTCCAGAAGAAGACCACCAGGAAGAGGACGAACGGCGTCCAGGCCAGCTCGCCGGTCACCGCGGTCCAGCCGATCATCGCCGGGAAGCATCCGGCGATGCCGCCCCAGACGATGTTCTGGGTGGTGCGCCGCTTGAGCAGCATGGTGTAGACGAAGACGTAGAACGCGTTGGCCGCAAGCGAGAGCACCGCGGAGAGCGGGTTGGCACCGAACCACAGGACGACGGTGGACGCGACGGCGAGCACCGTCGCGAAGACCAGCGCTGAGCGGGGCGAAACGACGTGCCGCGGCAACGCCCGGCGCCTGGTCCGCCGCATCTGCTCGTCGATGTCACGGTCGTAGACGCAGTTGTAGGCGGACGCCGAGCCCGCCGACATCGCACCACCGAGGACAGTCCAAGCGACGAGCCCCAGCTCCGGGACCCCCTTGGCGGCGTAGAACATCACCGGCACGGTCGTCAGGAGCAGCAGCTCCATGACCCGGGGCTTGGTCAACCCCACATACGCCGCGACGACGTCCTTCCAGGTCGCGCCTTCCGGGTCGCTCGACCCGGGCGCAGCGCCGGTGGGACCGGTCTGCTGAGCGCCTGCAGCCGACTGGCCGACGTACGTCACATGAACCTCGGGATGCTGAGCGGTGGGGCGTGAGCTCGAGACGAGCCGGAGATGAGTCTATCGCTCCCCTTGAGTAGGCTCGGACGCAGCCCACGACGCTGACCCTGGAGAGGATCCCCCTTTGAGCACCGATTCCCCCCGCCTTGAGTGGACCGAACTCGACCGGCGGGCGGTCGACACGGTGCGGGTGCTGGCCATGGACGCGGTGCAGAAGGTCGGCAACGGCCACCCGGGCACCGCGATGAGCCTGGCCCCCGCGGCGTACCTCCTCTTCCAGAAGGTCATGCGGCACGACCCGGCCGACCCGCAGTGGATCGCCCGCGATCGGTTCGTGCTGTCGTGCGGCCACAGCAGCCTCACCCTCTACATCCAGCTCTACCTCGCCGGCTTCGGGCTCGAGCTCGACGACCTCAAGTCCTTCCGCACGTGGGGATCCAAGACCCCGGGCCACCCCGAGTACGGCCACACCGCCGGCGTCGAGACGACCACGGGCCCACTGGGGCAGGGCATCGCCAACGCGGTCGGCATGGCCATGGCCGCGCGCCGTGAGCGCGGACTGCTCGACCCCGACGCCCCGGCCGGCGAGTCCCCCTTCGACCGCCACGTCTACGTGATCGCCTCCGACGGCGACCTGCAGGAGGGCGTCTCCGCCGAGGCCTCCGCGATCGCCGGTCACCAGCAGCTCGGCAACCTCACCGTCATCTGGGACGACAACAAGATCTCGATCGAGGGCGACACCGACATCGCCTTCAGCGAGGACGTCGCCAAGCGCTACGAGGCCTACGGATGGCACGTGCAGCGCGTCGACTGGACCCACGGCGGCAGCGACTACGTCGAGGACGTGCAGGCGCTGTACGACGCGCTGGGCACCGCACGCGAGGTCACTGACAAGCCGTCGATGATCGTGCTCAACACGATCATCGCCTGGCCTGCCCCCAACGCCCAGAACACCGAGGCCTCCCACGGCTCCGCGCTCGGCGACGCCGAGGTGGCGCTCACCAAGAAGGTGCTGGGCTTCGACCCCGAGCAGAGCTTCGAGGTCAGCGACGAGGTGCTCGCCCACACCCGCAAGGCGCGAGAGCGCGGGGCGGCAGCCGGCGCCGCGTGGGACCGCGCCTACCAGACGTGGGCTGAGGCCCACCCCGAGCGGGCCACGCTGCTGCACCGCCTGCGTGCCCGGGAGCTGCCGGAGGGCTGGGACGCCGACCTGCCGACGTACCCGGCCGACGCGAAGGGCCTTGCCACCCGCTCCGCGTCCGGCAAGGCGATCAACGCCCTCGCACCCCACCTGCCCGAGCTCTGGGGCGGCTCGGCCGACCTGGCCGGCTCCAACAACACCACCATCACCGGCGTCCCGTCCGTCGGCCCGGCCGCGCACTCCACCGAGCAGTGGCAGACCGACCCGCAGCTGGGTCGCGTGCTCCACTTCGGGATCCGCGAGCACGCCATGGGCGCCATCGTCAACGGCATCACGCTCGGCGGCCTCACCCGTGCCTTCGGCGGCACGTTCCTGCAGTTCGCCGACTACATGCGGCCCGCGGTGCGCCTGGCCGCGCTGATGCAGATCCCGAGCATCTTCGTGTGGACCCACGACTCGGTGGGCCTCGGCGAGGACGGCCCGACCCATCAGCCGATCGAGCACCTGGCCGCGCTCCGCGCCATCCCCGGACTCGACGTCGTGCGCCCGGCCGACGCCAACGAGACGACCGCCGCCTGGCGCAAGGTCATCCAGCAGACCGACCGGCCGGTCGGCCTCTGCCTGAGCCGCCAGAACGTGCCCACCTTCCCGCGAGGCACCGACGGCTTCGCGTCCACCGACGACGTGGCGAAGGGCGGCTACGTGCTGCTCGACACCGAGGGCACCCCCGACGTCGTGCTGATCGGCACCGGCTCCGAGGTGCAGCTCGCCGTCGCGGCACGGGAGCAGCTCGCCGCCGAGGGCATCGCCGCGCGCGTGGTCTCCATGCCCTGCCGCGAGTGGTTCGACGAGCAGCCGCAGGAGTGGCGCGACGCCGTACTCCCGCCGGCTGTCCGGGCGCGCGTGTCTGTCGAGGCGGGCATCGGGCTGGGCTGGCGCGAACTGGTCGGCGACGCGGGCCGGATCGTCTCCATCGAGCAGTACGGCGCCTCCGCCGACTACCAGCGCATCCTGACCGAGTACGGCGTCACGGCCGACGCCGTCGCGGCTGCGGCCCGCGAGAGCATCGCCGCGGCAGGCAACTGACCACCCACACACGACACCCGGGGGTACGACATGAACGACCGGTTGCAGGCATTGTCCGAGGCGGGTGTCGCCGTCTGGCTCGACGACCTGTCGCGGGAGCGACTCGAGACCGGCAACCTGGCCGATCTCGTGCGCGAGCGCTCGGTGGTCGGCGTGACCACCAATCCGACCATCTTCGCGACGGCGTTGGCCGACGGCGAGCGCTACACGGCACAGATGCGCGAGCTCGTGGCCGACGGCGCGGGCGTCGACCGGGTGATCCATGAGCTGACGACAGCCGACGTCCGCACCGCGTGCGACGTCTTGGCCCCGTTGCACGCGGCGAATCCCGCCGACGGGCGCGTCTCCATCGAGGTGGAGCCGGGGCTCGCGATGGACACCGAGGGCACCGTCGCGCAGGCCCGCGAGCTGTGGGCCGACGTCGACCGCCCCAACCTGATGGTGAAGATCCCGGCCACCGAGCCTGGGCTGGCGGCGATCACGGCCGCGATCGCCGAGGGGATCAGCGTCAACGTCACCCTCATCTTCAGCCTCGAGCGCTACCGGGCCGTCATGGACGCCTACCTCACCGGGCTGGAGCGTGCTGCCGCCGAAGGCCGCGACCTCACCCGGATCCACTCCGTCGCCTCGTTCTTCGTCTCCCGCGTCGACTCCGAGGTCGACAAGCGGCTCGACGCCATCGGCACCGACGCGGCGAAAGCGCTGCGCGGCAAGGCCGCCCTGGCCAACGCGCGGCTCGCGTATGCCGCGCACCGCGAGGTGTTCGACTCCGACCGCTTCGCCGCACTCGCCGGTGCCAACGTGCAGCGCCCCTTGTGGGCGTCGACCGGGGTGAAGGACCCCGCCTACCCCGACACGCTCTACGTGACCGAGCTGGTCGTCGACGGGTGCGTCAACACGATGCCGGAGAAGACGCTCGAGGCCTTCGCCGATCACGGCGAGGTCGTCGGCGACACGGTCAGCGGACGCGCCGACGAGGCCGCGGCGGTGCTCGCTCGGCTCGCCGAGGTCGGCGTCGACTTCGACGACGTGCTGGAGCTCCTCGAGCGCGAGGGCGTGGAGAAGTTCGTGGTCTCCTGGGGCCAGCTCATGGACACCGTCACCGAGCAGATGGCGGTGGTAGACGCGTGAGCGGTGCCGGGTGGGAGCTGCTGGTCGAGCACCCCGACGGGGTCGACCTGCAGGCCACCGTGCGCCAGCTCGTCGCCGACCGCATCGCCTCGCGGATGGCGGCACACGACGCCACGCTCTGGGGTCCAGACGCCGAGGAGGAGGCCGCCAAGCGGCTGGGCTGGACCAACTTGCACGAGCGCTCGGTACCGCTCGTCCCGGAGATCGAGACGCTGCGCGACCGGCTCCACGCCGATGGAGTCGACCGGGTGGTGCTCTGCGGGATGGGAGGCTCGTCCCTCGCTCCCGAGGTGATCTGCACCGCGGCCGAGCGGCCGCTGAAGATGCTCGACTCCTCCTCCCCCGACGTGGTACGGCGGGCGCTCGCCGGTGATCTCCGCCGTACGGTCGTCGTGGTGAGCAGCAAGTCGGGCGGCACCGTGGAGACCGACAGCCACCGGCGCGCGTTCGACGCCGCGTTCCGGGAGGCCGGGATCGACCCCGCGGACCGCATCGTCGTGGTCACCGACCCGGGCTCGCCCCTCGACGACCAGGCGGGCTCCGCCGGTCATCGCGTCTTCCACGCCGACCCGACGGTGGGCGGGCGCTACTCCGCCCTCAGCGCCTTCGGCCTGGTGCCCTCGGGGCTGGCCGGCGTCGACATCGCTCGGTTGCTCGACGAGGCCGCCGCCGTCGCACCCGCCACTGTCGCAGACGACCCCGACAACCCGATCCTGCGTCTCGGCGCGTTGCTCGCCCTCGGGGTGCGCCACGGCGTCGACAAGGCGGTGCTCGCCGACGCCGACGCCGACCGCGCCGGCCTGGGCAGCTGGATCGAGCAGCTCGTCGCGGAGTCGACCGGCAAGCAGGGCACCGGCGTGCTGCCGATCAGCGTGCCGTCGACCCGAGCACCCAACTTCGACCCGAGCACCCCCGACAGCGTGCTGTGCACCTGGGGCGCACGCGCGGTCTTCGAGCGGATCCGACCCGCGTCCGGGTTCGCCGCGCACCTACAAGCCCCGCTCGGTGCTCAGTTCCTGGTCTGGGAGGGCGCCGTGGCGGTGGCCAGCCACCTGCTCGCGATCAACCCCTTCGACCAGCCCGACGTCGAGAGCGCGAAGGCCGCCGCGCGGGACATGCTCTCGGGCGAGGTCGCGCAGGACTCACCGGTCTTCACCGAAGGACCGGTCACGGTCTTCGCCGGCGACTGGCTCCCCGCCGATGTTCGCGACGCCCGCAGCGCCCTGCATGCGCTACTGGACCGGATCGACCCCGAGCGCGGCTACCTCGGCATCCACGCCTATCTCGACGACTCGCGGGACGCGCGGGTCGCGCAGCTTCGCGAGGTGCTGGCGACTCGGACCGGCCGGCCCGTGACCTTCGGCTGGGCTCCCCGGTTCCTGCACTCCACCGGGCAGTACCACAAGGGCGGCCCGCAGACCGGCGTCTTCCTGCAGCTCTCCTGCGATCCGGTCGCCGACTTGGCCATCCCGGGCCGGGAGTTCACCTTCGGTGAGTTTCAGGCATCCCAGGCCGTGGGCGACGCCCGCGTGCTCTCCCAGCGCGGACGACCGGTGCTGCGCTTCCACACGTCCTCTCCGGAGGGTTTCGACGAATGGCTCAACAAGCTCCTGTGACCCGCAGGGTCCTGCCCACCGCCCCGGCACTCGCCGAGGCGGTGGCCGAAGCCCTGGTCGCGCGCCTGGCCGACGCCCAGCGCGCCGGGCGCACCCCGTCCGTGGGACTCACCGGCGGCAGCATCGCGACAGCCATCCACAACGCTCTGGCGGAGGTCGGCCCGCGGTCACCGGTCGACTGGTCGCGCGTGGACTTCTGGTGGGGCGACGAGCGCTTCGTGCCCGCCGACTCCCCCGACCGCAACGACCTCACCGTGCTGCCGGTGCTCGACGCGCTGGGTGCCGATCCGGCGCGCGTACACCGGATGCCGGCGTACGCCCCGACGGGCGTCGAGGAGGCCGCGGGCAGGTACGCCGCAGAGTTGCGCGCGCACGGCGCTGGTGAGTTCGAGGTGCTGATGCTGGGGATCGGCCCGGACGGTCACGTGGCCTCGCTCTTCCCGGGCCATCGGGCCCTCGCCGCCGATGGCATCGCCGTCGGGGTGTCGGCTTCGCCGAAGCCGCCGCCGGAGCGGGTCTCGCTCACGCTCGCGGCGCTCAACCGCAGCCGCGAGGTCTGGTTCGTGGCCAGCGGGTCGGCCAAGGCGAGCGCGGTCCGGGCCGCCCAGGAGGCCGGTCCGGTCGAGGAGATCCCGGCGCGCGGCGTACGCGGCAGGTCCGGGACCGTGTGGTGGCTGGACCGGGCGGCTGCCGGAGACTGATCCCGGCCGACGGCCCGCGAGCCGTACTGGGCACGGAAATTCCCATCCTTGTCACTGTTGCCACAGCCACCAAGTTGGGGTTTCCCCGCCCGGGCGGGGAATCCACACGCCCGAGGGTCAGAAGATGATGTCGCCGGCCTTGCGCCGCGAGCGGAGGAGCTGGAGGGCCTCGGCGAGGATGTCCTCGGCCTCCTGGTCTGAGCGGCGCTCCTTCACGTAGGCGAGGTGGGTCTTATAGGGCTCGATCTTCGGCGCCGGGGGCGGATTGTCGGAGTCGAGGCTGGCGGGCAGCCCGCAGCGGGGGCAGTCCCAGGTCTCTGGCGCGGCGGCCTCGACGGCGAAGGTGATGGCTGACCGATGATCGTTGGCGCAGAAGTAGGTGACCTGCTGGCGGGGCGCTGCTTCGCCGCGCTCCGCCTCTCCCATCGGACCTGATCCGATCCGGGTGCCCCGGATCGCGCTACCTGCACCGGCCACTGGTGCTCCTCTCAGACCACTCGTTCGGGATGACGCTGTGCTGGCCAGGCTCCGACGGGCCAGGCCGGTGGGTCAGACTCCGCCGAAGGCGACCAGGACCGTGAGGGCGACGATGCAGGCCGCCCAGATCAGTCCCACGCCCACGGTGAGGCGGTCGAGGTTGCGCTCGGCCACCGAGGAACCGCCCAGGCCACTGGAGACACCGCCGCCGAACATGTCGGAAAGACCACCGCCTCGCCCCTTGTGCAGGAGGACGAGCAGGATCAGCAGCAGGCTGGTGATCACGAGGATGATGGTGAAGAGCAGTTCCACGTGGCAAACCCTAACCGACGGCCGGGTGACGCACCGCACCCGGCCGCCCGGTGCGTCATCGCTGCAGCCGCGCCGCAGCTCGGCGTACGTCGTCGGTCAGCGCGGCGAGCGCCTCACTCGGCAGCCGCCACCGCTGCCAGTGCAAGGTGACCGAGAGCGCCGCGGCGCCCGGCACCGCCTGCACCCGGCCGGCCCTCCGGGAGGGCTCGAACTGCCCGTCCGGCAGCATGCCCCAGCCAAGGCCGAGCTCGATCGCGGCCAGGAAGTCAGCCGTCGTCGGCACGCGATGGACGACGGCCGGTCGAGCGACACCACACGCCTCGAGCACCTGGTCCTGCAGGCGGTCCTTCTCGTTGAAGACGACCATCGGCAGGTTGGCCCAGTCGATTCCGCCTCCGCGCCGGTGTGCCGCCAGGAGCGCAGGGGCCGCCGCCGCGGTGTAGCGCTGCTCCCCCAAGCGCTCCACCGTGCATCCCTGCACCGGCTCCGGAGCGTCGGTGACCGCGGCCACCACGGCGCCGCTGCGGAGCAGCTCGTGGGAGTGCGCCTGGTCCTCGACGTGCAGGCGGAGCGCGGTCGGGGTTCGTGCGGCCGCGGCCGCGAGCACCGGCCGGAACCAGGTAGCGAGGGAGTCGGCGTTGACGGCCACCGGAAGCGCCATGCCGCCGGTGCCATCGAGGACGGCCACGGCCTCCGCGGTCAGCAGGCGCAGCTGCCGGCCCAGCCGCAGCAGCGGTTCTCCCGCCTCCGTCACCCCGACCGGACTGGCGCGGCGCAGCAGCACCGAGCCGGCGGTTCGTTCGAGAGCGCGTATCCGCTGGCTCACCGCGCTCGGCGTCAGCCGCAGCCGCCGAGCCGCGGCGTCGAAGCTGCCCTCCTCGACGATCGCCACGAGTGTCTCGAGCTGCCCCGGATCGAACCGCACGCCACCGAGTTAAGCACGGCTTCAGCACCTGATGAAAGATTCGCTGGCCTTAACCCAGGCGACCGTCGTAGCGTCCCTGGGTGCTCCATGCCGTGCTCACCGGCCTCCTCACCGGCCTCACCCTCATCGTCGCGATCGGCGCGCAGAACGCCTACGTCCTGCGTCAGGGCCTGCTGCGCTCCCACGTGGTGCCGGTCGTCGCCGTCTGCGCGGTCTCCGACGTCGTCCTGATCGTTGCCGGCGTCGCGGGCATCGGGACCATCGTCGACCGGGCCGCGTGGCTGGTCGACGTCGTCCGCTGGCTGGGTGTGGCGTTCCTGCTCTGGTACGCCGTCGCCTCCCTCCGGCGGGCATGCCACGCGGAGTCCCTGGGCAACGGCGACGGCGTCGCCACGGAGCGACGCGCCACCGCGGTGGGGCGGGCCGTCGCCCTCACCTGGCTCAACCCGCACGTCTACCTGGACACCGTGCTCCTGCTGGGCTCCATCGCCGCGACGCAGGACGGTGCGCATGGCCGGTGGTGGTTCGCCGCCGGCGCCTGCACCGGGAGCATCCTGTGGTTCTGCTCCCTCGGCTTCGGCGCCCGAGCACTGGCGCCGCTGCTGCGCAGCCCACGCGCCTGGCAGCTGCTCGAGCTGGCGATCGCGGCGACCATGCTGTTCGTCGCCGCGATGCTCGCCTTCGGCTGACCCGGCCGCGCCGGCTCAGAGCACCGGCATGTCCTGATAGCGGCAGATCCCGCCGAACTCGTCGACCTCCAGGCTGGCGCCGCCGACCAGCGCGCCGTCGACGTCGGGCTGCTGCATGATCGCGGCGACATTGGCGGGCTTCACCGACCCTCCGTAGAGGATGCGTACGCCGGCGGCCGCCTCCTCGCCGTGCAACTCACCGATCCGGGCACGGATGGCGGCGCACACCTCCTGCGCGTCCTCGGGCGTGGCGACCTCGCCCGTGCCGATGGCCCACACTGGCTCGTAGGCGATGACCAGGCCGGCCACCTCCTCCGCGGAGAGGCCGGCGAGAGAGCCCTCGACCTGACCGAGGGCGTGCGACACGTGCTCCCCCGCCCGGCGCACCTCGAGACCCTCACCGACGCACACGATCGGCACCATGCCCGCGGCGAGGGCCTTGCGGGCCTTGGTGTTCACCAGCGCGTCGTCCTCGGCGTGGTCCTGGCGCCGCTCGGAGTGACCGACCACCACATAGGTGCAGCCGAGCTTGGCGAGCATCGCCGCCGAGACCTCGCCGGTGTGCGCGCCGGCGTCGTGCGCCGACACGTCCTGCGCGCCGTAGCGGATCGGAAGGCGATCACCGTCGACCAGCGTCTGCACCGAGCGCAGATCGGTGAACGGCGGCAGCACGGCGACCTCGGTTCGCTGGTGGTCGTGCTTCTTGTCCGCGAGGCTCCAGGCGAGCTTCTGGACGAAGACCACCGCCTCCTGGTGGTTCTTGTGCATCTTCCAGTTGCCCGCCATGAGCGGGGTCCGCTTCTGGGCGCGGGACGAGCCTGCGCCTCCCTGAGCCGGTCGGGGGGTCGAGACCATCAGTCCTCCAGGATCGCGATGCCGGGCAGTTCCTTGCCCTCGAGGTATTCCAGGCTCGCCCCACCGCCGGTGGAGATGTGCCCGAAGGCGTTGTCGGTGAAGCCGAGGCGGCGTACGGCGGCAGCCGAGTCGCCGCCCCCGACGACCGAGAGCCCGTCGACCGCCGTGAGCGCCTGCGCGACCGCGCGGGTGCCACCGGCGAAGGCGTCGACCTCGAAGACGCCCATGGGGCCGTTCCAGAAGACCGTCCGAGCCTGCTCGATCGCCGCGGCGAAGGCGGCGGCCGACTCGGGGCCGATGTCGAGGCCGAGGGTGTCCGCGGGAATGCCGTCGGCCGGCACCACGCGGGGCTCCGGGGCCCGGTCGCCCGACGGGAAGGCGGTGTCGACCACGATGTCGGTCGGCAGCACGATCCGCACGCCGAGCTGCTCCGCGCGGGAGAGATAGTCACGGCAGGTGTCGAGCTGGTCCGCCTCGAGCAGGCTCTTGCCCACCTCGAGACCTTGTGCCGCCAGGAACGTGAAGACCATGCCGCCGCCGATGAGGAGCGTGTCGGCCTTGCCGAGCAGGTTGTCGATCACGCCCAGCTTGTCGGAGACCTTGGAGCCGCCCAGCACGACCGCATAGGGACGCTCGGGCGCCTCGGTGAGGCGGCGGAGCACGTCGACCTCGGCCGAGACCAGCGGTCCCATCG
>Ga0164243_10010468_pt1 | contig 13330 bp, 18 predicted proteins | sample OricompcompostOP_FD_108781 | JGI IMG/M metagenome (GOLD analysis project Ga0164243, IMG submission 108781) | Organic Plus compost microbial communities from Emeryville, California, USA - Original compost - Organic plus compost (OP) | ecosystem: Engineered > Solid waste > Mixed feedstock >... | reverse complement strand
TCACTATTGGAAGAGGTCATCGGTGTTACGGCAGGAGAACGGTCGAACCGGTCGACTTGCCTGCCTCTAAATCGCGGTGTGCTTGAGCCGCATCTTTCAGAGCATAAGTCTGACGAACGCCCACCTTCAGCTTGCCGCTCGCAACCATCTCAAAGACATCCTGGGACGACGCTTCGAGGTCCTCACGTCGTGCCACATACGTATCCAGTATTGGACGAGTGACATAGAGCGAGCCCTTTGCTGCAAGTTGGCTGATGGCAAAGGGTGGAACGGCCCCAGTCGTATTCCCGAAGCTGACCATAAGCCCGAGGGGCCGCAGGCAGTCAAGCGAACTCTCCCACGTCGTCTTGCCTACGGAATCATACCACTGGAACACCGGCACCCCCTGTGAGTTCACGCACGCGCTCCGTAACATTTTCCTTTTTATAGATGATCGTATGGGTGCAGCCGTGAGCCTTTGCGATCTCCGCCTTCTCCTCACTGCTGACCGTACCGATGACCGTCACCCCAAGCGCATCCAGCCATTGGCATGCAATGAGGCCGATGCCGCCCGCAGCCGCCTGGAACAAGACTGTATCCCCAGGCTGCACCTTGTAGGTCTGGTGGATCAGAAAGCGAACAGTCATCCCTTTCAGCAGAATCGCGGCAGCCTGTTCATCGGTAATTTCATGAACGAGCGGAGCGGCGGGCATGATCCTGGCTTCCGCGTAGGCACCGGCCGGGCCGGTGGCATAAGCTATCCGATCTCCGACCTTCAAATGGGTAACGCCGGGGCCCACAGCTTCGACGATACCGGCGGCCTCAAGCCCGATAATTCCCGGCATCGGAATCGGATAGAGGCCGGTTCGCTGATAAATATCGATATAGTTGAGCCCCACAGCCGTCTGGCGCACCCGAACCTCGCCTTCGCTGGGCTTGCCGAGCTGCACTTCTTCCCATTTCAATACCTCGGGACCGCCAGTTTCATGAATGCGGATTGCTTTGGTCATGGGTCTTTCCTTGCAGATATCCAAGGTGCAGAGCGGCAATACAGCCGATGAGCCGCACGCCACAGGTAAGGATTCAGGCTTCGCCGGCGGCTTCGAAATACCTAAGATGGCGTTGTTCTATTCTACGGGCGAGAAATAAGCGGGTAGCAGAATTTTGCTCTCCATTGCCAAAATCGGGCTCTCTTCCGGCAAAGGCCAGATTCCCTGCTCATTAGCTAAATTCTGTACCGGCAAGCGTTCATCAAGGCTCCTATAGGCCCAAGTATCTATCCATCGGTTGAGCTCGCCGACATCCGAGGTGAAGACGCCGAACAGAGGCAGCAAGCCTTGCCGCGCAGCGATCACTTCCTTCCAGCGCTTGACCATTGCCGGAACACTGAAGGGTTTGAGCATGCACGTCCGCATCTCGAAAAAGGGGCTATGCTTGGATGATTCCAGCGTGGGTGAAAACGGCACTGCTTCAAGAATATCGGACCTCAACTCAACGATGAGATGCTTCGTTGCAGGAGGCTAAACTCCCGCCTTCACAGCCTCTGCGCAGATACGTGTCCGCTCAAGCATGTCCTCATAAGGCCATACGTGGATGACCTCGTTGAGCGAACCGATTTCCGCGTACCAAAAAAGCGGCGAGCCTTGAAAAGCGCTCGCGGTGCGGCAGTGCATCTGCGAAGAGCCGAAGGAATTCGGTTAAAGCTCCTGAGCGCAGCCTGTAGGTGCGAAATTCGTAGATCATAATTACCCTGCCTATGTCACCAGACTGACTTGGCCTTCGCCGAGCGCCAACTCGACAATGTGCAGACCGGCCGATGTCCGGCGTGATGGAAACGTTTCCTTCAGACGCGCTTCATGGACAGGAATGACTCGCCTCGGTTCGCCGTGAACTTTCCCCAGCATCTCGTCGGTGGCCAAGAGCAGGTTGCTTTGGCTGCCAGACGCGAGTCCGATCGGAATGTAGGCCGAATCGTTGTAGCCACCGCCCAAGTTCTCGAACCGGTACACGAGGTCGCCCGCGAGGATCCACGCATCGGCGCTGTTGCGCTTCCGGTCATTGCGGACTTGAACATACTGGCAGCCTGCCGTGTGCGCATCATATGCTGGAAATAGGTCTATTCCGGGAAGCACGTCCTCCCGTGGACCGTCGACACACACACTAGACGACCTTGGCGGGCCAATTCGACGGCACGCATGATGTCGTTGGCGTCGACTGCAGCTGTCAGCCAGCGAAGCTTGGAACGAGCCCCGTCGCCCAAGTCGATTTCGATAGCTCTCTCTCCTGAAGATAGAAGGTGGCGTTGGGGAAGTGGTCGGAGCCGCCGAAATGGTCGAAATGCGCGTGGGTGACAAACACGTGGGACACATCTTCGGGTAACACGCCGCATTCGGCTAGGACCACTCGTGGCGGATGCCATTTTTTTTTTACCAAAACGATCGTTCAACACATTTCCATAGGCGGCGTTGTCGTAGCCTACATCAACCATTGCCACCTGCCCGTTGCCCTTAATCAGAACATAAGCATAGGAAAAGCCGATGCTTTCGCCGAAGGCACCATGCACAGCTATTGCCTTCGGGTATTCGCTCACATATCCGTATTCAAGAACCCAGATCGAATAGGTGCCCATTGATCTTCCCTCTGTTGGCACACCGCACGTTCCAACGTTGATAATGCGCGCAGCACGCTTGATCGAAGGCAACGATTTCAAAGCCTGGCAGAGCGCAAGCCGACCATTGAAGTTCGCGCCACGCGTCACGGAGAAGCGACAGTATCCTGTCCACGTCCACCACCGCGGCTGCATGCGCCGTCGACCGCGCCACAAAAAGAGCATCGCTCCTGCCGTTTCAACTGATCGATGTCAGGCCGGCCAGGAAGCGACTTCATGGCCGCCTCCGTGCATTTCACGCCGACGACTCGCAACTCGGCTGCACAAAGGTTTGCCGAAGCCAACTCGTCTGCAAGTGGGCTCGGGCTCCGCCCTTCCCTCGAGTCCCGATGCGGCTTGCACCACATTGCCGCCGATACGACGGCGAGCACGCCGGTGACAAACTGTGAAGAGTACCCAAGGAGCACCACCGTGAACGGTGGTGGCGCGAGTGGCTGGAGCTGACGCGCCAGCACAATGGCTACTGGACTTACCCATCTGCTGCATCTCCACATGGAAAAGACAACGGGTTGTGCCAGGTGGGCTCAGAGAGCCCGCGCCTAACACAACACCAAAATCTAAGCGTGGGTGAACCTACTTTCAGCCCGACTTGTGCAATTGGTTGCAATTCATGCACACCAGGAGAGTGCAGCTAAGCTTGAGATTGCGTTGCAATTTCTCTCGTGACGTTTCGATATGCGGAATTTGCATGCCGTCGAGTCCAATTTGCTCCAGCAAAATCGGCTTCGTTGCTGCGAAAAGTAGATCTTGTTTTCGCTAACCTGATCGCAAGGGGCAACCCGTTCGATGCTACCTGGTTGTTCGCCGCAAACATTTCTTCGTTAATAAATTCGAGGGGTGATATCCCACGCCGATTGAGGGGTACGACAACAACGCGCTGATCTCCTGTCACCCTCATCAACGATCGGTCCTGTTCGATGGTTTTTGATTTTGCGTAAATCGGGCAGCCCCAGCGACTGGCGCCAGCCATTTTACAGCGTGATCGACGTATATCTCAGTACTTGGCTGTAATCCCTCCAAATTGTCGAGAGTGCCTGCCTTCAGAACAATCTTTCCAGGCGCCAATGCAGTCTTCGCGAAAATGGGGGAGCCGCAGCTCCCGCAAAAGTGGCGATATACGGGATGTCCGCTATCTCCCCTATCCACGTAGACCATGGTCTCACCCTGCTGATCAAAATCAGTTTCTCTTATGACGAGATTGAACGAGAATACGCTTCCGCTCTGCCTCTGGCAGTGGGTGCAATGGCATACTACGATCGCCCGCGGTTCGCCTTTGAGCACATAGCGCACGGCCCCGAACAAGCAGCCGCCTGTCCGATCCTGCATAATGTCATCTCCCAGACGTCCGGGTAACTTTAGGTCGTCGCCTCGACGGCGGCGTATTGCGCGAGGCCATGGCCAAGCGACCAGTTCTCGGGCAGGGTCTCCACAAGATTGATGAAGACATCCTCGGGGCGAACGCCGGGATTCTCAGTGAGCTTTTCGACTATGCGGCGATAGAGCGCCTTCTTCTGGGCGAGAGTGCGCGTGTTGTTGACGGTAATCTCAATTACGACGAGATCATCGCTACGCGTGACTCCAAGATAAGTGGGGCTGCACCAAAAATCTGCCGCGTCATGCTCCGTAACCAGCATGAAGAAATCATCCTGGGGCACATTGAAGGTCTCGCGCATGGCCTCATAAAGCCCGTCAAGAATCGCCTGCCGATAGGCAACAGGCTTTCCCCGACGCAGTGATACACGGGTGAGCGGCATGATTTGATCCTCCTTGCTGAAAGCAGCCGACACCAGCCGTTTCTTGACACAGTGTTAAAAACACATTATTGACGTAGTGTCAAATACTTTCTTATGTGCTAAACGTCGGGCTTGCACAGCGAAGGACAGAGGAGGAAGATTTGAGGCCACGAGAGTTCGATCATGAACGCGTCTTGCGCATTGCATTCGAGCAGTTTTGGCGTAAAGGGGTGCGTGGCACGTCGCTCTCTGACATCGCGCGCGAGGCTGGTGTCCAGCGCGGCAGTCTCTATAACGCCTTCGGCAGCAAGGAGTCCCTGTTTCTCTGCGCCTACAAGCGCTACTCCGACCAATACCTGACTCTTGTTCAAAAGGCGCTCAGCTCGGGGTCCTTGCGAGAGCGCCTCACAGCATTCTTCCATATGACAATAAAGAATTTTTGCTCCGGGTCGCCGCCGCGCGGATGCCCTACAACGCGGGGATTAATGGAGGTAACGTCGAACGGAGGTAAAGGGCTGGATAACGAAGCCCGGCAGGCCTTCGCGGACCTGCTTGCTCGCATCATGGGTCTGGTTGAGAAGGCATTGTCCGAGGCCTCAGAGCGAGGCGAGTTCAACGGTGTCCCTGACATCGCTGCACTACACCTTGTCACGGTCAGCCGCGGGTTAGCCGTGATGGAACGAGCCTTTAGTGATAAGGACCAGCTGCAGAAGATTGCCTCGCACACAATCAACCTCATACTCGCCAACCAAAATCGATAGGGGATCGAGATGGTAGCCCGTACTTGAGCGGATGTTTGCATCCGCGCCGGCGTACCCAGCGGCTGCCGCGTATCCGGCACCGCTCTCTGTGGTTCACGTAAACGGGCCGGCCCGTAGGACTCCGCTCCGAAGCGATCAAACGCACTGTGGACCGAAATTGCTGAAATCACCGTGCCGACCGGCGCCGGCGACGAACTTTTCAACCCCGGTGACGCTTTCGGCTTTAAACACGCCAGTGGAATTATTCCACTCTAGTTCGAGTGCAGCGTGCTCAGGCAGACCACGCTGCAGGTAAAGCGAGCGCCGATCGGCACGCATTGAAGCCTGCGGGAAACCAGCGATCGTGCGGGCCATGTGTTCCGCAACCGGTCGCGACTGACCCTTCGGAACGACAACTTCACACAAACCAATGCGCAGGCACTCAGACGCGTCCACTTTGCGGCCAGTCATAATAAGCTCGAGGGCGCGACCCTTTCCAACGAGTTGCGGAAGTCGAACGGTTCCCCCATCCGTCAGGGGTACGCCCCAACGGCGGTTATAAATTCCCATGTAGCTGTCTTCGGCCATAATTCGGCAATCCGCCCAGAGGGCGAGCTCCATACCACCGCCGACGGCCGGGCCCTCAATTGCAGCGATCACGGGCTTGCTGAGTCTGAGCCGTGTTGGTCCCATTGGTCCGCGCGGCAAAGGGCTGCCATCCTTGGGAAAATCCAGAGACCTGTGTATTCCCCTGGGATCCGGCGTTGCAATACGGCGGGCGGCGAGGCTTTTCAGGTCAGCCCCTGCAGAAAACGCACCACCTTCTCCCCAGAGGACCGCAACGTCCGCTGTGTCGTCGGCGCCGAACGCCACAAAGGCATCATACAGCGCGTCCGCGTGCTCAGGATCTACTGCATTGCGCCTTTCCGGACGTGAAAGAATTACGGGCAACACGCGATCATGGCGCTCTACACGAACCGGCATGGGACATCTCCGTTGCGCTTGCGAAATCGAACCAGAACTCCAATTCCCGCTGCGCCTTCTGTTTTTCTAGAGAGCCAGGCATTGTTGAGCTCCGTGATCCCAACCGAGCAAGGGCCAGCATCCTTGGTGTGGACGTGGTAGATGTAGACGGCGCCTCCTGATCCTGAGCCTTTGGCGGTCTTTGAGGTGGCGCTGGTACGAAGGCCCACATATCGTTTACATCCGGTAGCAAACTCCGCTAAATTTGAAAATTAGATAGATATGAAGTGAGACTTTCGGAGATCGAATAAATGCTCACCAACTTCGATATGGACGCGTTACGCACAATGGTTGTCGGCGCTGATCTGAAGAGTTTCGCGCAGGCCGCGTCGCACCTCGGCCGATCTCAATCCGCCGTCAGCATGCAACTTAAGAAACTCGAAGAGCAGGCTGGTCGACCATTGTTTCGCAGAAGCGGTCGCGGGCTAGTGCCGACGGAGGCGGGTGATGTGCTGCTGGCTTACGCGCGCAGGATCATTGCCCTAAATGACGAGGCGGCAGTGTCACTCGGTGCAACCGCAGCGGCCGCATCCGTGCGGCTAGGACTCACCCAAGATTTCCTTGAAGATGTGATGCCCGATACTCTCGCGCGATTTTCGCGCCGTCGACCAGGCGTTCACGTTGAGGTGCGGGCAGGTCGCAACCATGTGCTCGAGGAGGATGTGCAGGCAGGCCGTTTAGATATTGCTATGGCATTCTTTCCGGCGGGATCCGACAGACACGGCGCTTTGCTCGCTTCATTGCCGATGCTGTGGTTTGCTGGGAAGGCATGCGCAAGATTGCCGGAAGAGGAGCCAGTTCCGCTTGTGCTCTATGATCATCCGTGCCTGTTCAGGCAAACAGCACTCCAAGCTCTAGAGCGCAATGGACGCCGATGGCGACTGGCTCTCACAACACCTAGCCTTCCGGGGATCTGGGCAGCCGTTCGCGCGGGTCAAGGGATCTCAGTTAGGACGCCGCACAAGATTCCCATCGGCATACGCGAAGTTGGCTCCGAGTTCAATCTGCCCCAGCTACCATCGATTGAACTGCGGTTGCTGAGTGCAAACGACCTGTCACCAGCCGCATCCGACCTGCGAGACATCATTCAACAAGTGGTCAGAGAGCGCGTATTTACGCCAAAATCCGATTTGCGTCGCTCCAGCGCCAAGCGATTGCATGAGACATTTCAGGAACCTTCAATATCTTAAGCCCAGGCGCCATGGATAGTGCTGCCACCGCGAGCCTTTCCGCCAAAATTGCGCGATATCCACGTCTTGGACTTGCGCAACTCCCGACGCCGCTTCAACCACTGAAGCGACTCTCAGCTTACCTCGGCGGGCCAAGCATCTGGGTTAAGCACGAAGATGCGACCGGGCTGACATTTGGTGGGAACAAGCTTCGCAAACTTGACTATCTTCTTGACGAAGCAATCAAGGCCAATGCTGACACACTTGTATCAGGCGGAGTTGTACAGTCGAACAGTCTGCGGCAGGTTGCTGCCGTCGCGGCTAAGCTTGGTCTAGAGTGCCACCTCGCCGTCTATCACGGACGCCTCGCTGTGCCTACTGCGGAATACAGCATGTCGGGCAACATGCTTCTTAATCGGCTGTTTGGCGCAAGGCTGCACAACATACCATGGACCGGTGATCGTAATCAGGCGATCTACCAGCTGGCGGAGCGATTGCGAGCCGACGGCCGGAAACCCTACGTGATCCCTTACGGCGTGTCGAATACCATGGGGGCAATCGCATTTTCGTCGACCGTCGTTGAAATAGCGGAGCAATCGCACGCGCTTGACTTTGAACCGAGTGCGATCGTTCACTGCAGCGGCAGCGGTGGCACACAGGCTGGCCTGGTTATTGGCGCCGGGGTTTGCCTGCCACGCACCCCCATCGTTGGCATCGACATCGATGCCGAGCCGGACCGCGTTCGTCGCGACGTTGTGCGATTTGCCAGAGCGGCCGCCGAGCAGCTCGACGTGCTATTCGCAGAAACTGCCGTGGAGGTGGTTGGAGGTCACGCCGGACCTGCTTACGGCGTTCCACACGCTGCCACTGTCGAGGCCATCAAACTGGCTGGCGCGCTGGAAGGTTTGCCCCTCGATCCGGTTTACTCTGGGAAGGGACTCGCAGGCCTGATCGCGCTTGTCCGTGAGGGTCGGTGGCGTCGCGGTGACCAGGTCGTGTTCATCCACACGGGTGGAACTCCTGCCTTGTTTGCCTATCGAGAGGCGCTTGGCCTCTAGGGCTGGTGCACCACTCTAGCCCAATGTTCCATTGCAGCGGCTCGCTAGCAGAGGAAGAGGATCATCTCACTACCGACTAAGCTCGCCGGTTGCCGCTTGCACGGGTGGGCGTTTAGCCAAACGCGCCTGCGAGTAAACCTGACCACCTTCAGCCACGCTCACGACGCGGCCCACCCCTACCAATCTCCACGCTGCGCGCCTTCTTCTGCGCCGGCAAGCAGCTCAGCTTTCGGCACGCAGCCGAAGAGCTGGCACTGAGTCCGTCTTCAGTCAGCCACCAGATCAGGGCACCGGAGGTGGACTTGGTTTGCGATTATTCGTTCAAGGAAGGAAGTTCGACGCCTGCGGTGCTCTACAACGCCTGCCGGTGCCTGTCTCGGCAGGGTCGGACTATCGCGATCGGAACTCAAAGATCGCGCCGCGTTCTTATAGGCGCGATTTTGATCTCCCGCGCTGTCCGAGTTCGAGCGGACCAATCCCGGGTACATCAAGATGACACATCAGCATGTCGACTTGTGTCGGAGAGAACAAGCACAGGACAGCCGCAGCATGATGTTCAGGTGAGCGTAGCGATAATGCTGTTGGCGGGGCGGTCGGAGACGGGTTAGAATGCCGAGCACCTTCAGATGCGTCAGCTCCGGCCATCGCTGCGTTGACCATCGAAGATTGGGGCCGGCTGAAGCTCGCGCGAGAGCTTGGCCCACACACCAGGTGACAAACCGTATGCGCTCCTGAAACGCCGAGTGAAATGTGCCTGGTCGGCAAAACCGCATTCATGCGCGACCTCGGCGAGTGGTCGGCCGGACCGAACCAGTACCCGCGCCCGGTCGAGACGGCGTAACAGGTGAAAACGAGCGGGGCTCACACCGAAGGCGGCGCGGAACTGCCGGGTGAGCTGCCAGCGGCTCAACCCCGACACCATCTCAAGCTCGGCGAGCGATACACTCGAGTCTAGGCGTGCCGAGAGGAGATCTCGCACGGCCCTGACGGCTGTGGTGTTATTGGCCGGTGTCGCTGCCGGACAGCCGGCGGCGCGAACGAGCGCGTCAGCAAATGAGACCAAGCTGCAGGTCAATGCTAGCTCGTCTGGCCGTGAATCCTTCGCGCCGAGGAGGCCAGCGATCGATCGGCAGAGGTCTGCATCGTCGCTCACCGGATCGCACAGAAAGGGCATCGCATTCAATCCCGCAGCTTCGCGGATGAGTGCCGGATCTATGTAAGCGATGCGATAGCCGAAGCCCCGCTCGTCACCCGCCCGACCATCATGAGCCTCGTCGGGATGCAACACGAACGCCTGCCCGGGCAAGCTGTAGCGGATCGAGCCCCGGTAGTGGAACGCTTGGATCCCGGTCAAGGTGAGACCCACGGCGTAGGTGTCGTGTCTGTGCGGCGCGAAGGCGTGGCCATGCAGGAACGCCTCCATCCGCTCGATGCCGCGTATCGGCACGTCCCATTTCATGCAGCTGATTTTCATGCCAACTTCGCACGCACAAACATTCAATATGACAGCGCATCGCATATATAGCCTGCCGGGCCGAATGGGCGAATGCGGGAGTTTAGGGTGACGCTGGACCAGGAGATCGCCTTTTTCATCTTTTCCATCGTCGCGGCCATCACGCCAGGTCCGAGCAACGTCATGATCACGGCGACCGGTGCGGCGGTCGGGGTCTTGCGGGGCCTCCCTAGCGCGCTGGGTGCTTCCATCGCCATGGCTGTTTTGATGTTTGTCGTGGCGTTGGGACTGGGGCAACTCATTCTTGGCGCACCCATGCTGCTGACAGCCATGAACGGGTGTGGCACCGCCTTCCTGCTGTGGACTGCGTGGAGGATCGCGACTGCCGATCCATCGGACACCTATACGACGGCGGAACCCGTGGGCTTCGTCGGCGCGGCCACTTTTCAGTTCGTCAACCCCAAAGGATGGTTGGTGGCTACGGGAGCGATCAGTACCTTCATGCGAGACGCGGCGGAGGAGCAGATGGCCCAGTCCTTCGCGTTCGCAGCGCTCTTTTTCGCGGCCGCGCTTCCAAGCGGGCTGGCGTGGCTGGTTCTCGGCGCGATGATGCATCGGCTGCGGCGCGACGCGCGGAGAGCGCGTATGCTCAACATCGGAATGGCCTGCGCGTTGATATTGTCCGTCGCGATGATGTTCCACTAGGTGCAGTCGGCAAGTCGCCGCGCTCCCCAATATGCGCAACGCGATGAGTTTCGGAAATGTGAAGCGTGACTTCAAAACTATCCGATAGTCCAAAGTTTTTGCCTTTGCTATCGTACGTCGGGCATTTGATGGAACGCCTCTTTTTTGGCACCCACCGGATTGGCATGGCACGGAGAAGCTCTGACGCCGCCCCACCAGCATGGAGGACGACCTTGGATAGCACCTTGAATGAGCAGTTGAGCAGGCTCACCACACCCTATCTGGCTGACGGCTGTTTGAGAACCAACGTTCCAGTTCGGTTCGCTCCGAGCACCATTCGACCTATTTCAAGTGGCATGCACTGTTTTGGACTTGCGCGGCCGGTGCGTCATGTCGGGAGCATCGACATATTCCTAGAGGCATTTGAGAGTTGTCGTCCCGGAGACGTTCTCGTGATCGACAACGGCGGACGCCTCGACGAGGCCTGTATCGGGGACATCATTGTGCTCGAGGGCAAAGCCGCAGGTATTGCCGGCTTCGTCGTTTGGGGCCTTCACCGCGACAGCAGGGAACTCAGCGAACTTGGCTTCCCCGTCTTCAGCATGGGTGCACTCCCTACGGGACCTCAGCGCTTGCACACGCGCCCACCCGATATCCTGAGCACGGCGACGATCGGTCAACACACGATAACCGCGAGTGATTTCGTGGTCGCTGATGACAACGGCGTCTTGTTTCTTCCCGCCGACCGTATCGTCGAGGTCGTTGCGGCGGCGGCCAGCTACAGGGAGACAGAGGCTCGACAACTAAAGGCGATGAGAGGAGGCCGCAGCTATCGTAGTCAAACACGGTTCCACACGTATCTGATGCGCCGAGAGCGTGACCCCAGCTACGGCTTCCGTCAGCACCTCAAAGAGGTTGAAGCCGCGGGCGAAGTCTAGTCACCCGCTGGTAAGAGGTCGAAATTGGCGAGCCCGGGGAGGGCGAGGTCCGCCACGCAAAGGGAGTAAAGCATGTTGCCCTGGCGGCCGCGTTGCCTATGCCGGAGGTGCTCCCGGGGCGCTTATGCAAAACGGCGCATTGCCATCAACTGCTTCGCACGCCGACCTGCCCTGCCGCGTTTTCAGCAAAGTATGCTCCGCGGGATCCGAGCTCGACTCCAATGCCACGTTCAAGTCGCCTCACCACACAGAGCCAAGCTGAATTCATATGGCGAGGCACGACGTCACACGATAACTCGAAACGCAGCGGCTGCATTTCCGACAGAATATTTTGTCATATGGAACGCAACAAGCACACATCTTCAATACACTCTGTATTCGGGTGCATAGAAAGAGAGATGGGCGTGTATGGTGTAAAGCTGAGAATTCAACGCCCCCCACTTCTCAGTAGCCAGGGCAGTAACAAGTCGCTGGCGTACCGCCACGCTAGCCTTCTGCCCACTCGCTCGGCTGTCGGTTGGGGCTGAAGAGAATCTCCGAACAGCTGGATGGCGATTCGACTGCTGCTGCTGTGGGCGGCACTAGGTGCTTCGCAAAGTTATCCCGACCGGTTGCGACGAAGTAGTAGGTACGCGCTTGTTCAAGGCCGTACTGCAGGAGCTTGTCGCGGTTCTGCCGTGCCTTGGAGATATGGCTAGTGGATTCCAAGAGTTACGGAGTTTTGGCGTGCCGTCTCTGCGCAGCAAAGGCTGCGCTAGTTCCTCTTTAGACCGAGAGAGGAGACGCCGTCCAACACCGTTGTGACGATCTCTGTCGGCAAATCCGGTTGCCAGCGTAATCCTATCGCTCGCTCCAAACGAAGGTCCACTATTTGAACAGCAACGACCTTCTCCGTGGCCAAACTTCGGGGAGCAATTGTTATGCCTAGCCCTTGAGCTACGAGTCGCAAGGCGAGATCGTCACGCTCCACCCGGGCTGCTATGCGAAGATTGATGCCAGCGTCCCGAAGTCGCCCAATTTTCAGCTCGCATGACGCGCGCAGCACTAATGATTCTTTATCGAGATCTCTCAGTGTAATTTTCCGACGGCTGCCCGCAAAGCGATGCCCCTCCGGTACAAGCGCGACGAACGGTTCGCGCCACAACACCCGTGCATTCCGTGTTTTCTCATTGATCGTCGTCCAGGCCATGTCTATGCGGCCCCGCCGCAGCCAGCGAGCAAGCTCTTCCGGTGCGCCTTCTCTCGTCTGCCATTCCTGATCAGATCTGTCACGAGCAAGCCACGTTATCACCCCTGAAACCATGTCAGCTGCGAGCGTCCGCATCACGCCGAGGCGCCGAATCGACGGGCGAGCAACGCCACTACGAAACTCCTGGCTTGCAGAATCGCACTGCCGCAAGATCTCCCGAGCACGCTCATAAAATGCAAGGGCCTTCGTGGTGGGTAATACGCGCCGGCGTCCACCAACGCGATCGAAAAGCGCTTCCCCAAGCTCTTGCTCAAGCGCCTTGATACCATGAGAAAGTGTAGGTTGGGACACGTTCAGCCGTCGCGCGGCGCTTGTCACACTCCCGCAGTCTACAACAGCCGTGAAATAACGTAGGTGCTGCACTTTCATAGTGTTTCCTTATGCAGCTGCATTGAATTTATCCATTATACTAATTGACTTGCGACTGGTAGCTTCAGCACAGATCTGACTGAAGCGACTAGGTTTACAGTTACTTCGATGACCAAAGCAACATCGCGAACCGAGAGTTACGGAGTCGGTCTGATTTGTGCGATTGCCGTGGTGGTACTGTTCTCCAGTTTCACGATAGTTTCTAGATTGGGCGTCTCATCAAGCTTGGGCGCATTGGATCTTGCAGCCCTGCGCTTCGGCGTCGGC
>Ga0164243_10010467_pt1 | contig 13332 bp, 15 predicted proteins | sample OricompcompostOP_FD_108781 | JGI IMG/M metagenome (GOLD analysis project Ga0164243, IMG submission 108781) | Organic Plus compost microbial communities from Emeryville, California, USA - Original compost - Organic plus compost (OP) | ecosystem: Engineered > Solid waste > Mixed feedstock >... | reverse complement strand
TTGGGCTCTCCGGGCGACGGCGGGGCGGAGACCTACTTCCTGCATCTCGCCCGGGCGCTCGCGGAGGATGGCCTGTCCCAGGCCGCGGCCCTGCACGCCAACGCCAAGCGCGAGGCGGCGCTGAAGGAGATGGGCGTCCCCGCCTTCGTCCTGCCCTACGACGCCCCGTTCGACTTCACCACCGGGCCGGCGATCCGGCGCATCGCCGCCGAGCTGCCGGCGCGGGTGCTGCTGCAGTGGATGAACCGGGCCGGGCGGGTGGTCCCGCGCAAGGGGCCGTGGGCGCGGATCGGGCGGCTCGGCGGCTATTACGACCTGAAGTACTACAAGGGTTGCGCCCTGCTGGTCGGCAACACGCGCGACATCGTGGACCACATCGTCCGCCACGGCTGGCCCGCCGACCGCGTCGTCCACATCCCGAACTTCGCCGAGGCGGGGCCGGAGCCGGCCCAGGACCGGGCCGCGCTCGACACGCCGGCGGACGCGCCCCTGCTCCTGGCCATGGGCCGGCTGCACAAGGTCAAGGCCCACGACGTCAGCCTGAAGGCGCTGGCGCTGTTGCCCGGGGCGTACCTGTGGATCGCGGGGTCGGGTCCGCTCGAACATGATCTCAAGGCGCTGGCGGGGCGGCTGGGCGTGGCGGACCGCGTGCGGTTCCTGGGCTGGCGCGAGGATGCGGCCGCGCTCTATCGTGCGGCGGACGTCTGCCTGTTCCCCTCGCGCTACGAGCCGCTGGGCAATACGGTGATCCAGGCCTGGGCGCACGGCGCGCCGATCGTGGCCGCCGCCAGCCAGGGGCCGGGCGTGCTGATCACAGGCGAGGAGGACGGCCTGCTCACCCCCATCGACGACGTGCAGGCCCTGGCCGCCGCCGCGCGCCGGGTGATCGAGGACAAGGCCCTGGCGCGGCGCCTGTCCGAGGCCGGGCTGGCGCGGGTGGCGGGCGAGTTCGCCAAGAAGCCGGTGGTCGCCCGCTGGCGCGAGATCTTCCGCGGCTTCGGCGAAGGCTAGGCGCGATGTGCGGGATCGCCGGCGTGATCGGGGCGGCGGACGAGGGGGCGGCGCGCGCCTTGATCGCCCCGCTCGTCCATCGCGGGCCCGACGGCGTCCGGGTGGAGGCCGTGGGCGATGCGGCGCTGGCCCATGCGCGCCTGTCGATCATCGACCTGGAGCACGGGTGGCAGCCGCTGCACGCGGCGGGCTCGACCGTGGTCGGCAACGGCGAGATCTACAATTACCTCGAGCTGATCGAAGAATTCGGCCTTCGGGACAAGCTCGCCACCGGCTCGGATTTCGAGCCCCTGCTGCACCTCTATGCGCTGGAGGGAGAGAAGGCGTTCGACCGGCTGCGGGGCATGTACGCCTTCTGCCTGGCCGGATTCGACGGCCGCACCTGGCTTGTGCGCGATCCCTTCGGCATCAAGCCGCTCTACTGGCGCGAGGCCGGGGGCGGGAAGATCGTCTTCGCTTCCGAACTGCGTAGCCTGGCGCCCGCCCGGCCGAAGCCGGACCCAGCGCGGGTCGGGCAGCTGTTGGCGCTGAACTACACCCTCGATCCCGGCGTGGGGCAGCCGGCCGCCTCGATCGTCGAGGGGGTGGGGCGGCTGCAGCCGTCCTCGCGCCTGCTGATCTCCAAGGATGGCGTCGAACAGCACTACGCCCGCCCGCCGCTGCCCGCCGTGGCGCCGATCCGCGGCGAGGCCGATGCGCTGGAGCGTCTGGACCAGGCGCTGACCGACTCGGTCGCCGTGCACCAGCGTTCGGACGTGCCCTACGGCCTGTTCCTCTCGGGCGGGATCGATTCCAGCGCCATCGCCACGGTGATGGCGCGGCTGGCCAGCCGGCCGGTCACCGCCTTCACCTGCGGCTTCGACGCCCCCGGCGCGCGGGACGAGCGGGCGGCGGCCGAGAAGGTGGCGCGGGGGCTGGGCCTCGACTGGCGCGAGACCACCTTCGGCGAGGCGGACTTCTGGCGGATCGCGCCGCTGGTGGCCGCGGCCCTGGACGATCCCACCACCGACTACGCCACCCTGCCCACCTACAAGCTGGCCGAGGCGGCGAAGGGGACGCTGACCGTGGTGCTGAGCGGGGAGGGCGGGGACGAGCTGTTCGCCGGCTACGGCCGCTACCGGCGGGGCCTGCGCCCCTGGTGGGCGGGCGGACGGGCCGCCGAGCCGCAGGTGGACGCGCCGTTCCTGAAGGACGGCGGCCAGGCGGCGCTCGCCCGCTGGCGCGCCTTCCAGCCGCCGATGCGGCGGACCAGTCCGCTGACCCGGATGCAGCTTTCGGACATCTTCACCTGGCTGCCCAACGACCTGCTCATCAAGCTCGACCGCTGCCTGATGGCGCACGGGATCGAAGGGCGCACGCCCTTCCTCGACCCCGCGGTGGCCGCTCTCGCCCTGGCGCTGCCGGACCGGGCCAAGGTGCGCGACGGCTTCGGCAAGTGGATCCTGCGGAAGTGGCTGGAGCGGCATTGTCCCGCCGCCGACCCCTGGGCCAAGAAGAAGGGCTTCACCGTGCCGGTGGCCGACTGGATCGCGCCCCGCGCCGCCGACCTCGGCCCGCGCGTGGCGGCGGTGCAGGGGGTGGCGGAAGCCTGCGACGTCGAGGCGGTGCGGGCCGCGTTCGCCGACGAGCAGGGCGCGGCCTATCGCTGGCGGCTGCTGTTCTACGCCCTGTGGTGGACCATCCACGTGGGCGGAGCGAGCGCGGACGAGGCGCGCGAGGCGGTGATCGGCTCTCCCTAACCCGGGGTTAGTACCCCGCGCCGACCCGCTTCAGGTTCTCGCGCATCTGGCGCAGGCGCTTGTCGATCTCGGCCATGGTGCGGTTCAGCGCGCCCTCGTCGTCGCGCCAGACCTGCAGCACGCGCAGCCACACCGCCGTCATGGCCCCTACGCGCAGTGCGCCGCGCGGGCCGCCGGTGTCGATGCCCGCCGCTTCCAGAAGCGCGCGGGCGGTGAGCGGCAGGCGCGGCGCGAAGGCGGCGGCGCCGTCCGAGCGGGCGATGGCGATCAGGGCGTCGCGGTGCGGGGCCATGGCGTCGAGCCTGGCCATCACCGCTTCGAACAGCCGGTCGTGCGCCTCGGCGTCGTCGGCGGTGTCTTCCTCGGCCTGGGCGAGCGCCTGGCGGTCCAGGCGCGCGGAAAGGCGGTGCATCAGGGCGGCCTTGGACGGAGCGCGGGCGTAGAGCTCGGCGAAGGACAGGCCGGCGGCGCGGGCGATGTCGCGGAGCGCGATCTCGCGCCAGGGCCGTTCGGCCGCCAGCCTCAGCGCGGCGTCGGCCGCCCGGTCCAGGATCTCGTCCGTGCTGGCGGGCGGCGAAAGGACGGCGGGCTCGGCCATGGGGTTCTTCCTGTTCAGCCCGCCAACTCTCTCGCGCGGCGGATGGCGGCGTCCACCGCCTTCTGCAGCAGCGGGCCCAGGCCGTCGTCGGCCATCAGCACCTTCAGCGCCGCCTCGGTGGTGCCGGCGGGGGAGGTGACCTGGCGGCGCAGCTCGGCCGGATCGGTCCCGGTCTCGGCCATCAGGGCCGCGGCGCCGGCCACCGTGGCGCGGGCGAGCGAACGGGCTGTGTCGGCAGGCAGGCCAGCCTTTTCGCCCGCGGCCTCCAGCGCCTCGACGAAGGCGTAGACATAGGCCGGGCCCGAGCCCGACACGGCGGTCGCCGCGTCCATCAGCCCCTCGTCGGCCAGGTCGGCGGCGGTGGCGACGGGATCGAACAGGGCGTGGGCGCGGGCGCGGGCGGCTTCGTCCGAGGCGAAGACCGAGGCCACGCCCTTGGCGATGGCGACCGCGGTGGTGGGCATGACCCGGGCCACCCGGCGTCCGCCGAAAGCCTCCATGATGTCGGCGGCGCGCACGCCGGCCGCGATGGAGACGATCACCGCGTCGGGGGCGAGAAGGGGGGCGGCCGCGGCGGCGACCTCGCGCCACACCTGGGGCTTCACCGACAGCAGCACCGTCCGCGCGCCGGAGAGGGCCGCGTCCGGCGGGTTGAGGACCGCGCCGGCTGCGGCCGCGGCCAGTGCGTCCGAACCGGGGTGCGGATCGCGCAGGATCAGGTCGGCGGGACTATAGGCGCCGGTGCGCTTCCAGCCGTCGATCAGCGCCCCGCCCATGCGGCCGGCGCCCAGGAGCAGGATGGGAGTTGCGGTGTCGGTCATGGGCGCGGCTTAGCGCGTCGGGGGGACGGCGTCACGTCCCTCCCCCGCTTCGTCATCGCCCGGCCTGACCGGGCGACCCAAGCGCCGGCTGCAGGAACCGGGAACGTCGCTTGGGTCCCCCGGACCGCCCTCGGCGGCTGGAGGATACGCGCGAGGCTTAAGCCCGCCCGACCGTTTCGAACATGCAGGCGGCCATGGCGTCCTCGGGCGTCTTGGCGCCGCGGAGCAGGAAGTCGAAGGCCGGGTAGTAGCGGTCCGCCGCGGCCACCGCCGCGTCGATCATCGAGGCGGCCTGGGCCAGGGTCGGGCGCTCGCCGGTGGGCAGGGCCAGCGAATGGCGGAAGACGATCTCGCCGTCCTCGCTCCACACCTCGAAGTGGCCGATCCAGACCCGCTGATTGATCAGCGACAGAAGCTCGTGCGCGGAGGCGCGGCGGGACTTGGAAGCGCGCAGGTCGAGGGACAGGCAGAGCTGCAGGCAATCGGCCTCGGGCCGCCAGGCGAACCAGAGCTCGTAGTCCTTCCAGTCGCCGGCGAGGGCGAAAGCCAGGTCGCCGTCCTCGGTCCGGTCGAAGTCCAGGTTCTCGGCGTTGAGGACGTGTTCCACCACGTCGAGCGGGTCGAAGCCCAGGTCGACGTCTTCGGGATGAGGCGTGTCCATCCGGCTTAATCCTTTTGACGGACGTCGCCGCGTGGAGCGGGGAACCGAGTCGCGTCGATGAATGAGGCTAGCTGCTTCGCGGCTGCCGGCTCAACCGGCGTCGTCCGTCGCGCGAACACTAGCTGTGGACGTCGTAAGGCGGGCGATCTCCGCCTTCAGGCTGGCGATCTCGGCGGAAAGGGCGTCGCGAACCGCGTCGAGCTCGTCGCGCCGCACCAGGTCGAACTCGGCCGCCAGCCGGTCGCCCTGCGCGCGCAGCGCCGACTTGGCCTCTTCGCCGGCGGTCTGCGCCAGGCTCATGGCCGTTTCCATCGCCTTGGCGAACTCGTCGAGGAAGGGGTTCTTGGTCTGCATGGCGCCGCACGAAGAGGGTGACTGAACCGTATATGGGCGATCGCCCGCGTCTTTTCGAGGGCGGAATCGAGTCCGGCCGCTTCTCCAGCCCCGCGGGAGGCGGTATCTGGAGGCCATGAGCGCCGCCGCTCCCCTGCCGGACGCCCCGCCCGAGAACTGGGTGGACCGTTTCGCCCCGCCCGGGCTGCGCCCCTGGCTCCGCCTCGGCCGGTTCGACCGGCCGGCGGGCACGTGGCTGCTGCTGCTGCCGGGGTGGCAGGCGGTGTCGCTCGGGCCGGCGATGGACGGACACCTGCCCGACCCGCTGCTGCTCGTGCTGTTCGGGATCGGGGCGGCGGTGATGCGCGCCGCCGGCTGCGCCTACAACGACATCGTCGACCGCGACCTGGACATCAAGGTCGCCCGCACGGCGCTGCGGCCGATTCCCTCGGGGCAGATCACGGTGAAGCAGGCCTGGGGCTTCCTGGTCGGCTGCAGCCTGGCCGGCCTGGCCATCCTGCTGGCCATGAACCCGCTGGCGATCGGGCTGGGCGTCGCCTCCCTCGGCCTCGTGGCCGCCTATCCGTTCATGAAGCGGATCACCTGGTGGCCGCAGGCCTGGCTCGGCCTGACCTTCAACTGGGGGGCGCTGCTGGGTTTCGCGGCGGCGACGGGCCGGCTCGACTGGTCGGCGCTGCTGCTCTATGTCGGGGGCGTCTTCTGGACGCTCGGCTACGACACGATCTACGCGATACAGGACCTGGAAGACGACGCGCTCGCCGGGGTGAAGTCCACCGCCCGCCGCCTGGGCGCGTCCGCGCCGCGGGCCATCCTGGGCTTCTATGTCGCGGCGGCGGCGTTTGCGCTGGCGGCCGGAGCCTTGGCCCACCTCGGCCCGCTGTTCTACGCCGCCTGGGTCGCCTACGCCGCTCACCTCGTCTGGCAGGCCCGCAAGGTGCGCACCGACGATCCGGCGGGTGCGCTGGCCCTCTTCAAGTCCAATCGCGACGCCGGCCTGATCCTGATGGCCGGCTTCATCCTGGGGGCATGGGCGCCGTGAGGACGATGCTGGCCGCGGCCGCCGTCCTGGCGCTTTCCGCCTGCGACCGCGGCGCCGCACCGCGCCCTGCGACGCCTCCGGCCGCCGCCACGCCGGCGCCGCCGCTGACCTTTCAGCGCTCGAACCCCGACGCCGAGCTGTCGCTCAAGCTGCCGCCGCAGGTCGCCGCCGTCCCGGCCCTGCACGCCAAGCTGTTCGACGAGGGGCGGCGCGACCTCGACGCCTTCGGGCAGCGGGCCAAGGCCGACCTCGACCGGATACGCGCCTCAGGCGTCGGGCCGGCCCGGACCTACAGCCGCAGCCTCGCCTATGCCTTCGACGCCGAGACGCCGCGGCTGATCGGGCTCACGCTGACGGAATTCGAGAACACCGGCGGAGCTCACCCGAACACCCGCATCGGCGCCGTGATCTGGGACAAGGCGGCGGGCCGGGCTATCGGCGCGGCCGAGCTGTTCCGGCCCGGCGCCGACCTGTCCGCCGCGGACAAGGCGCTCTGCGCCGCCATCCGCGCCGCCAAGCGGGCCCGCACCGGCGAGGTGAGCTTCGCGGGCGCGGAGGTGAAGGACTGCCCGCCGCTGAAGGATGCGACGCTGACGCTCGCACCCTCGACCGAGCCGGACCGGGCCGGCGGGCTGGTCGCGCTGTTCTCGCCCTATGTGCTCGGTCCCTACGTGGAGGGCGCCTACCGTATCGCCGTGGCGAACGCCGCCTTGCAGGGCCTGATCGCCGAACCTTTCGAGGGCGAGTTCGCCGGCGAGCCTGCACCGGGGGCGGGCGCGGCCCCCTCCACGCCATGACCGCGGCATGATCGCCGACCGCCGGGCCTTCATCCTCGCAAACACCCGGCTGCAGGCGCCGCCGCACGCCCCCGAGCTGAAGCTGCACCTGGCCGACGAGATCACCCCGATCTGGCGCATGACCGAGGAGGGGCTGGAGGCGATCGGCCTGCCGCCGCCCTTCTGGGCCTTCGCCTGGGCCGGGGGGCAGGCGTTGGCGCGCTACCTGCTGGACCATCCGGAGCGGCTCGCCGGCCGGCGGGTGCTCGACTTCGCGACCGGCAGCGGCCTCGTCGCCGTCGCCGCCATGAAGGCCGGCGCGGCCCATGCGCTGGCCGCCGACATCGATCCCTTCTGCGAAGCGGCGGTGGCCCTGAACGCCGAGGCGAACGGGGTTTCGGTCGATTATGTGGGGCGGGACCTGCTCGGCGCGCCGGCGCCCGCTGCCGACCTGATCCTGGCGGGGGACATCTGCTACGAGAAGCCGATGGCGGAGCGGGTGCGGGCCTGGCTGGGCGAAGCGCGATCGCGCGGCGCCGAGGTGCTGATCGGCGATCCCGGGCGCAGCTACTTCGATCCGGCGGGCCTGGTTCAACTCGCCGAATACCGCGTGCCCACCACGCGGGAACTGGAGGACCAGGAGGTCAAGAAGACCGGGGTGTGGGCGTTCGCTTGACGCCGCTCATCCCGGCCGAAGCCAGGACCTGGGTCTCTGCAGTGCAGTGCTCCGGCTTCCGCCGGGATGAGCGGATGAACGATCGCAGCGACGCCCTGATCCTCAGAACCGCGGCCTGAACGCCCGCGGCGCCCAGCCGAAGTCTCGGGCGGCCGGGGCGGGGTCGAAGGTCAGGTTCTCGGCCATGCGCACGCCCATGCCGGCCGTCGCCCCCGGCAGCAGCGGCGAGGCGAGCGTCAGCCCCGCCCGCCAGAGCCACGGCGGGGCGCTGACGATCCGCGGCGGCTTGCCCACGGCCTCGAAGATACGGACGGCCATGTCGCGGTAGGTCAGGGTCTCGCCGCCGGGGACGTCGTAGGCGCGGTTGGCGGCGGCAAGCGAGGCCGCGGCGGCCAGGGCCCCTGCGGCCAGGTCGTCGGCGTGAACCGGTTGACGCAGCCCCTCGCCCCGCCCGGCCAGCGGCAGCACGCCGAAGCGCCGGATCAGCCCGGCCAGCCGGCTCACGTTGCCGTCCTGGCCCTCGGCGTAGATCAGGGTCGGCCGCAGGATGGTCCACTCCGCCCCGGCCGCCTCGCACGCGGCGGCTGCGGCGGCCTCGCCCTCGGCCAGGCGCTGCGCCACGGCGCGCTCCCCCGGGTCCGGCGAGCGGGTCTTGGTGAACCGGCTGGTGGAGGAGAAGGCGACCAGCCGGCGAAGGCCCGGCTGCGCCAGGACGGGCAGGGCCGGCGGCAGGAGCCAGATCGGCGTCAGGCTGAACACGGTCGGGACCGCCGGCAATCGGGCCAGGAGCGCGGGATCGGCCAGGTCGCCTTCGATCCACGCGACGTCCTTATGCGTTCCGGCAGGCGGACGCCGGCTGACCGCCGCGACCCTCGCGCCCTGGGCGGCGAGGCGCGGGAGCAGGAAACGGCCGACGAGGCTGGTCGCCCCCAGCACCAGAACGTCGCTCGATTCCGCCCCCGCCATGCTGCGAGTGCTAGCGGACGCGGGCCCGCGGCGCTAGGCAACGAGTCGCCCTTGCCCAGGAGACCGTCATGAAGCGCCTTTCCGTCGCCGGCGTGGAGATCCCCGTCATCGGCCTCGGCACCTGGAAGGTGACCGGCCCGGCCTGCGCCTCGCTGGTCGCCCAGGCCCTGCAGGCCGGCTACCGTCACGTCGACACCGCCGCCATCTACGGCAACGAGGTGGAGGTCGGCGAAGGGCTGCGCGCCTCGGGCGTGCCGCGCGAGGAGGTCTTCGTCACCACCAAGATCTGGCGCGACAACGTGGCGGAGGGGGACCTGGAACTCGCGGCCGAGGCCTCGCTCCAGCGGCTGGGGCTGGACCGGGTGGACCTGATGCTCATCCACTGGCCGAACTACGACATTCCGCTGCCGGGCCAGATGCGGGCGCTGGCGCGGGTGAAGGAGCGGGGCCTGGCCCGGGCCATCGGGGTCTCCAACTACCCTACGGCCCTGCTGGAGGAGGCAGTCGCCCTCTGCCCCGAACCGCTGGCCGTGAACCAGGTCGAGTACCATCCCTACCTGTCGCAGCGGCGTGTGCTGGAGGCCGTGCGCCGCCACGGCATGCTGCTGACCGCCTACTCGCCCCTGGCCGAGGGCAATGTGCTGCGCGACCGGACGATCGCCGAGATCGCCCGCGCGCACGGCGCCACCGCGGCCCAGGTCGCCATCGCCTGGCTGACGCGCCAGGAGGGGGTGATCGCCATCCCCAAGACCGCCAACCCTCAACGGGCCGCCGAGAACCTCCGCGCGAGCGCCGTCCATCTCACCGACGCCGAGGCCGCGCGCATCGCCGCCCTGGCGCGGCCCAACGGCCGTCAGATCTCACCTGCCGGGTGGGTGCGCTGGGACCCTGCGGACTGACGCCGGGCCGGATGCATTCAGGTCCTTCCCTTTGGAAGGTGGAAGGGGCTCCAGATCGCGTCGCCCTTCAGCCCCCTCCACCATGCCTGAGTCAAAGCGCGCGCTTGTGGCGCTTCTACAACCGTAGCCAAATGCGCGTCCCGGCGGCGCGCCGAGACTTCTAAGGAGCCCCATGGACACCGTCGTCACCCCCGCCGCCCACGCAGCGGCCCTCTGGGTGGGACTTCATCTGATCCTTTTGCTGGTGCTGTCCGGGCTGGTGGTCCGCCAGCGGCAGAAGCACCGGGTGCTCATCGGCGACCAGGGGGTGCCGGAGCTGCTCCGGGCCCGCCGCGCGTTCGGCAACGCTTCGGAATACGTGCCCGCGGGGATCGGGGCCCTGGTGACGCTGGCCGTGGTCGGCGCGCCCGCCGCCGTGGTGCACGGCGTGGGCGCGGTGCTTTTCATGGGCCGGCTGGCCCACGGCTGGGGCATCAGCGTGAACGCCGGCAGCTCCCGCGGCCGCTCGACCGGCACCGTCCTGACCTGGCTGGCGTTCCTGTTCGCAGGCGCGCTGCTGCTGTTCTACGCGATCGCCTGATCGCTCGCGCTTGCGGCGCCGCCCTGCGGTGGCGATAAGCGGGCCGCACCCCACCGAGGAGCCCCATGGACGAAGCCCTGCTGCACGACCTGGTCCGGTCCGCCCTGGCTGCGGGCGCCGATGCGGCCGAGGCGGTGGCCTCGGAAGGAAGCTCCCTGTCCGTGGGCGTGCGCCTGGGCAAGCTCGAAGACGTCGAGCGCGAGGAGCGGCGCGATCTGGGCCTGCGCGTGTTCGTGGGCCAGCGCCAGGCGGTGGTCTCGGGCTCCGACCTGTCGCCGCCGGTGCTGGCGCGGCTGGTGGAGCGGGCGGTGGCCATGGCGCGGCTCGCCCCCGAGGACCCTTACTGCGGCCTCGCGCCCGCCGACCGGCTCGCCAAAGGGCCGGGGCCGGAGCTGGAGCTCTACGACCCGACCGAGCTTTCTCCCGACACCCTGGAGCAGGCCGCCCTCGCCGCCGAAGAGGCCGCCCGCGCCGTCCCGGGCGTGGCCAACAGCGAGGGGGCCCATGCGGCCTGGTCGTCGGCCGCGGGGCGCATCGTCACCAGCGACGGCTTCTCCGGATTCAACCGCGCCACCGGCTTCTCGCTGTCCGCCTCGGCCATCGCCGAGGACGAGAACGGCATGGAGCGGGGCGGCGAAGGGCGCTCCACCCGGCGCTACGCCGATCTGCCGACGGCGGACTTCATCGGCGCCGAAGCCGGCCGGCGGGCCGTTTCGCGGCTGGGCGCGCGCAAGATCGAAAGCCGCACGGCCGCGGTGCTGTTCGAGAACCGCATCGCCACCTCCATTCTGTCGCCCTTCGTGGGCGCGATCTCGGGTGCGGCGGTGGCGCGGGGCGTGTCGTTCCTGAAGGACAAGCTCGGCCAGCCGGTGTTCGCGCCTGGCGTCCGCATCACCGACGATCCCCTGCGGCTGCGCGGTCTGGGCTCGGCCTGGTTCGACGACGAAGGGGTGGCCACCCGGTTCCGGGCGCTGGTCGAGGACGGGGTGCTGACCACCTGGCTGCTCAACAGCGCGACCGCGCGCCAGCTCGGGATGGAGACCACCGGCCACGCCTCCCGCGGGCTGGCCGACGCGCCTGGAGCCGGGCCGCACAACCTGACCCTCGAACCGGGGCCCGCGACGCCCGCCGAGCTGATGCAGGGCGCGGGCGAGGGGCTCTTCGTCACCTCCATGTTCGGCCCGTCCCTGAACGCCAACACCGGCGACTGGTCGGCAGGCGTCTCCGGCTTCTGGTTCGAGGGCGGCGAGATCGCCTATCCGGTCAGCGAGATCACCGTGGCGGGCAACCTGATCGAACTCTACGGCCGGCTGGTCCCGGCCAGCGACCTGGAGATCCGCGGCGCCTCCAACGCGCCCAGCCTGCTCATCGACGGACTGGCGGTGGCGGGGCGGTGAGCGAAGACCTGGACCTGCTCCGAGAGACGGCGCACGAGGCCGGACGACTGGCCCTGCGGCTGCAGGAAGGGGAGCTCCAGGTCTGGCGCAAGCCGGAAGGCTCGCCGGTCACCAGCGCCGACCTGGCCGTGGACCGGCTGCTCAAGGACCGGCTGACGGCGGCGCGGCCAAACTACGGCTGGCTGTCGGAGGAGACGGTCGACGACCGCTCCCGCTTTCGGCCCGGTCGCCTCTTCATGGTCGATCCGATCGACGGCACCGTCGCCTATATGAAGGGCCGCCCCTGGTGGTCGGTGTCGCTGGCGGTGGTCGAGGACGGCCGGGCGCTGGCGGGCGTCATCTACGCCGCGGGCCTGGAGGAGACCTACGAGGCGGAGCGGGGCGGCGGCGCCTTCCTGAACGGGGCGGCGATCCGCGCCAGCGGCTGCGCGGACCTGGAATCCTGCGCCATGCTCAGCCCCAAGGGGGCGTTCTCCAACTGGGAGGGGCCCGAGCCCTGGCCCGACATGCGGATCGAGAACCGCAACTCGGTGGCGTTGCGCATGGGCCTGGTGGCCGCGGGCGTGTTCGACGCCGCCGTCGCGCTGACCCCCAAGAGCGACTGGGACGTGGCCGCAGGGCTGGTGATCTGCGACGAGGCGGGCGCGGTCACGACCGACCACAAGGGCCGCGAACTGGTCCTCAACGGCCCCTCGGCGCGGCATCCCAGCCTCGTCTGCACGACCCCGGCGCTGCACCCGTTGATCTTGCGGCGGACCGCGCATATCGACCTTCCAACAATAACGAACTGAGGACCCCCAATGCCCGAGCGGCAGCTTCTGCACATCGTGTTCGGCGGCGAACTGAAGGAGGTCGGCGGAACCGAGTTCCGGGACCTGTCGAAGATCGACTTCGTGGGCGCCTTCCCCGACTACGCCTCGGCCCATTCGGCCTGGAAGGCCAAGGCCCAGTCGACCGTCGACAACGCCCTGATGCGCTACGTCATCGTCCACGCGCACAAGCTGCTCGACCCCGCTCGCGACTGAGGCCGCGGCGACGGGCTACTCCCGCCTTAGCAGACGCTCGGTCAGCAGCGTCCCCCACCAGGATGCGTGGAACTCGGCCTTGATCCGCTTGGGGTCGTACCCGGGGCGCTGCACCCATTCGAGGAAGCTCAGGCCGGCGGGCTCGCCCTCGGCCAGGTAGCGCTCGAAGGCGTAGTCGATCACCCCCGTCTTGCCGTGCCGGACGTGCAGATGGCGGAAGCTCAACTCCTTCAGCGCTTCCCGGATGGGCAGGCCCAGCCGGAAATGGGCGTAGAGCACCGACATCATCCCCGCCCGGTCCGCCCCCGACTTGCAGTGCATCAGGGCCGGGTAGGCGGCGGTCTCGAACAGCGCCTTCGCGTCCTCGACCTGGGCGCGGGTCGGCGCCTCGCGCGAGGAGACCGGGAAGTCGACCATGGTCAGGCCCAGCCGCTGGCAGGCCTGCTTCTCCAGGGCGTAGAAGCCGGCCTTGTGGCCGCCGCCGCGCAGGTTGATGACGGTCCGCACCCCCTGGTCGCGCCACCACTTCAGCTGGAACGGCCAAGGCTGGTTGGTGCGCACCAGTTCGGGACTGATCCAGTGGGCGTTCTGGAAGCCCAGCCGCAGGTAGGCGTGGTCCTGCAGCAGGTAGTCCAGGTAAGCGGCGAAGCGGCCGCGCGGCGTGGTCAGGTCGAAGGTGGTCACGCGCCGGGGTTTAGCACAAACGCCGGACGTCAGCCCCGGTGGAACGACGGCGGAATGGGCGCGGCCCCCTCACCTTGACTTTGCCATCCGCAAAGCCGACCCCATG
>Ga0164243_10010466_pt1 | contig 13332 bp, 11 predicted proteins | sample OricompcompostOP_FD_108781 | JGI IMG/M metagenome (GOLD analysis project Ga0164243, IMG submission 108781) | Organic Plus compost microbial communities from Emeryville, California, USA - Original compost - Organic plus compost (OP) | ecosystem: Engineered > Solid waste > Mixed feedstock >... | reverse complement strand
GCGGGCCGCGCGCAGGGCGTCCGCGAGCACGGGCGCCTGCTCGGCGGCCTCGCACAGCCGGTGATACATCGTGGGCACCGCGAACAGCACCGCGCGCCCCGGCGTCGCGTGCTCGGCCAGCGCGCGCACGAGCTCCTCGGGCGAGAACCGCGGCACCCAGCGCAGCGCACCGCCGCGGCGCAGGCTGCCGAACAGGCCGAGCACGAGGCCGTGGACGTGGAACAAGGGCAACGCGTGGACGATCACGTCCTCGTCGGTCCAGCTCCACGCGCGCGCGAGCATGTCGAGGTTGCTGGCGATGTTGCGATCGGTGATCAGCGCGCCCTTGGGCGCCCCGGTCGTGCCCGACGTGTAGAGGACGAGCGCGGGCACGCCGCGGACCGGCGCGGGCTCGAGCGGTGCGGTCGGCTCGGTCGCGACGGCCGTCGCCAGCGTGTCGATCGCTCCGACCCGAGCCGCGACCGCCGTGGGATCAGCGGCGACGCACAGGCGCGGGGACGCATCGCCGAGCACGTGCCCGAGCTCGCGGTCACCGAGCTTGGGATCGAGCGGCACCGAGAGGTACCCCGCCGCCGCGTGCGCGACGAGCGCGACCATCGTCTCGAGCGCCGGCTGCGTCCACACGCCGACGCGATCGCCCGGGTGCAGGCCACGCGCGCGCAGCGCGGCGACGTGATGCGCGCAGGCGGCCGCGAGCTCGCGCTGGGAGAGGACGCGATCGCCGAGGCGCAGGGCCATGCGATCGCGGGGAGCACCGAGCCAGGGGAACAACAGGTCCATCGCGCCGTCGATCTAGCACGGCCCGGGCTGGTGGACCCTGCGGCTACGGGCTGAAGCAGTCGATCGTCGTCATCATGCGAAACGTCGACTGCGTGGTGTGGCGCTCGGCGTGGAACACGTCCAGCCGGTAGGTCTGGCCGACGGAGATCCCGAGCTCCGCCGCGCGCGCGTCGAACTCGATCGTGTGCGACTGCGCGGAGTGGATGCCTCCGAGGTCGATCGCGAGCCGGCCGTTGACGAACACCCACACGTCGTCGTCACCGGTGAACTGGAACACCTCGCCGCCCTCGTACGTGAACGTCGTGTGGATCTCGCTCGTGAAGTGTAAGTTGTGACCGCTGGTGATCTCGTCGAAGCCGAGGCCGTCGAGTGGGAAGAACTCCTGATCGTCGAACGTGAACGTGCCGGGCGGGCCCTCGAGCATGTCGATCGTCTGCGTGATCGTCAGGTTCACGCCGGGCACGTCGCGGTACCACTGGTCGAACGACTCGCGCCCCGACACGGTCGCCGTCGGTCCGCTGGCGGCGTAGACCGGCTTGCCGTCCGCGCCGAGGACCTCGTGGACGATCCCGCGATCGTCGGCGATGACCTTCTCGAAGTCGGGGTGATCGGCGTTGAAGTCGCGCAGCACGATCGCGAGCGCGCCGCACGGCACCGCGTCCGGCGGCGGACCGTCCGGCGTTGCGTCGATCGCGGCATCGCGCCCCACAGAGGAGCCCGCATCGGGGACGGCAGCGCCCTGGAACCCGCACGCCGCGGTCAGGACCGAGAGGAACGACAACGAGCGAATGGCTCAGCGTATCGCAACCACGTCCCCGCCCGCAGCAGAACGTGGCAACTGAGCGTGGCTCCGCGGCCGGCGTGCTTGCGCCTCTCGCCGCACCCGGCCACGCTGCACGTGATGTCGCATACACCCGCCGAGCTCGCCGCCCAGCTCAACCAGCACCTCGGTGGCTGGAACGAGGCGATGGGGCTCCGGTTCGTCGCCGTCTCGCCCGACGAGTGCGTGGGCGAGGTCACCGTCGGTCCGCAGCACCTCCAGCCGTACGGGATCGTGCACGGGGGCGTCCACGCCGGCATCATCGAGGCCGCGTGCTCGACGGGCGCCGCCGTCGTGGCCATGGGGCGCGGCCAGACCGTGGTCGGGCTCGAGAACGCGACGTCGTTCATCCGCGCCGCGCGTGGCGGCACCTTGCGCGTCACCGCGCGCCCCGTCACCCGCGGTCGTCGCACCCAGGTGTGGGAGGCGACCGTCACCGACGAGGCGAGCCAGGTCCTCGCGACCGGCCGCGTGCGCCTGCTCTGCCTCGAGCCGGGCGCCGACCTCGTCGGGAAGCCGGCCGGGCTCGCGTAGCTACGCCCGGAACCAGGCGAAGGCGCTCGCCGCGATCGCCAGCGGCACCGCGTGCCCGCCGTCGAACTCGACGTACTCCACTTGATACCCGCCGCGCGCGAGCTTCGGGACCAGACGCCGGCTCGTGCGATCGATCGGCAGCACGTCGTCCCGCGTGCCGTGCGAGATGAAGATGTGCGGCGTCCCCTCGCGCGCCGGCGCGACCTCGAAGCCCGGCGAGAACGCCAGGATCGCGCGGAACAGGGCGCCGTTCGCGAGCCCGAGCGTCAGCGCGTACGAGGCCCCGTCGGAGAAGCCGCCGATCGCGATCCGCGAGGGCTCGATCGCGTAGGCGGCGAACACCGCCGCGAGCGCGCGGTCGATGCGCGCGACGTCGGGCCCGAGCTCGTCGTGGATCACGTCCCAGCTCGCCGCCTTCGACTTCGGCGCGATCACGACGACGTTCTCGACCTCGGCCAGCACCTTCACGTGCGCGAGCGCCTGGGCAGGGGAGCCTCCGGCGCCGTGCAGCATCACGAGCAGCCCCGCGGGCCGCGCGCGCGCATACTCCGCGGGGACGTGGACCGTCGCCTCGCCGAGCGCGCGGGTCCCGCTCGCGACCTCGCCCGAGCGCGGGACGTGAGCACGCGCGCCGAGCCGCGCCTCGACGTACTTCGCACCGGTGAGCGAGGACATACCTCGACCGTGCCGCCTCGGCGCGCAGGCGCAACCGGAGATCTTCTCAGGCGCCCGACGAGACGCGCGGGCGTCGCGTCACGGCACGAGCTGACCGCGGATCTCGCCCGGCTGACACATCGGCGTGTGGACGTTCACGTAGGTGTTGCCGGCGCGCATCTGCTCGATGAACGCGGCGAACGTCGCCGGCGCACCTTCGGGCGGCGGTGACGGGTAGTCGGCCGCCGTGAACGTTCGCGTGAACGGTGACTCGGGGTTCGCGCCGAAGTCGAGGACGATCGGTCCCGCGACCCCCGGGGCTCCCGAATGGATGTGCGCCGCGATCGCGTCCCCCGACAGGTTGCTCCACGTCACGCTCTCGACGATCACGCTCTGTCCATCCGCGGGGACCGTCACCTCCGCCGTGCCCGTCGCGGTGGCGCTCGCTGCGTCACAGACGGGCACCTCCTGGTTGGTGGTGAGTGTCACGTTGAAGTTGATGTCGCCGAGGGCATCACCGGGCGCATCGTCGAGCGCATCACGGAGCGCATCGTCCAGCATGGCGTCGCGGATCCGGTCGCCGTCGTCGTCATCCCCGCAGCCCGCCTGCAGCACCAGCATTCCCATCAACACCAGTCCTATCTTCCGCATGTCCCCTCCTGCCCTGGTGAGGGCAGCGGCGTGACGGTGCAGACGACGCGCCAAGGTCCGTGCGCGAAGGTGCCGTGGCCCCCGCATTGCGGGCTCGCGAACCGAGGCTCCGACGCATTCGTCGATCAGCGATGAACCTGCGCCGACGCATCGTACGGCGCGGGCCCCGCGACGTAGCCGGGGAGCGCCTCGATCGCCTGACACCAGCGTACGACGTGCGCCCCGCGCGAGAGCCCTGCGTCCTCGGCGACGTGCGTGTACGCGTAGACCGCGAGATCCGCGACGGAAGGCTCGGCGCCGAGGAGGAACGCCCGCGAGGCGAGCTCGCGCTCGAGCAGATCGAGGGACTGCTGCCCCCACGTGAGGCGGCGCTTCAGCTCGTCGGTGCGGCCGACATCACGACCGGTCAGGATCCAGAAGCGTGCGCTCCCGATCACCGGCTCGATCTCCGACTGCTCGAACATGAGCCACGCGAGCGCTCGATCCTGGACAGCGGGTGAGCTCGGCATGAAGGCGGTGTCGCGCGCGAGGTGCCACAGGATGGCGTTCGACTCCGGCAGGTACGAGCCGTCGTCGAGCTCGAGGACCGGGACGCGACCCGCCGGGTTCTTGCGCAAGAACTCCGGGGTCCGGCTCGCGCCCTCGAAGATCGGGACCTCGACGCGCTCGTAGTCGCGCCCGAGCAGCGCGAGCAGCAGCTCGATCTTGTACCCGTTGGCGGAGGCGGCGTTCGTGTGGAGGCGCATGCTCGACAGTGTAGAGCGAGGGCCTGCGCGCGCTGGCACGTTCCGGACCTGGCAGCGCGCTGCCGAACCGCGCCGGCAGCACCGTCACAGCGTGCGGATCCATGCCTCGAGGAGCCGCGCGCCCGTCTCGTCGACGAGCTGGGTCCCGAGCGCGGGCATGCCCCACCACGGATCGCGCGAGCGTACGCGGCGCATGACGTCGCTGTCCTCGGGCGCGCCAGGAGCGATCACGGCTCCGATCGCCGTGCGGTAGGTCGCCGTGGCGGCGGGCGAGGACAGCTCGGTCGTGCGCAGCTGGAGATCGAACGCGCGCTCGGGATCGAAGCAGCGCGGGCCCGCGCGCTCGGGGCGGCGCTGGTTGTGACAGTGGCTGCAGTTGGCGTGCAGGTAGCCGAGGGCCGCGCGCGTGACCGCGTCGCCCGGGATCTCGACGGCGTCGACGGGCGCGGTGAGCACTCCGGCCTCCGCGAGCTCGGCGAGCCCGATGTCGCCGCGCTCGCCGCGCGCGGGGAGCTGGACCGCCGAGAAGCCGAGGACGCCGCTCTGCGTGCCACCGTGGCAGCCCAGGCACTGCGCCGCGCTCGGCACGTCATGGTCCGTGCCGCCCGCATCGTCGAGACCCGCCGGCGTCGCCCACGCCTCGTCGTCGGTCCACACGTACGCGACCGGCGTCCACGCGTCCGCCGCCTCCCCGTGCTTGAACAGCAGGCGGGTCTCGACGCGGATCCCGTCGCGCCGGAACTCCTTCCACAGCTTGGTGCCGACCGGGAAGCGCCAGGCATCGGGATCCGTCGTGTCGATGCGGGCTCCCGGCGGCAGGTAGATCCACCGCCGCTTCGTCGCGCCATCGCTCCACAGCTCGAACCGCGGGGTGAACGGCAGAACACCGTCCGCGAGCGTCTCGTCCCGCAGGCTCGCGAACAGGCCGGTCTCCGAGAGGCGGCGCGGCAGCGCGGCGAGCTGCTCGTCGGGCACCGGGGCACAGTCGCGGAACGCGGGTGCGCACGACGAGCACGCCGATGCGAGCAGCGCCGTCGCGCCGGCGAGCGCGTGCGCGATCACGCCGGGGCCTCCCAGTCGACGTGATAGTGATAGAGCCAGGTGTGCGAGCTCGAGCGCGCGAACAGGCGCAGCGCGAGCGGCATCATCAGATCGCGGAAGAACCGGCCCACCGGCCCCGCGATCTTCGTGCTGCCCACGCGGTTCGCGTAGCGGACGACGCGCTCGACGCGTGCGCGCCGGGCTCGCTCGTACGCCGCGAACGCCTCCGCGGTCGAGGGGGCGTCGCGGAGGCATCGCGCGAGCACGAGCGCGTCCTCGATCGCGAGCGCCGCGCCCTGCCCGGCGCTCGGCGAGGTCGCGTGGATGGCGTCGCCGAGCAGGGCGATCGGTCCGCGATGCCAGACCGGCACCCGTGGCAGGTCGTGGATCGGCGTCGCGGCGACCTCGTCCTCGGTCGCGTCGACGATCGCGCACGCCGGGCCGGCGTCCTCGGCGCACAGCTCCGCCACGCGGCGCTTCCAGTGCGCGGGCGGCGGCATCGGCGCCCCTCGGGCGGGCTCGGCGGGCTCGGCGACGTTCGCGAACCAGTAGATCTCGCCATCGGGCGCCACCGCGTAGCCGAAGAACGCGCGCTTGCCGAAGATCATGTGATACGAGCCCGGCGCGGCCGGAGCCCCCGCGCCCCGCGCGATGCCACCGATCGAGAGCTGGCCGGTGTAGCGCGGCGCCGGCGAGGTCGGATCGATCACCTCGCGGACCCGCGAGTGGATGCCGTCGGCGCCGACGAGCACGTCGCCGGTCGCCACGCTGCCGTCCGCGAACCGTGCGACCACGCCGTCCGCGACGAGCTCCGCGTGGACGAACCGCTTGCCGGCGCGGATCGGGATCCGCCGCCGGGCCGCCTCGTCGCGCAGCGCCTGGTGGAGGAGCCCGCGCTTGATCGTGAGGCTGCCGATCCCACCGGGGAGCTGCGCCCCGTTCGCGACCTCGCCGAGCCGCTTGCCCGTGCCGCTCCACATCACCATGCGCGGCGTCGGGAACCCCGCGGCGAGGACCGGATCGGCCGCGCCGAGCGTGCGGAGCGCATCGAGCCCGTTCGACGCCAGGTTCAGGAACGAGCCCACGTGGGCGGCGCTCCCCTCGTGCGCCTCGTAGATCGCCGGCTCGATCCCGGCGCGCTGGAGGGCGAGGGCCATGGCCGGGCCGCCGATGCCTCCTCCGATCACGATCGCGGTTCGCAGGTGTGCTGACATCCGGCGGTGAGCGTACGGAGCACCACGCTTCACCGGAAGTTTCGATTCGTGTAGCTATCATTCACTACCGTGAAACTCTCGTCGCTCGACCTCAACCTGCTGCTCGTGCTCCACACCGTGCTCGCGGAGAAGTCGGTCGCGCGCGCGGCGGAGAAGCTCCACGTGACGCCGCCCGCGGTCAGCAACGCGCTGACCCGTCTCCGCGACGTGCTCGGAGACCCGCTCCTGGTGCGCCGAGGTCGCGGGCTCGTCCCCACCCCGCGCGCCCTGGAGCTCGCTCCCCGCCTCGCCGCCGCGCTCGGGGAGCTCGAGCGCGCCGTCGGCGACGAGGCCCGCTTCGATCCGGAGACCACGCGACGGCGCTTCGTCCTCGCGTGCTCGGACGCCGACCAGCTCTCGAGCGTTCCGCTCATCACCGCGCGGCTCGCCCGCGCGATGCCGCAGGCGCAGCTCCACGTCGTCAGCATCGACCAGCTCGCCGCGTCCGACGGCCTCGCCGCGGGGACCGTCGACGCCGCGATCGTCCCCGCGGGCTCCGTCGCCGACGATCTCCACGCGCGAGATCTCTACGTCGACGAGGCCGCGCTCGTGCTGCGCGCGGATCACCCGATCCGTGCACCACGACTCTCGCGCGCGCAGTTCAACGCGCTCCGTCACGTCGACGTCTGGCTCGTGCTCGGCCGCGCGGGGGTCGGCAACCAGATGGCCGAGGCGTTCTTCCGGCGCCACGGGCTCGTCCGCCAGGTCGCGGTGATCGTGCCCGGGTTCGCCGCGGCGGCCATGGTCGCCGCGACGACGGACCTCGTCGCCGGCATGCCGAGGCGCGTCGCGGAGCAGCTCGCCCACCGGCTCCCGCTGCGGGTCGCTCGCCTCCCCGCGCCCGCGATGCAGATCCAGCTCCAGCTCGTCTGGCACGCGCGGACCCACGAGGATCCCGGCGCGATCGCGTTCCGCGAGCTCGTCGCGGCTGCGACATCTCCCGGCAGGACGACGCGCAGCTCTGGCGGTAGGCTACGCCGGTGATCGACGACCTCCTCGCGTTCTTGCGCGACTCTCCGACCCCGTTTCACGCCGTCGCCGAAGGGCAGCGCCGCCTCGACGCCGCCGGCTTCCAGCGCCTCGACGAGGCCGCGCGCTGGGACCGCCTGGCCCCCGGCGCGTACCAGGTCACCACGACCGGGACGAACCTGTTCGCGTTCGTGCTCCCCGAGCAGCGCGCGCAGTTCCGGATCATCGGCGCGCACACCGACAGCCCGAACCTCCGGCTCAAGCCGCGGCCCGAGTACACCGTCGAGGGCTACGCGCAGCTCGGCGTCGAGGTGTACGGCGGCGCGCTGCTCAACTCGTGGCTCGATCGCGATCTCGGCCTCGCCGGCCGGCTCCTCGTGCGCGACGATCGCGGCGGGATCGAGAGCCGGCTCGTCACGATCGCGCGACCGCTGCTGCGCATCCCGCAGCTCGCGATCCACCTCGATCGCGAGGTCAACGACAAGGGCCTCGTGCTCAATCGCCAGGAGCACCTCGCGCCGGTGCTCGGCCTCGCGAGCAGCTCGCCGGCGTCGCTGACCGCGCTCGTCGCCGAGGCCGCCCAGGTCCCCGCCGAGCGGATCGTCGGCAGCGAGCTGATGCTGTTCGACCTCGCGGCGCCGACGCTCGGCGGTCAGAGCCAGGAGTTCATCTTCTCGGCGCGACTCGACAACCTCGCGATGTGCCACGCCGCGCTCACCGCGATCATCGGCGCGCGCAGCCCGCAGGCGCCGGGCACGATCGGCGTCGTCGCGCTGTTCGATCACGAGGAGGTCGGTAGCGAGAGCGCTGCGGGTGCCGGCAGCGCGGTGCTGCCGCGGATCCTCGAGCGCCTCGTGCCGGATCGCGAGTCGTTCCACGTCGCGTGCGCTAGCTCGACGTGCCTGTCGGCGGACATGGCGCACGCCGTCCACCCGAACTACCCCGGCCGTCACGAGCCGCGACACAAGCCGCAGCTCAACGGCGGCCCGGTGATCAAGATCAACGCGCAGCAGCGCTACGCGACGACCGCGACGACCGCCGCGCTGTTCGCCGAGCTGTGCCACGCCGAGGACGTGCCCGTGCAGCACTACGCGCACCGCACCGATCTGCCGTGCGGCAGCACGATCGGCCCGATCACGTCGACGCTCCTCGGCATCCCGACCGCGGACGTCGGGAACCCGATGCTCAGCATGCACTCGGCGCGCGAGATGGGCGGCAGCCGCGATCCCGAGCTGATGACGCGCGTGCTGACGCGGTATCTACAGACCACCTGACGGCACGCCCTCCAACGCGCCGCCACGTGCTTCATCCCGGTAGCAGCGCGAAGTAACATCGGCACCATGCGTGTGCTCGGCTGGCTCGGGATGGTCACGATCGCGGCGTGTGGACCGGTGAAGGATCTGGCGCCTGACGGCGCGGCGGCTCCGACGCTGACCGTGTCGCGCGTCGGCGCGGGCGAGGGGACGGTGAGCTCGGATGGCGGCGAGATCGTCTGCGGCGAGACGTGCAGCGCCACGCTCGCGCCCGGCACGACGGTGACGATGTTCGCGACCGCCTCCGACGCGTCGACGTTCGTCGGCTGGTCGGGCGCGTGCGAGGGCAGCGAGACGTGTACCGTGACCGTGAATGCCGACACCACCGTCACGGCCGAGTTCGCGGTGAACGGGCTCACCGTCGAGAAGCTCGGCACCGGCGTGGGCTCGGTGCGCTCGAACCCCGACGGGATCCTGTGCGGGACCGATTGCAGCGAGGCCTACCCGACCGGCACCCGGGTCGAGCTGACCGCGTCGCCGGGACCCGGCGCGGTGTTCACGAGGTGGGAGGGCGCGTGTACCGGGGCGGACGACTGCGTGGTCACCATCGACGGGCCTCAGGCTGTCACCGCGGTGTTCACCTGCGGGGGTGAGGCGACGTTCAACGCCACCGGCTCCGTGCAGATCTTCGAGCCGCCGGCGTGCGCGTCGCGGCTGATCATCGACGCCTCGGGCGCGCAGGGCGGTAACAACGGCGGTCGCGGTGCGCGGGTCGTCGGTACGTTCGAGATCACGGCCCCGCACGAGCCGTTGCACGTGCTGGTCGGCCGGGCGGGAGGTAGTGGCCGGGGCGGTGGTGGTGGTGGTGGATCGTTCGTGTACGTGGATCCGAACGATCCGATGCCGTGGATCGCGGCCGGCGGCGGTGGGGGGGCGTCCACCCTCGGGGCAGGCGAACCGGGTCGAGAGTCCAGCGCCAGCAGTGGGGGTGGGGACGGCGGCTCAGGCTGCTTCTTGCTCGTGGGCTACGCAGGTGCAGGAGGCGGCGGCTGGACGAGTAATGGCGGGAACGGAACCGGATCGCCGCCGAGTGGGGGCGGTCGCGCGCCGCGAGCCGGTGGCGAAGGGGGCGCGCCTGCGAGCAATGGCGGGGCCGGTGGGTTCGGAGGTGGCGGGGGCGGCGGAACCGCGGCCGGTGGTGGAGGCGGTTACAGCGGCGGCCGCGGAGGCAACTGCACCACGAGCGACGGTGAGCCGGGCGGCGGCGGTGGCTCGTTCAACGCGGGGATGGATCCGGTCGCGCAAGCCGGCGTGCGTATCGGCGACGGCGTCGTGATCATCCGCTGGGAGTAGCGCGCGCACCGGCTCCTGCGATCGCGCTCAGGCCCGGTCGCTCGCGTCCTCGCGACGAGCGAGGCCCCACGCCTCCGCGAGCAGCTCGACCGACCGCAGCCGGATCTCGGCGCGATCGCCCTGGTGCACGACCATGAGCTCGTCGGCCTTCGTGTCGGCGGCGAACGTCTCGAGGTACGCCCTGACGTCCGCCGGCGGCCCGAACGCGGTGTACGTGAACATCCGGTCGATCATCGCCGCGTGCGGCGAGTCGAGGATCGCGTCGATGTCGTCCTCGGTGAGCTCCTGCCCCGGGCGACCGAACACGCTCCGCGCGAACGCGCGCCGTCGCAGATCGAGCTGCGCGCGGGCCTCCTCCTCGGTGTTCGCGGCCATGACGTTGACCCCCGCGATCACGTACGGACGAGCGAGCTGCTTCGAGGGCTCGAAGCGCTCGCGGTAGATCCGGATCGCCTCGTGCAGCATCTGCGGCGCGAAGTGCGACGCGAAGCCATACGGCAAGCCGAGCGCGGCGGCGAGCTGGGCGCCGAACAGCGACGAGCCGAGGATGTAGAGCGGGACGTTGGTGCCGCGGCCGGGCGTGGCGTGGACGTTCGGGATCCTCGTGTCGCCGCTGAGGTAGCCCTGCAGCTCGAGCACGTCCTCGGGGAAGTGCTCGGCGGCCATCGGATCGCGCCGGAGCGCGCGCAGCGTGGTCTGGTCGGTCCCCGGCGCGCGACCGAGCCCGAGATCGATGCGCCCCGGGTGGAGCTCGGCGAGCGTGCCGAACTGCTCCGCGATCACCAGCGGCGCGTGGTTGGGGAGCATGATGCCGCCCGACCCGAGCCGGATCCGCTTCGTGTGCGCGGCGACGTGCGCGATCAGCACGGCGGTCGCCGACGACGCGATCGACTCGATGTTGTGGTGCTCGGCGTACCAGATGCGCAGGTACCCGAGCCCCTCGGCGCGCTGAGCGAGGCGCACGCTCCCCTGGAGGCTCTGCTGGACGGTCTCGCCCTTGCCGACGATGGCGAGGTCGAGGATGGAAAGCGGCACGGAGGGCACGGAGGTCATCGATCCGCCACCATACGATGCGCGGACCGGGTTGGCACCGCCCGCTCCGTTCAGCTTCAGTTCAGCGCGCCCGTCGCGGCCACCTTGCCGCGCGCGAGGTACTCGGAGCGCACCGCGCGCTCGAGATCGGTGGTAGACAGCGGAGTCCCGCGACGGGCCGCGAGATACGCCGCGCGCAGCACCGCGTTGCGGATGTAGCCACCCGTCAGCTCGTACCGGCGGGCGAGCTCGGCGAGCTCGAGATCACCGGCGACGGGCAGCGAGCGCGGCAGGTGGGCCCGCCACAGCCGCTCGCGATCGCTCTCGTCGGGGAACGGGAACTGCGCTTGCACCGAGAGGCGGCGGCGGAACGCCGGATCGATCGACGTGCCGAAGTTCGTGGTGAGGATCGCGACCCCGGTGAACGTGTCGAGCCGCTGCAGCAGGTAGTTGGTCTCGAGGTTCGCGTTGCGATCGTGGCTCGACTTGACCTCGGTGCGCTTGCCGAACAGCGAGTCCGCCTCGTCGAACAGCAGCACGATCTCGCCGTCCTCGGCGGCGTCGAACACCGCGGCGAGGTTCTTCTCGGTCTCGCCGATCCACTTCGAGACGATCTTCGAGAGATCGACACGCCACAGCTCGTACCCGAGCGCGTTCGCGACCACCTCCGCGGCCATCGTCTTGCCGGTCCCCGGTCCGCCCTGGAAGAGCGCGATCACGCCCTGCGCGGTCGCGGCGACGCGATCGAGCCCCCAGTCCTCGAGCACCGTCCGCCGGTGGTGCACGCGCGCGCACAGCTCGTGCAGCGCGTCGGAGATGTCGTCGGGGACGATCAGGTCGTCCCACGACGCCAGCCGCTCGACGCGCTGCGCGACCGCCTCGATGCGCGACGAGCGGTGCTGGCGGAGCGTGCGCACGAGCGCGGGCTCGAGCTCGCCTTCTGCAACACCGCGGACCGCCGCGCACGCGCGCGCCATCGCACCGGGTCCCACGCGGAACCGCGAGGCGAGCGCGGCCGCCGGCGCGACCGACAGCGCGTGGTCCGCGAGCGTGCGCTCCCACGCGGCGCGGCGCTCGGACTCGGTGAGCGTGTCGAGCTCGAGCGCGAGGTGGCCCGGCGCGACGGGGACCTCGCCGGTGCGCGGCGCGCGCACGAACAGCGGCCCGCGGTGCGCGTCGAGCACCGCGCGGATGCGCGCGCGCACGGCGGGCTCGTCGGGCACGTCGTCGATCGACACGCATGGCACGTCGCCCCGCAGCGCCACGTCGCGCAGTCGCTGCCGGAGCTTGGCCTCGACCTCCGCGGCGCTGGCGTCGACGGGCACGAGGCCGAGGCGGCGCCCCGCTCGAGCCGCCAGCGCCGCGGCGATCGTGCGCCGCCCGCTCCCTGCCCGCCCGCGCACCACGACGCGCACGGGGGACGAGGTCGGTGCCGCGAGGCGACGGGCGAGCGCCGCGAGCTCCGCGCGCGGGCCGATGATCTCGGTGAGCGCGCGGCGCGGGCCGTCGTCGGGATCGGCGGGGCTCGGGGCGCCCGCGAGCCGCCGCGCGATCGCGGGATGCACGCTGATCGCCGCGTACGGCCGCAGCCCACGCCCGACCTCGACGGCGCCGCTGGCGACGAGCGGGGCGTCGGGATCCAGCTCGCGGCTCATCGCCGAGCGCGTCGAGGTCTCGGCCTCGAGGAGGTGCGCGAGCAGCAGCTCGTCCACCAGCGGGCGCGCGGGATCCGCGGTGCACATGCCGTACGCGCGCGCGAGCTCGCCCCAGATCTGCGGCGCGGCGGCGAGCAGGAGCAGCGTCGTCGCCATCGGCGACAGCCCGAGCTCGCGCGCGACCTCGACGTGCGGGGCGCCGCGCCGGTTCCAGCGAGAGAAGCTCTCGGCCGCCTCGCGCTCGAGGCCGCGTGCACGCGCGCACGCCTCCGTCGCCCGCCCACCGAGCTCGCCGAGCGCCGCCTCGAGCTCGGCGTCGCGCGACGCAGGCGCCGCGTCGGGATGCGCGATGCGGCCGGTGTCCCACGCGGTCGCCAGCGCGGTGCGGCACAAGGCGACGATCCACCGGCGCGCATCCGCGAGGTACGCGTCGAGCGCCGGCTGGCTCAGCGCCGGCACCGGCGGCGAGCCGAGCGCGACGAGCGGCAGCCGCGCGGCGGCGGAGAGCTCGGGATCGGGCGCAGCCTCGACCGCAGCCTGCGGCGCAGCGTCGGGCGCAGCCTGCGGCGCGGAGTCGCGCGCATCGTGGGG
>Ga0164243_10010465_pt1 | contig 13333 bp, 8 predicted proteins | sample OricompcompostOP_FD_108781 | JGI IMG/M metagenome (GOLD analysis project Ga0164243, IMG submission 108781) | Organic Plus compost microbial communities from Emeryville, California, USA - Original compost - Organic plus compost (OP) | ecosystem: Engineered > Solid waste > Mixed feedstock >... | reverse complement strand
GCACCGCTACACCGCGGCGCTCGCGGACGAGATCGAGTTGCGCTGGCAGGACCGCTGGGAGTCCGACGGGACGTTCCACACGCCCAATCCGAGCGGTGACCTGGCCGATCCGTCGGCAGGCGAACTGGGTCCGAAGTTCTACATCATGGACATGTTCCCGTACCCGTCCGGCGCGGGCCTGCACGTCGGCCACCCGCTGGGCTACATCGCGACCGATGTGATCGGCCGCTATCGGCGCATGTTGGGCGACAACGTGCTGCACACGATGGGTTACGACGCCTACGGCCTGCCGGCCGAGATCCACGCGATCCAGACCGGCGAACATCCGCGCACGAACACGCTGAACAACATCACGACGATGAAGCGACAGCTGCGCCGACTGGGCCTGGCCCACGACGAACGGCGCAGTTTCGCCACGATCGATCCGGAGTTCGTGCGCTGGACCCAGTGGATCTTCATCCAGATCTTCGAGTCCTGGTACGACACCGAACAAGGCAAGGCGCGGCCCATCAGTGAGCTGCGGGCCGAATACGAGTCGGGTCAGCGCACCGCCCCTGACGGCACACCGTGGGCGCAGTTGCAGCCCACCGAGCAGCAACTGCTGATCGACGGTGCACGCCTGGCCTACATCGACGACTCGCCGGTCAACTGGTGTCCCGGCCTGGGCACAGTGCTGGCCAATGAGGAGGTCACGGCCGAAGGGCGTTCCGAGCGCGGCAACTTCCCGGTCTACACACGTAGCCTGCGGCAGTGGAAGATGCGCATCACGGCGTACTCGGACCGCCTGATCGACGACCTGGACCGGGTCGACTGGCCCGAGAACGTCAAGCAGATGCAGCGCAACTGGATCGGCCGCTCGCAGGGCGCCAACGTGAGGTTCGCCGTAGGCGACCAGTCCGTCGAAGTGTTCACGACCCGACCCGACACCCTGTTCGGCGCCACCTACATGGTGTTGTCGCCCGAGCACCCGCTGGTCGACACCATCACGACCGAGGAGTGGCCCAACGACATCCCTCGCACGTGGACCAACGGGGCCGAGGACCCGACGTCAGCCGTCGCCGCCTATCGCGCCGCCGCTGCCGCCAAGACCGACGTCGAACGTCAGGCCGGATCATCTGAGGGCGGCAAGGACAAGACCGGTGTGTTCACCGGCGCCTACGCGACCAACCCGGTCAACGGCGAGAGCATCCCGGTCTTCATCGCCGACTACGTCCTGATGGGCTACGGCACCGGCGCGATCATGGCCGTGCCGTCCGGCGATCAGCGTGACTTCGAGTTCGCGACCGCGTACGGCCTGCCGATCGTGCCGACCCTGGCCGAACAGGAGGGCTTGGACGAGGCGTACTCCGGTGAGGGCACCGTCATCAACTCGGCGAACGAGACGGTCTCCCTGAACGGACTGTCGGTCACCGACGCCAAGGCGCACATCATCACGTGGCTGCAGGACAACGGTCACGGCGCCGGCACCACCACGTACCGTCTGCGCGACTGGTTGTTCAGCCGTCAGCGCTACTGGGGCGAACCATTCCCGATCGTGTTCGACGAGACCGGCCGGGCCATCGCGCTGCCTGAATCGATGCTGCCCCTGGACTCACCCGAGGTGCCGGACTATTCGCCCCGCACGTTCGAGCCCGACGACGTCACCAGCGAACCCGAGCCGCCGCTGGCGCGGGCCACCGAGTGGGTCAACGTCACGCTGGACCTCGGTGACGGACCCAAGCAGTACCGCCGCGAGACCAACACGATGCCGAACTGGGCCGGTTCGTCCTGGTACGAACTGCGGTATCCCGATCCGCACAACGCCGATCAGTTGGTCGATCCGGAGTTGGAGCGCTATTGGCTGGGCCCGAAGAGCCCCGGCGACACCGGCGGGGTCGACATGTACGTCGGTGGTGTCGAGCATGCCGTCCTGCACCTGCTGTACGCCCGGTTCTGGCACAAGGTGCTGTTCGACCTGGGCCACATCAGCAGCGAGGAGCCGTTCCACCGGCTGTTCAACCAGGGTTACATCCAGGCCTACGCCTACACCGACGAGCGCGGGGTGTACGTGCCCGCCGAGGAGGTCGTCGAGGATGCGGACGGCGCGTTCACCTATCAGGGCAAGCCCGTCAGCCGTGAATACGGGAAGATGGGCAAGAGCCTGAAGAACGCCGTCACGCCCGACGACATGTATGCCGCGTACGGAGCCGACACATTGCGGGTCTACGAGATGTCGATGGGTCCGCTGGATGCGTCACGCCCGTGGGAGACCAGAGCGGTCGTCGGCTCGCAGCGCTTCCTGCAGCGGCTGTGGCGGCTGTTCGTCGACGAGGAGTCCGGAGATCTGCTGGTCACCGACGGTGAACTGGACGACGAGACACTGCATGTCCTGCACCGCACGATCGACGGCGTGCGTGGCGACATGGAACATCTGCGCTTCAACACCGCCATCGCCAAGCTGATCGAGTTGACCAATCATCTGACCAAGGTCGAGGCGCACGCACGGGCCGCGCTGGAACCGCTGGTTCTGATGTTGGCGCCCATCGCCCCTCATATCGCCGAAGAGTTGTGGGCTCGCGCGGGACATGAGTCGTCGCTGGCCAGAGAGCCGTTCCCGGTCGCCGATCCGACGTACGTCGTCGCCGAGACCGTCACCTGCGTCGTGCAGGTCGCCGGCAAGGTGCGCGGCAAACTTGAGGTCGCACCCGACGTCAGCGACGCCGATCTGGAGGCCCTGGCCCTGGCCGAACCGAATGTGGTCCGCACGATCGACGGCCGTAACGTCCGCAAGGTCATCGTCAAGGCCCCCAAGCTCGTCAGCATCGTCATCTGATCCGGCCGGATACGATCTCGGCATGCCCCGGAAGAAGAAGGCGACCATCGCGGTCGTGACCGACTCGACCGCGTCGCTGGACCCGGCCGATGCGAAGCGCGAGGGCATCGAGGTCGTGCCGCTCAAGGTCATCATCGGGGCCAAGACGTACACCGAGGGTGACGACGTCACATCCGACATGATCGCTCAGGCTCTGGCCGACTTCGTGCCGGTCAGCACGTCGCGACCCACACCGGAGGAGTTCGGTGAGGTGTATCAGCGGTTAGCCGATGCGGGCGCCAAGGAGATCGTCTCGGTGCACCTCAGTGCCAAGATGTCCGGGACCATCGACTCCGCCCGGCTCGCGGCCCGGCGTTCGCCGGTTCCGGTGACCGTGGTCGACACGCAGCAGGTGGGTGTGGGAGTCGGATTCGCGGCGGGGGCGGCCGCGCGAGCACGTGCGGCCGATGGGAGCGTCAAGGACGTCGTTGAGGCGGCCGAGAACGCCGCGCGGGCCACGACCGTCTCGCTGTACGTCGACACGCTGGAGTACCTACGTCGAGGCGGCAGGGTCGGAGCGGCCGCGGCACTGATCGGGTCGGCGCTGGCCGTCAAGCCGATCTTGACCATCAAGGACGGCATGGTCGTTCCGCTGGAGCGGGTGAGAACCGCAGCCAAGGCGCTCGCTCGCCTGGAGGCACTGGCCGTCGAGGCCGCCGAGGCCTGCGAGGGCGACTATCAGGTCGGCATCCAGCACCTGGCCAACGATTCGGTCGCCCAGCAGGTCGCCGATCGACTCGCCGCGACGCTGGAACGAGATGCCGTCGCCGTCGACGAGGTCGGCGCGGCGATCGGCGCCCATGTGGGCCCCGGCATGGTCTCGATCACCGTCACCCCTCTGTGAGTCATCCAGTTCTTGTGGCACTTCCCTGGGTCGATGCCAGCGGTCCGTGCGCTCGATTCTCGGGATGGTCGCCGGAGGCGCTGTGGACGTGAGCCGTTGCCCGCGGTCGTCTGGTGAGCCCCACCCGTCGCAGGGGTGACGGCTTCATACCGAGTTCACGCATGCAGGGTCGTTATAGGGGCCTGCATGCTTGAATTCGGGCCGACCGGCCGATCTGCGTGAACTTCGTCGACAGCCGCGCGCCCTGTGGTCCTTGCCCGGCGGAGCCGGAGCAGCCAACGACCCACGGAAACGCCAGGAGAGTCCGTTATCCACAGTTCTTCGAGCCGAATCGGGTTATCCACAGATCGGGGATCGACCGTGGCGGATCGTCGCGGTGCGTCCCTAGCGTCGATGTATGGGACGAGACGACGAACCCGAGACGCGGGCCGACGTGGCGCGAAGGCGTCTGGCGCAGTTGGCGGCGGCGTTCGACGCCGATCTGCCGCCGGACAGCGACGACGAACCGGAGCCCGACCGGCCCGAGACCACCCGTCGCTGGGTGCTGCCGTCCCACCTGAGGGTCGTGACAGCGGTCGGAGCCGCGGCCTGCGTCCTGTTGGCGTGGTACCTGCTCGCACAACGCCCGCACGCCGGTGAGCCGATCGAACCGGTCGGGTTCGCCGCCTCGTCGGCCGCGCCCACGGCAGGTCCCGAACTGGTCATCGACGTCATAGGCAAGGTCAAGCGGCCCGGCATCGTCACGCTCGCCCGAGGATCGCGGGTCTATCAGGCGGTCGAGGCGGCCGGCGGGGTCACGGACGCCAAGGTCGACACGGCATCGCTCAACATGGCTCGGCTGTTGGAGGACGGCGAACAGATCGTCGTCGGAGCGCCTGCCGCCGACCAAGGGGGCGGGGACGCCTCGGGCGCGGGGAAGCTGAACCTGAACCAGGCGACGGTCGACCAGCTCGACACGCTCCCGGGCGTCGGGCCGGTGACGGCCCAGGCCATCGTCGCGTGGCGGGAGGAACACGGCCGGTTCGGTTCGGTCGACGACCTGCTGGACGTCCGGGGTATCGGCGACGCGACCCTGGCCGATCTGCGCGATCTCGTCACGGTCTGACCGTGGACCTGCGGCTCGTCCCCGCGGCCGCTCTGGCGTGGGCCGGTGCCGCCTGGTGGAGCGAAGCCACTTCCCGATGGTCGATCGGCGGCGCGATCGTCCTGATCGCCGTGGGGGCCGTGCTTCGCAGGCGCCACTGGATCGCGCTGACGCTGTGCCTGGTCGCGGTCGTCGCCGTGTCGTGCGCGTGGCGTGTCGCCCGGGTCGAGGCGTCGCCGGTCAGCCAGGCTGCCGCCGAGCACCGTTCGGGAACATTCGATCTGCGGGTGCGCCGCGACGCAGTCGTGTTCGACCGCCATGGCCGTGAACAGGCGGTCGTCGACGTCACGATCCGGCGTGCGCAGATCGACGGAGTGTCCGTGGAGGTCGACGTCCCGGCGACCGCCTTCGTCGACGACGCGGCATCGGATCTGGTGGTCGGACGGTCGTTCACGGCCGTCGGCCGACTCGCCCCCGCCGACTCCCGGCAGGAGGCCGCCGTCATCGACGTCGTGCGGCGGGAGCGGGCGCGCAGCGGCGGCTGGCTGTGGGAGGCTGCGGACCGTGTCAGGGCCGGAGTCCGAACGGCGGCCTCGACGCTGCCGGACGGGCCGAAGGCGCTGTTGCCCGCCCTGATCGACGGCGATCGGACCGCCGTCACCGAAGACATGGAACAGGACTTCCAGCGCACCGGTCTGACCCATCTGATGGCGGTGTCCGGGACCAATCTGACGATCGTCCTGGCAGTTGTGCTGGCACTCATCCGGGCGGCGGGCGCGGGCAGACGCATCACCTGGGCTGCAGCGGCGTTCACGGTCGTCGCATTCATCGCGGTCGCTCGACCCGATCCGAGCGTGTTGCGGGCTGCGGCGATGGGCATCGTCGGCCTGGCCGCCCTCGGGTACGGCGGGCGCGGCGGACTGCGTGCATTGTCCGTCGCGGTCCTGTCCTTGGTGTTCCTCGATCCATGGTTGGCGCGGTCGGCCGGATTCGTCCTGTCGGTCTGCGCGACCGGCGGGATCCTGCTGCTCGGTCCGCCCTTCACCGCCCGGTTGACCCGCTGGATGCCGCGCTGGCTGGCGATCGCGATCGCGGTGCCGTTCGCCGCGCAGGTGGCCTGCACGCCGGCCATCGCGGCCATCTCCGGAGAGGTGTCACTGGTCGCGGTGGCCGCCAACCTGGTGGCCGGACCGGTCGTGGCACCCGCCACCGTGCTCGGACTGTCAGGCGGACTGATCGCGGTCGTATCTCCGGCGGGAGGACAGATCGTCGCGTGGCCGGCGGGCGTGTGCGCCGCTTGGATCGTCGAGGTCGCGGCGCGGGGTGCGCAGCTGAGCGGCGCATCGATCGGCTGGTCGCTGCCGTGGCAGGCGCTGCTGATCGCGGTCCCGATCGTCACGGGACTGTGCTGGGCCGCGTTCTCACGGCCCGCAGTGGCGATCGGTCTCGCGGCGGGGTTGATCATCTCGATGGTGCGGCCGCCGTCGCCGGGGTGGCCGCCCGACGGCTGGATCATGGTGGCGTGCGACGTCGGGCAGGGCGATGCGACGGTGCTCAACGTCGTCCAGGGCACCGCGATCGTGGTCGACGCCGGACCCGATCCCCGACTGGTCGATGAGTGCCTGGACCGGCTCGGGGTGCACCGCGTGGCGCTGGCCGTCATGACCCACGCCCACGCCGATCACGTGGACGGCTGGAGCGGTGTTCGTCGTGGGCGCCGGGTGGACGCCGTCGTGGGCGGGCCGACCAGCGCTGCTCTCCGCCAGGTGCGGGCAGGGGAGACGTTCAGTGTCGGCGGGGTCCGTGGGCTCGTGGTGTGGCCGCCTGTGGATGCGCCGGTTCCGTCTGCAGACTCCTCAGGAGAAGGATCAGCCGTCAATGACGCCAGCGTCGTGATGCGCGTCGAGCTCGACGGCATCGTGCTGATGCTGACCGGAGACGTCGAGCCCGACGCTCAGGACCAGATCCTTCGATCAGGTCTCCCGGTCGATGCCGACGTCCTGAAGATGCCCCACCACGGCAGTGCCCGGCAGTCCGAACAGTTCCTGGACGCCGTCGGCGCGCGGGTGGTGACCGTGAGCGCCGGCCAGGACAACGACTACGGCCACCCGGCGCCCGCGGCGCTGCGGATGCTGCGTGAACGAGGCGCGGCGGCGTGGCGGACCGATCTTGACGGTGACATCGCGATCGTGGTGCGTGACGGTCGACTCAGCATCGTGACGCGCCGCTGACCTGCGAGGTTCTGTCCGACGTCGTCACTAGCGTGAGGGATGTGAAGATCCTGCACACCTCCGACTGGCATCTGGGCCGCACGCTGCACGGCGTCGACCTGCACGATGCCCAGCGGACGTTCATCGACCATCTGGTCGACCTTGTGCAGGGGCACGACGTCGCGGCCGTCCTGATCAGCGGAGACGTCTACGACCGCGCCATTCCTGCGGTGCAGACCATCGAACTGTTCTCCGACGCCCTGCGGCGCCTCAGCGACCTCACCACGGTCGTCGTCACGCCCGGCAATCACGATTCGGCGTCCCGGCTGGGCTTCGGAGCCCACATCATGCGCGACAGCGTGCGTATCCTGGCCGACCCGTCCGGCATCGCCGATCCCGTGGTCCTCGAATGCGACGGCAGGCCCCTTGCGATCTACGGCATCCCGTATCTGGATCCGGATGCCGCCCGGTCGGTCCTCGACGTCGATGAGCGCAGTCACACCGCAGTGCTCACGGCCGCCATGGATCGTGTGCGATCGGACCTGGCGCGGCGGCCGGGCGCGCGGGCCGTCGTGATGGCGCACGCGTTCGTGGTCGGGGCAGAACCGTCGGACAGCGAACGCGATCTGAGTATCGGGGGAGTGCAGTCGGTCCCATCCACGGTGTTCGACGGCGTCGACTACGTGGCGCTGGGCCATCTGCACGGACCGCAGATCGTCCCGGTGCCGGACAGTCCTACCGCCGCTCGGTACAGCGGTTCGCCGTTGGCGTTCTCGTTCTCCGAGCGCCATCACGCCAAATCGGTCACCTTGGTGGACCTGTCCGGCGATCGGCCGCACATCGACCTGCTGCCGTTGCCCGTGCCTCGCCCGCTGACCGAACTGCGCGGCTCGCTGGAACACCTGCAGTCGTCGGACACCGATCACGCCGTTGATCACTGGGTCAAGGCCATCGTCACCGATCCGGCGCTGCCGCTGGATCTTCAGGCCACGCTGCGGGCTCGGTTCCCGCATGTCCTGCACATCGCGCACGAACCCGTCGGTCCGGCGGCCGGAACCGATGTCCCGGTGGTCAGCGAGACGATGTCGCCCGCAGCCGTCACGGCCGACTTCGTCGAGTTCGTCACTCATCAGGCACCCGATCAGATCGAACTCGACGTCATCGACGACGCCTGTTCCTGCGTGCGCGCGGTCGAGGCGGGCGCATGAAACTGTATTCGCTGACACTGCGCGCTATCGGTCCGTTCGCGGGTCAACACCACGTCGACTTCGAGGCGTTGGGCCGGTCCGGCCTGTTCCTGCTCGAAGGTCCCACGGGGGCGGGCAAGTCCACGATCATCGACGCCGTCGTCTTCGCGCTCTACGGGCACCTCGCCGGACACGGAGCCAGCAAACAGAGGCTGCATTCGCACCATGTCGAACCGGGTGTCGAACCGTTCGTCGACCTGGTCTTCGAGGTCGAGTCCGGCGTCCACCGCGTCAGGCGCACGCCATCGTTCGAACGGCCCAAGAAACGCGGCGAGGGCACCACCACGGTCAACGAATCGGTCGTGCTGTGGCGGCTGCCCGATGTCGACCGCCCCGACGACGGTCACGTGATCTCCACCCGGGCCCAGGAGGTCGGTGACGAGATCACGCACCTGGTGGGTCTGCGCCGTGATCAGTTCCTGCAGACCGTCGTGCTCCCGCAGGGTGAGTTCGCGACCTTCCTGCGTGCACCGGGCGAGGAACGCAAGAAACTGCTCGAGACCATCTTCCGCACCGACGTCTACGAGCGCATCACGCGCGAGCTGGTCGAGCGACGCAAGTCGGCAGTGGCCCGCACACAGACGGCGCGACATGCCGTCGACGCTGCCACCGAGGTGGTGGTCCGGGTCGCCGACATCACCGACGACACCTTCGACATCGAGGCGGTCGTGGCCGACGCCGTCAGCCACCAGGAACATCAGCAGGCACTCGTCGACACGTCACGCACCGCACTGGCCGCAGCCGATGCCGAGGTGCGCTCGGCCGAGACCATGGCTGCGGCGATCCGTCGGCGAGCCGACCTCGTGCGCAGACAGCAGCGACTCCACGCCGATCAGGCCGAGGTCCATCACGCGGTCGAACTGATCGACCGCGCACGTCGGGCGGCATCGGTCGTGCCGTATGTGCGTGCCGAGCGATCCGCGGCCGGTGCGCAGCAGGCGGCGGAACATGAGCGTGACGCCGCGGCCGAGGCCGCGCCGCAGGTCGAGGACCCGGCACTGCGCGTCGACGAACTGACCGGCGAGATCAGCCGACTGGCCGACCTGGTGCGGATCGAGGAGACGCTCCCCGAGCGCGAACGGTCCCGGCTGGCTCTGGAGCAGCAGGGTCTTGAGGTCGACGCCCGCATGGTCGAACTCGACCGTCGCCGCGCCGCCCGGCCACTGCAACGGGCCGATCTGGCCGAACGCCTGGACCACTGCACCCAGCGACTCGCTGCTCGCGGCAGTCTGGAGAGTGCCGCCGAACAGGCCCGCACGCGGCTGGCCGCTGCCCGCACCGTCGCCGAACTGACGGTCAAGGTCCACCGGTCGCGGGGGCTCGTCAAGTCCCTTGCCGGAGATGCCACCACGGCCACACACGTGCACAGCGAGTTGCAGATGGCGCGCATCCGCGGCATCGCCGGAGAATTGGCCGAGCAACTGGTGGTCGGTGAGGCGTGCGTGGTGTGCGGTTCGGACTCCCATCCTCATCCGGCGTCCCGCAGCGACGACCATCCCACGATGTCCGAGATCGACCATGCCGCAGAACGGGTGCGGCGCACGACAGCGGCCCTGACCGAAGCCCAGGCCGCGCTCGACGTGGACACGCAGCAGATCGAGTTCTGGCGGCAGCAGGCGGACGGTTTGTCGGTCGATCAGGCATCGGCCGAGAGCGAGGCGCGTGCCTCCGAGGTCGAGCGGCTCGATGCGCTGGTCGTTCAGGAGGCGCAGCTACGCGATGCGCTCTCGTCGCTGGACGCCGAAGCCGCCCACGACGAGGACGAACGGTCCCGACTCGTGGCGCGCGCGGCAGCGTTGAGCGAACAGGTCACTGCGGTCGCATCGGCGTTGGCCGACGATCGCGCCAGGATCGACGCCGCGCTCGTCGACGACGCGGACAGCCTGGCCGAGGTCATGGCGTCGCTGCGCGATCAGCGCGACTCGATCAGGCGGCTCATGGCCGCTGCCACGGCGTTGGAGGGCGCCGAGGCGCGTTTGCGCGAGGCACGTGAAGCGTTGGTCGCCGGCCTGACGGCGCACGAGTTCACCGACCCCGACGACGTGCTCGGCGCGGCGTTGCCCACGGCCGAGATCGAGCGTCTGCAGCATCGTGTCGACGCGCACCGCTCCGAGGAATCCAGGGTGGCCGAAGGCCTGGCCGCCGACGACGTCGCCGCACTCACCGGCGACGAGGTCACCCCGGACCTGGACGAAGTGCGCGACCGTCGCGCCGCCGCGGCGGATGCTCACGAGGCTGCCGTCGGGCTGCTCAACGTGGCGCGCCGCCGGGTCGAGCAGATCACGGCCGCCGTGGAGTCGCTGCGCGCCGCCGAAGCCGCGCTGGACCGGGCCGACGCGGATCCTCGCGCCGTCACCCGTCTGGCCGGCCTGGCCGACGCCACGTCGCCTCAGAACCTCAAGAAGCTGACCTTGGGCACCTATGTGCTGCTGCGCCGGTTCGCCGACGTGGTCGACGCCGCCAATCGTCGGTTAGGACCGATGTCCGACGGCCGCTATCACCTCAAGGTCAGCGATCAGCGTGAACGGACGTCCAGCGGCCGCCGCACAGGTCTTGCGCTCGCCGTCCTCGACGCCGAGACCGGCCGTGAACGCGAACCCCGCACGCTGTCAGGTGGTGAGACGTTCTACGTGTCGTTGTGTCTCGCGCTCGGCCTGGCCGACGTCGTGACGGCCGAGTCCGGGGGAGTGCAACTGGGCACCCTGTTCGTCGATGAGGGCTTCGGCACGCTTGATCCGCAGACCCTGGACGACGTCATGGACCAACTCAGCGGCCTGGCGCGCGGAGGCCGGACGGTCGGCCTGGTCAGTCATGTCGAGGACCTCAAACAGCGGGTCGCGGACCGCATCTCCGTCTCGCGGCGTCCGGACGGGTCGTCCACCCTCTCGGTCCTGGCCGGATGAGTTGTGCCCAGGGGTACCGGGCGTCGGGCAACCTCCCTGGGCACGGCTCATCCCGATAGGCTGCACGCGTGTCGACTCCCTTCGGTCAGGTGCTGCTGATCACCGGCAACGCCGAGTTCGAGGCCGAACGCACGCGCAGACGCGCCGTCACCGCGGTGGTCGAGGCGCAGCCGGAGTGCCAGATCACCGAGTCCACGGCTGCCGGCCTGCAGGCCGGCGAATTGATGGGTCTGACGAGCGCGTCGTTGTTCAGCGATGCGACAGCCGTGGTGTTGAGCGACTTGCAGGACATGCCGGACCACGCTCAGTCCGAACTGCTGGCGTATGCCGAGGCCACGTCGCCCGACGTCGCCGTGGTCCTGGTGCATTCGGGTGGCAACAAAGGCAAAGGCCTGCTGGACAAACTGCGCAAACTTCCGGCCGTCACCGAGGTCAAGGTCGAACAGCCCAAATACGAGCGCGGCCACGCCGAATGGGTGCAGCGCGAGGTCCGATCGCACGGGTCGACCATCGATGCCGAGGCCGCGATGGTGCTGGTCCAGTCGGTCGGTCAGGATCTGCGGGCGCTCGCTGGGGCCGTGTCCCAACTGGTCGTCGCGACCGAGAGCCGGGACATCGATGTCGATCTGGTCAAGCAGTACTTCGGTGGACGGGCCGAGGTGCGTGGCTTCGAGATCGCCGATGCCGTGCTGGCCGGACGTCTGCATGTCGCGATGGAGTCCAATCGCTGGGCCGAAGCCGCGCGCACCGCACCGTTGGTCATCATCGCCGCGATCGCCTCGGGTCTGCGCACGCTGGCCAGACTCGAGTCGGCACCATCAGGGCTACGCGATGCCGAGGTCGCCTCACTGATCGGCGCGCCACCGTTCAAACTGCGCGCTCTGCGCCAGCAACTCGCGGGATGGGATGCTGCCGGACTGTCGCGCGCCATCGGCGCGGTGGCCGAGGCCGACCGCGATCTGAAGACCGGTGACGCCGACGGTCCCTACGCCGTCGAACGCATGCTCCTGAAGGTGGCATCGTCCAGAGTGCGGTAGCGACCACTGGGCGCGCTATCCCGCTCGTCGCCAGCTCCTCGTCGGCGACCGGTGAATGCGAACGCCCCGACCGGATCGGTCGGGGCGTTCGGCGGGAAGTCTCAGCTCAGAGCGAGGCGGCCTTCTTGGCGACCGACGACTTGCGGTTCGCCGCCTGGTTCTTGTGGATGACACCCTTCGAGGCGGCCTTGTCCAACTTCTTGGTGGCTTCGGTGGCGAGGGCCTTGGCCTCGTCGGCGTTGCCGGCGTCGGCAGCCTCGTTGAAGCGACGCACAGCAGTCTTGAGCTCGGACCGGACCGCTTTGTTGCGCTCACGAGCGGCTTCGTTCTGCTTGTTGCGCTTGATCTGCGACTTGATGTTCGCCACGGAACGTCCTGTTTCTCTCGAACTGCGGATGAAAATGGTCTCAAAGATGGGGGCGCGCGCGAAGGCACGCGACCGCCAACTCTATCAGCGACGGCCGGTGCTGCCCAAATCGGTGGGGAACCTAGACTTCACCCCATGGAACAGGTCTACGACGTCCTCACGTATGTCCACATCGCGGCGTGGCTCGTCGTTCTCCTCGGGTACGTCAAGGATGCGCGAAGCCCGCGGATCAACGGGTTCATGACACATGGTCTGGAGGCCGCGTTCCTGTTGGGCATCGTGCTGGTCGGCATCGCCTCGGCCAGCGATGACGTGGCCGACCCGAACCATGCCAAGATCGCGGTGAAACTGCTGGTGGCTCTGGCGGCGATCGGCGTGGCCCACTCGACCCGCAAGCGCCCGGCGCCGAACCCGTTCGCCCAGTTCGTGCTGGGCCTGGTGTTCGTCAACATCTTCATCGCGTACGTGTGGCGGTGAGCGTGACACGAGCGCCTCAGCCGGGATCGACCGATCCGGCCATCATCCGCAACTTCTGCATCATTGCGCACATCGACCACGGCAAGTCGACGCTCGCGGACCGCATGCTGCAGTTGACCGGTGTCGTCGACGAACGCGCGGCGCGGGCCCAGTACCTGGATCGTATGGACATCGAGCGCGAGCGTGGCATCACGATCAAGAGCCAGGCCGTGCGGATGCCGTTCACCAAGTCGACCGGGGACGACGCCGGCACGACGTACGTGCTGAACATGATCGACACCCCCGGCCACGTCGACTTCACCTACGAGGTCAG
>Ga0164243_10010464_pt1 | contig 13334 bp, 12 predicted proteins | sample OricompcompostOP_FD_108781 | JGI IMG/M metagenome (GOLD analysis project Ga0164243, IMG submission 108781) | Organic Plus compost microbial communities from Emeryville, California, USA - Original compost - Organic plus compost (OP) | ecosystem: Engineered > Solid waste > Mixed feedstock >... | reverse complement strand
GTACGTGACGGAGACGGACAACGGCGGCCCGGGGCCCGAACGCCGCAGGCCCGCGCTCCGGCGCCTGACGCACCGCGTGACCTCCGGCTGGTGGCGCGACCCCGGTGTCTGGCGCCGCGGACTCGTGCCCGCCGTCCTGGCCCTCGCGCTGGCCCTGGTGATGGTGCTGCACGCGCAGATCCCCAACGCGATCGGGAACCTCGGCAGTCTCACCGAGACGTTCCTGCCCTGGCTCGGCGTGTTCGTCCCGCTGCTGCTCGTGCTGGGCGTCGTGCGCCGGTCGGCGACCGCGCTGATCGCCGTGCTGGTCCCGGCGATCGTCTGGCTGAACCTCTTCGGCGGCCAGCTCACCGACAAGACCGGCACCGGCGGCGATCTGACGGTCGCCACGCACAACGTCAACGCCGAGAACCCCGACCCGTCCGGCACGGCCCGCGACGTCGCCGCGTCCGGCGCGGACGTGGTTGCCCTGGAGGAGCTGACGGCCTCGGCGGTGCCGACGTACGAGAAGGCGCTCGCCTCGACGTACCGGTACCACTCGGTGCAGGGCACGGTCGGGCTGTGGAGCCGGTACCCGCTGACCGGGGTGCGGCCGGTCGACATCCAGCTGGGCTGGACCCGCGCCATGCGCGGGGTGGTGGACACGCCGTCCGGCGAGGTCGCCGTGTACGTCGCCCATCTGCCGTCGGTGCGCGTGAAGATGGAGGCCGGGTTCACCGCCCGGCAGCGCGACAAGAGCGCCGACGCGCTGGGCGAGGCCATCGCCGGTGAGCGGGTGGACAAGGTCGTGCTGCTCGGCGATCTGAACGGCACGATGAACGACCGCGCGCTCAACGCCGTCACCGCCCAGATGCGCTCGACGCAGGGCGCGTCCGGCACCGGGATGGGGTTCAGCTGGCCGGCCCGGTTCCCGATGGCGCGGATCGACCAGATCATGGTCAAGGGCGTGGAGCCGTCGAGCTCGTGGACGCTGCCCAGGACGGGGAGCGACCACCTGCCGGTCGCTGCGCGCGTCGAGGTCGGCGCGCCGGTCTCCTGAGCGGGGCCGGGGCCGCCGACAGGGCGGCGGGCGGGGTGTAGGCGGGCTGTCGGCGGTTTGTCGGTGGGGTCTGTCACTGTCGGTGCCATGACGCGAAACGACAACACGCCGGGCGGCGCGAGCGGCGCCGTCTCCGTACGGGGGATGGTCAAGCACTACGGCGAGACCAAGGCACTGGACGGTGTGGACCTGGAGGTCCGCGAGGGCACCGTCATGGGCGTGCTGGGGCCGAACGGCGCCGGCAAGACGACCCTCGTACGCATCCTGTCCACGCTGCTGGCCCCGGACGCCGGGCAGGCCGTCGTCGCGGGCTACGACGTCGTACGGCAGCCCCGGCAGCTGCGCCGGGTCATCGGCCTGACCGGGCAGTACGCCTCCGTGGACGAGAAGCTCCCCGGATGGGAGAACCTGTACCTGATCGGACGGCTGCTGGACCTGCCCCGCAAGGAGGCCCGCAGGCGCGCCGACGAGCTCCTGGAGCGCTTCTCCCTGACGGAGGCCGCCAAGCGGCCCGCCTCCACCTACTCGGGCGGTATGCGCCGCCGGCTCGACCTGGCCGCCTCGATGATCGGCCGGCCGGCCGTGCTGTTCCTCGACGAGCCGACGACGGGCCTCGACCCGCGCACCCGCAACGAGGTGTGGGACGAGGTCAAGGCGATGGTCGGGGACGGCGTGACCGTCCTGCTCACCACCCAGTACATGGAGGAGGCCGAGCAGCTCGCCTCGGAGCTGACGGTCGTGGACCGCGGCAAGGTCATCGCGGGCGGCGGGATCGACGAGCTCAAGGCGAAGGTCGGGGGCCGCACCCTGCGGATCCGCCCGGCCGACGCCCTCGAACTGGGGCCGCTGGCCGGGTATCTGGACGACCTCGGCATCACCGGGCTCGCCAGCACCACCGTCGACGCCGAGGCGGGCACCCTGCTCGTCCCCGTCCTCAGCGACGAGCAGCTGACCGCGATCGTCGGCGCCGTCACCGCGCGCGGGGTCACCCTCGCCTCCATCACCACCGAACTGCCCAGCCTGGACGAGGTGTTCCTGTCGCTCACCGGCCACCGCGCCAGTGCGCCCCAGGACACCGTGCCCGCCGACGACCGCGAGGAGGTCGCCGTATGAGCGCCGCCACCGTCACCCCCGAGACCCGTCCCGCCGGCGACGACGCGCGGATCCCGCTGCGCGGGCACCTGCGGCACACCGGCGCGCTCGTCCGCCGCAACCTGCTGTGGATCCGGCAGGACCCCGAGTCGATGGCCGACGCGCTGCTGATGCCGGTCATCTTCACCCTGCTGTTCGTGTTCGTCTTCGGCGGCTCGATCGGGCAGGCCCTGGGCGGCGGGCAGGACCAGTACGTCCAGTACGTCATCCCCGGCATGATCGCGATGATGAGCATGACGCTGTCGCAGGGCGTCGGCACCGGGTTCAGCCAGGACTTCAACTCCGGTGTCATGGACCGCTTCCGGTCGCTGCCGATCGGGCGCGGCTCGGTGCTGTTCGCGAAGATCTCCGTGGAGCTGCTGCGGATGCTGTTCGCGACGGCCGTGCTGATGGTCGTCGCGGTCCTGGTGGGTTTCGAGATCCATCACTGGCCCGGGCTGTTCGCCGCGGTCGCCCTGTCCACCGTGTTCGCCTCGTCCATCATGTGGGTGTTCCTCACCCTGGGCGTGGTGATGAAGAGCGCGCAGTCCGTGCAGGCGATGGGCTTCCTGGTGCTGTTCCCGCTCCAGTTCGGCTCGTCGATCTTCGCGCCGACGACGTCGATGCCGGGCTGGCTCCAGGCGTTCACCGACTACAACCCGCTGTCGACGCTCGCCGACGCGGCGCGCGGTCTGATGGTGGGCGGGCCGGTCGCCCACGACCTGTGGGTGACGCTCGGCTGGTCGGCGCTCATCACGGCCGTGATGGCGCCGGTCGCGATCCACAAGTTCCGCACCAAGACCTGACGCCGGCGGCGGAACACGTCACACGAGGGCGGCGGCCTCCTGCGGGGAGAGGCCGCCGCCCTCGGCGTACGCCTCCGCGTAGGCGTCGTCGCCGAGCACGGCCCGGGCACCCGTCTCCGCCCGGCGCCGCACCTCCTGCTCCTGGCGGCTCGGGACGTGCCGGTCCGGCTGGAGCCGGTCGGCGGCGCCGAGGCAGCGGGCGGCGTCCCCGGCCCGGCTGCCGCCGTCGGCGCCGGCCAGGGCGAACGCGGCGGTGGTCAGGTAGGCGGCCCGCAGCTGGGGCGCGATGGCCAGGGCGAGCGGGTCCTCGGCGCGTTCCAGGGCCTTCCTGACCGTCTCCAGGGCTTCCTCGGTCTGCCCTTCGAGGGCGTCCAGCAGGGCTTCGGCACCGAGGATGAACGCGTCGAAGACGATGAAGTGGGCGATCTTGAACTCTTCGCGCAGCAGCCGCAGTTCCTCCCGGGCCTCGGAGGTCCGGGACGTCAGGCTGAGCCATCCGGCCAGGATGAGCCGGGCGAACGGCATGGCGTGCTCGCTCGGCCCGCTTCCCTCGTCGATGACCTGGCGCAGCAGGCTCTCCCCCCGCTCCTCCTGCCCCGCCTCGATGAGGGCGCTGCCGAGCCGGGCCTTGAGCACGCCGACCTGGGCGTGGGCGCCGAGCCGCTCGGCGTGGTCGATGCCCACCTCGTAGTCGGCGGCGGCCCGCAGGTAGGCGCCCTGGCGCTCGTGGGCCTCGGCCCGCGCCGAGTACGCCTCGGCGGTCCCCCACAGGTCGCCGATGTCCTCGAAGATCTCCAGCGCCTCGTCGGCGTCGGTGATGGCGTCGCCCGCCCAGTCGGTGCGGTTGGCCAGCAGGTTGGCCCGCAGCTGGAGGCCGACGGCGAGGTCCCACCGGTAGTCGGGGCGGGCACGGCAGGTGCGGATCCCGGCGTCGACGACGGTCCGCAGGCGGTCCATGTCGCCGGTGAGCATGACGGCGAAGAACCACAGGGAGCCCGGGGAGCGGCAGACCTGCGGGGAGCCCGGCTCGTAGGCGTCGGCGATGATCCGCAGCTTGGCCTGCGCCTCGGGGGTCTGCCAGGCGTCCAGTTCGGTGTCCATGCACGCGAGGTGGATCAGGCGCACCTCGCGCCGGGCCTCGTCGCGGACCTGGTCCGTCCAGGGCGGCGGGGTGTCGTTGCAGCGCTCCCACAGGGGCTCGGCGCGGCGGACCGGTTCGGTGAACGGGTCGGGCCCGAGGTCCTGCACCTCGCGCGACCAGTTGCGGGCGACGATCCGCAGGTCGCGCATCTGCCAGTACCAGGCCATGGCCAGCACCAGGCACAGCGCCTCCTGTTCGTCCCGCGCGGTGACCGCGTGGTGGAGAGCTGCGCGGATGTTCTCGCTCTCGCGCTCCAGCCGGGCGATGGCGGCGAGCTGGCCGCGGCCGCGCAGCGACGCCTCTGTGGTGCGGGCGAGCTCCCGGAAGTACGTCAGGTGCGCGCGTTCGGCATCGGCCCGCCGGCCGGTCTCGTCGAGCCGTTCGGCGGCGTACTCGGCGACGGTCTCCAGCAGCCGGTAGCGCATCTCCCCGTCGTCCGCGGCGGACGCCACCACGAGGGACTTGTCGACGAGGGAGCCGAGCACTTCCAGCGCCATGGGGCCGCACACCGCCTCGGCGGCGGCGAGGTCGCAGCCGCCCGCGAAGACGGACAGGCGGCCGAGCACGTCGCGTTCGTCGTCGTCCAGCAGTTCCCAGGACCAGTCGACGACGGCCCGCAGGGTCTGCTGGCGGGGCAGCACGGTGCGGCTGCCGGAGGTGAGCAGCCGGAAGCGGTCGTCGAGCCGGTCGGCGATCTGGCGGGGGGTGAGCATCCGCAGCCGGGCGGCGGCGAGTTCGATCGCGAGGGGCAGGCCGTCCAGGCGGCGGCAGATCTCGGCGCAGGCCGCGGCGGTCTCCTCGTCGGCGTCGACGCGGAAGCCGGGATGTGCGGCGGCGCCCCGGTCGGCGAGCAGGCGCAGCGCGAACGGCTCGGGCAGCGGTTCGACGGGGCGCAGCAACTCGCCTGGCACGCCGAGGGGTTCACGGCTGGTGGCGATCACCGTGAGTCCGGGGCAGCGCTCCAGCAGCCGTTCCACGAGGCGGGCGGCGGCGTCGACGACGTGCTCGCAGTTGTCGAGGATGAGCAGCATGCGGCGTGGGGCGCAGTACTCGGAGAGCCGGTCGAGGGGGTCGTCGTGCCGTTCGGTGCCGGCCCGCATGGCCTCGGCGCCGGCGCCGTACAGGACGGTCTCGCGGGCGCCGAGCGCGGTGAGGACGGCCTCGGGGACGGCCCGGGGGTCGTCGACGGGGGCGAGTTCGGCCAGCCACACCCCGTCCGGGGCGGCGTCGCGCACGCTCTCCGCGGCCTCCTGGGACAGCCGGGTCTTCCCGGCGCCGCCGGGGCCGAGCAGGGTGACGAGCCGGGCGCCGGCCAGGTCCCCGCGGATGGCCGCGATGTCGGGTTCGCGGCCGACGAAGGAGGTGAGCCGGGCCCTCAGGTTGCCGGCCGGGGCGGCCTGCGGACGCGGGGCGGCGCCGGGGCGCGGCGCGGCGGGCCGGTTGTCCGCTGCGGGGCGCAGCAACTCGGCGTGCAGGGAGCGCAGTTCGGGGCCCGGGTCGGAGCCGAGGCGGGTGGACAGCAGCCGGCGTACGTCGTCGTAGGCGGCCAGGGCCTCGGCGGGGCGGCCGGTGTCGCGCAGGGCGCGCAGCCGCAGCGCCTGGAGGGGTTCGTCGAAGGGGTGGGCGTCGCACAGGGCGGTCAGCTCGGGCAGCGCCTGCTCGGCGCGGCCGAGGGCGAGGGCCGCCGTGTGCCGGGCGCGCAGCGCGTCGAGGTGCCGTGTCTGTACGCGGGCCGTCTCGGCGGTGCGGTCGGGCAGGTCGGCGAGGGCGGGGCCCTGCCACAGGGCGAGGGCGTCGTCGAGGACGCCGGCCGCCTTGGCGGGGTCGTCGTCGGCGAGGGCGCGCAGGCCCTCGCCGGTGAGCCGTTCGAACCGGTGCAGGTCGACGTCGTCGGGCGCCGCCGCGAGCCGGTATCCGCCGTCCTCGGACCGTACGGCGTCGGCGCCCAGGGCCCGCCGCAGCCGGCCCACGAGGGCCTGGAGCGCCCCGGTGGCGTCGGCGGGCGGTTCGGCGCCCCACACCTCGTCGACGAGCAGCCCCACGGGCACGGTCCGGCCGGCGCGGAGCGCGAGCACGGTGAGCAGGGCCCGCAGCCGGGCCCCGCCGAGCGGGACGGCGCTGCCGTCGGGGCGGAGTGCCTGGGTGGTGCCGAGGATGCGATAGCGCACGGGGTCCATTGTCTCTGCTGGGCTGGGGGCGGGTCACGGGGCCGTCGGACGAGGCGTGGCGGCCCCGGGGTGCGGGGGCCGGGGTCCAGCCTCCCTGGAACCACCGCCCCTCCGCGAGACGTTTTCCGCGTACGACCGGTACGGTCGGGCGGGCCGACGCGCGGGCCCGCGCGCACGACGATCCAGGGAGCCCCATGACCACCGCCCTCAGCCGCCACAGCGAACGGCGGATCAGCCCCGTGTTCCTCGGGATCGTCGCGGTCACCGCGGTGACGGGGTGGGCCACCTGGACCGGCTTCGCGGAGCAGCCGGGTCTCGCGGTGTTCCTGTTCGTGACGGCCGCCTGGATCGTGTCGCTGTGCCTGCACGAGTACGCGCACGCGCGCACCGCGCTGCACAGCGGTGACATCTCGGTGGGCGCGAAGGGCTACCTCACGCTGAACCCGCTGAAGTACACGCACGCGCTGCTCAGCATCGTCCTGCCGGTCGTCTTCGTGATCATGGGCGGTATCGGTCTGCCGGGCGGCGCGGTGTTCATCGAGCGCGGGCGGATCAGGGGCCGCTGGCGGCACAGCCTGATCTCGGCGGCCGGACCGCTGACCAACGTGCTGTTCGCCGTCGTGTGCACGGCCCCGTTCTGGCTGGGCGCGCTCGACGGCGTCCCGCGGGACTTCCGGTACGCGCTGGCGTTCCTCGCCCTGCTCCAGGTGACGGCGGCGATCCTCAACTTCCTGCCGGTGCCGGGCCTGGACGGGTACGGCGTCATCGAGCCCTGGCTGTCGCGGGACGTACGGCGCCAGGTGGAGCCGTTCGCCCCGTTCGGCCTGCTGTTCGTCTTCGCGCTGCTGTGGGTGCCGGAGATCAACAGCGGGTTCTTCGACATGGTCGACGCCGTGCTGCGCGCCCTCGGCATCGGCGACGTCGACACCTACTGCGGGTACGACCTGTTCCGCTTCTGGCGGGACGGGAACGAGCTGTGCTCGGTCATCCGGTGACGGTGTCCCGCCGGGCGTCGCGGGCGCGCTTCACGTAGTACCAGGTCATGTTGGACGACAGTCCCGCCAGCAGGATCCACACGATCCCGAGCCAGCTGCCCTGGACGAAGGAGACGACCGCCGCGGCCACGGACAGCACGCAGACGACGAGGGTGTAGTAGGCGAGGCGGGGCATGGGGTCGGCTCCTGGTCGGGGGACACTGCTGTTCCCAGTGTCCCCCATCTCCTCATACGTCCGTGACGCGGAGTCCCGCGTGCGCCTTGTAGCGGCGGTTCACCGAGATCAGGTTGGCGACCAGGGACTCCACCTGGTGGGCGTTGCGCAGCCGCCCCGCGAAGACGCCCCGCATACCGGCGATACGGCCCGCGAGCGCCTGGACGATCTCCACGTCGGCCCGCTCCTCGCCGAGGACCATCACGTCGGTGTCGATGCTGTCGATCTCCGGGTCCTGGAGCAGAACGGCCGACAGGTGGTGGAAGGCGGCGGTGACCCGGGAGTCCGGGAGCAGGGCGGCGGCCTGCTCGGCGGCGCTGCCCTCCTCGGGCTTGAGCGCGTAGGCGCCCTTCTTGTCGAAGCCGAGCGGGTTGACGCAGTCGACGACGAGCTTGCCGGTCAGCTCCTCGCGCAGGGACTCCAGCGTCTTGCCGTGGCCGTCCCACGGCACGGCGACGATCACGATGTCGCTGCGCCGGGCCGTCTCGGCGTTGTCGGCGCCCTCGACGCCGTGTCCGAGCTCCTCGGCGGCGGCCCGCGCGCGCTCGGCGGCGCGGGAGCCGATGATCACCTTCTGGCCGGCCAGGGCGAGCCGGTACGCGAGGCCCTTGCCCTGCGGTCCGGTGCCGCCGAGCACACCGACGACGAGCCCGGAGACGTCGGGGAGGTCCCAGGGGTCCTTGGCCGGTGCCTTGGCGGGGGTCGCGGCGGACTGCTGTGCGCTGTCGCTAGAGGTCATGGGCCGACTCTACGTCCGCCGTGGGGTCCGGGGCGGGCGAGGGCGGTGGGGCGGGGTCGCGCAGGTGTGCGGGCGGATGACCCCGGGTCGGGCGAATTCGGGGGGAACGGCGGGCCGTGCGGGGGCCGCTGGGGCAGGATGCGGCCCCATGGATGCCGTACGGGTCGCGTTGCTGCGGGAAGTGCTCGCCGGGACCGAGTGGTTGGGGGCGACGCGGCGGTTCGCCGGGACGCTGCGGACGTCCGCGGTGGCGCACGGTGGCGGGCTGCTGCTGGTCGGGACGCGGGAGTACGAGCCGTGGCACCTGGCCGCGCACCTCGTGGACGAGGCCGCGTGGTCGGGGACGCCCGAGCTGGCGCCGACGCTGGTGCGGCACGACGCGCGTGCCTCGGACCCGGCGCATCTGGGGGTCGGGCTCGGCCGGCTGGCGGCGGCGAGGCGCGGGGAGACGCTGCTGGTGGTGGCGCCCTCGGCGGCGCCCTGCCCGGACGGGTCCGGGCAGGTCCCGGGACCGGTCCCCGGGCCGGGGGCGCCGCTGCTGGAGCGGGTGTACGACGCGCGGCGGGCGGGCGCGACGGTGCTGGTGCTCGGCACCGGTGAGGGCGAGCTGACCGCGATGTCCCACGAGCGCCTGATCGTGCCGGAGGGCGCCGAGTTGGACCTGGACACCGTGCAGCACCTGGTGAGCGCGGCGGCCGGGGAGAACCCGCTGCCGTCCCGCCGGGGGCGCCGCCGCCTGCGGGACCGCCTGTCGCGCCTCGCGGACGCCCTGACGGCGCCGCCGCCCCCTCGCTGGTGAAGCCCCCCGGGGAGGTTTGCTCAGCCGCCGTCCGCCTGCCCCGACCGGGAGTCGTGCCAGCGGGGGTCGTTCTCCCACTCCAGGTTGCGCTCGCGGGCGAGGTCCATGGCGTGCTGGGCCTCCTCGCGCGAGGTGTAGGGCCCGAAACGGTCCTTGGCCGGGCACTCCGGCCCCTCCTCGACCTTCTTGTGGGCCAGGCAGTAGTACCACTCGCCCGGCTTGCCGACCGTGCGCTTCTTGAACAAGGCCATGACCAGCTCCCTTCGCCACCGACATGTTCCCCCATGGCCGCTGGTTAGACTCGCTGGCATGTCTGGCCAGTCGCTGCTCGTTCCCGGGGAGCTGTCCCCCACCCGTTCCGTACCCGGCAACATCCGCCGCCCCGAGTACGTCGGCAAGCCCGCGCCGACCCCGTACACGGGGCCGGAGGTGCAGACGCCGGAGACCATCGAGGCGATGCGGGTCGCCGGCCGTATCGCCGCCCGCGCGATGGCCGAGGCGGCGAAGCTGATCGCGCCCGGTGTCACGACGGACCAGTTGGACAAGGTGGCGCACGAGTACATGTGCGACCACGGCGCCTACCCCTCCACGCTCGGCTACCGCGGTTTCCCCAAGTCGCTGTGCACCAGCGTCAACGAGGTCATCTGCCACGGCATCCCGGACTCGACGGTGCTGCGCGACGGCGACATCGTCAACCTCGACGTGACGGCGTACATCGGCGGTGTGCACGGCGACAACAACGCCACGTACCTGGTCGGCGACGTCGACGAGGAGAGCCGGCTGCTGGTGGAGCGCACCCGTGAGTCGCTGAACCGCGCCATCAAGGCGGTCAGGCCGGGCCGGCAGATCAACGTCATCGGCCGGGTGATCGAGTCGTACGCCAAGCGCTTCGGGTACGGCGTGGTGCGGGACTTCACCGGTCACGGCATCAACTCGTCGTTCCACTCGGGTCTGATCATCCCGCACTACGACAGCCCGCACGCGACGACGGTGATCCAGCCCGGGATGACGTTCACGATCGAGCCGATGCTGACGCTGGGCACCCACGAGTACGACATGTGGGACGACGGCTGGACCGTCGTCACGAAGGACCGCAAGCGCACCGCGCAGTTCGAGCACACGCTGGTGGTGACGGAGACGGGCACGGAGATCCTCACCCTGCCCTGACCTGGTCCGGCCCCGAGCGTCCGTCCACGACCCGTCCTCTGCGGAGGGCGGGTCTTCTCTGTACGCTTTTACCGACATCGCGTCGGCAACCTATTGACTTAGGTGAGCCTAACCTCGGAAGATGCGACCATGGACTCCTTCTCGACCGTCATCCGCACCGCGTCCCAGGAGCAGCACACCGAGGCCGAGACCTCGACCTTCATGAGCGACCTGCTCGGCGGGAAACTCGGCGTGGACGCGTACGCGCGGTACACGGAACAGCTGTGGTTCGTCTACGAGGCGCTGGAGACGGGCGCCGGCGGACTGGCGGCGGACCCGGTGGCCGGCCCCTTCGTCCGGCCGGAGCTGTTCCGGCTCCAGGCACTCGAACAGGACCTGGCCCATCTGCGGGGCCCGAAGTGGCGGGCCGGCCTGACGGCCCTGCCTGCGACGCGGGCGTACGCGGACCGAGTGCGGTCCTGCGTGGAGGGGTGGCCGGGCGGATACCTCGCCCACCACTACACCCGTTACCTCGGCGACCTCTCCGGCGGCCAGATCATCCGCGACCGGGCGGAGCGCACCTGGGGCTTCGCGCGCAAGGGCGACGGGGTCCGGTTCTACGTCTTCGAGGGGATCGCGAACCCCGCCGCGTTCAAGCGGGAGTACCGCGCGCTGCTGGACGCCGTCCCGGCGGACGACCTGGAGAAGCAGCGGATCGTCGCCGAGTGCAAGAGGGCGTTCGCGCTGAACACCGCGATGTTCCAGGCGCTCGGCGAGGAGTTCCCGCTGAGCGCCTGAGCCGGCTCAGCGTTCCAGGACGACCCGGCCTCCCAGCTCGACCCAGTCCCCCGGCTGGGGTGCGGTCAGCAGCTGGGAGCCGGCGCCCTGGGTGATGTTGAGGGCGCGGCCGAGGCGATGGGTGAGCTGCATCGCCGCCGCGCCCGTCGCCTCGTCCTCCTCGATGCCGTCGCCCCGGCCGGGGAAGCCGCGGGCGCGGATCCGCCCGGCGGCCTCGTCCTCCCAGGCCCAGGCGTAGATCCACTCCCCCGGCGGCGGCACCTCCAGGTCGTCGACCTCGGCGGCGGAGGCGTACTGCCGCAGCGTGCGCGGCGGGGCCCACTCGGGGCGGGCCTCGATCCAGCAGAACTCCCCGTCGATCCGGGTGCCCACGACCCCGGCGGGCGTGACCAGTTCGGGCACGTCCAGCAGCCAGGCGGTGCCGACGCAGGGGTGTCCGGCGAAGGGCAGCCGGGTCGACGGGGTGTGGATGTCGACGACCCCTCGTTCGGGGTCGTCCACGAACACGGTCTCGCTGAAGCCGAGCTTGGCGGCCAGCGCCTGCCGGTCCCGGGCGTCCGGGAGCACCGAGCCGTCGCGGACGACGCCGAGTTCGTTGCCGTATCCGCCCCTGGGTCCGCAGAACACGCGGAGGACGTCGTAGTCAGTCACGAGGGCATTGAAGCACCGCCGCGCACACGGGACGCCGGGCGCCTCCAGGGAGGGGGCGCCCGGCGTCGTGCGTCGCGGTCTCACTCCGCCAGGCGGCGCCTGCGCATCGCGAGGAACACGCCGGCACCGGCCGCCGCCGTCACCGCGGCCGCCGTGCCCAGGGCCGCCACCGGCACGTCGGAGCCGGTGCTCGCCAGGCCGCCCGAGATCCCGCCCGTCGTGTCGCCCGCACCGCCGGTCGTCGCGCCTCCGGTGCCGTAGCCGCCGTCGGACGAGCCGCCCGCGGCGCCGGTGCCGTCCCCGGCGCCCGTGGAGCCGCCGCTGCCGTCTCCGTCGCCCGGCAGCTGGGCGTCCGGAGTCAGGGCCACCGACAGGTTCACCGGGTCCAGCGCGGAGCCGGCGGTGTAGAAGCCGCCGAACGCCTTCGCGCCGGCCTCGGAGAGGGTGGCGTCGATCCCGGCGACCGTGATGACGTCGCCGTCGGCCTTCAGGGCGGGGCTCTTGGCCTTCAGTTCGGCGAGGACCACGTCCTCGCTCTTCTCACCGAGGCTCGTCACGTCGGCGGTGAGCCGGCCCGAGCCGCCGTCCAGCGTGACCTTCAGTCCGGAGAAGGTGAGGTCGAGTGCGTACTTACCGTCCTCCTCATGCCCCTTGAAGGTCACGGCCCCGTCGAAGGAGGCGAAGAGGGTGCCGGCCTCCGTGTCGTACGTGCCGGTGGCGCGGGTGAAGGTGAAGGCGCCGTTGCCCGAGGCCTGGCGGGCGCCGCCGAAGGCGGTGATCGTGCCGTCGGCGACGGGGCCCACGACATAGGCGCGGAAGGACTGCTTGACGCCCCAGCCCAGGGTGCCGTCGACGATCTCGCCACGGGCCGGGGCCTGGGTGGCGGGGGCCGTGGGCACCGGGCCCGCGCTCCCGGTGGGGGCCGCGGACGGAGAGGGGGACGCCGAGGGGGAGGCGGACCCGGTGGCGGAGGCCGAGGGGGCGGGGCTCTCCGGCTCGGAGGCGGAGGGGGACACGGAACCGCCGGGGGTGCCGCCGGGGGACCCGCTGGGCGTGTCGCCGGGGGTGCCGCTCTCCGTGCGCTGCACGACCGTGAGCGGGTCGCCGGCCGCCCCTTCGTAGCTCTTGCTGCCGAGGACGTCCGCCGCCTCCTTGGTCAGCCTGGTCTCCATGCCGGTCATGGCCCGCGTCACGGTGACGTCGGCCAGGGGCACGTCCTGGGTCGTCGTGCCGTCGCGCGTCACGTCGGCGGTGATCTCGGCGTCGCCGCTGTCGAACCGGACGTCGCTGAGGACGATCTCAAAGCCGTGCGCCTTGGACGCGACGGTCAGGCTGCCCTGGAAGCCGAGGTCCAGGGTGTGGGCGGTGGAGTCGTACGTCCCGCTGCCCGTGGGGAAGGTGAAGGCGCCGTTGTCGGCGGCCTGGCTCGCCCCGCCCGCGGGGGTGAAGGAGCCGGCCGCGTAGGTGGTGACGTAGGTGCGGTAGCTCTGCTTGATGCCCCAGGTCAACTCGTAGCCGTTGAGCGGCACTTCGGCCGCGGACGCGGAGGAGGCGGCGGCGAGGGCGGTGGCGCCCAGCGCGGTGGCGGTGGCCACGGCGGCGGCGAGGGCGAGGGCACGGCGGGGTCTTGCGGGCATGACGAGGTCTCCTTCTGCCGATGAGGGATGCGAAAGATGGGGGGGTGCGGGGAAGTCGGGGCCCGGACGC
>Ga0164243_10010463_pt1 | contig 13334 bp, 13 predicted proteins | sample OricompcompostOP_FD_108781 | JGI IMG/M metagenome (GOLD analysis project Ga0164243, IMG submission 108781) | Organic Plus compost microbial communities from Emeryville, California, USA - Original compost - Organic plus compost (OP) | ecosystem: Engineered > Solid waste > Mixed feedstock >... | reverse complement strand
TCGGAATGCAGGACATAGACCGAGCACACCTCGGCCACCATGTTGGCCGCGATCTGGGACACGATCTTGTCGAGCCTGGCTTGCGCGTTGATCGGCTCCGCCATGATCTCGCGCAGACGGCGGAGCAGGACGCGCGGCCCGGCGGGCGCTCCCCGCATGTTCCGCTGATCCCTTGTAGTGTGGTTCCCGCGGCTTGGCAGGCCGCGGATCGGATGGACGCTCGACGTCCTAATTGGTCTGGTTGCTGTCGAGCCCGTATAGCGAATGCAAAGTCCGGACCGCAAGTTCGGTATAGGGCGCATCGACCAGCATCGAGATCTTGATCTCGGAGGTGGTGATCGCCCGGATGTTGATGCCGCGCTGCGCAAGGCCACGGAATGCGTCGGCGGCGACACCCGCATGGCTGCGCATGCCGATCCCGATGACCGAGATCTTGGCCACATCGGTCGATCCCTGCAGCACCTCGAAGCCGATTTCCTTCTTCGCCTTCTCCAGCACCGCCCGCGCCCGGTCGTAGTCGGCGGTCGGGACCGTGAAGGTGAGGTCCGTCGCCGTCCCGTCCTCCGAGACGTTCTGGACGATCATGTCGACATTGATATTGGCCTCGGCGAGCGGCCCGAAGACGGCGGCGGCGACGCCCGGCTTGTCCTCGACCCGGCGAAGCGAAAGCTGCGCCTCGTCCTTGGAGTAGGCGATTCCCGTGACGACTTTCTTTTCCACGATCTCTTCCTCGTCGCAGATCAATGTTCCCGGCGGGTCGTTCGGCCCGGCCGGCTCAAGCGAATCCGGGTCGTCGAAGCTCGAGCGCACGAAGGTCCGGACGCCGCGCACCATGGCGAGCTCGACCGAGCGGACCTGCAGGACCTTGGCCCCGAGCGAGGCCATTTCGAGCATCTCCTCATAGGAGATGCGGGCAAGGCGCTGCGCCTTCGGCACGATGCGCGGGTCGGTCGTATAGACCCCGTCCACATCCGTATAGATATCGCAGCGATCGGCCTGGATCGCCGCGGCGATGGCGACGGCGCTGGTGTCCGACCCGCCCCGGCCGAGCGTGGCGATACGATTGTCGGGGCCAAGCCCCTGGAAGCCGGAAACGACCGCGACCTGGCCCATTTCGAGCCGCTCGATCAGCCTCTCGCCATCGATCCCGGCAATCCGCGCCGCGCCATGGGCCGCGTCGGTATGGATCGGAATCTGCCAACCCTGCCAGGAGCGGGCATTGACCCCCTGCGCCTGCAGCGCGATCGCGAGAAGGCCGGAGGTGATCTGCTCGCCGGCCGCGACCACCGTGTCGTATTCCCGCGCGTCGTGGAGCGCCGAGGCCTGACGGGTCCAGGCAACGAGCTGATTGGTGGTGCCGGACATGGCGGAGACGACGACCGCCACCTGATGGCCGGCATTGACCTCGCGCCGCACATGGCGCGCGACATTATGGATGCGATCGACGTCGGCAACCGACGTCCCGCCGAATTTCATTACCAGCCGTGCCATGGTCCACCCGTCGCGCGGAACGACCGCGACGCATTGATCGAAGGCTTGCCGGAGGGTCCGGCAAGGCGCAGGCTACATAGCCGCAAGGCGGCCCGCCCGCAATGGCTCTCTCCCCGCCTTTAAGCGGTTCCGATCACGCGGATTTTCTCTTTATTCCATCTCCAAACTGATTGCCAGGTTCCGGCTTTGGGAATAGGCTCCCGATCCTGACGGGAGCAGCGCGAAAAGCGCCAAAACCCGCGGCAAGCCGGCAAAAAACGGCTCGAATTGGTGTGGCGGGCGACAGCAGTCGCCCAGAGGGCCGCCTGAAGAACAAAAACAAGAATCTGGCGGCAGGATCGGAGGTTTACAGTGCTCAACTTCAAGCTCAACGGAGCTGACGTGTCGGTGGATGTGCCCACCGATTCCCCGCTCCTTTTCGTCCTCAACAATGATCTCAAGACGCATGGCGCCAAATTCGGCTGCGGCCTGTCGCAATGTGGAGCCTGCACCGTCCTCATCGACGGCGAGCCGGTCCGTTCCTGCCAGACCCCCGTCCAGGCGGTCGTCGGCCGGTCGGTCACGACGCTTTCCGGCCTGATGGAGGAGGGCAAGCCGAGCCCCCTGCAGCAGGCCTTCATCGACGAGCAGGCGGCCCAGTGCGGCTACTGCACGTCGGGCATGATCATGATGGCCCAAGCCCTGCTCGACCGGAACCCCACTCCGAGCGAGCCGGAAATCCGTTCGGCCCTCAGCGCCAATCTTTGCCGCTGCGGCAGCCATAACCGTGTCGTTCGCGCGGTCCTGCGCGTTTCACAGGCGGCCTGACCATGAACGCCCCCCTCTCCGTCACCCGGCGCGGGCTCCTGCAGTCTGCAGGCTTCCTCGCCGTTTCCTTCGCCCTTCCCCCCCATTTCGGCTTCGCTGCCGAGGAGGCCGGTCTGCCCGGCGACCTCAAGGCCAACCCGATGCTCAGCTCCTGGCTGCGTATCAATGCCGACCAGAGGGTCACGCTTCTCATCGGCAAGGTCGAACTCGGCCAGGGCGCCGTCACCGCGCTCACCCAGATCGCCGCCGACGAACTCGGCGTGAACATCGAGCGCTTCGACGTCATCTCCGGAGATACTTTCCAGTCCCCGGACCAGGGTACCACCGCCGGTTCCCAGTCCATGCCGAATGGCGGCCCGGCCCTGCAGCAGGCCGCGGCCGAAGCCCGCGAGGTTCTTTACGGACTCGCCGCCGCCAAGCTCGGCCAGCCGGTCGAAGGCATGAAGATCGATGACGGCGTCATTACCGCCGCCAACGGCCAGACCGCGACCTATTGGGAGCTGATCACCGGCAAGGAACTCGAGGTCGAGGCGACCGGCAAGGCCGTCCGCCGGCCGATCTCCGAGTACAAATATATCGGCAAGTCCATCCCGCGCTTCGACTTCCCGGCCAAGATGACCGGCCAGCCGATCTTCGTGCAGGACATGCAGCCGGAAGGCCTGCTTTTCGGCCTCGTCGTCCGGCCGCCGACCTACCAGTCGACCCTCGCCGAGGTCGATCTCGGCCCGATCGAGGCCATGCCCGGCGTCGTCAAGGCGGTTCGAGACGGCAGCTTCCTCGGCGTAGTCGCAGAGCGCGAAGAACAGGCGCTCGCCGCTGCCGATGCGCTCGGCAAGGCCGCTAAGTGGAACGTCGAAAGCGTACTGCCGGGCAATGACGGCATCTTCGACTGGCTGCTCCAGGCGCCGATCGCCAAGGACATCGAGATCAAGAACGATGTCCGTCAGGGCGGCGGCGAGGTGGCCAAGACCATCGAGGCCGAATATCACCGGCCGTATCACATGCATGCCTCGATCGGTCCCTCGACCGCCATCGCCCAGCTCGGCGATGACGGCGTGATGACCATCCATACGCACAGCCAGAGCGTCTTCGAAACGTCCGAGGCCATTGCCGAGATGCTGGGCGTGGAGCCTTCCAAGGTTCACTGCATCCACACCCAGGGCTCAGGCTGCTACGGCCACAACATGGCCGACGATGCAGCCGCCGATGCAGCCCTCCTCGCGCGGGCGGTGCCGGGCAAGCCGGTCAAGCTGCAATATACCCGCGCCCAAGAGCATCAGTGGGAGCCTTATGGCTCGGCCATGGTGATCCGCACCAAGGCCGGCGTCGATGCTGAGGGCAATGTGCTCGACTGGGACCTGCAGATCTGGTCGACGCCGCACGGCACGCGTCCGGGCGGCAAGGCCGGCAATCTTCTCTCGGCCAAATATCTCGAAAAGCCCTTCGAGCAGCCCACACCGGGAAATGGTGGGGCCCCAAACTATTCCGCGGATCGTAACGGCATCGCCTATTACGAATTCCCGGGGCACAAGGTGATGACGCATTTCATTACCGAAATGCCGCTCCGCGTGTCCTCGACCCGCGGCCTCGGCGCTTACGGCAATGTGTTCGCCATCGAGTCCTTCATCGACGAGCTCGCCCATGCCGCCGGAGCCGATCCGGTCGAGTATCGGCTGCGCTTCCTGAAGGACCCGCGGGCGCGCGACGTGCTGACGGCCTGTGCCGCCAAATTCGGCTGGGACAGCTACCAGAAGCAGAACAATCGCGGACGCGGCATCGCGTTCGCCCGCTACAAGAACTACGCGGCCCTCACCGCGGTCGCCTTCGAGGTCGAGGTCAGCCGCCGCAATGGCCGCATCCGCGTGACCAAGGCGGCGGCCGCCAATGATAGCGGCCACATGGTCAGCCCCGATGGCGTCCACAACCAGATCGAGGGCGGCATCATCCAGTCGATGAGCTGGACGCTGAAGGAAGAGGTCAAGTTCGACAACACCGCCGTGCTGTCGCGCGACTGGACGAGCTATCCGATCATCACCTTCTCGGAGATTCCGATGATCGAGATGGAACTCATCGACCGCCCCGGCGAGACCTATCTCGGCAGCGGCGAGTCGGCTCAGGGACCGACCTCCGCGGCGCTCGCCAATGCCGTGTTCGACGCGACGGGCGTTCGCCTCCGCCGCGTGCCCTTCACGCCGGAGCGTGTGAAGGCGGAACTCGACAAGGCCTGAATTACCAGGGGATCGGAGCCGTCAGGCTCCGCCCCCTCAACCAAAAAGGCCGGCGCGGTTTCCCGCGCCGGCTTTTCTTTGGCCTGATTTCGCTCAGCCGCCGAGGGCCCGGATTTCCTGAATCCGGGCCGGAACGTCGCTCCAGGCCGGCTTGTCGGTGAAGCGCTGGCGCACGAAGGCGACGAGATCGGCGATCTCCTCGTCCGAGAGCGTCTGGCCGAAGCGCGGCATGGTGCGGTCCGGCGAGCCTTCGGGCGGCGTGATGCCGTTCATCACGATATGGATGATGTTGCGCGGGTCCGGCCCCGCCACGGTGCTGCTCAGCGCCAGCGGCGCGTTCTGGCTGCCCTGCCGGTGGCAGTTGGCGCAGACGCGGGCGAAGATGGCCTCGCCGCGTCCGGAGGCCGTGCTGTCCGAAGACTGCGAGGCTGTCGTGAACTCGCGCTCCTCGGCAAAGCTCCGCGCCGCATTGGCCTTCTCCTCGCTCTGCTCGCCCATGAAGGAGCGGATATAGGCGGCGATGGCATAGACATCGTCTTCCGAGGCATTGGCGAAGGCGTTCGCAACCGGGGTCATCGGGCCGGCGGCGATGCCGTGATCCTCGTCCCAGCCGTCGATCAGGTAGTTGACCATGGCGTCGGCGGTCCAGCCGGTGGGAGACGGCGAATTGGCGTTGAGCGCCGGCACATGCCAGCCCTCGGCCTCGCCGCCGCCGAAGGCGTTGCCCTTGTCGACCGCGCCGAGCGCATTGCGCGGGCTGTGGCAGGCGCCGCAATGGCCGAGCCCTTCGACGAGATAGGCGCCGCGATTCCATTCCTCATTCTGCTGCGGGTCGGGCTCGAAGCGCCCCTTGTCGAGGAAGAGAAAGTTCCAGCCTGCCATCAGCAGCCGGATATTGAAGGGAAAGGGCAGCTCATTCGCCACGGCCGGAGACGAAACCGCCGGCTGCGACATCAGATAGGCGTAGATCGCGCCGATATCCTCGTCGGTGACCTTGGTGAAATGATCATAGGGAAAGGCCGGATAGAGATAGTTTCCCCCGCGGTCGATCCCCTCATGCATGGCGCGGCGGAAGGCTTCTTCCGACCAGCCGCCGATACCGGTTTCGACATCCGGGGTGATGTTGGTCGAGTAGATCGTGCCGAAGGGCGTCGGCAGCGCCAGCCCGCCGGCAAATTCCTGGCCGCCGGTCTTGGTGTGGCAGACCACGCAGTCGCCGATGGTTGCCAGCATCTCGCCCTGCTGGACGACATTGTCGCTGAAGCTCGATGGCTCCGGCGCCGCAATGGGCGCGATTTCGGGAACGCGCGCCGCCCAGCCGAAAAAGCCACCGATCCCCGCCAGCACCAGCACGACGAGCGCCAGAAAATATTTGAGAAGCCGCATTCCAGAACCCTGACATTGCCCGGCTTCCTTCCGGAAGCCCGTCCTATCCAGTTTGAAGGCTTTTTGGAATGGGAACAAGTCGAAGGAAGGACGCAACCCGCCGGAGAGCGGCGCCTTTCCCGACGGCTAGAGGAAGGCGGCGTTGATCCAGAGATGGGTCAGAATGCTCGCCACATAGCCGAGCGCAATGGCCCAGGCCCAGCGCAGATGGTTCATGAAGGTATAGTGGTTGCGCACCAGCCCCATCAGCACCACGCCGGCGGCCGAGCCGATGGAGACCAAGCTGCCGCCGACCCCCGTGCTGAGTGTGATCAGCATCCACTGGCCGCTCGACATGTCGGGATTCATGGTCAGCACAGCGAACATCAGCGGGATGTTGTCGAACGCCGCGCCCAGCACGCCGATCGCGATATTGGCGAAGGTCGGCCCGAGGTCGGCATAGAGGAAGTCCGACAGATGGGCGAGATAGCCGACGACGCCGAGCCCGGCGACGGCGAAGATGATGCCGAAGAAGAAGAGCAGCGTGTCCCACTCCACATGCCGCATCTCGCGAAGCGAATCGAACGCCATGTCCTGGTTGTTGCGGCGGCGCGCAATGTGCTGGAGGAGATAGCTGTACATTTGCAGATAGCCGAGCCCCAGCATCATCCCCAGCGCCGGCGGCAGGCCGAGAAAGCTCTTGAAGGAGACGGCGGTCGCAAGGGTCGCCACGAACAGCCAGATCACGACCGCCCCGCCGGTCTTGAGATGCCGGATCTCGCCCTCCGCATTCGGCATTCCCTTCGGCACGCCGAAATGCATGAAGACCGCCGGCACGAGGAAATTCACGAGCGAAGGGAAGAAGAGATGGAAGAACTCGAAGAATCCGAGCTTGCCCTTCTGCCAGACCATCAGCGAGGTGATGTCGCCGAAGGGCGAGAAGACGCCGCCCGCATTGGCCGCCACCACGATGATGATGCAGCCGAGGACGATGAATCGATAGTTGCCGACCCCGATAGCCACCACGACCGCGCCCATGACGAGCGCCGTGGTCAGATTGTCGATGATAGGCCCGAAAACGAAGGCCAGCCCCCCGACCAGCCAGAAAAGCTGGCGGTAGGAGAGCTTCATGCTGACAAGCCTGGTCCTCAGCGCGTCGAAGACGCGCCGCTCCTGCATCGTGTTCACATAGGTGATGGCCACGACGAGGAAGAGCATCAGCTCGCCATAGTCGAGGATCACATGCTTGGCGGCGACCTCGAGTTCGGCGCTTTGGCCGTTCACGGCATAGACAATGCCGAGAAGCGCCCAGATAAGGCCGGCTGCTAGCATGACCGGCTTCGACTTGCGTAGCTGGATGACCTTCTCGACAGCCACGAATCCATAGGCGACAAAGAAGATCAGGAGCGCGAGATAGCCGACGGGATGACGCGTCAGGTCGATAGGGGAGACAGCCTCCTGCGCATGCGCCGACGTGACCAGCACAGGAACCGTGAGAGACGCGGCCAGGAACCGCAGCCGGCTGTGATTCATCCCCCCTCCTTCAACGCGATGCCCCACTTATCATCGGCGGAAACTTTGCTTCGATGCAATAGCCGGAGATAAAACTATCTCCGTGTCCGACGTAATGAGCAGGCCTCCCGCTGCATTGGAGGGAGCCCGAGGCCGAAACACCGGTCAGCTTTCAGTGTTGCGCTTGACTTCGCGGCTGCCGGACCGGACTTTCGCGGCAAATGGAGAACCCGCTTTGACGCCCGCACCGGAAGACACGGTCGATACGGAAGAGGTCCGTCATTTCTCCGCGCTTGCCGCGGAATGGTGGGATCCGGCCGGCCCCATGGCTCCGCTCCATCGGCTGAATCCGGTGCGCCTTGCCTGGATCAGGGATCAGGTCGCCGAAGCCTTCGGACGCGATCCGAAAAGCTCCGCGATTCTCTCCGGCCTCCGTCTCCTCGACATAGGCTGCGGGGCGGGCCTCGCTGCCGAGCCCTTCCGCCGCATGGGCGGCGATGTGGTCGCCATCGATCCGGCCGAGGCCAATATCGCCATCGCCCGCCGCCATGCGGAAGAGTCCGGCCTCGCCATCGATTATCGCGCCGCGACGGCCGAGACGCTGGCCGCCGGTGGCGAGCGTTTCGATATCGTCACGGCGCTGGAGGTCGTCGAGCATGTGACCGACGTCCCGGCCTTCATCGGCACCGCCGCTTCCATGCTGAAGCCGGGCGGGCTCCTGATCGTCGCCACCATCAACCGCACGGCCAAGGCCTTCCTGCTGGCGATCGTCGGTGCGGAATATGTGCTGCGCTGGCTGCCGCGCGGCACGCATCATTATGAGAAGCTGGTCACCCCGGCCGAGATTGAAAGCGCCTGCGCGCTTTCCGGTCTTCTGATCGCCGGACGGACGGGCATTGCCTACACGCCGATCGCCGATCTCTGGCGCCTGTCACATGACATGGATGTCAATTACATGATGAGCGCCCGCGCGCCCTGACAAGCCCGCGCGGAAAACCCGCCTAGTTCCCGTCCTCCGGCAGATGTGGCAGCGGATGGAAGGCAATGCCTTCCTCGATCAGCGACCGGGCTTCGTCGCCCGTCGCCTCGCCATAGATGCCGCGCGCCTCGGTCTCGTTATAGTGGATTTTCCGCGCCTCCTCGGCGAAACGGTCGCCGACATAGTCGGCATTTTCCGTCACCTTGCGGCGCAATTCGCGGATCGCCTCGCGCAGCGCGACCTGCCGCGGATCGGGCGCGGCGGCAAGCTGCACCTCGTCGGAGGATTTCTTCCTGGCACCCTTCACGGCGGGCGCCATCAGCGCCTTCTCGACCTTGGTCGAGCCGCAGACCGGGCATTCGGTCATGCCGGCGCTCTTGTCATAATCGGCGCTGGAGCGGAACCACGCCTCGAACTCGTGCTCGCGGTCGCAGCGAAGCTGGAAACGGATCATGGGATGTTACTCGTCACGCTACATCGAGACGGGCTGCCGTCTCGCTTTCTGAAGTCTCGGGCGGCGCCTCGAAGGGCCGTTCGTTGGCAAGGTTGGGAACCCGCTGGCGCGTCGCCGCGCTGAGTGCCGGGTCGATCTCCGCGGCAATGATCCCCGGCTCCTGCTCCGCCTCCGCAAGGATGCGCCCCCAGGGATCGATGATCATGCTGTGGCCATAGGTATCCCGGCCGTCCTCGTGATGCCCGCCCTGCGCCGCGGCGATCACATAGGAGCCTGTCTCGATCGCCCGCGACCGTAGGAGGACATGCCAATGCGCCTCCCCGGTCGTCTGGGTGAAAGCCGCCGGAATGGCGATGATCGAGGAACCGGCCTTGGCGAGCGCGCGATAGAGCATCGGGAAGCGGACATCGTAGCAGATGGTCACGCCGAGCCGGGTCCAGGGCAGGTCGGCGGTCACCGCCTCGGCGCCGGGGCTGTAGAGCCGCGATTCCCGGTAGCTTTCGCCATTGCCGAGATCGACGTCATACATGTGAATCTTGTCATAGCGGGCGAGGATGTCTCCCGCCGGCCCGATGAGGAAGGCCCGGTTGGCGACCGAGCTTTCGCCGAGCCGGATAGCCATCGAGCCGATATGGAGATGGATGCCGAGTTCGGCGGCAAGGTCGCGGAACCGGACGAGGGAGCCGTCCTCGCTTTCGGCCTTCACCGAGGCGAGAAGCCGGCGGCGGTCCCGGTCGAGGATATTGGTCATTTCCGGGGTCAGCACATAGGCAGCCCCATCCGCCGCGGCCCGGCGGATAAGCTCCTCTGCCGACTTCAGATTGGCCGCCGGATCGATGCCCGAACGCATCTGCACCGCGGCCGCCCGGAATGTGCTCATGGACGATCGTCCCTCATAAAACCTTCATAAAATATCGGTCAGACCCCGTTCCGGACAACCCTTGCGAAAACGAGGACGTCCACGGAGGCGGCTCCGCCGCGCAAAAGCGCCCGTGTCGCAGCCTTTACAGTCGCCCCGGTCGTATAGACATCGTCCACCAGAAGCACTTTCCGGCCGAGAATCGCGGCTTTTCCCGCCTCGGGCACGCGGAACGCGCCCCGGACATTGCGGTCGCGCTCGCTGCCCGTAAGGCCGACCTGCTGGCGGGTCGGCCTTATGCGGCCGAGAGCCGCGGGTGCGTGCGGCTTGCCGCCGGCTTTCGCCAGCGCCCCGGCGAGGAGGGCCGACTGGTTGAAGCGCCGCCACCAGAGTCGCCGCCAATGCATGGGCACCGGCAGAACCACATCGGCATTATCGAGGAGTTCCCGCCCGGCGCGCTGCATCCACGCCGCCATGAAGGCCGCAAGCTCCAGCCGGTCGCGATATTTCAGCCCGTGCACCAGTGCGCGGGATATGTCGTCGAAGGCCGCCACGGCCCTGCAGCGATGAAAGGGTGGCTCGTCGGCGATCGCCTCCGCCGACAGTGCCCCTTCGCCGAGATCGTAGGCGAAGGGAATGCCGAGCCTTTCGCAATAGGGCCGCTCGATCAGCCGAAGCTTCGACCAGCAGGACGGGCAAAGCGCCCCTCGCCCGGAAACCATCCCGCCGCAGGAAAGGCAGTCCGGCGGCAGGGCAAGATCGACCAGCCCGCGGAGGCCCGATCGGGCGAGCCCCGAAAGACCCGCCACTCCCTTTCGCCGTGCGATGGAAATGTCCTGCTCCATGATAGGAGCATAGGCCGGACGCCCAGACCGGCCAATCCATGCCGGCGGCCTTTGACGGCGACCTTTCCGCCCCCCATAACAGCGCCATGTCGGACCCCGCCACGATCTTCGACAGCCGGCTCCTGTCGTTCCGCCGCCGCCGCGCGCTCGCCGCCGCGACCCCGGGCGCCGACTTCCTCCTCCGCGCCGCGACGGACGACCTTCTTGAGCGCCTCGGCGCGGTGAAGCGCGATTTCGCCCTGACCATCGATCTCGGCAGTCCTCTGCCGCTTCTCGCCGACCGTCTCGCCGCGCTTCCCAATATCGGCACGGTTTTTCGCCTCGATCCGCTGGCCGAGGCCGTGGCCGCCGACCAACGCGGCGTGGTCGCCGATCCGGAGAGCCTGCCGCTTCGCGAGGAGAGCGTCGATCTCGTCGTCTCCTCGCTCTTCCTCCAATGGGTCAACGACCTGCCCGGCCTTCTTGCCCAGACACGGCGTGCGCTGAGGCCGGACGGACTCTTCTTCGCCAATTTCCTCGGCGGGGAGAGCCTTTACGAGCTTCGGGAAAGCCTGACGGCGGCGGAGGCGGAACTGACCGGCGGCGCCTCGCCACGGATCGCCCCCTTCACCGAATTGCGCGCGGCCGGCGCCCTTCTCCAGCGCGCCGGCTTCACCCTGCCGGTCATCGACCAGGACCGGCTGACCGTGCGCTACGACAATGCCCTCGCCCTGATGCGCGACCTTCGCGCCATGGGCGGCGCCAACGCCCTTGTCGAGCGGTCACGGCGGCCGCTCGCCCGCGGCGTCTTCCTGCGCGCGGCGGAACTCTATGCCGAACGATTTTCCGATCCCGACGGCCGCGTGCGGGCGAGCTTCGATATCGTCTCGCTCTCCGGCTGGGCGCCCCATGAAAGCCAGCAGAAGCCGCTGCGTCCCGGCAGCGCCAAATCCCGTCTTGCCGATGCGCTGGGCGTGCCGGAGCGCTCCGCCGGCGACAAGGCCGGCCGCTAGTTCGATCCGGTCTCGCTGGCCTCGATCATCTTCTCGCTGACCGGATTGAAGATTTCGTCGCGGAGAACGACGCCAACCGCGGTGACGGCGCCGATGATGAAGATGCTGACCAGCACGGCGATCAGGCTGTATTCGATCGAGGTCGCACCGGACTGATCGGGAAAGAATGCCGCCGCCTGCTTTCGGCTGCCGTGGAAAGCCGCGCGAAACCTGTCAGCGCTGCAGGAGATCATCATTGGCGTTGCTCCCCGGGGAAGGACGAATTGAGCCGGTTATAACCGGATCGACCCCTTCCGCGAAATCGGGTCCGCCAATCTCGTGGACCGTCACCCGCCCCAGAAGAATCGCCGCCATGCCGGCCATCGCCAGAGTAATCGGCACGAAGGCCGCGAACCGGCGGCGCACCGGCTGCCTCAAGGCGTTGTCTTCACAACGAAAAACTGCATCGGACGAAGAAATGGACGTCATCGGAACCCGCCAGGACGTGCACAGCCTCCCGGAGCTGCCGATTCAATTTGCGTTAGTTTTTATAAAAGATCGATTAACGGCGGGATGAGCGGCAGGTCGGCCGGCGGCATGGGCAGCTCGCGGAGGTCGCGCGGCCGGACCCAGCGAAGCCCCGCCGCCTCGATCGGCCGGGCGGTCCCCTTCCAGCGCCGGCAGACATAGAGAAGCATCAGGAGATGGAAGTCCTCATAGGCATGGCTGGCGAAGGTCAGCGGCGCGAGGCAGGAGGCCTCCGTGTCGATGCCGAGTTCCTCGCGAAGCTCCCGGATGAGCGACCGCTCGGGCGTCTCGCCCGGCTCGATCTTGCCGCCGGGAAACTCCCACAGCCCTGCGAGATGCTTGCCTTCGGGCCGCTGCGCCACCAGCACGCGCCCATCCGTATCGATGAGCGCACAAGCGACGACGCTGACGATTTTCACGAACGGTAGTCGCCATTGATGGCGACATAGTCCTTGGTGAGATCGCAGGTGAAGACGCGATCCTCGCCTGTGCCGAGGCCGATATCGACCGTGATGACGATCTCGCTGTTCTTCATATAGGCCGAAGCGATGGCCTCCGAATAGGAGGGGTCGCGCTCGCCCTTGTGGGCGACCCGCGTCTCGCCGAACCAGATGGCAAGGCGGTCGCGGTCCGCCGGTTCGCCGGCCTTGCCGACCGCCGCCACGATCCGCCCCCAATTGGCGTCCTCGCCGGCCACCGCGGTCTTCACCAGCGGAGAATTCGCGATGGAGAAGGCAATCCGCCGCGCCGATTTCTTCGACGCAGCGCCCTTCACCCGCACCTCGACGAAATGCCGCGCGCCCTCGCCATCCCTCACCACCTGCTGCGCGAGGTCGAGGAGAAGCTCGTCCAGCGCCTTGCGGAAGGCGGCAAGCCGCCGGTCGCGCGGATCGGTGATGCGCGGCGCGTCCTTGGCCGCGCCGGTGGCGAAGAGAAGCAGCGTGTCCGAGGTCGAGGTGTCGCTGTCCACCGTGATCGCGTTGAAGCTGTCGCCGACCGAGCGCGAGAGCAGCGACTGGAGGACGGGCGCGGCGACCGGCGCGTCGGTGACGATGAAGGAAAGCATGGTCGCCATGTCCGGCGCGATCATGCCGGCGCCCTTGGCGATGCCGTTGATGGTCACCGTCGCGCCGCCGAGCGCGACCTGCCGCGAGGCCCCTTTCGGGAAGGTGTCGGTGGTCATGATCGCCGAGGCGGCCCCGGACCACGGTCCTTCCGCGGCGCGCGCCGCGGTCTTGCCGAGGACCGGGCGGAACTTCTCCGGGTCAAGCGGCTCGCCGATGACGCCCGTCGAG
>Ga0164243_10010462_pt1 | contig 13335 bp, 9 predicted proteins | sample OricompcompostOP_FD_108781 | JGI IMG/M metagenome (GOLD analysis project Ga0164243, IMG submission 108781) | Organic Plus compost microbial communities from Emeryville, California, USA - Original compost - Organic plus compost (OP) | ecosystem: Engineered > Solid waste > Mixed feedstock >... | reverse complement strand
CGCGCCAGAAATGGAAACGTCGACGTCAGGCGGACGAACAGCGGCGGTTTGATCGGTCCCTTCGCCTTGAGCGTTTTCGAGATCACCCTGTTCTGTATGGCAAGCTGCAGGCGCTGGGTCGCAACTGTCGGAAACGTGCGGCGCGTCTGGATGGCTCTCAGATCGCTCATCTGCAGATCGCCTTCTTTCAGCGGTTGCCAGAGCCGGTTCGCTGCCGCCACGGCATCCTGGACGGCGAGATTGACACCCACTCCGCCGACGGGACTCATCGCGTGGGCGGCATCGCCGATGCAAAGCAATCCCGGACGCGTCCACGTTTTGAGGCGGTCGACGACGACGGTCAGCAGCTTGACGTGATCCCAGTCGGAAATGGCCTCTGTCCTCGCCGCATCGAACGGAAGCAAAGCACCGACGGACTTGCAGAACGCATCGAGTCCTTCGGCGCGAATGCTGGCGTCGCCGCCTTTCGGAATGATGTAAGCGCACTGCCAGTAGTCGCCGCGCTGGAGCATGATGAAAATGCGCCCGGCATCGAAGCGGCCGAGCGACTCTTCGGTGTCGCCCGGTAGCCTCGGGAGGCGAAACCACATCACGTCCATCGGCGCGCCGAAGTTTTCGCTGACGAGCCCGGCGGCTGCGCGCAGCGTACTGTGGCGGCCATCCGCTGCGACGACGAGATCCGCACGGATGGTGACCGGCCCATCCGGCGTCTTGACGGTCACACCGGAGACGCGGTCGCCGTCATAGACAAGGCCCGTTGCCTCGGTATTCATTTTCAAATCGAAATGCGGATAAGCGCGGCCCTTCTCAGCGAGGAAGTTCAGGAAGTCCCATTGCGGCATCAGCGCGATGAATTTCGTCGTGAGCGGAAGATGCGTAAAGTCGGCCATCTCGACGCGCGTCTCGCCGAACTGCATGTAAAGGCGTTTCACTTCCTGATGCGGCAACTTCCGAAACTCGGGAAGCCAACCCAACTCTTCAATCATCCGCAAGGTGGAGGGATGAATCGTGTCGCCGCGAAAATCGCGGAAGAAGTCTTTATGCTTTTCGAGAACACAGGCGTCGACGCCGGCGCGTGCCAAGAGCACACCGAGCATCATTCCGGCCGGACCGCCGCCAGCAATGCAGCATGTCACTCGCTCATCCATCAGATAAGCTTAGACGGTTATGCCATTCTTGCGAAGCTGGCCGATGACGCGATCTTTCTTTTCACCCGGGACCCTGAGGCGCAATTCGATGCTACCGTCCTTGCGGGCTTCGCGGGCCACGACATCGCTCGTCTCGTGCAGCCAATTGAGCAGCGCGCCGGCACTTCCAGGCACTATAACATCCAGGATCTCGTCGGAAGCGCCGAGGCGGGAATCAATCGCCTGCAGCAGCGGCGCCATGCCCTCGCCCGTCTCGGCGGAAACCAGAACAGGCGGACGGGCGTTGCGCAGCACTTCGTGTTGTAGCTCAGCCCTGCGGTCGCTCGGAAGCAGGTCGATCTTGTTCCAGACTTCGAGGATATGACTCTCGACCGGCGTCGTGTCGATGCCGAGATCGGCCAGAACCTTCTCGACGTCCTCGGCCTGAGCGTCCGTCTCCTCGTGCGCGATGTCGCGGACGTGGAGGATGAGATCGGCTTCGACGACCTCTTCGAGCGTCGCACGGAAGGCCGCAACCAGCATCGTTGGCAGATCGGAAATGAATCCCACCGTATCTGATAGGATGATGCGGCGCGCGCTCGGGAGCTTCACTTCGCGCATCGTCGGATCGAGCGTCGCGAACACCTGATCCATCGCAACGACGCCGGCACCCGTGATCTTGTTGAAGAGTGTCGACTTTCCGGCGTTCGTATAGCCGACGGTGGCAACGATCGGATACGGCACCTTCCGGCGGCCCTTGCGATGGAGATCGCGGGTTTTGACGACCTCGGCGAGATCACGCTTGATCGCATCGATGCGGTCCTGAAGCATACGGCGATCGAGTTCGATCTGGGCTTCGCCCGGACCGCCGAGAAAGCCGCCGCCGCCGCGCTGCCGTTCCAAATGTGTCCAGGCGCGGACGAGACGGCCCTTCTGATACGTCAGATGCGCAAGCTCGACTTGCAGCACACCTTCTCGCGTTCTGGCGCGCTCTCCGAAGATTTCGAGAATGAGACCGGTCCGATCGAGGACCTTGGCGTTCCACGCCTTCTCGAGGTTTCGCTGCTGGACCGGCGTGATGTTGTAATCGATGACCACGAGCCCGATTTCGAGATCGGCGACGCGTTCCTTGATCTCCTCGACCTTTCCCGAACCGAGAAGCGTCGATGGCCGCGGTTCCCCCACCGGCACGATCGCGGCATCGATGATGTCGAGGTCGATCGCCTTCGCCAAGCCGACGGCTTCAGCCAATCTGTTCTCGGGGCTATGGCTTTGCGCGTTGAGTTTCGACGTGCCGCGCGGCCTCGGTTGACGCTTCAGTGCAGGCACGACAACGAGCGTGCGCGTTCTGGGTGCCCGCGTCTCTTCCGAGGCTCGCCGACGTTTTTTGCGCTTCCCCTCGCCTTCGCGCCTTTCGTCTTCGCCGTCTTTAGGTCGCGCGATCAAGCCGCGCCGCTTTCATCCTGATCATTGAGATTGACAGGGCCGCCCGGCATGATCGTGGAAATTGCATGCTTGTAGACGAGCTGCGAATGACCGTCGCGGCGAAGAAGAACGCAAAAATTATCGAACCAGCTGACGATGCCTTGAAGCTTGACGCCGTTGATGAGGAAGATGGTCAAGGGCGTTTTATTCTTGCGGACATAATTTAAAAAAGTGTCCTGCAAATTTTGTGGTTTTTCGGCCGCCATTTTCGTTGTCCGTTTATTATCTCGACGTCTTGTTAGAGGCGTCTTGTCTGAAACGTGTGGCGCTGTCGCGTTTGAAAAGCAACGAAGCACCACAGCGGTTTCGATTTTCACCGGGGGTGCGATGACGATCGAAGCGTCGGCACTCTACATCCATTGGTGCCACGCACAATGCGGCAACGTTCGCACTACCCCGCTGAAATTTCAGCAACATGATGAAATCTGATGCGCAGGCGACGGGCCAATGGGCCAGGGCGGCCGTCACCCACCGGCACCCCATCGATCTTCACGACAGGCATGACAATATTGGTGGCCGAGGTCACGAAAGCCTCGTGCGCTTGGAGCGCCTCCTCCCGGCTGAAATTTCGCTCCTCGATTTTCAGACCCTCGGCTTTTGCCACATCCATGACGGTTGCGCGCGTCACGCCCGGTAAAATGCGCCGATCCAACGGATGGGTCACCAGCGTGCCGCCTGCGGTGACAATCCATGCGTTGCTCGACGCACCCTCTGTCACATTTCCTGCAGAGTCGACGAACCAAGCTTCTTTAGAACCGTTCCGGCGTGCTTCGTCCTTCGCCAGCACGGCCGGGAGCAGCATCACCGTCTTGATGTCGCATCGGGCCCAACGGTTGTCTGGAATCGTTTTAACCGCGATGCCGGTCTCGGCGAGTTCGGCCGACCAGCCCTTGCGCTGTGTGCGGGCCAGAACGACGAGGGTAGGAAGAATTCCCGACGGTGGCAGGGCGAAATCTCTTGGCCCGGCCCCGCGTGTCACCTGGATGTAGACAATCCCGTTGCGAACGCGGTTGCGCCGGATCACCTGCTCGACCACCTGGCTCAGCGCGGCATTGGACATCGGGGCTGGGATTGCAAGCTCCCGCAGCGATCGCGCCATGCGCGCGAGATGCCGACTTGCATCGACCAGATGACCGTCGCGCACTTCAATGACTTCATAGATCGCGTCGGCAAATTGAAAGCCGCGATCCTCGACGTGGACGGCGGCTTCCGCGTAGCGCTTATAGGCGCCGTTGACGTAGACGATGCGGGTCAAGCGGCGTCGCTCCTAGGAGGCGGAACGAAGCTCGCCGCTGCGCTGCTCGGACGAGACGCCCAGCGCACGAAGCTTACGATGCAGCGCCGATCGCTCCATGCCGACGAATTCCGCAGTGCGCGAGATGTTGCCGCCAAAGCGGTTGATCTGCGCCAGCAGGTACTCGCGCTCGAAGATTTCGCGAGCTTCGCGCAGCGGCAGCGACATCAAATGTTCCGCTCCGCCATTGACCGGCAGCGGGACATTTGAGCCGATCTCCTCGGGCAGCATGTCGGCGGTGATCGCAGCGTTGGGTTCGCCCCCCGCCAAAATCAGCAGGCGCTCGACGTTGTTGCGCAACTCGCGGACGTTACCGGGCCAGTCATGGGCCTGCAGGACTGCGATAGCATCCTCACCGATGCGGCGGGGCGCAAGGCCGGACGTCTGGGCAACCTGCCCGATGAAGTACTGGATGAGCTCCGGAATGTCTTCCCGACGTTCAGCCAAACTCGGGACGCGCAACGTGACGACGTTCAGACGATGATAGAGGTCCTCGCGGAAGCGGCCCTCGCGGATATCCTGCTCCAAATCGCGAGACGTGGACGAGATGATGCGGACATCGACCGACACTTTCTGCGATCCGCCGAGGCGCAGGAACTTCTGCTCGACGAGCACGCGCAGGATCTTGCCCTGCGTCTCCATCGGCATGTCGGCAACTTCATCAATGTAGAGCGTGCCGGTATGGGCTTCTTCGAGGGCGCCGACCTTGCGCGGACCGCCCGTGCGATCTTCCGTGCCGAACAGCTCTTCCTCAACGCGATCAGGAACCATTGCCGCGGCATTAAGCACGACGAACGGGCCATCGGCACGCAGCGACTTCTGATGGAGGACGCGAGCGGCGAGTTCTTTGCCCGAGCCCGAGGCGCCGCGCAGCATGATGCGGCTGTTCGTCGGCGCCGCCTTGTCGATGTTGTTCTTCAACTGATTGATCGCGGGCGACTTGCCGATCATCTCAGCCGAGACGACGGAGCGCTCTTTGAGCTCCTTCACCTCGCGCTTCAGTTGCGACGCTTCAAGCGCTCTCAAAGCGACCAGCACCAGGCGATCGGATTTGAATGGCTTTTCGATATAATCGTACGCGCCGCGTTTGATGGCGGTGACGGCGGTTTCGATGTTGCCGTGACCGGAGATGATGACCACCGGCAGGTCCGGATAGGTGCGCTTCATCACCGTCAGAACCTCAAGCCCATCGAGCCTGCTTCCCTGCAGCCAGATGTCGAGGATGACGAGGTGCGGCTTGCGATCCTCGATCGCCCGCAGGGCCTCATCGCTGTCGCGGGCCAGCCGCGTCCGGTGGCCCTCGTCCTGAAGAATGCCGGCGACCAGATCCCGGATATCGGCCTCGTCATCGACGATCAGTATATCAGCTGACATTGCTGCGCTCCTGGGGGGTTAAGCGTTTCATATCATGCACCTCATGCGCCGCCGACAGCGTGTGCTGCTGAGCGAACGTGCTCGGCGGACGTATTTTGGGGAGTTCCGATTTTGAGAGGCAAAGTTAGTCGGACCAAAGCACCGCGCGTCCGCGTGCCGGTCAATGGAGCGTCCTCGAGTGACAGCGTGCCGCCGTGCTGCTCGACAACCTTTTGCACGATTGCGAGACCGAGGCCAGTCCCCTTCGCGCGTGTGGTCACATAAGGTTCGAGAAGCTTGGCGCGGTTTTGTTTCGGCAATCCGATGCCGTTGTCGATGACCTCGATGGCGACACGATCCGTCGAAGGCAACAGGCGGACTTCGATCTGGCCTTTATAGTCCGGAGGACGGCCCTGCAGCTCGCCGTAGGATTCAATCGCCTCGGCGCCATTCTTGATCAGATTGGTGACGGCTTGGGAAATCAAGCGCAGATCGAAACGGGCGCTGACGGGACGGTCGGGAATTTCAAGTTTGAAGTCGATGTCCTTGTTGCCTTCGCGGAAGAGCACGGCCGGTTCCTGCACGGCGAGCCTCAAATCCTGATCCGCCATCACCGGCTGCGGCATGCGCGCGAATGAAGCGAACTCGTCGACCATGCTCTTGATCTGGCCGGTTTGCCGCTCGATCGTTTGCGTCAGCGTTTCGAACAGCTCGCGGTTGTCACCGATCTGCGTTCCGAACTTCCGGCGCAAGCGTTCGGCAGAAAGTTGTATCGGCGTCAGCGGATTTTTGATCTCATGCGCGATGCGCCGCGCGACGTCAGCCCAAGCACTTGTGCGCTGGGCCTGCACAAGCTCGGAAATATCATCGAACGTTACGACCGAGCCGACGTCGCCCTCGCCTGCCCGCTCATGAGTAATGCGGACGGCAAACGTGCGCTCTTCGTCGCCGATCTGTTTCTTGATCTCATGCTGGCCTTTGGTCCGAAGGCCCGGCTCATCGATCGACTCGAGAACCGGCGCGAACTCGGGGACGACTTCCGTTAGGTGCTTTCCGACGACGTCCGCGCTCTGAAATCCGAGAAGCCGCTCAGCCGCACGGCTCAGCAGCGTGATCCGATCGGAACTGTCGAGACCAATGACACCGGCCGAGACGCCGGAAAGGACAGCTTGGATGAAATTGCGTCGCTCGGTCAGCTGGGCATTCGTCGAGACGAGCGCATCCTGCTGCGACTTCAATTCGCGCGTCATGAGATTGAACGTGTGGGACAGGCGCCGCAGGTCACCCTCGCCGCGCCGCTCAGGCAACTCTATCTCGAGATTGCCGCGCGAGACTTCCTGCGCACCCGCGATCAACCTCCGGATCGGCGCGACGAAGCGACCGGCAAACCACATGCCGACCCAGATGGCCGCGAGCAGCGACGTCAGCGAGATCATGAAATAGATGAGCCCGTGCGCGACCTTGAGCCCGCCCTTGGCCTGTCGCAGACGCGAATACTCATAGACGTTCTGCTCGGTACTCTGGAGGTGGTTGATCACCTTTGGGCTAACGCCGCGGGCGACATAGAGATAGCGGCCTGGCATCGAGTCGATCTTCGCAATTGCCGATATGCGGTAATCACTGGACGGGCGCGATAGAGCGACTTGGCCGGCTTCCGCCTGCTTGATCGCGGATGGCGGCGGGACGACGTAGGGCAGCTTCGGATCGTCGAGAGCGAGGACGATCGGCACACCGTCAGAGTCGATGATATAGGCCGAAGTCAAATCGCGGAGCCCGGCCTGTCCGATGAGGAATTTCTGGAAGGCGTCCGGATCGTCCTTCAGCGTCGCAGCCTCGCCATTGATGTCGCGCACCATGTTCACGATGTCGGTGCGGATGATCTGGCTGTGCTCGTCGACGTAGGCGCGGGCGACATCGTAAGAATTCTCGACGATGGCGCGTGTGCGGCCCGAGAACCAACCATCGAGTGAACGCGAGAAGGTCGTCGTCGCAGCAACCGCCAGCAGCACGGCCGGGAGCGCGGCGATGAGCGTAAAGAGCGCAACGATGCGCGTGTGCAGCCGTGCACCGGGAATCCTCTGCTTCCACGCACGGCGCAAGCCAAGAGCCTGCCAGGCGATCGTGCAGAACATCGTCAGGATCAGCACGGCATTCACCGCGAGCGCGGTCCAGACGTATTCGTTGCGCGGCGCAATGGCGGTCAGCCCTGTCAGGATCATGTAGCTGACAAGGGCGGACATCAGCGAAAGGAGAACGACGCCTAACCCGAACCAGAACGCCCGGTCCGAAGGATTGAGCGGCGTCGAACCTTCTTCCATCAACGCAGCCACAGTCTCGCGATCGTTCGCCACGATCGTGTCCGCCTTGCCATCGCTGTTGCTGGCGTTCATCAGTTTCAGACCAGTTCGCCTATCACGCGGGAAAGTCTCGTTATTTTCCATAGCCGCAAGTTATGGGCGGCCTTTCGCGACTGCGGATTTCCCCTTCGGGCAGGCGCGGAGCACCAATGCCGTATCTTCACGGAAGACCCAACAACCTAACTGTGACATTTTCGCGACGGGTGTGGCGCAGTTCAAGCGCCAATTGCCCACAGGCCTGGGGCCCTGTGGATAAGTTCGAGGCCGTTCGGCGGAGGGATGCTAGCCTTCGACCGTTCGGAACACACGTATGTTGAGGTCGCGGATACGCGCGCGCAGCGTATTGCGGTTGAGCCCGAGCAATTCGGCGGCACGAATCTGGTTGCCGCGCGTTGCCGCCAGCGCGGCGCTCAGCAACGGTTTCTCGACGTCGCGGATCACGCGATCATAGAGACCCGGTGGTGGCAGGTCGTTGCCGAACGAGGAGAAATAGCGCGACAGGTAACGCTCGACGGCCTCCCCGAGATCGGCACTTTCGGCCGCCCCGCCGACAGCGGGCGTCGTCGCAGAACCCGCAAGTTCCTGCTCGACGATCGGCGCGGTCAACGTGTCTTGCGTATAGAGCGCGACGAGGCGCCGGACGACGTTCTCGAGTTCGCGCACGTTGCCCGGCCACGGGTGCGCTTTAAGCCGCTCGATGGCGGCGCTCTCGATCGATTTCTGGCCCAGCCCTTCCCGTGCGGCTTGGCGCAGGAAGTGACGGACAAGATCGCCGACATCCTCAAGGCGTTCGCGCAGCGGTGGCAGGCGGATGGGAACGACATTCAGACGATAGAACAAGTCTTCGCGGAAGAGACCCTGCTGAATCTGCGATTTGAGATCGCGGTGCGTGGCGGCAATGATGCGCACATTGGTCTTGATCGGCGTGCGGCCGCCAACCGTCGTATATTCGCCTTGTTGCAGCACGCGCAGAAGACGCGTCTGTGCCTCGAGCGGCATATCGCCGATTTCGTCGAGAAAGAGCGTGCCGCCTTCAGCCTGCTCGAAGCGGCCGGGGGTGCGTGTCTGGGCGCCGGTGAAGGCCCCCTTCTCGTGACCAAAGAGCTCGCTCTCGATTAATTCGCGCGGGATTGCGGCCATGTTGATCGCGACAAAGGGGCCATGACGCCGCTTGCCATAGTCATGCAGGACGCGCGCGACGAGTTCCTTGCCCGTTCCGCTCTCACCGTTGATCATGACGGTGAGATCGCTTTGCGTGAGGCGGGCGAGGACACGATAGATGTCCTGCATCGGAAGCGAGCGGCCGATGAGTGGAAGCTCGTCGCTCTCACGTTCGGCGGCCGGCGTCTGCCGCTTGCGGCCCGGCTCTGAAAGAGCGCGCGACACGACGGCCACAACCTCGTTCAGGTCAAACGGCTTCGGAAGATATTCGAATGCGCCTTTCTCTGCGGCCGTCAGTGCGGTCATCAGCGTGTTCTGGGCGCTCATGACGATGATCGGCAGGTCCGGGCGTAGCTTCTTCATCCGTGGGATGAGATCGAAGGCGTTTTCGTCAGGCATGACGACGTCGGTGATCACGACGTCGCCCTCGCCCTGACTGACCCAGCGCCAGAGCGTTGCGGCGTTACCTGTCGCGCGCGGCGCGAAGCCGGCGCGGGCTAGCGCCTGGTTCAACACCGTGCGGATTGCGGTGTCGTCGTCGGCGATCAGTATGGTGCCTCTAGCCATCAAGTCTCTCTCGTCGTCGGCACGGCCGCCGGACGTGTACGCTGCATCGGGAGCAGCACGCGGAAAACCGTGCGTTTGGGTTCGCTTTCACATTCGATGATGCCGCCGTGGTCGGCGATGATCTTGGCGACCAGGGCGAGTCCGAGGCCGCTGCCCGACGATTTCGTCGTGACGAACGGATCGAAAAGATGCGGCTTCAGATGTTCGGGGATGCCGCAGCCGTTGTCCTCGATCTGGATCATCAACGGCAGACTGACACGCGTGTCGGAGCCCGGCAGCGACAGCCGAACGCCCGGGCGGAAGGCCGTCTGCATGATGATCCGACCGCCATCGCTCTTTTCGCCGATAGCTTCGGCGGCGTTCTTCAGAAGATTGAGAAAAACTTGAACGAGCTTATCGCGGTTACCGAGAACGTTCGGCAGCGAAGGATCGTAGTCCTCGACGTAGCGGACGTTGCGACCGAATCCATGCTCGGCGATCCGCCGGACGTGGTTCAGGACGTCATGAATGTTGACGGCGTCCTTCGTGATCGGCCTCTCGTCGCCAAAGACTTCCATCCGATCGACAAGATTGCGGATCCGGTCGGTTTCCGAGCAGATGAGCTGCGTCAGCGCGCGATCCTCGTCGGTGAGACCGGGTTCGAGTAACTGCGCCGCGCCACGAATGCCAGACAGCGGATTTTTGATTTCGTGCGCGAGGACACCGGCCATGCCAGAGACCGAGCGCGCGGCGGCGCGATGTGTCAGCTGCCGCTCGATCATCTGCGCCATCGAGCGCTGCTGAAACATCAGGAACATGTTGCGCGGTTCTTCCGGCAGCGGGCCGCCGTAGACATCAACGAGCTTGGCACCGGAAAATCGGGGCGTCGCGACCTCGATTGCGTATTCGTTGACGGTCGCGCCGGTGGCCTGCACCTGCTCGACCAGTCCAAGCAAGGGACAACCAAAAGGAACGATGTCTGAAATTCGGCTCCGGGTCAGAACCGTAGCGCTCATCGAAAAAAAGGATTCGGCTGCCGCATTGGCAAACACGATGGATTGATCGTTTGCGACGACGAGGATCGGGTGCGGAAGCGCACTCAGAAGATCCTCGCAATCAACGATTCCTCCTGGTGGTGGTGCTGCTCTTGACCGCTCGGACTTGTGGATCGATACCGACTTGCTGCTCATGCCGCGAGAGACTCCGTACCAGAGTAGAACGCTTTGAGGCCGTCGATCACGCGCTGGGGCTCGAGCATTACGCAGAGCTTTCCCCGCCAGGATTTCACAACCGCGTCGCTGGCCCCGCTCGACGCCAAATACCAACCGATGTGCTTGCGCGCGTTGCGCAAGCCAAGTTCCTTGCCGTAGTGCCCAAGCATCGCCTCGAAGTGCTCTATGGCGATGTCGGATTGCTCGGCGATGCTCGGATTGCCTGGATCGTGCCCGGTTGCGAAAAACCGGGCGATCCTGCCGGGCATCCACGGCGCACCGTAGGCACCGCGTCCGACCATTACGCCCCTTGCACCAGATGCTTCGAGCGCGGCCCGGGCATGATCGGGAGAGAGAATGTCGCCGTTCACGAGCACCGGAAGCGACGTGGCCTCGACGACGGACCGAACGGCTGCCCAGTCCGCCACGCCAGTGAAGAACTGGCAGCGCGTACGGCCATGGACAGTGATGACATTAATGCCTTCCGCCTCTGCACGGCGCGCGAGTTCGGCCGCGTTGCGGTTTTTGTCGTCCCATCCAAGGCGCATCTTCAGAGTGACGGGAACGCGAACTGATTTAACGACGGCGCGAATGAGGGCCTGGGCGTGGTCCAGATTGCGCATCAGGGCCGAGCCTGAAAGCTTGCCCGTCACTTCCCGTGCCGGGCAGCCCATATTGATATCGATGACGTCGGCCCCCTTCGCCTCGGCGACGCGCGCGCCTTCAGCCATCCAGTGCTCCTCCCGCCCCGCGAGTTGTATGACGAACGGCGTGAGTTCACGTCCTTCGATCCTTCGTAAGACGTCACGGCGCGACTTCACCAGTTCCTCGCTCGCAACCATCTCGGAAACGACGAGCGTTGCTCCGAGACGATGGGCAAGGCGGCGGAACGGCAGATCGCTCACTCCGGACATTGGCGCCAGCACTGCTGGCGAAGCGCCGTTTACGATATTTTCGAGCATGCGGTCCTAATGGAACGAACCCACTGACTGCCTATTCATTGAGCAGAGTGCCGATCTGCTCTGAGTTTGTGCAGACTAGGCAAGGGGGAATAATTTCGCAAGGGCGAACAATACATTTACAATTTGCCCATTTGACGCGGTCACAGGATGTCTGACTAGCAAAATGGCATTGAACGGTGTCCCCCATCGGTAATTTGGTTGCGATTTCCCCAAATTCACGGCAGGGCGGTGGCCGAAACGCCGACGCTTTCAAAATCGGGAGATGGATTTGCGTATCGCCGCCTTGATCGTCGCGGCCGGACGGGGGACGCGTGCCGCCAGGCACGGCGCCGGCCCAAAGCAATATGCTCAGATCGGTGGACGGACGGTCCTCGGAAGGGCGATTTCAGCATTTACCGCACATCCCGAGGTCGACGTCATCGAAGTCGTCATTCACCATGATGACGTCGCGGCCTATAGGCGAGCGGCCGCGGAGGGCTCTACGACCAAGCTTCTCGAACCGGCGTTCGGCGGAGCGACGCGGCAGGCGTCGGTGCTGCTCGGCCTCGAAGCTCTTTCTGCGTCTGCACCCGATCTCGTTCTAATCCATGATGCAGCACGGCCATTCGTTTCGGCGACGACGATCTCGAACGTCATCGCGGCTCTCAGCGCACGTCCCGCGGCACTCGCGGCACTTCCTGTTTCGGATACGTTGAAACGAGCTTCAAGCGGTGTCGTGACGGCGACGATCCCGCGCGATGGTCTTTGGCGCGCACAAACTCCACAAGGATTTCATTTCGCGGCTATTCTTGCGGCCCACCGCAAGGCTGCGAATGCCGGGATCGACACCTTCACGGACGATGCCGCAATTGCGGAGTGGGCCGACCTCGACGTAGCTATCGTCGAAGATATGAGCCGCAACATCAAAATCACGACGGGCGAGGATTTGGAATTGGCAGACCGGCAGATTTCGAGTGCGATGGAGCCACGCGTCGGCACGGGCTTCGACGTTCATCGTTTTTGCGATGGCGACCATGTCTGGCTCGGCGGCATCAAAATTCCGCACACGCACAAGCTCGAAGGGCATTCGGACGCCGATGTCGTTCTGCATGCACTGACGGACGCGCTGCTCGGCGCGATCGGAGACGGCGATATCGGCCAACATTTCCCACCCTCCGATCCCAAGTGGAAGGGCGTGGCGTCGAAGCTCTTTCTGGAAGATGCCGTGCGCCGTGTGCGTGAACGCGGCGGGCGCGTCGGCAATGTCGATATTACCGTCCTCGCAGAAGTGCCCCGCGTCGGCCCACACCGGCCGGCGATGCAAGAGTTGATCGGCAGTGTTCTTGGGCTCCCGGCGGATCGCGTCGGCATCAAGGCGACGACCACCGAGCAGATGGGCTTCACCGGCCGGCGCGAAGGCATCGCAGCGATGGCGACGGCCATGGTCTTCATTCCGCCGGAACAATCATGAGCGACACACCGCCAGATCGATCGTCTGAAATTGCAACGAACAGCGCATTGCAATCGACGGTTCGAAACGTGGCCGTGCTCAATCTCACGTATTTCGGGATCGAATTCGCGGTCGCGCTCGCGATCGGATCGGTGTCGTTGTTCGCGGACAGCGTCGACTTTCTCGAGGATGGCGCGATCAACCTGCTGATCCTCGCGGGGTTGGGGTTCAGCATTGCGAAACGCGCGAAGCTCGGAATGCTCCTGGCCGTTGTCATTTTAGTGCCAGGGCTGGCGACGCTGTGGACGGCATGGCAGAATTTTTCGGGGGGTCTGGTGCCGGAAGCCGTACCGATCACGGTGACAGGTGCCGGCGCGCTGGTCGTCAACTCCATTTGCGCGTGGCTCCTG
>Ga0164243_10010459_pt1 | contig 13336 bp, 13 predicted proteins | sample OricompcompostOP_FD_108781 | JGI IMG/M metagenome (GOLD analysis project Ga0164243, IMG submission 108781) | Organic Plus compost microbial communities from Emeryville, California, USA - Original compost - Organic plus compost (OP) | ecosystem: Engineered > Solid waste > Mixed feedstock >... | reverse complement strand
GGGGCCGGAAGCTGTCTGTCTGGTTCTGGCGGGCAACGCTCGACAACCTGCCGTTCAGGATTCGTCCCCTAAAGCGGTCGGTCAACGAAGCTGCTTCCAATGCGCAGCAGCAGCAGCTCAGCGCCCTGTCATTAAGCAAGCCGTGGCCGACTTCGGCGACCTGGAGACGCCTTGTAACCCCTGCGCCGTTTCGCGGCGCGCACGTGCCAGGACATGACGGACCGGCTTCTGCCGCCGAGTAGCGCCCCGGAAGGATTCCGGTGAGATTATGCCACCGCCTGCATATCGGACTTGGCTTTAACTTCCTGCGTAGCGGGATTGCGCCGGAGGATGGCCTGTATAGCCACGTCGTCGGCGTCCATCCGCGCCTTGATCTCCTTCCGAGCCCAAAGGTGGGCGGCGTTGAACACGTCCATATGATGGTCGAAGCTCATCATGCTGGCGCCGGGGAAGGCTGGTGGGGTGAGAAGAAGATCGTGCTCGGTTGCGGGCAATTCGTAGCGCTGATGGGCCAACATGGTACGGAACAGGACATTTAAGACGCGCGGCGCGCGGGGCAGCCGTCCGCGCGGGTTGAGAAGCGTCGCGAGCAGCTTGCTCCGCCCCGGCAGGCTCGCATAGGAGACGTTGAAACGCTGCCCGCCCGTGCGGCCAAAATGCACGACGAGGTTCGGGCCGGTCTTGATCTGGTGCATGGGAGCAAGCGGAGCGTCATCCATCACGCCACCATCCACCAGCATTTTGCCGTCGTCGGTATAAAAGGGCGGCAGCAGGCAGGGGATGGCGCTTGAGGCGCGGACCGCCTGCCAGAGGAGGCCCGACCGGATCACCTCCATGCGCTTGTCAGAGAGATTTGTGGCGATCGCGAAGAACGGCTTCCAGCAGTCCTCGACACGCGTTTCTGGTCCATAGGCACGCGCCAGCGCGTCGTCGAATGCCTTGTGGTCCAACAGCGCATAGCGCGGCCAGGTTGGGCGCTTGAAGCTGCGGCTCTTCACGAAAATGTCGTGCGTGCCCGAGGTGAGGGTGTCGTGCTCGCCAAGGAAGGCAAAACCGGCGAGCATCGCAGCGCCCACACTAGTGCCCATGAAGATATCGAAGGTGCCGCCCTGCTCGCGGAAGGCGCGGTAGATGCCGACATGGGCCGGCCCATAGCCCCCGCCGCCGCCGGCGACGAACCCCACGGCGCGGCCGGTCAGAAAGCGGATGAGCGCATCGATATCGGCGTTGTCCTCGAGCGATACATGGTGATGGAGGAAGACGGGCGTGCGCGCGAGCCAGGAGGCCGTGCCATCGACAACGCCGGCGCGGCGGTCGTGCAGGCGGACCAGACGGCAGGCCGATTGCGGATGGAGCTTTTCCACCAGTTTTTCGACGGCTGTCAGTTCGGTTCTGGGCGCATCACCGCTGGTGACGAGGACCACTTCGTCAGCCTGGCGGATGCAAAGGTCCGTCCAGTCGGTCAGCGTCTCGTCGGCGAAATAGAATACGGGCGAGGAATCGTCCTCGATCCGGTCAAGCCACGCGGCGACGGGGGGATCGTCGATTGCGCGTCGGCCGAACCTGTCCGAGATTGTTGCGTGATCGAGCGTCGTGTACCCCTCGCGCTGTAGCCGGGTGCGCAGGCGATCAAAGAAGGCAGGCGGCACCAGCTCGTGTCCTCCACACACGAAGCTGATGGCACGCCGCGGGCCGCCGGGCCGGCGCTCGTGGCGCGCATCGTTGGTGTGAAGCCGTTCGGCGACCAAGCTGAGAAACGCCGCGGCGATGCTGGGATCGGCCTCAAGCGCTTGCTGGTATGCCGGGCGCGAGATTACCAGGACCTCGCAATCGCGCTGGGCGGCGACCGTCTCGCGCTGATCGCCGCCGCAGAAGAAAGCGAGTTCGCCGACCATGTGGCCGGTCTTGGCTTCCCGGTACACGGTCGGATCACCATTGGCCGAGCAGGCCAAGACGCCGCGCGTCACCACACAAAGCATGTCGCCGGGCTCGCCGGCCCGAAACAGCACCTCGCCCCGTGCCATGGAACGCCTGTGCGCATGGGCGAACAACGCCTGCTTCTGCGCACCAGTCAATTTCCCAAGCGCCCCCGTGCCGTCCATATGGTCCCCCTGTGCTCGTGGTGGGCGGACCCTAAGTGCGTGCAGGGTCCCTGCTGAATACCATGAACATGGTATGGCCGGAGCGAAGTGATCTGCCGTGCTTGCCTGGCAGGGCGCGGCCGGACTAAGAGAGAATTCCGATGGTGACGCGCCCGCTCAAAATAGTGCTGACCGAAGACGATGGCCCCATACGCGAGCGCCTGGCGCGGATCGTTGGCGGCTGGGCCGAGGCGGAGCTTTGCGCGGCTTGCGCCAATCTCACGGAAACCCTTGCGGCGATCGGAACCCATGAGATTGACCTTCTGATCACCGACCTCAGGCTGCCTGATGGCAGCGGCATCGACGCGATACGGCTGCTGGCCAAACAGCAGCCCAAGGCCGAGGCGATGGTCATTTCCGTCTTGGCGGACGAACGGTCAGTGCTCGAAGCGATTGAGGCCGGGGCATCAGGCTATTTGCTCAAGGATGCCGATTCGATGGATTTGATCGAAGCTATCAGGGACGTTATCGCAGGCCGCTCGCCGATTTCCTCACGCATCGCGCGGGTCCTGGTTCGCCGCCTGTCCGAGCGGGTTCATGTCTCGGGCGCAGAGGAGTCGGAGAGACCCTCCCTCACCGAGCGCGAGATGGATATCCTGTGGGGTATCGCCAAGGGCTTCACCTATGGTGAACTGGCCGACAAGCTGGGAATTTCCCGACAGACCGTCCCGGTCCATATCCGCAACATCTATCGCAAACTGCAGGCGTCGAACCGGTCCGAGGCGGTCTTTGAAGCGGCAAGGCTGGGGCTCATCCAACTGTGACGGAGATGGGGTCACCCGAGCGGGTAAAAGCGTGGCTTTTCCTGATCGCCATCATCGTCGCTATCGGTATGCTGCCCAATCTCATCGACGTCTCGCCGCCCGAAGGCGTACTGACCATCACGGAAGCGCAGTTCAGTCTCAAAGAAGAAAATGCCGGGGCGGCGGTGGCCCTGCCGCACAATTGGAAGCCGGAAGCGCTCTACGATCTGACGACCGGGATCTATCGCCTCTCCTTTGAGGTTGTCGAGACCTCCGACGAGGCACTGTTCGTCTTCATCCCCGCCGCCCGTCACTCAATAGCAGCCTGGGTGAACGGGCAAAGGGCGATGTCGGCGCTCGATACCGCCTGGTCCGTCCCCGCGAGCGGATATTCGTTCCTTGCGCGGATTCCCGATGGGGTGGTCGGGGCCGGTGAGAACGAGATCGTTCTGCGGCAAACCCGAGAGGTCGGATGGCTGCCGGCGCGGCTCTCGCAGGTCAGCGTGGGCACGGCCGATGCGGTGATGCCGACCTATAGGCTCTCGAATTTCCTGATCGAGCAGGTTCGCGCCATGACATTCACGCTGCACATCGTCCTGACGATCGGCATCGCTACCATCTGGACGGTGCGCAGGCACGATACGGTTTTTCGCTGGCTCGGTGTGATCTCGATCACCAGCCTGCTTGTCGTTCTCACCCAATCGCCGCTCGTCCCCTTCGGGGCGCGGGAGCAATTCCAGTCGACGGCGGCCATCTCGGCTGTGGGGCTCATGGCGCTGGGCACGGCCCTGGCGATTGCCGGGCGGCGGCGCCCGCGGCCGCTGCTGCCGGCCATCGTGGTCGTGCCGGCGGTGCTTTTTCTGCTTGGGCAGACCAGCCTGGTCCCGTTTCCCGTGGTCGGACTGATCAGTGCCGCCATCGGCTTGGCCGCGTACCTGGCGGCCGCCGGACTGCTGATCCATGAATTCGTCAGGTCGCGAAATTGGGATGCCGCGCTTCTAGCAGTGCCCAGCGCGCTGACGGTCTGGTTCGGGCTACACGACATCCTGGTGGTAACCGGGCTATATGACGATCCGTTCCTGTTGGCTGCATATGTGCGAACCTTGATGCTGCTGGCGATCATGCTCATCCTGATGAGCCGGTTGGCCCGCAGCCTGAACGGGCTGGACAATGCCAACGAAACATTGCGGCAGCGGCTCGCGGCACAGGAAGCGGAGCTCAACCTGCTGCATGAAAAGGAAAGGGCGCAGGCCACCCAGCTTGTGCGCGAGCATGAGCGCCAACGTCTCATGCAGGACCTCCATGACGGGATGGGCGGGCATCTGGCCACCATCATCGCGCTGGCCGAGCGCGACGGACGGGGAGGAGAGGAGATCGAAAGTGCCGCGAGGGCGGCACTGGACGATCTGCGGCTGGTGGTCCACTCGCTCGATCTTGGCGACGGCGACCTGCGCGCCGCCCTCGCCGCATTTCGTGAACGGCTCGAACCGCAACTTCGGCGGCTGGGCATTGTATTCCACTGGTCCACCGAAAACCTTCCCCATGTAGCGGGCGTCACGCCCCGAAACGCACTATCCGTGCTGCGCATCCTCCAGGAAGCCGTCACCAACGCCATCAGGCATGGCCCGGCCCGCCGCATAGCGATCGAAGGCGGAGCGACGCAGGACCAAAGAGCCGTACTGGAGGTGTTCAATGACGTGACGGGCCCGTGTCACGCAGGCACCGGAAACGGGCTTGGCAATATGCAGCGCCGCGCCCGCGACCTCGGTGGGTACGTCAGTTTCAAAATGACTGACGATGGCGAAGGCGCGAACCTTTCGCTGTTGCTCCCAGCTCATTTACCGGAATGAAGGGTTTTGTGGGATTGGCCGGGCTACAGAATACCCATCAGCACATCTCCCTACCCGGCAGACAGCGCTCTCGGAACCTTTTCCCGCCAGTCCAAGACGGCGAAGGACGTTAACGATCACATCGATATCCGCGCCGGCCCATCGCATCGAACTGGCAATGGCCGCAGCCTGAAAATAGGTCTGAGTCTTCTAGCAAGGGGAAACTGCGAGTCTTTCGAAAAATGGCCCTTGCAGCCTCACCGATCCTGATAGCTGTTGTCAGGCGAGCACTCATGGGACCTCAATTGATCTTCCGTGTTCTTGTCTTCTCCCGAGGGTACGGGATTCGGCGGCTTTCGGGAGCTCCAAGGCAACCTTCCAACGACCGAGAAGGGCGCATAGCTGCCCGGCCGCCTACGACCCGAGGCTGTGTGAAAACTCGGCCCCGCGACAAGTCGATAGAGCGAAATTCCACCGACTATGGTTGGCGCTGCTTTCCAAGCCATGAAAGGCCTTGAAAGCCCAAACCCCGCATTTCGGCGCTCGAAAACCGCCTCCTATAGTAACCTTGGGAATGCTTTTCTACCTGCACATTCTGGAACTTAGTTTTCACACAGCCTCGAGACCTCTTCGAGCAAGTCTCAAATACCATCGGCATGATCGACGACATCGCCTTCCAAACCAATCTGCTGGCCCTCAACACTTCGGTTGAAGCGGCCGAGCCAATGACGCCGGCAAGGGCTCTGCGGTGGTCGCGGTGGAAGTGCGGCGCCGGGCGAAGAGCGCAGCTAGCGCCTCCTCGGACGCCAAGGCGCTGATTGAGGCGAGCGTGCGAAGTGCGCAGTGAAGCACAATTGGTCAATCGTGCTGCTGAACGCCCATAGGACATTGACTGGGCGGGGTAAAGCGCGGTGCCGCCGCGACGGCCAATCGCGACCAGTCCGACGCGCTTGAATAAGTGGCCGTTGCAGTGCGGCAGATGGATGAGATGACCCAGCCAATGCTGCGTTGGTGAAGAGACCAAAGCCGCCATTGAGCGGACCCAAGTCCAAGCGGGTGAGCTGGACCGGATCGTGAGGCCTAGCGAAAGGTCCTGCACACATCATGCAATAACCGATCCTTTACCACGAATGGCTAAGTTTTCCGTGACTATGATCCAGACCAAGATTTGGGAATCTCGACTGGCACAGAACGTCATAGAAGCCAATCTGGAAGCCCCTCCGACATGACCTCCGATACCGCCGATCTTCTCCAGTCTCGTCTCGACTTTATCGGTCTTGATGAAAATGCGCGGGGCTGCCTGGCCCGCGCCCAGCCGCTGATCGAGGCACATCTCGAACCGGCTCTGACCCGGTTTTATGCCAAGATCGCCAAGGTGCCGGCCGTAGCCCGCTTCTTTGATGGCAAGCCACAGATGGATCGGGCCAAGTCCAAGCAGCTAGGCCATTGGTCAGCCATCGCGACGGGGCAGTTGGACCAAGTTTATATGGATGCCAGCACCAAGGTGGGCCTCCGCCATGCCAAGATCGGGCTGGAGCCGCGCTGGCATATCGGTGGCTATGGCGTGATCATGGAAACACTGGTGCGCGGACTGGTGCACGACACCATGGCGGCAGCGCTGGAGCCGGAAAAAGGCCGCTTCGGCCGTTCCGTGCCGCGCAAGGCCGAGGCCGTGCTGGCTGATGCGGATGCCATGGCCGACATGTTGGTGGCGGTGCTCAAATCCATGTTGCTCGATGTCGACATTGGCGTTTCCGCCTATTTCGACAAGCTAACGGCTGATGCCCGAGAGGCCGATGAAGCGGCGCGCGCAAAAATTGACAAGGCCGTCGCCGCGACCGGGGCGGTGCTCCGTGATGTGGCTCGGGGCAATCTCACCAGCCGTGTGACCGAGGTGCTCGACGCCGAATTCGACCAGATCAAGCAGGACACCAATGCGGTGGCAGAACGGCTGACCGAGATCGTCGGGCAATTGCAGCAGACCTCGCGCTCGCTTAAGACGGCGACCGGAGAAATTCTGTCCGGCGCCAATGATCTGGCCGATCGCACCACGCGGCAGGCGGCGACCATTGAGCAGACCTCTGCCTCGATTGAACAGCTTTCCACGGCGGTGGTGGAAAACGCCAAGCGGGCGGCAGCCGCCAGTGACACGGCCCGCCAATTGTCGCGCAGCGCGACCGAAGGCGGCGCGGTGATGGGCGAGGCCAACCAGGCCATGAGTGCCATCGAAACCTCGTCGGGCAAGATTTCAAACATTATCGGCATGATCGACGACATCGCCTTCCAGACCAACCTCCTGGCCCTCAACGCGTCGGTGGAAGCGGCGCGGGCTGGCGAGGCCGGCAAGGGCTTTGCCGTGGTCGCCGTGGAAGTGCGGCGGCTTGCACAGAGCGCGGCCCAAGCCTCGAGTGACGTCAAGCAATTGATTGACGCCAGCGCAGGCGAGGTGCGAAACGGCACGCGATTGGTGGCGCGCGCCGCCGAGACGCTACTTGATATTCAGACCCGCGCCGAGGAAAGTGCCAGGCTGATCGACACCATTGCCCGGGCCAATAGAGAGCAGTCGCAGGCGCTTGAAGAAGTGACTATGGCCGTCCGGACCATGGACGAGATGACCCAGCACAATGCGGCGCTGGTGGAAGAAACCAATGCGGCCATCGAACAGACCGAGGGCCAGGCGGTTGAACTCGATCAGATCGTAGAGGTGTTCCAACTGACCCGGACCGCTCAGTCGGCACCGCAGTCGCAGAAGTCGGCCAAACCCACACCGGCAGTTAGACCCGCATCGCAAATATCAGGTAATACCGCTCTCGCCGCTGGTTGGGAGCAATTCTAACCTGCTCTATACGACGCCATTTATCTCTTCCGTTCCCGGAATAGCAAATTACGCCAAATCGCCATCGCCTCGACTTGCGCGGACCGTCTGCATTCAGGGAATCCAGGAGCTTAATGACCAAAAAGGGAGCGCGTAGCGGCTCCGTCGGGTGTGTCCTGCTTTGGCCCAACCGTGGCAGTGTCGTGTTGGCCAAACCGTTCGCACTAGCGCAGTTGACGACAGCGGTAGACCAGTTGATTAACTGGGTCCACAAAACAGTCTCCAGACCGAAGGGATGCTGAGTGCGTCTTCCTTCCATCAACTCCAATAACTAGACGATGCTTATCCGCGAAGGCGAGGAGCGCACCTTCGACACCGACATTCGGCTGGCAGCGCTGCTCTCCGGCGTGGCAGGCGCCATCAATGCCGCCGCGTTCCAAGCCACGGGGCTATTCTCGGCCAATATGACCGGCAACCTCTCGTCACTCTCCGACCACCTCGGTCTCGGACAGGTCAAGCAGGCGGCGCTGTTTACCGCGCTGGTGCTCGTCTTCATCGTCGGAGCGTTCAGTTCTGGCCTGCTCATCGAGGCCGGACGCCAACGCGGCGTCCGAGCGATCTATGCGTATAGCATCAGCTTTGAGGCGGTAATGCTGATCGCCCTCGGGGCGGCCGACTTAGCCTGGCCGTCTGTGCTTGCCGGTGGCGGCCTGATCTTGGGGATGAGCTTCGTGATGGGTCTGCAGAACGCCGCGACGACGCGCATCTCTAACGCACGCGTGCGAACGACCCACGTTTCCGGTATGGCTACCGACATTGGTCTGGGCCTCGCCGCGATGGTTACCGCTGCGCCTGATCGGGAATCCGCAGTCGCACGGTTGCGCCTTTACCTCAGCACCATCATTGCCTTCCTCGCAGGCGGCGTTGCCGGCGTGGCGCTGTACGTCGTCTCAGGGGGCTACGTGTTCGTAGTCGCTGGGCTAGTGCTCCTGGCTATCGCTATGCCGGAGGTGCGCCGGGCGAGGCGATTATAGGCGTGCCGTAAGTCGAGCCGGGAGCGAGCCATCCCTTTTCGCACCCCACGCCGTTAACCAAGCGGCGAGCGACCACTGAGATAGTCAACCGCTATGTGCGTCGCCCAACGACGAAACGTTCATCTGAACTCGCTGTCTCGGAAACGGCTGCTTTCGGTATTTCCGGGGCGCAGATGAACGACGGGAATGGAGGCGCATTGTGGTCGAAGTACAGTAGCCTGCTGAACGGCCGCTTTCCCGGCTTGGGCCCCAGAAGCGGTCGGCAGCTTGCCACCCCAAATAAGCCATTCCTAAGAAGAGGAACAACATGTTTGCCGGAGGCGGAACGTCATGAAGGTGCCCAAAAACCGGGGCTTCAAACGTTACATGCACGACTCATGCTGGGGCCGACCCCCTGCAATGGTTGTGTCCCATGCCAAGCGCAATGATTTGAATGGCTTAGCCGTTAAGCCGTAGATGCTGCCCTGGTCGGCATTTGCCCCTGTCTTTCGGCGCACCAATGCCATCTCTGGAAAGAAGCCGCAGGCCACGGAAACGGGTAATATCGACTATGAGACTAAACGCGGCGGGCTTGTGAAAGGTCTTGCCGTGCGTCTCTAATGATCGACCATGCCGATTGCAGGAACAGGCCCGCCACGGCGAAGGCAACCAGCAAATCCGGCCATGGATTATTGAGCCACCAAACGAGAGCAGCAGCAGCGACAACGGCCAGATTGCCAATTGCGTCATTGCGCGAGAACAGCCATACGGCCCGCATATTGGCATCTCCTTTTCGGTGCGGGATCAGCACCACGGCAGCCAGCACGTTGACGATGAAAGCCACGAAAGCAAACCCCGCCATCAGCATGGTTTGCGGTTCATGCTCGACAAACACCCGGTAGGCGGTCGAGCCGATCACGCCGAAGCCGAGCAGGGCTAGAAACACGCCTTGCAGCAGGGCTGCTTTAGCGCGGGCAGCAAGACCCCATCCGACAGCGATCAGGCCGAGAAATGAAATCAGACCATCCCCGATAAAGTCGAGGGAGTCGGCTTGAAGGGCTTGTGATCCTGACAGGATTGAGCCGCCAATCTCGATAATGCCATATCCGACATTGAGCAGGACGACGATCCAGAGCGCCCGTTTATACGCCGGGGTGACGTGCGACAGGTCGGGAATTTGGTCGTCGTCATCATCATCGCCCGCGCCTTCGGCCTTGTGTTGGCCTAGGCGGTCGAGTTGATAGCCAAGGTCGGTTATGGCGGATTCCACCACTGGCAGACGCCGCGCCGGGTCATCGACTTTTAGCGTCATGATCTGGGAGGCAATCGACACCTTCACATCATTGACGCCATCGACCTTGCGGGTCGCGCCCTCGATCTTGGCGGCACAGGACGAGCAGTCCATCCCGGTCACATGATAGCGGACTGTGTCGGTTGCGGCGGCCATGGTCGATCCTCGAAATTCTAGCCTTGTTATGCTACAACCTGTAGTCACTACAGGAGCAAGACGAAAAGATGCAGATTGGCGACTTATCCCGACAGGCAGGCGTGAACATCGAAACAATCCGCTATTACGAGCGCATCGGGGTTTTGCCCAAGCCTGCCCGCCAATCCAACGGACGGCGCACTTACAGCACCGTCGATACAGAGCGGCTAGGCTTTATCCGCCATGCCCGCGATCTTGGTTTCGATCTGCCAAGTGTTCGGGTGTTGCTGGCTTTGCAGGAGCAACCCGAAGCATCGTGCGAGGACGCGAGCCGCATTGCACAGGGACAGCTTGAGGAAGTCGAAAGACGCATCGCCCGCTTGCTCTCTTTGCGCGACGAGTTGGCCCGCATGGTAGGTGAATGTCATCAGGGGCGCGTTTCGGAGTGCCGCGTGATTGAGGCGCTTTCAGTAAGCTGAACTGAATAATCTCACTATGACCATGAGCGGGGCCGTCGCCTTTCCGCCCCATTCCGGGCGATGTGCAGGACGCTGGAAAGGTAGCGAGTTAGGTGAATACATCATCAAAACTATCGAAAGCCTACTTTCTGTTATGTTACATACATGGCTAATGTCAGGGCCAGCCCGCAGCAAATGGTTATGGTCATAGCGGGCGCGGCCGGAGGAGAAGTTTATTCAATAAACTTTCCAGCCCACCTGTGGCAGCAGACGACCCCATTTCTGCCATTTGGGCTGTCGCATCTAATTACTGAAAGCTGCCAAGGCACTCCACGAAACGTGGAATGTCCTCGTCTTGACACCGGCTCATAAATCCATAATCCTCGATATATGGAATCAACCCACGCTATCGAAATCTTCGCTGCGCTTTCGCAACCGACACGCCTCGACACGTTCCGTCTCCTTATGGAGCACGAACCCGAAGGCCTGCCGGCCGGCGAGATCGCGCGCCGTCTCGAAGTGCCTCAGAACACGATGTCGTCGCATCTCGCGATCCTCACCCGTGCCGGCCTGATTGAGTCCGAGCGCCACAGCAGATCTATCGTCTATCGGGCAGTTGTGGATCGAGTCCGCGAACTCACCAGCTTCCTGGTCCAGGACTGCTGCGGTGGTCGTCCGGAACTGTGTGAGCCGCTCGTCGCCGAATTCACCCTATGCTGCACCACCCCTTCGGAGGGAAAGAATGCCTGCTGATCGCGTCTACAACCTCCTGTTCCTCTGCACCGGAAACTCGGCTCGATCGATCCTAGGGGAAGCCCTGATCAACCATGTGGGTGGTGATCGCTTCCGCGGGTTTTCGGCCGGCTCGACGCCCAAGGGTGCGGTGCATCCCCTGACCCTGCAGACGCTGCGCAAGGCGGGAATCTCCACCGACGGCCTGCGCTCGAAGGCATGGGACGAGTTCGCGACGCCTGACGCGCCGAAGATGGACTTCGTCTTTACCGTCTGTGACAACGCCGCCGGCGAAGCCTGCCCGGTCTGGCCGGGACATCCGGTGACGGCGCACTGGGGCATCGAGGACCCCGCCGCAGTCGAGGGCCCCGACTTCAAGAAGGAGGCTGCGTTCGACGACGCCTTGCGCTACCTGCGCAACCGCATCGCGGCCTTCATGAACCTGCCGCTGGCGACCATCGATCGGATGTCGCTCACCTCGAGGCTGCAAGGCATTGGCGCCATGGATGGCTCCACCGGATCGGACAAAGGGGCGGCCTGATGCTTGAATACAAGGTTCACGCAAGGCGGGTCGACGCCAATGGCAGCCTCGCCACCTGCAAGGAGGCGGAATTGGTTATCGACACCGCCCTTGCGGGACGCCCGGACGCCTTCAATCCGGCCGAGTTGTTTCTCGCCTCGATAGCCGCCTGCATGCTCAAGGGCATCGAGCGGGTCAGCCCGATGCTGAAGTTCGAGCTTCGCGGGGTGGAGGTGAGCCTTGAGGCCAAGCGCCAGGATGCTCCGCCGCGCATCATCTCGGTCGATTACGTCCTGACGGTCGACAGTGACGAGTGCGACCAGAGGCTGGAACTGCTGCACACGAACGTACGCAAATACGGCACCATCTTCAACACCGTCGCCGAGTCTGCCGGTCTCAACGGCAAGCTGATCCGAAAGACCTGACCCCGTGTCCATCTTCGAACGCTACCTGACCCTTTGGGTCGCCATCTGCATCATTGTCGGGGTCGCCGCCGGCCATTTCCTGCCTTCGTTCTTCGAGGGCTTGGCCGCTCTCGAATATGCGCGGGTCAACCTGCCGATGGCGGTCCTGATCTGGCTGATGATCATCCCCATGCTGGTGCGCATCGACTTCATGTCGCTGCGCCAGGTCGGCGCCTACTGGCGCGGTATCGGCGTCACCCTGTTCATCAACTGGGCCATCAAACCGTTCTCCATGGCATTGTTGGGCTGGCTTTTCATCGGCTGGCTGTTCCGCCCGCTGCTGCCGGAAACGCAGATCGACAGCTACATAGCCGGCCTTATCATCCTTGCCGCTGCACCCTGTACCGCCATGGTATTCGTGTGGTCCAACCTGACCCGGGGCGAGCCGCACTTCACCCTGTCGCAGGTGGCGCTGAACGACGCCATTATGGTGATCGCCTTCGCGCCGATTGTTGGGCTTTTGCTGGGTCTGTCCGCCATCACCGTCCCCTGGGACACGCTGCTGCTCTCGGTCGGGCTCTATATCGTCGTGCCGGTGATCGCAGCGCAGCTCTACCGCCGCTGGCTGCTGGCCAATGGCGGGATCGACAGGATGAGCCGGGCGCTTGCAGTCTTGCAGCCGATCTCCATCGCCTCGTTGTTGCTGACCCTGATCATGCTATTCGGCTTCCAGGGCGAACAGATCATCGCCCAGCCCACGGTGATCCTGCTGCTGGCGGTGCCGATCCTGATCCAAGTCTACTTCAACTCCGGCCTCGCTTACCTGCTAAACCGGGTGTCTGGAGAACAGCACTGCGTGGCCGGTCCCTCCGCCCTTATTGGAGCCTCGAACTTCTTTGAACTCGCCGTCGCCGCTGCCATCAGCCTGTTCGGGTTCAATTCCGGCGCAGCGCTCGCCACCGTTGTGGGCGTCCTGGTCGAAGTGCCGGTGATGCTCTCGGTGGTCTGGATCGTGAACCGGACCAAGGGATGGTACGAACGCGGCCCAGCCGTCAGCCGCAACACCGAAGCGAGGGCCGCCGAATGAGCGTCATCATCTATCACAACCCCGACTGCGGCACGTCCCGCAACACCCTGGCTATGATCCGCCAGAGTGGGGTCGAGCCCACCGTAGTCGAATACCTCAAAACTCCGCCGGACCGGGCAACCGTCACCCGACTGATCGCCGACGCTAGGCTCACGGTGCGCGAGGCGC
>Ga0164243_10010458_pt1 | contig 13337 bp, 14 predicted proteins | sample OricompcompostOP_FD_108781 | JGI IMG/M metagenome (GOLD analysis project Ga0164243, IMG submission 108781) | Organic Plus compost microbial communities from Emeryville, California, USA - Original compost - Organic plus compost (OP) | ecosystem: Engineered > Solid waste > Mixed feedstock >... | reverse complement strand
CGCGACGACGAGATCGGCCTGCGCGCCGTGATCGCGATCGACGACACGACGCTCGGACCGGGGCTCGGCGGCGTCCGCTGCCGCGCCTATCCGAGCGCGGCGGCGGCGATCTCGGAGTGCCGCAGGCTGGCGGCGGCGATGACGCGCAAGAACGCGCTCGCGGAGCTGCCGTTCGGCGGCGCCAAGTCGATCGTCCTCGACGCCGGCCCGGTCGCCGACCGCGCCGCGCTGATGCACCGCTTCGGGGAGTTCGTCGGACGCACCGGCGGCGCGTACCTGCCGGGAGTCGACATGGGCACGAGCACCGCCGACCTCGCCGCGATCGGCAGCGCCGGGGTCGACGTCGCCTGCGCCGAGCAGGATCCCTCGCCGTGGACGGCGCTCGGCGTCGCCGCCGCGATCTCCGCCGCCGTCGAGGAGGTCGACCACCGCGACGGGATCGACGGCGTCACCGTGCTCGTGCAGGGCGTCGGCCACGTCGGCGCGGCGCTCGCGCGCGAGCTGAGCGCGCGCGGCGCGCGGCTGCTCGTCGCCGACGTCGACGGCGCCCGCGCGGCGGCCGTCGCGGAGGCGGTCGGCGGCCGGCCGGTCCCCGCCGACGCCGCTCTGACGACCCCCTGCGACGTGCTCGCGCCGTGCGCGATCGCGCGCGTCGTGAACGCCGGCAGCGTCGACCGGCTCGCCTGCCGGATCGTCGCCGGCGCCGCCAACGACACGCTCGCCGAGCGCGAGGACGCCGAGCGCCTCGCCGCGCGCGGGATCGCCTACGTGCCCGACTACGTCGCCAACGCCGGCGGCGTCGTGCACGTCCACGCGCTCCGCCGCGGCGACTCGAGCGCCCGCCTGCGTCGCGACGTGCTGGCGATCGGCGGCCGCGTGCGCGAGCTGCTGGCCGAGGCGGCGGCCGAGGGCGTCACGCCGCTGGACGTCGCCGAGCTGCGCGCCCGGCGGATCCTCCGCGCCGCCCGCGCGGCGCGGAGGGAGGCGGTGGCGGCCTGAGCGCGGGCGCTCGCGCCTACCGCACCACGACGCCCTTGACGTCGGCCATATAGCGGTCGGCGGCGGCCGCCGCCTGGTCGCCGTCGTCGCCGCGCTCGCGCGCGTCGATGTAGGCGGCGTACCAGTCCCACCAGTCGTGCGGCGGCGCGACCGCCTCGAAGGCGCCGTGGCGCTCAGAGGTCTCGCGCAGCAGCGCGGCCCGTTCGGCGACGTCCATCGCTCACACCCGCCCCGGCAGGCGCTCTCTGATCTCCTGCAGCAGGAACTCGTTGCCGTCCGGATCGGTGAACGAGGCCCAGGTGCCGTAGGAGGCGCGGTCGGGCGCCGGGCCCGGGATGCGGCCGCTGCCGCCGGGGCCGCGGCCGTGCCACGGCTCGCTGACCTCGGCGCCGAGCCGCGTCAGCTCGGCGCGGGCGGCGTCGATGTCGTCGACGGCGAGGATCAGGCTGCCGGCCTGGCCGGGCGTGGCGCTCGTGACGCCGTCCCCGAAGTGGATCGAGGCCGGCGATCCGGGCGGCGTGAACTGGACGATGCGGTAGTCGTCGGCGAGCGGGAAGTCGGCGTCGAGCCGCCAGCCGAGGCGCGTGTAGAACTCCTTCGCGCGGTCGACGTCGGAGACCGGCAGGACCGCGACCTCCAGTCGCAGGGAGACGGGTTGGCTGCTCATCGGCGGACCTCCAGGCTCGGGTTGCGGGGCTGCGCTCACCCTACGCCCGGCGACAAGGCCCGCCTTCGATCCGCAGCACCGGCCAGTCGGCGACCGCCTGCAGCAGCGTGCGGTCGTGCGTGACGAGCACGACCGCCGCCGGCGTCTCCAGCAGCGCCGCGGTGAGGTCGTCGACGAGCGTCACGGAGAGGTGGTTGGTCGGCTCGTCGAGCAGCAGCAGCGACGGCTCGCCGAGCACCAGCCGGGCGAGGTCGACGCGCCGCCGCTGGCCGACCGACAGCTGGCCGAGCGGCCGCTCGAGGTCGGCCTCGCGCAGCAGGCCGGTCTCGCCGACGAGCACGCCCAGCTCGGCGTCGTCGAGGTCGGCGAGCAGCGGGTCGGCGGCGCGCAGCGCGTCGAGCGGCGTGTGGGCGGGGTCGAGCCGGTCCTCCTGCGCGAGCAGGCCGACCGCCGCGCCGCCGCGCGTCTGGAGCGTGCCGCCGTCGGGCTCGAGCGCGCCGGCGAGCATCTCCAGCAGCGTCGACTTGCCGGCGCCGTTGGGGCCGCGCACGAGCAGCCGGCCGCCGGGCGGCAGCTCGATCCGCTGCTCGGGCGCCATCGCCAGCCGTCCCTCGCGGCGCAGTCCCTGCGCGACCAGCAGCGGCTCGACCGCCTCGTCGTCGCCCTCGTCGGCGACGTCGTGCAGCTCGAAGCGCAGCGGCTGCGGCGGCGCCGGCGGGCGCTCCAGCAGCAGCTGGTCGAGCCGCCGCTGGAGCGCGGCGACGGTGTTGCCGGCGCGGCTGGCGCGGCCGTGCATCGAGGCGCCCTTGCCCGGCTTCCACGTCCCGGGCGCGGCCGCGCGCGCGACGTCGAGCTGCCACTCCAGTCTCTCCTGCGCCTCGAGGCTGGCGGCGTAGCGGTCGCGCCAGCGCCGCATCCGCCGCGCGCGCTCGCGGCGGAACTCCTGGAAGCTGCCGCTGAAGAGCGCGCCGCCGCCCTCGGCGGTCGGGTCGAGATCGAGCATCGCGGTCGCGACGGCGTCGAGCAGCCAGCGGTCGTGCGTGACGAGGACGGTGATCCCCTGGTGGTCGTTGACGCGCTCGGCGAGGCGGTCGAGCGCGCGGTCGTCGAGGTGGTTGCTCGGCTCGTCGAGCAGGATCGCGCCCTCGGGGTCGTGCAGCGCGCAGGCGAGCCGCAGCCGGTAGCGCTGGCCGGGGGAGAGGTGGCGCAGCGGCGTCTGCGGCGGGAAGGCGGCGTCGAACAGGTGCAGGCCGTCGAGCAGCGCGCGGCGGGCGTCCCACGCGTCGAGCTCCTCGGCGGCGGCGAGCGCGGCCGCGTAGCGCTCGTCGGCGCCCTCCTCGCCGGCGGCGAGCGCGGCGCCGGCGGCGTCGAGCTCGGCGAGCGCGCCGTTCGCGCGCGCGAGCGTCTCGTCGAGCAGCGTCGCGACGGTCGCGCCGCGCGGGGCGTCGAGCTCCTGCTCGACGAGCGTGCGGCCGGTCGTGCAGGCGACGGTGCCGCCGTCGGGCTCGGTCACGCCGGCGAGCAGCCGCAGCAGCGTGCTCTTGCCGGTGCCGTTGTCTCCGATGATCGCGAGCCGCTCGCCGGCGACGGCGGTCAGCGAGAGGCCGTCGATCACCGGCGCGCCGTCGTACGCCTTGCGCACGTCGCGCGCGAGGAGATGTGCTGATCTGCGCTGCTCGCGGTCGAGGACGGGCGCGCTGGAACGACGCGCGCCCATGGCCCGGAACGGTAGCAGCGGAGCGGTGCCGAGATTGCGGCCAGTCCGTGGCCGCAACACCCCGTAGGCTCGCGCCATGGCTTCCATCACACGCATCGACTTCGTCCCGATCCCGACGCAGGACGTCGCGCGCGCGACCGCGTTCTACCGCGACACGCTCGGGCTCGAGGAGTCGCCCCACACGGTCGACAAGCCGTTCTCGGAGTTCGACCTCGGCGGCACGACGCTGAGCATCTGGGACCCGAGCATGGCGGGGCGCGACTTCGCCGCCAACACCAACGCGGTCGCGCTCCACACCGACGAGGTCGCGACGCTGCGCTCCGAGCTGGAGCAGAAGGGCGTGACCTTCTTCGGCGAGACGATCGACACCGGCGTCTGCCACATGGCGTTCTTCGCCGATCCCGACGGCAACCCGCTGATGCTGCACGGGCGGTACGTGCCGCGCGGCTGAGGCGGCCGCTCAGCGGCGCGTCGCGAGCAGCTCGTGCACGAGCTGCACCGCGATCGAGCCCTCGCCGACGGCCGAGGCGACGCGCTTGACGGCGCCGTGGCGGACGTCGCCGGCGGCGAAGACGCCGGGCATGCTCGTCTCCAGCGGCGCGCGGCGGCGGCCGGACGGCCCGGCGCCGTCGGGCACGGCGTCGCCGGTGTAGAGGAAGCCCTGCTCGTCGCGGGCGATCTCGGGCGGCAGCCAGTCGGTGTGCGGGTGGGCGCCGATCAGCACGAACAGCGCGTCGGCGGCGACGGTCTCCTCGCTGCCGGTCGCGCCGTCGCGCAGCACCAGCCGCTGCAGGCGGCCGTCCCCGCCGCCGCCGGCGACGGTCGTGCCGGTGCGCACCTCGATCCCGGGCGTGGCGGCGATCTCGCGCACGAGGTAGTGGGACATGCCGGCCTCGATCGCCGGCGCGCGGATCACGATCGTGACCGCGCTGGCGTAGCGGGCGAGGTGGAGCGCCGCCTGCCCGGCCGAGTTGCCGCCGCCGGCGACGACGACCGGCTTGCCGCTGAAGGCGTGCGCGACCGCCGCCGGGCCGCCGTAGAAGACGCCGGAGCCGTTCAGCTCCTCCAGCGCCGGCACCCCGAGCCGGCGGTAGGTCGCGCCGCAGGCGAGGATCACGACGCCCGCGTCGACCTCGCGGCCGTCGACGATCGACAGCGTGAAGCGGTCGCCGGCGCGCGCGAGCGCCGTCGCGCGGTGCATGAAGACGAAGCTCGCGCCGAAGACCGACGCCTGCTCGTAGGCCTGCTCGGCGAGGCGGCTGCCGCTGACGCCGCGCGGGAAGCCGAGGTAGTTGCGGATCAGCGAGCTGGAGCGGGCCTGGCCGCCGATCCCGCCGCTGTCGACGACGAGCATCCGCAGCCCCTCGGAGGCGCCGTAGACGGCGGCCGACAGGCCGGCGGGGCCGGCGCCGACGATCACGACGTCGAAGGCGTGCTCGTCGAAGTCGGCGGGGGTGCCCGCGGCGGCGGCGATCTCCGCGTCGGAGGGGTCGCTGAGCGCGCGGCCGTCGGGGAGGACCATCAGCGGCAGCTTCGCGTCGGGGCCGGCCTGGGCGAGCAGCGCGCGGCCCTCGGGCGAGTCGGCGAGGCAGAAGTTGTGCGGCGCGGCGCAGAGCTCGAAGGTCTCGCGCAGCTGGTGGGCGCGGCCGGTCCACTGCTCGCCGACGATGTGGACGGTGTGCGGCACCTTCAGCCGCTCGGTCGCCCATTCGAGCAGGAAGGTCTCGATCGCGTTGTGGAAGACCTCGTCGGAGTCGCCGGCCGGCACCGGCACGTAGTAGTCGGCGCGGCCCTGCCCGATCGCGTCGAGGATCGCCTCGGCGGTCGGCCGGTCGGCGAGCGCGTCCCAGCCGACGATCAGCCCGCGCTTGGCGTGCGGGTGCAGCGAGCGGGCGCAGTCGAGCAGCGCGCCGCCGGTCGCGTCGGCGAGCGCCTTGGCGACGAGCACGAGCGCGACCTCCTCGCCGGCGGCGGAGAGCTCGCGCAGCCGCTCGGCGGCCTGCTCGGCGTCGGCGGCGGTCGCGACGCGGTAGTCGTGGCCATAGCGCCACGTCAGCTCCGCCTCGACGGCGTCGAGGGCGAGCTGGTCTCCGTCGACCACGAGGAGGGTGGGCGCTGACATCGGTGAGCGCCCACCGTACCCGAGCGGCGGAGTGGCGCGCTAGGGCTGGAGCGCGCCGATCCGCCGACTTCCGGCGGGGCGGCTCAGCCGACGACCGCTCTGCCGCTCTGCGCCCACGCCCGCTGGCGCTCGCGCGGGCGGCCGATGACGACGTTCTCGCCGTCGTCGAGGATCGGCCGCTGCAGCAGGGAGGGGTGCTCGAGCAGCAGCGCGACGACCTCGTCGATGCCGAGGCCGTCGGCGTTCAGGCCGAGGTCGGCGTACTTCTTGTCGCGCCGGATCAGCGCGTCGACCGGGTCGCCCTGGAGGCGCTCGGCGAGCGACCGCAGCTCGGCCTCCGACAGCCGCTCGGCGACGAGCAGGTACTTGCGCACGGTCACCTCGTGACCGGCCTCGGTGAGCGCGTCGAGCGCATGCACCGAGGTGGAGCAGTGCGGGTTGTGCATCAGTGTCAGCGTCACGAGGCGGATCCTACGCGGCGGGCGCGGCGAGTGCGCCCTCGAAAACGACGAAACCCCCGCAATTGCGGGGGTTTCAGGAGGGGTGAGTGATGGGACTCGAACCCACGACCGCCTGGACCACAACCAGGAGCTCTACCAACTGAGCTACACCCACCATGGGGACCGAGAAATCTACCAGTGCGGGGCCGACTTCGCCTTGGCGCGTTCGGGCGGGGCGTTTCCGGGCGCTCGGCGGCGGGGACCGTGAGGGGCATGGGACTGGGTGAACATGACCGTGAGCTGCTGCGGCTGGTGAAGGGCACGCCGCAGCCTGAGCCGTCGATCGCCGAGCTGGCGCGGCTGATCGGCGAGCAGGAGTCGGAGACGCGCGACCGGGTGCAGCGGCTGATCGCCGCCGGCCGTCTGCGGCGCGAGGGCGAGCGGCTGATCGCCGTCGACCACGCGCTCGACGACGCCGCGCCCGGCGAGCAGATCCCCTAGCGCGGCGGCGCCGATCGGCGGCGGCCGTGCGCGTGGGAGCGGAGGCGGCGAAGCGGGTACTGCCGACGGCATGATCGACCACGTCACGATCGGCGTCAGCGACCTCGAGCGCAGCCGCGCGTTCTATCGCGCGGCGCTCGCGCCGCTCGGGTACGCCGAGAGCCCGCATCCCTCCGCCGTGCCGGGCGAGATCGAGTTCGGACGGGACGGGCGGCTGCCGTTCGCGATCTCGACCACGCCGACGGTCGCGCCCGGGATCCACGTCGCCTTCGTCGCGGAGACGCGGGAGCAGGTCCACGCCTTCCACGCGGCCGCGCTCGCCGCCGGCGCGACCGACCACGGCCAGCCGGGCCCGCGGCCCGAGTACTCCGAGCACTACTACGCCGGCTTCGTCCACGACCCCGACGGCTACAACGTCGAGGCCGTCTGCAAGGCGCCGCCGGCGGCGGACAGCTAGCCGCGACGCTCGCTGACCGCTCAGCCGGCCCAGCGGAAGCCGACCGCGTCGGGCCGCGGCGTCAGCGGGCTGGTCGGCAGCGCGCCGGCCGGGTCGTCCTCGTTGTAGGCGCTCGGCGCGACGTCGTTGGGGGTGTCGGGGTGGAAGAGGGCGGCGAGTAACTCGATCTGGCCGCGGCCGACGCCGAGCTCGCCCATGCCGCCGCCGTACATCGGGCGCTGCTCGCGGGCGCAGCGGGCGTAGACCTCGAAGAGGCCGCGCAGCGTGCCGATCCGCGACGGCTTGACGTTGACGACGCGCGCCGGCAGCGGCGTCGCGCCGATCGCCTCGGCGTCGTGGATCGGCGCGTCGTAGGAGACGCGCTCGACGTGGTCGCGCAGCAGCGCCGTGACCTCGGGCAGGTCGTGCGGGTCCTCGAGGTAGGCGTCGGGGAAGGCGGCGACGACGCGCTCGTAGAGCGCCGCCAGCGCCTGCGGGTCCTTCACCTCGAGGCCGTAGTGGCCCTTGAAGTCGATCGTGTCGACGGCGCCGGTGGCGGCGACCTCGTCGACGAGCGCGGGCGACCAGGTCGCCTCGGCGTCGAGCTTGAAGCGGACGCCGGGCGCGCGCTCGAGCCGCCGCCGCACGTGCTCGATCGACGGCTGCTCGCCGAGGCCGAGCGAGTTGACGAAGCGCACCGGCCGCGGCTCCAGGCCGAGCAGCTCGTGCAGCGAACGGCCGGCCTGGCGCAGCGCGAGGTCGAGCGCCGCCGACTCGAACGCCCAGTTGCGGTACTGCCGCGCCGCCGCCCACTCCGGCGGTTCCGGCCACGGGTCGAGCGTCGCGAGGTGGTCGCAGAAGGCCGCGAGCGTCCACTCGCCGGCGAGCGGCAGCGGCGGCCGCGCCTCGTGCAGCGAGGTGCCGTCCTCGACGTGGACGGAGACGTCCTCGCCGAGCCCGTCGACGCCGCCCCCGATCAGCCGCACGTGGGTGGTGATCCGCTCGAAGTCATGCGCGAGGACGGTGCTCAGCCGCTCGTACTCGCACGCCTCGACGACGAGCGGGAGGTCCGCCAGCCGGGGCCAGAGCGACTCGGTCGGTGTCGTCGTCGTGATCGTCATCGGATGGCTCGTTTCGTCGTCGGTTGCATCGTCACCTGCTGAGACGGGGGCGCGCCCGCGATCTCATCGGTCGTCGTCGAGATACCCGGCCGGCATCGGGACGGCGCGCTCGGCGGCGCGGCTCACCTCCTCCCACCGCCGCCACGTCTCGATCCGCGCGCGGCTGGCCTCGATCATCGCGTCGAGGACGGTGCCGCCGAGCACGAGCCGCAGCGGCGGGTCGTCGCTGGCGACGAGCGTCATCACCGCCTCGGCGGCGAGACGCGGCTCGCTGTCGGTCGGCTCGGCGGCGGCCGCGGCCGCCGCCTCGTCGTCGAGCGCGGGCCGCAGCGCGGCGTAGGCGTCGAGCGGGCGGGCGTGGTGGAGGCCGCTGCGGTAGAGGTCGGTCCAGTAGCCGCCCGGCTCGACGATCGTCACCCGCACGCCGAACGGCGCGAGCTCCTGCGCAAGCGCCTCGCTCATCCCCTCCAGCGCGAACTTGGCGGCGCTGTAGAGGCCGGCGGTCGGGCCGCTCACGACGCCGCCGACGCTGGAGACCTGCAGCAGCCGCCCGCCGCCCTGCGCGCGCAGCCGCGGCGCGACCGCCTGGGTCACCCACAGCGCGCCGAAGAAGTTGACCTCGAGCGCGGCGCGCGCCTCCTGCTCGCTGAACTCCTCGACCGCGCCGAGCCACATCGCGCCGGCGTTGTTGACGACGACGTCGAGCCGGCCGAAGCGCGCGACCGCCTGCTCGACGGCGGCGAAGACGGCGCCGCGGTCGGTGACGTCGGCCGGCAGCGGCAGGACGCGGTCGCGGCCGTGCGCGTCGGCGAGCTGGTCGAGCTGCGCGCCGGTGCGGGCGATCGCGGCGACGCGGTCGCCGGCGGCGAGCGCGGCCTCGGCGAAGGCGCGGCCGAGGCCGCGGCTGGCGCCGGTGATCAGCCACACGCGGCCGGTGTCGGATGACGGGGTCATGGTGCTCCTCGCGTTCGATGATGAGACGAGACGGTCCGTCTCGTACTGGCGACGGGCGACACCGTGACAGCGCGACCGCCACATGTCAAGACGGACCGTCTCGGTTCGCCTCGCTGCTAGGGTGCCGGTCGTGACGAGATCGGCGAGCGGCAGCGGACGAGCGGGCGGCGCGCGGCGCAGCGAGGCGTCGCGCAGAGCGATCCTGACGGCGGCCTTCGAGCTGGTCGGCGAGGTCGGCTACGAGCGGCTGTCGATCGAGGGGATCGCGGCGCGGGCCGGCGTCGGCAAACAGACGATCTACCGCTGGTGGCCGTCGAAGGGCGTCGTGCTCTTCGACGCCTTCCTCGCGATGTCGGAGAACCAGGAGGGCGAGGTCGCGCTGCCCGACAGCGGCGACCTCGAGGCCGACCTCAAGCTCGTCCTGCGGGCGACCGTCGCCGAGCTCGCCGACCCCCGCTACGACCTGCCGATGAGAGCGCTCGCCGCCGCGATGCTGCACGACCCGGCGCTCGCCGCCGAGTACGAGCGCCGGCTCGAGCGGCCGCTGCGGGCGAGCAAGCGGGCGCGGCTCGAGCAGGCCCAGGCGGCCGGTCAGCTGCCGCCCGGCGCCGACCTCGAGCTCGCCGTCGACCTGCTGTGGGCGCCGCTGTGGAGACGGTGGCAGGACGGCGGCGAGCTGACCGGCGCCTTCGCCGACGCGCTCGTCGAGACCGTCCTCGCCGGTCTGCGCGCGTCGCGGAGACGGTCGAGGTGACATCGCCGTAGCCGAGGGCGCCTGCGCAGCGGCGGGGCAAGTTGCTCCTCACTCGCGATGTTAGGGTGCCCTTATGAACGCCTCCGCCTCGCGCGCGCTCGCGCTGCTCCTGCTCCTCTTGACCGCCGGCGTCGTCGCCGGTTGCGGCGACTCCGAGCGCGGCGACGGCGACGGCGACGGCGCCGCGACCGGCACGACCGCCGCGCGCGGCACCTTCCCCGCGACCGTCAGACACGCCTTCGGCACCACGACCGTCCCCGCCGCGCCCCGCCGGATCGTCAGCGTCGGCCTGACCGAGCACGACACGCTGCTCGCGCTCGGCTGGAGACCGGTCGCGATCACCGAGTGGTACGGCAACCAGCCCGGCGGCCTGTGGCCGTGGGCGCGCGCGGCGATGGGGGAGGCCAGACCGCAGGTGCTGCACAGCTCCGACGGCTTCGAGTTCGAGCGGATCGCGGCGCTGAAGCCCGACCTGATCGTCGGCACCAACGCCGGCATGAGAGAGGCCGACTACGACAAGCTCTCCGCGCTGGCGCCGACGGTCGCCGCTCCGGCCGGCAGCACCGGCTACTTCTCGCCGTGGGACGAGCAGGTCGAGCTGATCGCGCAGGCGCTCGGCGAGCCGGAGGAGGGGAGAAGGCTGGTCGCCGACGTCAGAGGCGCCTTCGCCGACGCCGCCGCCGACCACCCCGAGCTGCGCGGCAAGACCGTCAGCTTCAGCCAGAACGGCTTCTACGACGGGCTGATCTACTCCTACCCCGACGGCCTCAACACCGAGTTCCTCACCTACCTCGGGCTGCGGGTCGAGCCGAGAGTGACGGCGCTGGCCGACAGACCGGGCGAGCAGGTCGGCATCTCGGCCGAGCGGCTCGACGTGCTCGACAGCGACGTCGCGCTGTTCGCGACCGAGAGAGCGAGCGACGTCGGCGCGCTGCTGAGGATCCCGACCTTCAGAGGGCTGAGCGCGGTGCGCGGCAACCGCGCCGTCTTCACCGACGGCACGCTCGCCGGCGCGATGTACTTCATGACGCCGCTGAGCCTCCGCTACGTCGTCGAGCGGCTGCCGCGGGAGCTGGCGCGTGCCGCCGCCGGCAGAGCGCCGCGCGCGCTGGTCGGCGGCTGAGAGGGCGCGCCGCCGCGGCGCCCGCTACCCCTCCGCGACGACGGTCAGCGTCTCCAGCAGCGGGTCGGCGGCGCCGTGGAGGCGGGCGCCGGCGGCCCGCATCGCCAGCAGCGCGCCGACGTCCTGGGCGGCGATCCGCTCTCCCGGCAGCAGCAGCGGTATCCCCGGCGGATAGGCGCTGATCGCCTCGGCGCTGACCCGCCCGACGGCCGCCGCGCGCGGCACGACCTCGGTCGCGCCGAGGAAGGCGGCGCGCGGCGAGATCGCGATCGACGGCAGCGCCGGCGCCGGCACGACCGGGTAGGCGCGGCCGGCGTCGGCCGGCGTCTCGGCGATCGCGGCCGCGAGCGCGTCGGCGACGTCGTCGGCGCCGGCCGGCGTCAGCCCGAGCGGGACGACGAACAGCAGGCAGGTCGGCGTCACCAGCTCGGGGTGGACGTCGTGGCCGTCGCGCAGCGCGGTCGCCAGCGCCTCGGCGGCGGCGCCGGTGCCGCGCACGTCGACCGCGACGCGCAGCGGGTCGGCTGCCGCGCGCACCGCGCAGCCGGGGAGCGCCGCGAGCTGCTCGCGCAGCCGCGCCGCGACCGCGATCGCGTCGCCGAGCACGCGGCCGCCGCGCAGCGCCAGCTGGCGCCGGGAGGCGTCGAGCGAGGCCAGCAGCAGCGAGCTGGGGGAGGTCGAGCGCAGCATCCGCACGCTCCGCTCCAGCCGCGCCTGGAGCACCTCGCGGCCGGGCGCGACATGCAGCATCGCGCTCTGCGTGAGGCTGCCGGCGTGCTTGTGGGTCGAGGTCAGCAGCACGTCGGCGCCGAGCCGCAGCGGGCAGGGCGGCAGCGCCGGGTGGAAGCCGAAGTGGGGGCCCCAGGCGCCGTCGACGACGAGCGTCGCGCCGTGCGCGTGGACGACGTCGGCGCAGGCGGCGACGTCGGCGATCTCGCCGTAGTAGGTCGGCGAGACGATCACGACGACCGCGATCTCCGGATCGGCCTCCAGCGCGGCGCGCAGCGTCTCGGCGCTGACCGGGCCGGCGATCCCGAGCTGCTCGTCGTAGTCGGGCAGCGCGTAGCGCGGCCGCGCGCCGCTCAGCACCAGCCCGTCGACGACGCTGCCGTGGCAGTTGCGCTGCACCAGCACGCGCTCGCCGTCGCCGGTCAGCGCGAGGCAGATCGCGTGGTTGCCCTGCGTCGCGCCGTTGGTCAGGAACCACGTGCGGCCGGCGCCGTGGGCGGCGGCCGCGAGCGCCTCGGCCTGGTCGTACGGCGTGGGCGCCGGGCCGGCGTCGACGCCGACGAGGTCGCGCGGGAGGTCGACGCGGAAGGGCGCCTCGCCGAGCAGCGCCAGCAGCGCCGGGTCGGCGCCGGAGCCGCCGCCGTGGCCGGGCACGTGCATGCGGCCGGGCTTGCGCTGGCCGTGCGCGCCGAGCGCTTCCAGGTAGGGGGCGCGGTGCTGCGAGAGCGGCGCGGCGACCTCTCTCGCCGGCGCCGAGAGGTGCGCGGCAACGTGCATGAGGCGCCACTGTAAAGATCGGCGCCACCTGCGACGGTGCGGGAAATCGCTCGCCGGCTATAGGATGCGCCGATGTCTCGTCCGCTCGACGCGCGCGACCTGCGGCTGATCGACGCGATCGCCTCCGGCGGCTCGCTCGCCGCCGCCGCGCGCGTGCTCCACGTCAGCCAGCCGACCGCCTCCGAGCACCTCGCCGCGCTCGAGCTGCGGATGGGCGCCCGCCTCGTCGACCGCGGCCCGCGCGGCGCGCAGCTGACCGAGCTGGGGATGCTCGTGCGCGAGCACGCGCGCGACGTGCTGGCGCGGCTGGAGCGGGCCGAGGCCGACGTCGCCCGCCACGTCGAGTACGGCGTCTCGACGCTGCGGCTCGGCACCTTCCCGAGCGCCGGCGCCGACCTCGTCGCGCGCGCCGCCGCCGAGCTGACCGCCTCCGGCCTCCACGTCGTGCTGGTCGAGGCCGAGGTGCCGCAGCAGCTGGAGGCGCTCGCCGCCCGCAGCGTCCACGCGGCCGTCATCTTCCGCAACCCCGAGGAGCCGCCGATCGCGCTCGACGGCGTGCTGCACGAGCGGCTGCTCGACGACGAGCACCTCGTGCTGCTGCCGGCCGGCCACCCCGCCGCCGCGCACGCCCGCGTCGCGCTCGCCGACCTGCGCGGCGAGCCGTGGATCGCCGCGCCCGAGGACGACGACCCCTCCTACGTGACGCTGCTCGACGCCTGCCGCAGGGAGGGCTTCGAGCCGGTCTTCGCCAGCCGCATCGACAGCTTCCAGATGACGCAGGGGCTGGTCGCCGCCGGGCTCGGGATCTCGCTGCTGCCGCGGCTGGCGCTCAACCCGCTGCGCGACGACGTCGTCGTGCGGCCGCTGGCCGGCGCGCGGGTCGTGCGCGAGGTCGGCGTCGCGATGCTGAGCACGGTCGCGCCGCACCTGCGCGAGCGGCTGCTGTCGGCGCTGCGCGGCGCCGTCCCGCAGGCGCTCCCGCTCGCGGTCGCGTAGG
>Ga0164243_10010457_pt1 | contig 13337 bp, 10 predicted proteins | sample OricompcompostOP_FD_108781 | JGI IMG/M metagenome (GOLD analysis project Ga0164243, IMG submission 108781) | Organic Plus compost microbial communities from Emeryville, California, USA - Original compost - Organic plus compost (OP) | ecosystem: Engineered > Solid waste > Mixed feedstock >... | reverse complement strand
GACTATCTTGCCAGCCAACGCGCCTATGACGGCTGGAGCTTGTTCGGCTTTGTGGTGGCGGGCGCCCTGCTGAGCAGCCTGGCGCTGGCGGTCGCGCTCTATCGCGCCGGCGGCGCCTATGTGGCCGCGGCGCTGGCGTTCCTGTGCATTGCCGGAACGCAGGTCATCTTCTGGACATTCACCTTCCCGGCCAACAGGGCGACCGAAAACTGGACCATGCTGCCCGAGGGATGGGAGGCGCTGCGCCTGCAATGGGAATATTCCCACGCCGGCAGCGCCATCCTCAATGCGGCGGCATTGGTGCTGCTTGTCCTCAGTTCCGTCAGGAACTAACGCGGTCGGGTCAGATATACTCCACCTGCAGCACTTCGTACTGCTTGCGGCCGCCGGGGGTGGCCACGTCGATCTCGTCGCCTTCGCGTTTGCCGATGAGGGCGCGGGCGATGGGGGAGGTGACGGAGAGACGGCCGGCCTTGATGTCCGATTCCACCTGGCCGACGATCTGGTATTTCACTTCCTCGTCGGTATCGATGTCCACCAGCGTGACGGTGGCGCCGAACTTCACGGTATCGCCGCTGAGCGTGCTCACATCGATCACCTGAGCCAGGCCGATCTGGCCCTCGATCTCGCTGATCTGGCTCTCGATAAAGCCCTGGCGTTCCTTGGCGGCATGATATTCGGCGTTTTCGGAGAGATCGCCGTGCTCGCGCGCCTCGGCAATCGCCCGGATGACATCGGGGCGGTCCACGTTCTTCAAACGCTTCAGTTCGTCTTGCAGGCGCTGCAGGCCTGCGGCCGTCATGGGAATCCTGTCCATCGTGATCTTGCTCTTACCAACTCTCTATGAAGTGAAATGACGCCGCGACCGACGCGACGTCAACGGGCCTTCCACGCTCGATAATCAACCGAGTTTAGCAGGCAGACCCGATTACACAATAGCTCATGCGACGGTCTTAACGCTCCCTCTCAGGTCGCTCGCCGGCCTGGCCGGTGAGCGGCGAAAGGGACGGACAATCGCACATATTGACCTTGGTATCAGTCATAGGATTGCAAGGGGGCGACGTCGAGATCCCCCGCCTTCAGGGAGGCGATGGCCTCAACAGCGGCCAGGGACCCGGCGATGGTGGTGTAATAGGGGATCTTGTTCACCAGGGCCGTGCGGCGGATGGTGAAGCTGTCGGAGATGGCCAGGCTGCCTTCCGTGGTGTTGAGAACCAGGGCGATCTCGCCGTTCTTCATGGCATCCACGATGTGCGGGCGGCCTTCCATCACCTTGTTGACCACCTCGACCTCCAGCCCCTGTTGCTTCAGGTACTTGGCCGTGCCGCGCGTGGCGACGACGGAAAGGCCCAGTTCCAGCAGCTCCTTCACCGCGGGCAGGATGGATTCCTTGTCGCGGTCCTTCACCGAGACGAATACCTTGCCCTCCTCGGGCAGCAGGGTGCCGGCGGCGAGCTGGGACTTGAAGAAGGCATGCTCGAAATCCCGGTCGAGCCCCATCACCTCGCCGGTGGAGCGCATCTCGGGGCCGAGCAGCGTGTCCACGCCCTGGAAGCGGGCGAAGGGGAAGACGGCTTCCTTCACCGCCACATGATCGGGCGTCTTTTCCTTGAGATGGAAGCTGGCCAGCGTCTCGCCGGCCATCACCCGCGCGGCGATCTTGGCGATGGGTGTCTTGGTGGCCTTGGCGATGAAGGGCACCGTGCGGCTGGCGCGCGGATTGACTTCCAGAATGTAGATGACGCCGTCCTGAATGGCGAACTGCACGTTCATCAGACCCTTCACATCGAGCCCCTTGGCCAGCTTGACGGTCTGCGCCTTGATCTCGGCGATGAGTGCGTCGGAAAGGGAGTAGGGGGGCAGGGAGCAGGCGCTGTCCCCCGAATGGATGCCCGCCTCCTCGATATGCTCCAGGATGCCGGCGATGTAGACGTCGCGGCCGTCGGCCACGGCGTCCACGTCCACTTCCGTGGCGTTGGAAAGATAGAAGTCGATCAGCACAGGGCTCTTGCCCGAGACGGTGACGGCCTCCTTCATGTAGCGCTCCAGCCCGTGAACATCGCGCACGATCTCCATGGCACGGCCGCCCAGCACATAGGAAGGGCGGATGACCACGGGAAAGCCGATCTCCTCGGCGATCTTCACCGCTTGGTTCTGCGAGGTGGCGATGCCGTTGGGCGGCTGCTTGAGATCGAGCTTGTTGAGAAGCTGCTGGAAGCGCTCACGGTCCTCCGCCAGGTCGATGGCGTCGGGCGAGGTGCCGAGGATCGGGATATTGGCGGCCTCCAGCTCGCGGGCGAGCTTCAGCGGCGTCTGCCCGCCGAACTGCACGATGGCGCCGAGCAGCTCGCCGTTCTCCTGCTCCTTCTGGAGGAGCTCCACCACGTCCTCGGCGGTCAGCGGCTCGAAATAGAGCCGGTCCGACGTGTCGTAGTCGGTGGAGACGGTCTCCGGGTTGCAGTTGACCATGATGGTCTCGATCCCGGCCTCCGAAAGCGCATAGGCGGCATGGACGCAGCAATAGTCGAACTCGATGCCCTGGCCGATGCGGTTCGGCCCGCCGCCCAGGATGGCGACCTTGCGCGCCCCCGTGGGCCGGCTTTCGCATTCCTCCTGGGCGTCGGCGGCACCGCCGAGAGCATGCTCATAGGTCGAGTACATGTAAGGCGTCTGCGCCTCGAACTCGCCGGCGCAGGTGTCGATGCGCTTGTAGACCGGGCGGATGCCCATATCATGGCGCAGCCTCGTGACCTCCGCTTCCTCCTTGCCGGTCAGCCGGGCGAGTTGGGCGTCGGAGAAACCCATGGACTTGAGGTGCATCAGGCCCTGATAGTCGGTCGGCAGGCCGTCCTTCTTCACCCTGGCCTCGGCATTGACGATGGCCCTGATCTGGTTGAGGAACCAGGGGTCATAGGCCGTGATGTCGGCGATCTCGTCATCGCCGAGGCCGAGCCGCATGGCCTGGGCGATGCGGAGCAGGCGGTCGGGAGTGAGCTGCGAGATGGCGGCCTTCAGCGTGTTCGGCTCGTTGGGGTCGTAGCCCGGCAGCTCGATCTCATCGAGGCCGGTGAGCCCCGTCTCCAGCGAGCGCAGGGCCTTCTGCAGGCTTTCGGGGAAGGAGCGGCCGATGGCCATGGCCTCGCCCACCGACTTCATGGCGGTGGTGAGCACGGGTTCGGCGCCCGGGAACTTCTCGAAGGCGAAGCGCGGGATCTTGGTGACGATATAATCAATCGTCGGCTCGAAGGAGGCCGGGGTGACGCCCGTGATGTCGTTGGTCAGCTCATCGAGCGTGTAGCCCACGGCCAGCTTGGCCGCCACCTTGGCGATGGGAAAGCCCGTGGCCTTGGAGGCCAGGGCCGAGGAGCGGGAGACGCGCGGGTTCATCTCGATCACCACCATGCGCCCCGTGTCCGGGCTGATGGCGAACTGCACGTTGGAGCCGCCCGTTTCCACCCCGATCTCGCGCAGGACGGCGATGGAGGCATTGCGCATGCGCTGATATTCCTTGTCGGTCAGCGTCAGCGCGGGGGCGACGGTGATGCTGTCGCCGGTGTGCACGCCCATGGGGTCGATATTCTCGATGGAGCAGATGATGACGCAGTTGTCCGCCTTGTCGCGGACCACTTCCATCTCATACTCTTTCCACCCCAGAAGGCTTTCATCCACCAGGATCTGGCTCACCGGCGAGGCTTCCAGGCCCTGGCGGCAGATGGTCTCATAATCCTCGCGGTTGTAGGCCACGCCGCCGCCCGTGCCGCCCAGCGTGAAGGCGGGGCGGATGATGGCCGGCAGGCCGATCTCGGGGAGCACGCGCATGGCCTCGGCCAGGCCGGCATTGAGATCGTAGACCGTCTGGCCCTTGGCGTTCTTCGATTTGGGGCTTGAGACGATGGTGGCCTTGGGGTTCTCCAGGCCGATCTTGTCCATGGCCTCGCGGAAGAGCTTGCGGTCCTCGGCCTTCTTGATGGCATCCATGTTGGCGCCGATGAGCGTGACGCCGTATTTCTCCAGCGTTCCGTCCTCGTCCAGCGCCATGGCGGTGTTGAGGGCCGTCTGGCCGCCCATGGTAGGCAGCAGCGCGTCCGGCCGCTCCTTCTCGATGATCTTGGCGACCACCGCCGGGGTGATGGGCTCGATGTAGGTGGCGTCGGCGAATTCGGGGTCGGTCATGATGGTGGCTGGGTTCGAATTCACCAGGATCACCCGGTAGCCTTCTTCCCGAAGCGCCTTCACCGCCTGGGTTCCCGAATAGTCGAATTCGCAGGCCTGCCCGATGATGATGGGCCCTGCGCCGATGACCAGGATGGATTGGATGTCTGTTCTTTTAGGCATGGTTATGACTCGCGGATAGAAAGCCCCTCTCCCCGGCTCTCTCCCCAGAGGGGCGAGGGAGCAGGGCGAAGTGTGCTATAAAGCCCTCGCTCCTCTGGGGAGAGGGTTGGGAGAGGGGGAACATATGCCAAAGCGGAATGAAGCGGCGACGAACCGCGCGAAAGCATTGCGCTCCAACATGACGGATGCCGAGATGTTGCTGTGGCGTTACCTGCGGGCCAAGCGGTTCGGCGTTAAGTTCACGCGGCAGATGCCGATCGGGCCCTATATCGCGGACTTCATGGCACGGCAGGCACGCTTGATTATCGAGGTGGACGGCGGGCAGCATACTGCCGGGAGAGACGAAAAACGCACGGCCTTTCTGGAAAGAGAGGGTTACCGCGTCATCCGTTTCTGGAACAATGATGTCCTCGGCAATATCGAGGGCGTCATGGAGAGGATCGGAGAAGCGTTGCGGGAGACCCCTCTCCCCAAGGGGGCGAGGGAGTCTGACTGAGCACCGATCGGCCCTCGCCCCTTTGGGGAGAGGGTTGGGAGAGGGGGCATTGCTCCGGTCTCTCCGCAAGGGCTCCCTCATGCCGTCTGCCCCTCCACCATCTTCATGAAGCGGTCGAAGAGATAAAAGCTGTCCTGCGGGCCGGGGGAGGCTTCGGGGTGGTACTGCACGGAGAAGACGGGCTTGCTGGTGAACCTGAGGCCGGCCAGCGTGCCGTCGAAGAGGGAGATGTGGGTGGCCCTGACGTCCTGAGGCAGCGTGTCCTTGTCCACGGTGAAGCCGTGGTTCATGGAGGTGATCTCCACCTTGCCGGTCTCCAGGTCCTTCACCGGGTGGTTGGCGCCGCGGTGGCCCTGATGCATCTTCGCCGTCTTCGCCCCGGCGGCGAGGCCGAGCAGCTGGTGCCCCAGGCAGATGCCGAAGATGGGCATGTTCCTGTCGATCAGGTCCTTGATCACCGGCACCGCATATTCCCCCGTCGCCGCCGGGTCGCCCGGGCCGTTGGAGAGGAACACGCCATCGGGCTTGAGGGCCATGATGTCGTCGGTCGTGGCGTCGGCGGGGACCACGGTCACCCTGGCGCCCATGGTGGCGAGGTTGCGCAGGATGTTGCGCTTCATGCCGTAGTCGATGGCGACGATGTGCCGGGTCGGGCTGGTCTGCTGCCCGTAGCCCTGTTCCCAGGTCCAGCGAGTGGTGTTCCACTCGTAGCGCTGGCCAGCGGTCACGTCCTTGGCGAGGTCCATGCCCTCAAGCCCCGGCCAGGCTTTCGCCTCTTCAAGGAGGGCGGGAATGTCGAATTGGCCGTCCGGCGCGTGGCAGATGACGGCATTGGGAGCGCCTTCGAGGCGGATTCGGCGGGTGAGGCGGCGCGTGTCCACCCCGGTGATGCCGATGACCCCCTGGCCCTTCAGCCAGTTGTCCAGATGCTGATGGGCGCGGTAGTTGGACGGGTCGGTGATGGCTTCTCTCAGCACGAGCCCGCGGGCGACCGCCTGGTTGGTTTCCATGTCTTCTTCATTGGTCCCCACATTGCCCACATGAGGGAATGTGAAGGTGATGATCTGGCCGGCATAGGAGGGATCGGTCAGAATCTCCTGATAGCCGGTCATGGATGTGTTGAAGCACACCTCGGCGACGGCATGGCCGGGGGCGCCGATGCCGTGCCCCCATAAAATAGTGCCGTCAGCCAATACCAAACAGGCCGTCATCCCTGGCGCGGGAGGGCGGTTGGCGTCTTGTGGCGCAATCGTCATCATGTCTCTCCGGGGATGGGCGGTGGCGCACTGCGGCGCACAAATTGCCCGGACCATAGGCAAAGAGGCCTATACGGTCAAGGGGCTTCATTGATTTTATAAAGCCAATAAAATCAATGATTTGCAGGCGCCATCCTTGGTTTGCGATTCCGATCGGGTTGGATTAATGTTGGCTCTTCACTCAAGCTAGAGGGCCGCATCATGCTGCGTCAACGCTTAAAAGATGAATTGGTTCAGGCCATGAAGGCCAAGGACCAGCGTAAGGTGGCCACGCTGCGTCTCATCATGGCGGCCGTGAAGGACCGGGATATCACCGCCCGTTCCCCGGAATCGCGCGATGGCGTGAGCGACGACGAGATTCTCCAGATTCTGGGCAAGATGATCCGCCAGCGCCTGGACAGCATCAAGACATATGAAGAAGGCGGCCGGCCGGAGCTGGCCGAACAGGAGCGCCAGGAAATCACCATCATCGAATCGTTCCTGCCCGAGCAATTGTCGGACGAGGAGATCGAGAGCGCCTGTTCCTCCGTCATTGACGAGCTGGGCGCCAGCAATCTGAAGGACATGGGGCGCACCATGGCGGCTCTCAAAGAGCGCTATGCCGGCAAGATGGACTTCGCCAAGGCGGGGCAGGTGGTCAAGGGCCGCCTGTCCTGACGGGACTCGCCCGCCGCTTCACCGCACATCAGACCGATTTTCAACGGAAATCGGGAACGATCGCGCTTCGTATCCATTTACTGGATGCAAAATGAGGAGGCGATCATGCGGGCCTTGAATATTATCACGCTGGTATTGCTTATTATCGGTGGCATCAACTGGGGGCTGGTGGGCCTCTTTCAGTTCAACCTGGTGGCGGCGATCTTCGGCGGGCCGGATGCGATCCTGACCCGCATCATCTATGTGCTGGTGGGATTGTCGGCCCTGTGGCAGCTCATTCCGCTCACACGGACGTTCTCGGTACCCGAGCCAACGGCCCAAAGGCACTGAAGAGCCGCTGACCTGACCATGCCCACCGGGTGACGGCCGCACGGGATGCCGAATCCCGCGCGGCCTGCCGCTGCCCTGTATGGACGGAAGAAATTTCCTTTGTACCTGGGGGCGAACCGATTATACGCTTGGAGTCCGGGCCGGCTGCAATGCCTTGGGGCAGTGCCGGGCCGTTTGCACCGGCGCGGGAGAACCCGCCACGGTGGGCGCCTGACAAGACGTTTGCTTTCCGGGCGGCGAAAGGCAAATAATCGGCTATGAATTTTCCTCCGCAGTTCCTGGACGAAATCCGGCAGCGCGTGCCCGTCTCCGATGTCGTGGGCCGACGCGTGCCGCTCAAGCGTGCCGGGCGGGAACTGGTCGGTCTCAGCCCCTTCAAGAAGGAAAAGACGCCCTCCTTCACGGTGAACGACGAGAAGGGCTTTTATCATTGCTTCGCCAGCGGCGAGCATGGGGACGTCTTCACCTTTCTCATGAAGATGGAGGGCCTGAGCTTTCCCGAAGCCGTGGAACGGCTGGCGGGACAGGCGGGCCTCGCCATGCCCGTTCAGTCCCCGCAGGAGGCCGAGCGCTACAAGCGCCAGACCACGTTAATGGACTGCCTGGCCGCCGCGGCGGAATGGTACGAGGCGCAGTTGCGCTCCGATGCCGGGGCCATGGCCCGCGATTATGTGCGCCGCCGGGGGCTTCGGCAGGAGACGGTGAAGAGCTTCCACATCGGCTACGCGCCCAATTCCCGCACGGCGCTGAAAGAAGCCATGCTGGCCCGCAGGTTCACCGAGGCCCAGCTCGTGGAAAGCGGCATGCTCATCAAGCCGGAGGACGGCGGGCAGACCTACGACCGCTTCCGCAACCGCCTGATGTTCCCCATCCGCGACCGGCAGGGGCGGGTGGTCGCCTTCGGCGGCCGCGCGCTGGATGCCGACGCCAGGGCCAAATATCTCAATTCCCCGGAGACGCCGCTCTTTCACAAAGGGCATCTCCTTTACAATCTGGACAAGGCCCGCAAAGCCGCCCAGACGAGCCGCCGCGTCATCGTCGTGGAAGGCTATATGGATGTGATCGGCCTCGCCCAGGGCGGTTTCCCCGATGCCGTGGCGCCTCTGGGCACGGCCCTGACGGCGGAGCAGATCGCCGAGCTGTGGCGCCTCGCCGATGAGCCCGTTCTCTGTTTCGACGGCGATAGTGCGGGAATCAAGGCCGCCTTCCGGGCGGTGGAGCGGGTGCTGCCCATCCTGCAGCCCGGCAAGTCCCTCATGTTCGCCTACCTGCCTCAAGGGGAAGACCCGGACAGCCTGGTGAAATCAGAAGGCCCCAGGGCCATGCAGACGGTGCTGGACGGGGCGCGGCCCCTGTCCGACGTGGTGTGGGACATGCTGATGGAAAGCCACCGCACCGACACGCCCGAGCGCCGGTCCGGCTTCGAGAAGGCGCTTTTCGGCACGATCAACACCATCCGGGACGACGGGGTGAAGGCCAGCTACCGGGAGGCCATGCGCCAGCGGCTGCGCCGCCATTTCTCTCCCCAGCCCTCGGGCTGGGGCAAGGCGGCGTCCCGCCGCTTCACGCCGCCCCCCGTTTCCATGGCGCTGAAGAACAGCCTGGTGGCCATCTCGGGCAAGGACGCCCAGACCATCCGCGAAGCGGTCATCGTGATGACGGTCATCAACCATCCGGCCCTTCTGGAGCAGCATTCCGAGCTTTTCTCGGAACTGCATTTCCATTCACCGCATCTTGACAAGCTTCGCTCTCTGATCATACCTATTTTCGCGGACGACTCGGGACTTGAAAGTGAGGCCCTCGGACCCTACCTCAAGGACCGAGGCTGCGAGGATTTGCTGAACAGACTGGAAGCCTTGGCGGGGGGGCGAAGCGACACGGAATGGTTTTTGCGCAGGGATGCAGCCCTTCAGGATGTGGAAAAGGCATGGCTGCACCTGACGCACCGACACCTCAAATTGCAGCACCAGGAGGAATTGAGCGATCTGGTCTCGGAAGAGCTCTCGGACGCTGAACTTGACTCGCTGGTGTCGCGCGTCAAGGCGCAATTGGAACAACGCGATGGTGACGAAGCCGCCATCGATGGTTATGGGATCGCATCAGGATTGCGGACGTCGGATTAGACGACAAATGAGAAACCCGCCACGGGCTTGCCTTTTGCCCACGCAAGCTCATTCTCATTTTCACATCGTTCGCAAAACCGTGCCTGCGGTCCGGAGTGTAGGAGACTAGGTATATATGGCAAGAAACGCGGAAAGCGCCGAGGCGACCGAGGCTCGCGAGGACACCAACGATCGTCCGCTGATTGACAGCCTCAATCAGGAAGTCAAGAAGATGATCGCCGCCGCCAAGGAGCGCGGCTATGTCACCTATGACGAGATCAACAAGGTCTTGCCGCAGGAGGAGCTGTCGTCGGAGCAGATCGAGGACATCATGGCCGGTCTCTCGGAGATGGGCATCAATGTCATCGACGGCGAGGACAGCGACGACGTGGATGACAGCGAGCGCGCCGCCAGCGACGCAGACGAGGACGATACCGACGATGACGACACGGGTACCACCCGTTCGAGCATCGGCGGTTCCGAACGCACGGACGACCCGGTGCGCATGTACCTGCGCGAGATGGGCAGCGTCGAGCTGCTCAGCCGCGAGGGTGAGATCGCCATCGCCAAGCGGATCGAGGCCGGCCGCGAATGCATGATCGCCGGCCTGTGCGAGAGTCCGCTGACTTTCCGTGCCATCAGCGAATGGCATGACGAGCTGGTGGCCGAGACCCTGCTTCTGCGCGACATCATCGACCTGGACGCCACCTATGGCGCCGGCCCCGACGGCGGGGACGAGACTGTCGTGAACGGGCAGAGCAAGCCCTCGGCCAGCGTGCCCGAGACGGACGGCGCGACCAAGCCCGCCAGGGCCGGCGACGAGGCCGACGACGAAGAGGAAAGCGGCGAGGACGAGGAAGACGGCGCCGACGAGGAGGTGAACGTCTCGCTCGCCGTGATGGAAGCGGCGCTGAAGCCCCAGGTGCTGGAGCAGTTCGAGGCCATTTCGGCCATCTACAAGAAGCTCTCGAAGCTGCAGCAGAGCCGCCTGGAAGCGACGCTCGCCAACAAGGAGCTCTCTCCCGCCGACGAGCGCAAGTACCAGAACATGAAAGCGGAGCTCATCGAGCGCGTAAAAAGCGTGCGCCTCAACAACGCCCGTATCGAAAGCCTGGTGGACGAGCTCTATTCCATGAACCAGCGGCTCACCGGCCTGCAGGGCAAGCTCCTGCGCCTGGCCGAGAGCCACCGCGTGGACCGCGCCCAGTTCCTGGAGGAATATACCAACAACGAGCTGGACCCCGACTGGCTCACCCGCGTCTCCCGCCTCAAGGAGAAGGGCTGGAAGAGCTTCGCCGAGCGCGAGGCGGAAGCGGTCGAGAACATCCGCGAGCAGATTGCCGCCATCAGCCAGGAAGCGGGGCTGGACACGCAGGAATTCCGGCGCATCGTGAAGATGATCCAGAAGGGCGAGAAGGAAGCCCGCATCGCCAAGAAAGAGATGGTGGAAGCCAACCTGCGCCTCGTCATCTCCATCGCCAAGAAGTACACGAACCGCGGCCTGCAGTTCCTGGACCTCATCCAGGAGGGCAATATCGGCCTCATGAAGGCGGTGGACAAGTTCGAGTACCGGCGCGGCTACAAGTTCTCCACCTATGCCACATGGTGGATCCGGCAGGCCATCACCCGCTCCATCGCCGATCAGGCGCGCACCATCCGTATCCCGGTGCACATGATCGAGACCATCAACAAGCTGGTCCGCACCGGCCGCCAGATGCTGCATGAGATCGGCCGCGAGCCGACCCCGGAGGAACTGGCCGAGAAGCTGGGCATGCCGCTGGAGAAGGTGCGCAAGGTCATGAAGATCGCCAAGGAGCCCATCTCCCTGGAGACGCCCATCGGTGATGAGGAAGACAGCCATCTCGGCGATTTCATCGAGGACAAGAACGCCGTCATCCCCATCGACGCGGCCATTCTCGGCAACCTGCGCGAGACGACGACGCGGGTGCTGGCCAGCCTTACCCCGCGTGAGGAACGCGTGCTCCGCATGCGCTTCGGCATCGGCATGAATACCGACCACACGCTGGAGGAAGTGGGCCAGCAGTTCAGCGTGACCCGTGAGCGCATCCGCCAGATCGAAGCCAAGGCGCTGCGCAAGCTCAAGCACCCGAGCCGCAGCCGGAAACTCAGAAGCTTCCTGGATACATGACCATCGAAAGCCCGGCCCTGCCGGGCTTTTTCTTTCAGGGGAACCCGCATGGCACAGCGCCAGGGAGGCGCAAGAGGTATCCTGGGGCGGCTACTCAGGTCATTTTCAGGACCCGGATGGCCATCTCCGGGATATGTGAGCGTCCCCTCCCTTGATGGGAGGGGATTGAGGGGAGGGTGATGTGGCCGTCTGCCCAAGGTTTTCCAGGCGAAGACATCACCCCCTCCTCAATCCTCCCCCATCAAGGGGGAGGAGGAACGTGGATGTGGCAAGGGCCTTTCAAATCCGTCTGGGCCGCATTTTCAGCATGACGGGGGGAACAAATGCCAATTGCCGGTCACATGAAGCCCACCGCGTAAACCGGGGGCAGGCGGGCGGGGAGGGCGGCCCAGCTCATTCCCCCGTCCTCCGACACCCAGGCGCCGCCGGTGGTAGAGCCCATGGCGAGCCGGTCTCCCGTTTCGTCCACCGCCAGGCCGTGGCGGTAAACGAGGTCGTAGCTGGTCTCTTCCGGCAGGCCGCGGCCGATCACCTCGAAGCTCTGGCCGCCGTCTCGCGTGCGGCTGACGATGAACCTGCCGTCCTTCGGAAAACGGAATTCGTCCTTCACGGCGGGCACGAACCAGGCGGTCAGCGGGTCCTTTGGGTGCACCGCCACGGCAAAACCGAAGTCCGAGCAGGGCTCGGGCGTGATGGTGGACCAGGACTGGAGCCCGTCGCCTGAGCGGAAGATGCCGCAATGATGCTGGATCCAGAAGGCATCGGGGTCGGCGGGGCACTGCACCATGCGGTGCGGGTCCTGCACTTCGGGCTGCTCGGCCATCTCGGGCGGCACATAGCTGGCCTTCATGCCCCTCGTGGCGCCGTCCCAGGTCCGGCCGCCGTCCGTTGAACGCCATACGCCGCCGACCGAGACGCCGACGGATACATGATCGGCGTTCCTGGGGTCCACGCAGATGGAATGAATGCCCGGCTTGTCATAGCCGCCGCCCATCCATTTTTCGCGGGTGGGGTGCGACCACAGCCCCTCGTTCAGCGTCCAGCTCTGCCCGCCGTCCGATGAATGGAAAAGGGCGCCCGGCGTCGTGCCGGCCCACAGGCCGCCCGCGGAGGCCCCGCCGTCCGTTTCCATGATCCAGACATGCCCGACCGAGGGGGCGTCCTCGCCCTCCTGCTCGGCGAAGGCGGGCATGCCGATCTCCTCCCAGCTCTTGCCCCCGTCGGTGGAGCGGTGCAGCTTGGCGCCGAAATGGCCGAGATTGAGCGAGGCATAGAGGGTGCCGTCGCGCTTGTCTTTGAGCATGTTCACGATGGGGCTGCCGAGGAAGGCTTCGCCCGCCAGTTGCCAGCCGCCCGCCCTTCGATCGAAGAAGAATATGCCCTTGCGGGTGGAGATCATCAGATGGTCGCTCATGGAATGTCCTTTCTTCCCCCGGTGTTCAGCCGCCCGACAAGGCCTGCATGACATAAATCTCGCTGTCGCCCTCCACCGGGCGGTCCAGCGTCATCTCATAGGTGAGCTGCTCTTCATCCACGAAAAGGATGACGTGCTTGCGCAGGCGTCCCTGGTCATCCAGGATGTAGGTTCTCAGGCGCGGATGGTCCTCAAAAGCAGCGGCCAGCACGTCCCTGACCGTAGCGCCTGGATAATCGGCGCCCCGCTCCGGTGCGATGCCGCTCAGATGGCTGGTGAAGACGAGTTGCGCCATGGTCCCCGTTCGCGCGCCCGATATATAGATTGATATCAACATTATTCTAGCAGTCCGTGCGCAGGGTGCAACAGGGGAGCGGGGGAGATGTCAATGTGGAACGCCTTCCGGCGCGTAGGCGAGGTGGGTGATGGGGTTTCCAGCAATATCATGCCCTCAAGCAGTGCCCGTTTCGCAAGGCGGCCTTTCGGTTGTCAGGGGCGAGGGAAGTTGCTATCAGTGGCCCGGTTCGACTGATCATGTGGGCCTGTAGTTCAGCGGTCAGAACCCGCCGCTCATAACGGCGTTGTCGCAGGTTCGAAT
>Ga0164243_10010456_pt1 | contig 13338 bp, 10 predicted proteins | sample OricompcompostOP_FD_108781 | JGI IMG/M metagenome (GOLD analysis project Ga0164243, IMG submission 108781) | Organic Plus compost microbial communities from Emeryville, California, USA - Original compost - Organic plus compost (OP) | ecosystem: Engineered > Solid waste > Mixed feedstock >... | reverse complement strand
GATGATCTGCAGATGCCGCGGCAGCAGCTCGCCGAACAGCCCCTCGCCCCAGCTTTCCAGCGCCTCGGGCAGAAGCGTGTGGTTGGTATAGTTCACGCAGCCGCGGGTGATCGCCAGCGCCTCGTCGAAAGGCAGGCCGCGTTCGTCATGCAGGATGCGCAGCAGTTCCGGCCCGGCGATGGCCGGATGGGTGTCGTTCAGCTGGATCGCCACCCTTTGCGGCAACAGGCGCAGATCGGCATGCTCGGTCTCGAAACGGCGCAGGATGTCGCGGATCGAGGCGGCCGAGAAGAAATATTCCTGCGTCAGCCGCAGCCGCTTGCCGGCTTCGGTCGAATCCTCGGGGTAAAGCACGCGCGAGATGGTGCGCGCCAGCGCCTCGGCCTCGGCCGCGGCGGCGAAATCGCCGGCGTTGAAACGGTCCAGGTCGAAGGGATCGACCGCCCGCCCGGCCCAGAGCCGCAGCGTATTGGCCCAGCCGCCCTTCCAGCCGATGACCGGCGTATCATGGGCCTCGGCCTGCACGAAGTTTTCCGGCTCCCAGACCGCCCGCCCGTCGCGGGTCGCGACCCGGCCGCCGAAACCCAGGGTAAAGCGGGCCTCGGGCCGCTCGAACTGCCAGACGAAGGGTTGTTCCAGCCAGTCCTCGGGCGCCTCGACCTGACGGCCCCCGACGAAGCTTTGGCGAAACAGCCCATGTTCGTAGCGGATGCCATAGCCATAGGCCGGGCAACCCAGCGTGGCCAGCGATTCCATGAAACAGGCCGCCAGCCGCCCCAGCCCGCCATTGCCCAATGCCGCGTCGGGTTCGTCCAGCAGCACGCCGCGATAGTCGAGCCCAAAGCTTTCCATCGCCGCCTGCGCCTCGTCGGCCAGTTGCAGGTTGAGGATATTGTCCTGAAGCAGCCGCCCGATCAGGAATTCCATCGACAGGTAATAGACCCGCTTGGCATCGGCACGATAGGTGGCGCGGGTGGATTGCATCCAGCGGTCCACGATGCGGTCGCGCACCGCATGGCTCAGCGCCAGCCGCCAGTCGAAAATCTGGGCATGGTCGGGGTCCTTGCCCAGCGTATAGGTCAGGTGCCACAGGATCGCATCGCGAAAACCGTTTCGGGGCATTCCATCCTTGGCCATTCGTCCACCTGTCCGATCACCGTGCCCGCCGGGAAACCCCGGCCATCGCTCCGAGTCTGCTTAAACCACGGCCAAGCGCAAGCCATGCAAGAAAAACCGTTAGCGATAACCGGATTTTCCCGGCAACGTGGCGGAAAGGCCGGCAATCCCGCCCCCGCGGGATGAACCGGGGCCGGTCCATTCCGGCACCCGGCCAAAGCCTGCCGCCCGCATGGGCGAGGACGCGATGGCCGGCCCGCCATTCCCGGCGGCCGGGGATATCGGCCTCGGCCCCGGTCCGATCAGAAATCCAGGCCCAGGTCCAGGGTGCGCGCCGAATGGGTCAGCGCGCCGACCGAGATGTAATCGACCCCCGTCGCCGCCACCTCGGCCACCCGCGCCAGGCGCATGTTGCCCGATGCCTCCAGCACCAAGCGGCCCCCGGTCGTCGCAACCGCCTCGCGCAGCTCTGCCGTCGTCATATTGTCCAGCAGCACCACATCGGCGCCGCCTTCGTCCAGCACCTGGGCCAGTTGGTCCAGCCGGTCCACCTCGATCTCGACCCGCATCATATGCGAGGCCCGCGCCTTGACCGCTTGCAGCACCGGCCGGATGCCGCCGGCCGCGGCGATATGGTTGTCCTTGATCAGGATCGCGTCCGACAGGCTGAAGCGATGGTTGAAGCCGCCGCCATGCAGCACCGCCTGTTTCTCGACCAGGCGCAGGCCGGGCGTGGTCTTGCGGGTGCAGGTGATGCGCGCCCGCGTCCCCGCCGCCTGGGCCACGAAATCCGCCGTCTGCGTGGCGATGCCGGACAGCCGTCCGGCAAAGTTCAGCGCCACCCGCTCGGCCGAAAGGATCGAGGCCGCCTCGCCCTCGATCTCGGCCAGCGTGTCGCCGGGCTGGAAGCGGCTGCCATCGGCATGGTGCAGCCGCCAGTCCAATGCGGGATCGACCAGGCGAAAGGCGATGGCGGCCAGCTGCATCCCCGATGCCACGCCCGCCTCGCGCGCCACGATCCGCGCAAGGTAGCGGGTGCCGGCCGGGATCACCGTGCGGGTGGTGATGTCGCCATAGGTGCCCAGATCCTCGGTCAGCGCGGCCCGGACCAGCGGTTCCAGGATCATTTCGGGCAGCGGGGGCATCTGGGTCATGTCGTCTCCGGTTCAAGCGAGGCGCGCAGGGCCAGCGCCTGCGAAAGCGTCAGGCGCGAGCGGCGGCCTTCGGGCAGGGTCTGGGGGAAATCGGTGCGGCAATGCGCGCCACGGCTTTCCTGCCGCATCAGCGCCGCGGCGGCGATCAGCGTGGCACTGGCGGTCATGTTCAAAAGCGCCGGGCAATCGGGCTGCGCGGCCTCGATGGCGGCGATCTCGCGCAGGCAGCGGGTCAGGCCCTGGGCGTCGCGCAGCACCCCCGCGCCCTCGGTCATGGCGCGGCGCAGGCGGGCGACCAGCGCCGGATCGGGCGTGGGGCCGGGCGGCAGGTCGGGCAGCACCACCGGCGCCGCGTCCTGCACCGGCCCCAGCCGCGCCGCAATCGACAGCGCAGAGCGGCGAGCAAAGACCAGCGCCTCCAGAAGCCCGTTCGAGGCCAGCCGGTTCGCGCCATGCAGCCCGGTGGAACTCGCCTCGCCGCAGACCCAAAGCCGGTCCAGGCTGGCGCGGCCCTCGTCATCCACCGCCACCCCGCCCATGTGGTAATGCGCGGCGGCCGCGACCGGGATCGGCTGGCGCGTCGGGTCGATGCCGGCCCGCGCGCAGGCCCCGGCGACGGCCGGAAACTCGGCCAGGATGCGGTCGCCCAGGCTGGCGCGAGTGTCCAGCACCGGCCGCAAGCCCGCCTGCGTCTGGGCATAGATCGCGCGCGCCACCACGTCGCGCGGCGCCAGTTCGGCATCGGGATGCAGGGCCGCCATGAAGCGTTCGCCCAGCCGGTTCAGCAGATGCGCCCCCTCGCCGCGCAGCGCCTCGGTCGCCAGCGGCGCCGGATCCTCGCCGCAGTCGATGGCGGTGGGGTGGAACTGCACGAATTCCGCATCGGCGATCTCGGCCCCGGCCCGCGCCGCCATGCCGATCACCTGGCCGCGGATGCGCGGCGGGTTCGTGGTCAGCGCGTAAAGCCCGCCCGAGCCGCCGCCCGCCAGCAGCACCGCCGGCGCCCGGACCAGAACCGACGCCGAGCCCTGCGGGCCGGCCAGCGCCACCTCGACCCCCATGACCGCGCCGCCTTCGACGCGCAGGCCGGTGGCCGCGACCCCTTCCAGCACCTGGACCGAAGGGGTTTCGCGCAGGCAGGCCACCAGCGCGCGCATGATCTCGGCCCCGGCCTGGTCGCCGCGCACCCGCACGACGCGGGCAAAGCTGTGCGCCGCCTCGCGCGACAGCACATAGCCGCCATCCGGCTTGCGGTCGAAGGGGGTGCCCAGCCGGGTCAGGTCCAGGATATGCGCCCGCGCCTCATCCGTGACCAGCGCCGCGACGGCGGGATCGACGGTGCCGGCCCCGGCGCGCAGCGTGTCGCGGGCATGGGCCTGGGCGCTGTCGGCCGGGTCCATGGCCGCCGCCACGCCCCCCTGCGCCCAGGCGGAACTCGCACCCTGGCCCAGAACCTCGGGCGAAATCATCAGCACCGGCCGCGGCGCCAGTTCCAGCGCCGCGTAAAGCGCGCCCAGACCCGCGCCGACGATGATGACGCGGCCGGTCGAGACCTCGCGCATCCGTCAGGCCGCCAGGCGCTGCGACAGGTCGATCATGCGCTGCACCGCCAGGCGGGCGCGGTCCGCCACCTTGGGATCGACCTCGACCACGCCGGTCATCGAATGCAGCGACCACAGCACCTTTTCCAGGGTGATCTTCTGCATATAGGGGCACATGTTGCAGGGGCCCAGGAATTCGACATCCGGGTTCGCATCCGAGATGTTCGAGGCCATCGAACATTCCGTGACCAGCATCACCTGCTTGGGCCGCTCGGTCTCGACCCAGCCCTGGATATTGGCGGTCGAGCCGGCATAGTCGGCCTCGGCCACCACATCGGGCGGGCATTCGGGATGGGCGATGATCTTCAGCCCCGGATTCCAGGCCCGGAAATCGCGTAGGTCCTGGGGCGTGAACTGTTCATGCACGATGCAGGCGCCGTCCCACCAGACCACGCGCTTTTGCGGCACCTGTTTCGCGACGTTCTGCGCCAGCCACTTGTCGGGCGTCATGATGACGGTGTCGCTGTCCATGGCCGCGACGATCTGCGCCGCGTTGGCGCTGGTGCAGCAGATGTCGGACGCGGCCTTTACCTCGGCTGTGGTGTTGACATAGCTGACCACCGGCGCGCCGGGATAGCGCGCGCGCATTTCCGCGATGCCCTCGGCGGTGATGCTTTCGGCCAGCGAACAGCCGGCGGCCATGTCGGGCATCAGCACGGTTTTCGCGGGGTTCAGGATCTTCGATGTCTCGGCCATGAAATGCACGCCGCATTGCACGATCACCTGCGCCTCGACCTTGGTCGCGGCGATGGCCAGCGCCAGGCTGTCGCCCACCACGTCCGAGATGCCGTGATAGATCTGCGGCGTCATGTAGTTATGCGCCAGCACCACGGCGCCGCGTTCCTTTTTCAGCTTGTTGATCGCGGCGACATAGGGGGCATGGATCGCCCAGTCGGGCCAAGGCATGACGCGGCCCATGCGGGCATGGACATCCGCCATGCGCTCGGCCAGGTCGAGCGAGGGTTCGAGATCGTAATGCGCGCCCAGTTCGTCGCGGATGGTCGTCAGATCGAGCATTCGGTCCCCCCCAAGCTCTGCCCGCGTCGCAATCACCCCGGATATGCGGTCGTCCCGGATATAATGCCGCCGGCCCCCGATACCAGTCCCGCCGGGGCCCGTGAGTCGGGGTTCCTAACCGATGGATGTCGCACGGGCAATGCAAATGCTACAATTGCATGACGGCAGGAATTCGCCTCGACCGGCGCGGGCCGGGTGGATATCCGGTCATCCTGGGTTAAACATGACGGCGATGTTATCAGGTTCCAGGTCATGCAAGAATTCCAAGACAATCCCCCGGTTTCCCCCAGCCTGCGCAATCTTCACATCCTGGAAGTCCTGGCGCAGGCAGCCCGGCCCCTGACCGCGACCGAGATCAATGCCAGCCTGGGCCTGCCCAAGCCCACCATCCATCGCCTGGTCGCCCATCTGGAACAAGAAGGCTATTTGTCGCGGCAGCTGGACGGGCGCAGCTATCTGCCGGGCCACAAGCTGCGGCAGATGATGCTGGGCGTCATGCAGGCCGGCCAATACGAGCTGGCGCGCCACGACGTGCTGGTGCGGCTGTTCGCCGTCATCGGCGAAACCTGCTCGATCTCGATTCCCGAAGGCGGCACGCTGGTCTATGTGGACCGGGTCGAGACCAGCTGGCCACTGCGGCTGGTGATCCGGCTCGGCAGCCGGGTGCCGCTGCATGCCACCGCCGCCGGCAAGGCCTGCCTGGCCCATATGAACCCCGCCAGCCTGGACCATTTCCTGCGCCACGCCCGGCTGGAGGCGCATACGCCCAGGACCTTTACCTCGGCCTGGGACCTGCGCGCCGAACTGGCACGGGTGCGCGAGCGCGGCCATGCCATCGACGACCAGGAATTCATCCCCGGCATGGTCGGGGTTTCCGTCCCGGCGCTGGATGCGCGCGGCCGGGTCCTGGCGGCCGTGACCTTTCACGCCCCGGTTCAGCGCATGCCGCTGGACATCGCCCTGACCCATCTGCCGGCCCTGGAACGCGCCGCAAGCGAACTGGCCGCGCTGGCCTGACGGCTCAGCCCCCCGCCCAGATGGCGGGGATCAGCCCGCGCAGGGCATTGCCGACCCACAGCCGGACGCGGGGCAGATCCCCGGCCGGCAGCAGTTCCTCGCGGCAGGTGCCCTCGGCCAGCATCCCGGCCCGCAGCACCCCCGGCAAAAGCCCGCAGGACAGCGGCGGCGTGCGCATGCCCCGGCCGCGGTCGAAAAAGACCGTGGCGATGGTGCCGTCGCAGACCTCGCCGCGCTCGTTCAGAAAGACCAGCTCCTCGATCCCCTCGGGCAGGGCGGCCCGGGCGGCATCGTAATGCGCCCGCCGCGTGGTCTTGAGCCGCAGCCAGGGATCGTCCGAGCGAAGCCGCGCCCCGGCCAGCGCCAGCCGCCATTGCGGCGGCGATTGCGGCAGGGGGCTGCGCGTCACCTCGATCCGCCCCATGCGGTCCAGCGTCAACCGCAGCCGCGCCGGCTGGCCCGCGGGCGCGACCAGAGCGGCGCGGGCCGCCCGCGCATCGCAGGGCCAGCCAAGCGCCTGCGCCCCGGCCGCCAGCCGCGCCAGATGGCCCTCGATCCGCGGGCAGCCGGCGCCGTCCCACAGCACCGTTTCGATCAGCCGCAATTCGGGGTCGTCAGATCCTGCACGTAGCGCGCTTTCCACAGCGCCTCCTCCCATTCGCCCTCGGCGGTCGAATCCTGCACCACGCCGCCGCCGACATTCAGCGTGATCTCGCCGTCCGGCCAGACCGACAGGGTGCGGATCGCGACCGAGAAACAGGCCGCGCCGTCCGGCCCCATCCAGCCGATGCTGCCGCAATAGACGCCGCGCGGATAGGGCTCGACCTCGCGGATGATCTGCATGGCGCGGATCTTGGGCGCGCCGGTGATCGAGCCGCAGGGGAACAGCGCCCGCAGCAGCGCGCCCAGATCCGCCGGGCGTTCCAGTCGGCCCACCACGCGCGAGCTCATCTGGTGGACGGTGGCAAAGCTGTCCACGGCGAAAAGCTCGGGCACCCTGACCGAGCCCAGGCGCGAGATGCGGGCGATGTCGTTGCGCAGCAGGTCCACGATCATCAGGTTCTCGGCCCGGTTCTTTTCCGATGCCGCCAGGCCCGCCGCCAGGGCCGCGTCGCGCGCCGGATCGGGGTCGCGCGGGGCGGTGCCCTTCATCGGCCGCGCCTCGATCCGGCCCTGCGCATCCAGGCGAAAGAACAGCTCGGGCGAGCGCGAGACCACCACCGGCCCCGCCCCCAGATCGGCAAAGGCGCCGAAGCCGACCGGCTGGCGCGCGGCCAGGGCGGCATGCAGCTCCAGCGCCGAGCCCGAAAGCAGGCGCGCGCCGATGGGAAAGGTCAGGTTGATCTGGTAGCAATCCCCGGCCGCGATATAGTCGCGGGTCCGGGCAAAGGCGGCCCCGTATTCCTGCCGGGAGATCAGCGGCCGCAGCGGCGCCAGGCGCACATCCCGCCCCGCCGGCAGGTCCGGCGCCGGTTGCGGCGCGTCGAAGACCCCGAAAACCATCAGCGGCGCGCGGCGGTCGGGCGGCATGATCCGCGCCAGGACCGGCTCCAGCGCGTAGCCCAGTTCATAGGACAGCCAGCCGGCGATCCAGCCGCCCTCGCGCCGCCGCGATTCGAGCCGCGCCAGCGCCGGGCCGACCTCGGCGGGCCGCTCGACCACCAGCAGCTCCTGCGGGTCGCGGAACAGGACCGGCCCGTCGCCGGGACCGAATTCGCAAAGGATCACGCCAGCCTCCATTCTCGGCCGCGAGGTAGCACGGCCGGGCCGGCGGGAACAATGGCCCGATGGGTCGCGCCGCGCCGCGCCGCGAAAGGCGGGCGGCGGGCGGGAGCGGGCAAGACCGGCATGGGCAGGGCCGGGACGGTCCCGCCCTGCGGCGGGACCGGGGCCTTGCCGCCGGCCGGAGCGGCAGGGGGCGCCGGGCGGGCCGGCGCGCGCCCCGCATTCTCAGCTGCCCAGCAGGCCGCGCAGGCTGGCCAGGGCGCGCCCGGTCTCTTCCTGATAACCGATCAGCCCGGCATAATCGCCATTCCCGTCGAAAAGCAGCATGGTCGAGGAATGGTCCATGGTGTAGTCGCCGCCCTCCAGCGGGGACTTGCGGGCATAGATGCGGAAAGCCTTGATCGCCTTGGCGATTTCCTCGGGCGAGCCCGAGACGCCGACCACGCCCGGCACCCATGACACATAGTCCCGCAACGCCTCGACCGTGTCGCGTTCGGGATCGACGGTGACGAAGAACACCCGCAGCTTCCCGCCGTCCTCGCCCAGCTCCTCCTGCCAGGTCGCCACGTCTCCCAGCGTGGTCGGGCAGACGTCCGGGCAATGGGTAAAGCCGAAGAACACCGCCGAGGGCTGGCCCTTCAGCGTTGCCTGGGTGAATTCCGCGCCGTCGGTGCCGACCAGCTGATAATCGCCGCGCCCCAATGCCGCGGTGCCGGCATCGACAAGCGAGCCGTTGCCCGCCTTAGGGGCGATGAACTGGAACCATCCCAACCCGATCAGCGCCAATGCGACCAGCGCCCAAAGCGCGTGGCGCAGCGGCTTGAGCCCCGAGCCGCGCTTAGTGCCCGCCATGCTTGCCTCCTGTCCGAGCGCCCATATTGGCCGCGCCGGCATTGCGCGGCCCGACCGCCAGGGGCAGTTCGACCTCGCCCGCCTTCTCGAATCTCAGCCGGACATTCACCGTCTCGCCCTCGACCAGCGGTTGCTTCAATTCCATGAACATCAGGTGGTAGCCCCCCGGTTTCAGTTCAACCGTGCCGCCGGCGGGGATGGACAGGCCGTCCGGCAATGCCCGCATCCGCATCACCTCGCCCTCCATCGCCATTTCGTGGATTTCGGTGCGGCCGGCGAAATCGGCGCTGGCCGCAACCAGCCGGTCCTCGGCGGCGCCGGCATTGGCGATGGTCAGAAAGCCGCCCGCCACCGGCGCACCGGGCGGGGTGGCACGGCTGAAGGCGCCGCCGAGCGTCAGATCGCCCAGCGTGACCGGCCCCGCCCCGGCCGCAGGGGCCGGCGCGGTCATGGCCGCGCCATGGGCATGGCCAGAGGCATGGGCATGGGCCGGCCCCTGCCCGGCCGTGACGGTCAGGCCCGGCGCCGGGTTCGGCACGTCGCCGGCCCCCGAAACATCGGTCCAGTCGGCGCTGCCCTGGGCGCATTCCTGCACGGTGGGGAAATACAGCACCGTCCCCGGCGCCAGGTCGGGGCCGACGGTGCCGCGGATGACGAATTCGTCATACCATTCGTCGCGCAGCTCGCCGCCGGACCAGACCACCTCGCGCGTGCCCTCGGTCATCGGAGTGCCGTGATTGTCGAAGGGTGCGGCATAGGCGCCCTTGATCGTTTCCAGCGTCCAGCCCGCCTTGGGCATGGGCTTGGCGTCATAGAAACCCTCGGGCAGGCTGACCCGCAGGCTGTGGGTCGCCTGGCCGTCGCAGCCATGGCCGATGCGGATAACCGCGCGATAGACCGCGCCGGCGGGCGCCTGGGGCTGTTCCAGCGTGGCATGGGACAGGGCCGGGCCGGCCGCAAGGCCGAGAAGCGCGGTGCAAAACGCGCCGAAAACAGGATTGTGCATGATCGTTTCTCGTCTGATGGCAATGGGTGGACGCCGGGTCCTTGTCGGCGCCGCGAAGCTGGATCGCATCAGATGAAGGCCGGCGGCCCCCGCGCCGAAGGCACCGGCAGCGCCGAACCATGCGGCGGCGGCGAAGGCGCCGGCCAAAGCGCCAGCCGATCAGCGACGGCGAGCGGCTGCGGCGCGCCGGCCGCGGCACCCTCCAGCAGCGGCTGGCCATGCAGGCTCCAGTCGCAGGCATGGCTATCGCCATGCGGGGCCTGATCGGCCGGGACCAGACTGCCATCGGCGGCCACCACCATGTCCACGGGCCCGTCGCCCGAACACAGAACGACCGTGACCTTGCCCATGGCATCGCGGCTGAGCATGGTGCCCGGCTGCATCAGCGCAAAGAACAGGAAGGGCAACACCGCAAGCCAGCAGGTCAGGCGCCGCAACACGGCGCCCCGCATCAGCCCGATTGCCCGATATCCGTTCCGAACCCGCATGGCGAATGCCCTGTCAGAAAACCGCGCCGGGGAAAAGGGGCAATCTGCCGCGATGACCGGCAAATCGCCGGCCTCGGCCGCCCGTCCCCATCCCCGCCCCCTGCCTGCCGGGACGCATGACGGGCGGGCCCGCCCGCCCGTTCGCCAGCCCTCTATTCGGCGGCGGTGCGGCAGGCGGCATCGGCTTGCAGCAGCGCCCGGATCTCGGGCCGGCACGAGCCGCAATTGGTGCCGGCGCGCAGCGCCTGCCCCACCGCCTCGACCGAGGTCAGCCGCTGCGTCGCGATGGCCTGCACGATGCTGTTCACGCCGATGCCGAAACAGGCGCAGACCAGCGCACCCTCGTCCGGGCGGTCGGCGCCGGGGCGTCCGGCCAGCGCCTCGGCCCCGCCTTCGCCCAGCAGCGCCGCGACATGGCTGCGCGACAGGGCCACCGGCTCGGGCGCGACGAACAGCGCCGCCTGCAGGCGGCCCCGATACAGAAAGGCCAGCCGCACCTGCCCGCGGGCGCGGTCGTGCAGCACCAGCGGCTCGTCCGCCAGGCCGAACAGCGCCCGGGCATGGGCGGTCCAGTCCTGCACCGCCTCCAGCCCGGCCAGTTCGGCCTGTTCCCCGCCGGGCAGCGTGGCACGCGCCCAATAATCGCAATCCGGCCAGATCGTCCCGGCCGAGACGGCAAAGCCGAACCAGCGCGCGGCAAAGGGCCGGATCGCCACAGCCGCCGATTTCGAGGCCGGCTGGCCCGAAACCGGATCGGTCAGCCCGGCCACCAGCGCATCGACCCGGCCCGTCGGCGCGGTTTCGCCCGTCCAGTGCATCGGGGCAAAGGGATGGCCCGGCGTCACGCGGTCGCTGACCAGCACCCGCAGCACCGCGCGGCCATGCGGGCTGGACAGCTCGGCAAGGCTTGCCGGTTTCAGCCCCAGCCGGGCCGCATCCTCGGGATGCAGTTCCAGGAAGGGCTCGGCCAGGTGGCGCGACAGTCGCGGGGACAGGCCGGTGCGGGTCATGCTGTGCCAATGGTCGCGCACCCGGCCGGTATTCAGCCGAAAGGGATAATCCGCATCGACGGGCTGGGGCGCGCGCGGCGCGACCGCGATCATCCGCCCCCGGCCCGAGGGCGTGTGGAACCGCCCGTCGCCAAAGAACCGCCCGCCCTGCCGGCGCGCCGATTGCGGCCAGAGAAAGGGCTCCAGCGCGTCATATTCGGCCGCGGTGATGCCGGCATGGGCCGAGATGTCGAAATCGCCGCCCAGATCGCCCGCCAGGCCGGACAGCGCGGCATGTTCGGCGAATATCTCGGCGGGGTGGCGCCAGCCGAAGGCTTCGGCCCAGCCCATGCGCGCGGCCACCCCGGCCAGGATGCGCCAATCGTCCCGCGCCTGTCCCGCCGGCGGCAGAATCCGGCGCTGGCGGCTGATGCGGCGTTCGGAATTCGTCACCGTGCCGTCCTTTTCGCCCCAGCCCGTGGCCGGCAGCAGCACATGCGCCAACCGCGCGGTGTCGGTCCGCGCCATGATCTCCGAGACCACGACGAAATCGCAGCCGGCGATGGCGCGGGCGACGCGGTCGGCCTCGGGCATGGTCACGGCGGGATTGGTGCAGATGATCCACAGCGCCTTGATCCGGCCGTCCTCGACGGCACGGAACATGTCCACGGCCTTCAGCCCCGGCCGCCCGGCCATGCGCGGCGCCTGCCAGAAACGGCGCACCGCCCCGCGATGGGCGGGGTTCTCGATCTCCAGGTGGCAGGCCAGCATGTTGGCAAGCCCGCCCACCTCGCGCCCGCCCATGGCATTGGGCTGGCCGGTGACGCTGAACGGGCCCATCCCGGGCCGGCCGATGCGGCCGCTGGCCAGATGGCAGTTCAGGATCGCATTCACCTTGTCGGTGCCGCTATCGGACTGGTTCACGCCCTGCGACCAGACCGTCACCACCTTGTCGCTGTGCAGCCACAGCTCGATGAACTGCCTGATCTGGCTGTGCGCCAGCCTGGTGGCTGCGGGCGAAGTCGCCCGCGCGGCGGCCATGGCAGTCTCGAAATCTTCTAGGTTATCTATGCAAATATCTGATCTTTTGCCAATTTCCGCAAGAAGAAGGTTGAACAGCGCCGCATCCGAACCCGGCGCCAGCGCCAGATGCAGGTCGGCGATGTCGCAAGTGGCGGTGCGGCGCGGATCGACCACCACGACGCGGGTGCCCCGCGTCTCGCGCGCCGCGGCCAGGCGCTGATACAGCACCGGATGGCACCATGCCAGGTTCGAGCCGACCAGCACCACCGTATCGGCCAGCTCCAGATCCTCGTAGAGCCCCGGCACCGTGTCGCTGCCGAAGGCCCGCCGCTGTCCCGCCACCGCCGAGGCCATGCAGAGCCGCGAATTGGTGTCGATGTTGGCCGAGCCGATGAAGCCCTTCATCAGCTTGTTGGCGACATAGTAATCCTCGGTCAGCAATTGCCCCGAGACGTAGAAGCCGACCGAATCCGGCCCGTGTTGGGCGATGGTTTCGGTGAACCGGCGCGCGACCAGGTCCAGCGCCTCGTCCCAGCCGGCCTCGCGGCCATGGATGCGCGGGGAAAGCAGACGGCCGGCATGGCCGACGGTCTCGGCAAGCGCCGCGCCCTTGACGCAGAGCCGGCCCCGGTTCGCCGGATGCGCCGGGTCGCCGGCCAGGCCCAGCCCGCCGGCGGCATCGGGCTTGGCCAGCAGGCCGCAGCCCACGCCGCAATAGGGACAGGTGGTGCGGATGGTCTGCATCGGGGCCTCACTCGGCGGGAACGGCGGCGGGCTCGGCAGGCAGACCCGCCGCGCGCCGCGGCAAGGTCCGGTGATGGGTGGCATAGATCATCGCGCCGACAAAGGTCAGCCCGCCGACCAGATTGCCCAGCACGGTCGGGATCTCGTTCCAGATCATGTAATCCATGATGGTGAACTGGCCGCCCAGCAGCAGCCCGGCCGGGAACAGGAACATGTTCACGATGGAATGCTCGAACCCCATGTAGAAAAAGACCAGAATCGGCATCCACATCGCGATGACCTTGCCCGAGACGGTGGTGGACATCATCGCCGCGACCACGCCGGTCGAAACCATCCAGTTGCACATGACCGCGCGGATGAACAGCGTCAGCATCCCCGCCGCGCCATGGGCGGCATAGCCGAGCGTCCGCCCCTCGCCGATATGGCCGATCTTTTCGCCGACCGCGTTCGGTGCCTCGGAAAAGCCGAAGGTGACGATGATCGCCATGAAGACCGCGACGGTGAAGGCGCCGGCGAAATTGCCGCAAAAGACCAGCCCCCAGTTGCGCAGCATGCCGCGCGGCGTCACCCCCGGCCGGCGGTCGATCAGCGCCAGCGGCACCAGCG
>Ga0164243_10010455_pt1 | contig 13338 bp, 9 predicted proteins | sample OricompcompostOP_FD_108781 | JGI IMG/M metagenome (GOLD analysis project Ga0164243, IMG submission 108781) | Organic Plus compost microbial communities from Emeryville, California, USA - Original compost - Organic plus compost (OP) | ecosystem: Engineered > Solid waste > Mixed feedstock >... | reverse complement strand
TTCAGCATCCACTCCTGAGACTGGTCGTCCGGACCAATGGTGCCGGCACCGCTCAGGAATGGACCCTGAATCGGGCCTGTGCCCGCGAAGGCGGGTATTCAGGGTGACGCGGGAAGGAAGGGGCTGGAGCCGAAGCCCCTCCCCCTGGCCAACTGTCCACACCACCCAGGCCGCTGCTGCAACCGGATGACGCCATGACCACACGCCGCTTCCTCATCTCCGCCTGCTCTCTGGCCCTTCTGGCCGCCGCCGCCTGCTCCACGGATGCCGAAAAGGACGCGGTGCTGAACGCCTGCTCCATGCTCGACGAAAAGGACATCGCGGCGGCAGTGGGCAGCGATGTGACACCCGGCGAGCGCAACGATGCCGGCCTGATCACCGACGGCCCCGAGGCCGGTATTTATTCCTCCACCTGCGTCTGGCGCATCCGGAACGGTGCCTCGCCCGATACCGGCGCGTCCCTGCAGCAGTCGGACTATGTCATTCTCAATGCCATGCGCTGGCCGGCGGACAAGGACCCCGAAACCTTCCTTCAGGCCTTCCGCGACTTTGCGGCCCAGGGCGTCATTTCGCACAGGCCCGTTTCCCTGGATATCGGGGACTCGGCCCTCTGGTGGGGCGATGGAGTGGCCGTGGTCAAGGATCGGTTGAGTTTCGGCATTTCGGTCCGCCTGGTGGGCCAGCGGGAGAAGCGGCGCGGGCTGGAAGAAGCCCTGGCCCGCACCGTCGCCGCACATCTTTGAGCAACCATCACGCGAGAAATCCCGGAATGGCTCAAAAATCCCTCTCAAAACCGCCGTTTCCCTTGGAAAAGCTGCCCATGGCGCTTGACAGGGTGTCCAAAATTCGTAGCATATTTGTATATACAAATTAGCGGCATCGGATGACCGGCGCGTTCCGGGGACCGGATCGAAGAAGAGCTCCAGCGTGGATTAGGAGAAAACGATGAGCGTCAGACCGTCAGTTCCAGTTCCGTCATCGCGAAAGCGCCTCCGGGCCGCGCTGCACGGCAGCGCCATCGGACTCGTTGCCGCATTGGCGCTCAGTGCCTGCGATCCTGCCGGTGACACCGCATCGCAGACGCCGGCCAGCGCCACCGATCTGGCGTCCATCCGGGCAGGCGAACCGCAGGAAGGCGGTGCTCCCGCCACCCTGCGTCTCGTCACCACAGACCAATATGTCCATACACTTTCCTATGTGTTCGGTCCCAGCCTGGACTTGAGTGTCAGCTTCCCGCCCCTGCAGCGCGAGAAGGGTCTTCTCGCCAACAGCGCGGCAACCGCCGGCGTGACCGCCAGCCAGCTCGAGCAGTTCCAGCGCGCCGCGGCCGGCGTTGCCGCCCAGGTGGTGGACCCGTCCCGCCGGCATTTCATCTTCCCCTGCGAGCCGAAGGCGGAGGACGCGGCGGATGCCGAATGCGCCTCCGCCTTCATCTCCAAGGTGGGCCGCCTCCTCTATCGCCGGCCACTCACCGAGGGCGAGCTGCAGGCGTGGATCGCCGCCGCCGGCGAATCCGCCGACAAGCTGAAGGATTTCTATAGCGGCATCGCCGTCGCCCTGGAGGGCATGCTCATCAGCCCGGACGTCCTGTTCATCGCCGAGACGGCGGAGCCCGACCCCGAGCATCCGGGCCAGGAACGCCTGGACTCCTATTCCCTGGCATCGCGCCTGAGCTATTTCCTCTGGAATGCCTCGCCGGACGACGAGCTGCTGCAGGCCGCCGAAGGCGGCAAGCTGCAGACGCTGGAGGGCCTGGCGGCGGAAGTGGACCGCATGCTCGCCAGCCCCCGGCTGGAGGACGGCATGCGGGCCTTCTTCGACGACATGTTCGCCTTCGCCGAGTTCGATTCCCTGGCCAAGGACCCGGAAATCTACCCTTTCTTCACGGGTGTCACCCTGGCCGACGCGCGGGAGCAGACCCTGCGCACCGTGATCGACCACCTGATCACCCGCAACCAGGACTACCGCGACCTCTACACCACCCGGGAAACCTTCATATCGCCCACACTGGCGGCACTCTACAAGCTGCCGGCGAAGCCCGGCTGGACGCCATATGAATTCCCCGAGGACAGCCAGCGGCTGGGCCTCCTGACCCAGATCAGTTTCCTGGCCGGGCACTCGCATCCGGGCCGCTCGTCGCCAACGGCGCGCGGCAAGGCCCTGCGCGAGATTCTGCTGTGCCAGCCCGTGCCGGCGCCGCCGCCGAATGTGGACTTCTCGGCCGTCGAGAACCCCGACGCCAGCTATCCCACGCAACGCGACCGCGTGGCGGTGCACCTGAAGAATCCGTCCTGCGCCGGCTGTCACAAGATCACCGATCCCATGGGCCTCGCCCTTGAGAATTTCGATGGTGCGGGCCGCTTCAGGACCTCCGAGAACGGCACTCTCATTGATACCAGCGGCAGCCTGGACGGCATCAAGTTCGACTCCCCCGCCGGCCTGGCGGTGGCCCTGCACGACAACCCGGCCCTGCCCTCCTGCCTCGTGCAGCGCCTCTACAGCTATGGCCTCGGCGCGCCGGCCAGCGGGGATGACTTCGAGCTGCTGGATTATTTCGACGCGCGCTTCCAGGCGATTGGCTACAAGCTGCCCGGCATCTTGCGCACCATCGTGCTGAGCGAGGCGTTCTCCCGCGTGGAAGAGCCCAAGGCTCCGCAACAGACGGCACAGGCGGACTGAACAGAGTAGACCTGACTTGAGCAGAGGATGTCATGAACGGACTGAATAGACGTCGCGTCCTGCGCGGCATGCTGAACGGAACCGCAGTCACCGTGGGACTGCCCCTCCTCAACTGCTTTCTCGACGGCAACGGCACGGCGCTTGCCTCCGGCCGGCCCATGCCGGTGCGCTTCGGCACCTGGTTCTGGGGCCTGGGCATGGCGCAATCGGTCTTCGTGCCCAAGAAGACCGGGGCCGACTATGACCTGCCGGAGGAAATCGCCGCCCTGGCGCCCATACAGCAGCACATCAACCTGCTCACCAATTCGGTGGCCCACCGCGACACTTATCAGAACCTCTGCCATTACACCGGCTGGGTGATCAACCGCACGGGCGCCGCGCCGAAGGACGGCGGGAACATCCCCAACGAGACCATCGACGTCACCATCGCCAACCAGATCGGCCGCACGACCCGCTTCAAATCGCTGACGGCCACGGCGACCGGCGACGCCAAGGTGACCAACAGCTACGAGAACAGCAACACGCCGAACCCGCCCGAATGGTCGCCGATGCATTTCTACACGCGCCTTTTCGGCCCCGACTTTCCCGATCCCAATGCCAAGAACTTCGTCAAGGACCCGCAGGTCATGGTACGCCACAGCGTGCTCTCGGGCGTCATGGACGAGACCAAGGGCCTGATGCAGAAGGTGGGCTACGAGGACCGGCAGCGCCTGGACCAGTATTTCACCGGCCTGCGCCACCTGGAGCAGCAGTTCGAGCAGCGCCTGAAAAAGCCCGAGCCCATTGCCGCGTGTCAGCCGCCGGGCAGCATCCCCGGCGATCCGGCCATGGGCAAGGACGAGGAGCTGGTGGCGGAGCGCCACCGCCTGATGACCGACCTCATGGTGATGGCCATCGCCTGCGACCAGACCCGCGTCTTCAATGTGGGCTATTCCGAGGCCCGTTCCGCCACCATCCGCCGCGGCTACGAGAAGCCGCACCACACCACCACCCACGAGGAACCAGTGGACCAGAAGCTGGGCTACCAGCCCACCGCCTCCTGGTTCACGCGCCGGGCCATGGAGTCCTGGGTCTATTTCGTGGAAGCCTTCACCAAGATCCCCGAAGGCGACGGCACGCTGCTGGACAATGTGTTCATCTACGCCACGACGGACCACGGCTATGCCCGCGTGCATTCGCTGGACGGCATGCCGATGTTCACCGCCGGCCGCGCCGGCGGCCGCGTGAAGACCGGCCTGCATATCGACATGAAGGGCTCGCCCGGCACGCGCCTGGGCTACACCGCCCTGCGCCTGATGGGCGTGGACACGCCGTCCTGGGGCACCAACAGCAACAACACCTCCAGCGAAGTGGGGGAAATCCTGGTCTGACGTCACGGACCTCCCGAGGCCCGGCCGGGAACAGACGCCAGCCGGGCCACACCATGCCGACCGCGTCTCGCGACGCCCGATCGAGAGTTAAAAGACCAAGACGCCCAAGCGGACCTGAGAACCAAGCAAGAGGTAGTCATGACCGAACTCAACCGACGTCGCATCCTGCGCGGCATGCTGAACGGGACCGCAGTCACCGTAGCACTTCCCCTCCTCAACTGCTTCCTCGACGGCAATGGGACAGCGCTCGCCTCCGGCCGGCCCATGCCGGTGCGTTTCGGCACCTGGTTCTGGGGGCTGGGCGGCAATGATGCCGTCTTCGTGCCCAGGAAGACCGGGCCCAACTACGACCTGCCGGAGGAGATCGCCGCCCTGGCGCCGGTGCGGGACCATGTGAACATGTTCACCAACTCGCTGTGCATCTCCGATACCGGCCGCAGCGGCGGGCATTTCGCCGGCTGGGTCATCAACCGCACGGGCGCCTCGCCCAAGAGCGGCGGCTATATCCCCGGCGAGACCATCGACGTCACCATCGCCAACCAGATCGGCAAGACCACGCGTTTCAAGTCCCTGACGGCCACCGCCACGGGCGATGCCAAGGTGACGCAGAGCTATGAGAACAGCAACACGCCCAACGCGCCCGAATGGTCGCCGATGCATTTCTACACGCGCCTCTTCGGCCCGGATTTCCCCGATCCCAACGCCAAGGGTTTCGTCAAGGACCCACGGGTCATGGTGCGCCACAGCGTGCTCTCGGGCGTCATGGACGAGACGAAAAGCCTTATCCAGAAAGTGGGCTACGAGGACCGGCAGCGCCTGGACCAGTATTTCACCGGCCTGCGCCACCTGGAGCAGCAGTTCGAGAAACGCCTCACCAAGCCCGAGCCCATCGAGGCCTGCCAGCGTCCCAGCCCCTACGAGGGCGACCCGCGCATGGGCAAGGAGGAACATCTCGTCGCCGAGCGCCACCGCATCATGACCGACCTCCTGGTCATGGCCGTGGCCTGCGATCAGACCCGCGTCTTCAACATGGGCTATTCCGAGGCCCGCTCCTCCACCATCCGTCCGGGCTTCGAGCGGCCGCATCACACCACCACGCATGAGGAGCCGGTGGACCAGACGCTGGGTTATCAGCCGTCGGCTTCCTGGTTCACGCGCCGGGCCATGGAATCCTGGGCCTATTTCGTCGAGGCCTTCTCCAAGATCAAGGAGGGCGACGGCACGCTTCTCGACAATGTCCTCATCTACGCCAGCACCGATGTGGGCTATGCCCGGACCCACGCCATCGAGAAAATGTCCATGTTCACGGCCGGCCGTGCCGGCGGACGCATCAAGTCCGGCATCCATGTGGATATGGACGACACCATGAGCACGCGTCTCGGCTATACCGCCCTGCGCGTCATGGGCGTGGACACGCCGTCCTGGGGCGCTCAGAGCAACAACACGTCGCAGGAGATCGCAGAGATACTGGCCTGACGCACCGACGCCCCGGCCCGCCACGTTGACGATACGACCTGAACAGAGAGTACTCTGGTAGTGATTATGAGTAAGGCCTGGGGCCGCGAATGCAATTTCTGACCCGCTTTGTGCGAACCGTCGATGCCGCCAACGACTGGCTGGGCCGTATTGTCTCCTGGCTGACCCTGGGCGCGGTTCTCGTCTGTTTCCTGGTGGTCGTCCTGCGCTACGTCTTCTCCATAGGCTATCCCTGGATGCAGGAACTGTATGTCTGGCAGCATGCCTGCGTCTTCATGCTGGGCGCCGGCTACACCATGCTGCATCGCGGGCATGTGAACGTGGATATCTTCTATGGCCGCTGGTCGCCCCGCACCCAGGCCTGGGTGGATATCGTCTGCGTGCTGGTGTTCCTCTTTCCCTGGCTCATCGTCCTGGGCTTCGCCTCCAGGCACTTCATCCTCGCCTCCTGGGCCATCCGGGAAGCCTCGGAGCAGGCGGACGGCCTGCCCGGCCTCTACCTTTTCAAGACCGTCATCTGGATCTTCTGCGCGCTGCTCTTCCTGCAGGGACTGGCCCTCATCGGCCGACGGACCCTGTTCCTGGCCGGCCGCCCGCTCGAGCCGGTGGAAGACGGCGAAACCGGACTGTAGAAAAACGCATGATCAGCCATTTCACAGGAGAAATCATCGCCGTCTTCATGTTCCTGGCCATGCTGGGAACGGTGGTCATCGGCTTTCCCGTGGCCTTCACGCTGGCCGGCGTGGCCGTCATCTTCGCCGGCATCGGCATCGCCTTCGGCGCGCTGGACCCGAGCATCCTCGCCGCGCTCGGCAACCGTTATTTCGGCACCATGGCCAACGAGACGCTGGTGGCGGTCCCGCTCTTCATCTTCATGGGCGTCATGCTGGAGCGATCGCGCATCGCCGAGGCCCTGCTCACCACCATGGGAGAGCTGTTCGGCTCCATGCGCGGCGGGCTCGGCTATTCGGTGGTCATCGTCGGCGCCCTGCTGGCGGCTTCCACCGGCATCGTCGGCGCCACGGTGGTGACACTGGGCCTTCTCTCCCTGCCCGCCATGCTGCGCGCCAACTACGACCCGAAGCTCGCCACCGGCACCATCTGCGCCGCCGGCACGCTGGGGCAGATCATCCCGCCCTCCACCGTGCTCGTCTTCCTGGGCGATTTCCTGCAGGGCGCCAACCAGCAGGCGCAGATCGCCATGGGCAATTTCTCGCCCACGCCGCTCTCGGTGGGCCAGCTCTTCGCCGGGGCGCTGATGCCGGGGCTGGCGCTGGTCGTGATCTACATGCTGTGGACGACGCTGATGGCCATTGTCCGCCCCGGCTCCTGCCCGCCTTTGGTCGTGGCCCGGACGGAGCGGCCGGACCTCGCGCGGCGGGTCATCACCGCCCTGCTGCCCCCCGTCCTGCTCATCATCGCCGTGCTGGGCTCCATCCTCTTGGGCGTCGCCACGCCGACCGAGGCCGCATCGGTGGGCGGCATTGGCGCCATGCTCATGGCCGCCTGGAAGCGGCAGTTCAGCCTCGCCGTCCTGCGGGACGTCATGCAGTCCACGCTGAAGATCAGCTCCATGGTCTTCGTCATCCTGCTCGGCGCGTCCGTCTTCAGCCTGGTCTTCCGCGGGCTCGGCGGCGAGGGGCTGGTGCATGAGTTCCTGAGCAACATGCCGGGCGGCGTCATCGGCGCCACCATCTCGGTGATGCTCATCATCTTCCTGCTGGGCTTCTTCCTGGATACGTTCGAGATCATCTTCATCGTGGTGCCCATCGCGGCGCCCGTCCTCATCCAGCTTGGGCTCGATCCCATCTGGCTGGGGGTCGCCATCGGCATCAACCTGCAGACCAGCTATCTCACGCCGCCCTTCGGCTTCGCCCTCTTCTACCTGCGCAGCGTGGCGCCGCCCGAGGTGAAGACCTCGCAAATCTACAAGGGCGCCCTGCCCTTCGCGGGCCTGCAGCTCCTGGCGATCGTCCTCATCGCCATCTGGCCGCGGATCACCACCTGGCTGCCGGACGTCATGTACGGCGGCAAGGCCGTCGCCGCCGTGGAATCCGCGGGCGAGCCCTACCCCGCCCCATCCGCGGGTGCTGCGGCCACCAACCTCATCGATGATTACAGGGGCCTCTTTGCGCCCGAAGAGGATACATCGCCGCCACCCATGGACGACTACGGCAATCTCTTCGGCGACGGCGCTCCGGGTGCCGCATCCAGCGGCTTTGGCGTGGATTCCGACGACTACAGCGACCTCTTCGGCCCGCCGAACGGCAATCGTCCGAAACAGGACGACTATAAGAACCTGTTCGATAAATAGGCCCGAATGTTCTCTCAAAGAGACGGGAAAGCGAGGCAACCAATAAAAAGGGGCCGCGGCTGAGGCACTCGCCGCGACCCCGAGACCGGACAGCCGATGGACGGCTATCCGTTCAACCTGAACTCGAAGGGAAGACGCCGGGCATTGACGAAGGTCTGTTCGCCGACCCGGGTCCAGGGGATGATGTCCGAACGGAATTTCAGCCAGTCCTCGATGATGCGCTTCATGAGGGGGTTCCCTTCCTCATAGAGCTCGTTCAGGACCTCGTTCGATTTCTCGCCAAGCGCCATGAGCACGTCTTCCGGCAACGGCCGAAGCTGGACCCCATGCTCCTGCACGAGTGTCCTCAGCGCGGGACCGGAAAAGGCATTGAATTCCGCCTCGATGTCATCGTTGGCGGCGGCGGCGGCCACCTTGACGATCTCCTTCAGGTCGTTCGGCAGGCCCGACCAGGCCGCCTCGTTGACCAGGAGCTCCTCGCTTGCGCCCGGCTCCTGATAGCCGTGGGAATAGTAATATTTGCAGACCTGATAGAGGCCGAGGGAGAGGTCGTTATAGGGTCCCACATATTCCGCGCCGTCGATGGCGCCGGCCTGCAGGGCGGGAAAGATGTCGCCGCCGGGCAGCGATACGGGCGTGGCCCCGAGCTTGCGGAGCACGCGGAAATTGTTGCCCGTCGTGCGGTATTTGAGGCCCTGCAGGTCGGCGATGGAGCGGATCTCCTTCTTGAACCAGCCGAACATCTGGGTGCCCGAATTGCCGGCGAGGAACGCCCGGAGGCCGAAGGGCTTATAGAGTTCGTCCCAGAGCTTCTGCCCGTTGCCGTGCTTGATCCAGGCATTGAGCTCGCCCGCCGTCATGCCCCAGGGGAATGCCGAGAAGAAGGCCGTCCCTTCCGACTTGCCGGTGTTGTAGGTCGGCGTGTCATGCCCGAGCTGGGCCGTGCCGTCCGCCACGGCGTCAAACACGCCCGTCGCCGGCACCAGTTCGCCCGCGGCGTACACTTTCACGGTAAGGCGGCCGTCGCTCATTTTCGTGATGCGCTCCGCCAGGCGCTCCGCACCGGTGCCCGAGCCGGGAAGCCCCTTGGGCCAGCTGGTCACCATGCGCCATTCGCGCAGACCCTGCGAGATGGCGGGTGCGGAGATAACGGCAGCCGGAGCGGCAACCGCAGCTCCCTTCAGAAATGCCCGACGTTTCATGTCATTCTCCCGCCGCGCTGGCGAGGTCCTTGTGCCCGGCGGGCTCATTGGACGAAATGCGCTGCGGCGGATGCACGACATAGGCCTGCTTGAACTCCACCTCGATGGCGCTGGAAATGGCGGTGAACTCGCCGATTTCCGGATCGGGATAGCCGTCGGCCCGGCGGCGCATGGCGCGATAGACCGAAGGCTGGGACAGCTGGCCGTAGCTCTGATGGTGTGTGGACCAGCCGGTGTTGGACTGCAGGTAGAAAGCCTCGATATCCGTATAGCCCGCCAGCAGGCCCTTGGCGCCCTCTTCCGTCAGGTCCAGCCGGAAGCGCGCCCCTTTCACCACATGCACCCCGCTGGTGGCAAAGGCCACGGGCCAGGGAATGCGCAGGTCCGCCGGCTCGGTGGTCAGCACGCCGTTCTCGATCCTGCCCTTGAAGGTCTGGACGAACTCACCGCCCCAGCGCGTGTCGATCCGTTGCGTGCTGTAGGGCAGGAACTCCTTGCCCGCGGCATCCAGCAGAAGGCCGTCCATGCCCCGATAGGTGGTGACGGTGACGTCATCGTCATTCTCGATACTGTCCACGTCCGTCAGCTCGATGAGCACGCGGCCATAGACGTCGTCATGCATCACCCGGTTCTCGAAGAAGGTCATGTAGGCATCCGGCGTGCCGTAGCCGGCGACGCAGCGGAAGACCCTCTGGAATTCATTGTCGATGCCCTTCTCGCCCTCGGGGCTCGTATAATCGTCGGCGTCCACCTTGCCGTCGAGGTTGAGACCGCGGGCGACGGTCCCCTGCCCTTCATAGAAGGGATAGGGCTCCGGCGTCGTGGTGGGAAACCAGACTTCCGCCTCCCGCTCAAGCTGCGTGTCGAGGAGCGTGCGCTTGCTGCCGTCGTCGGGGAAGAGGATCTTGAACTGCTCGCGCGGCCCGTCATTGTAGCCCTTGGGGCACTGCTCGCTGTCCTCGGTCTTGTAGATGGACCACATCTTCTGGGTCATCACATATCCGATGGTGCGGTCAGCGAGGCCGGGCATGGTATCATCGGCCGCCACGGGTCCGGCACCAAGAGCAGCGCTCGCCACGCCGGCGATCAGCGCCACCTGGAGGGAGCGTGCGCCCCTGGATCGGAATTGCGGGTTGGACGTCATGAGAACCTCCAAAAGCAGGTCTAAAGATTGTTGCTGTAAAAATCGTCTCTCAGCCAGAACGCCTTGAAGCCATTGCGCAGAGAGTTGAACTCGCCCCAATTGTCGGCATTGATGTCGCCGGGCGTCTTGTCGCCGGCGTAGGTGTAGATGGGGCGGTCACGATAGGTCCAGACGTTCACGCCGCCTTCGGCGCCGAACTCGATCTCGTGGCCGGTGAGCGGGTCGATATATTTGGTGCCCCACAGGCGGTTGCCGGTCTCCACTTCTCCCGGCGCAAGCACTGGCGGGAAGGTCTTGAGGCAGACCTCCGGGTCCCCGCCGCCGCATACGGCCATCCGGTAGACCTGGGTGGTGTTGGGATGATCGCAGTAGAGCTGGTCCAGGGCGTCATCGCCGCAGCGATAGAGATAGACCGTCTTTCCGCGGGAATCGGCGAGCACCAGCCCCGTGCGCGTGCTCTGGATGGTGAATTCCGAGGGTGGGGCCGGCGCCTTCTGGGTGTAGACATTGTGCCAGCCGGGCATATCGCTGCCCACGGCGCCCCGCGCGCTCGGGTCGTTGACATAGGTATAGAGAGGCTCGCCCCGGAAGGCCCACTGCTTGACGCCGGGCGCCCGCTCGAAAACGCTCCACTCGCCGCTGGGCACCGCCGTCTCGGCCGCCAGCACGGGCTTCCATTCCTCCAGGCACGGCCCGTCGCAATTGGATGTGTTGGGCGCGTCGGCATCCGATGCATAGACGGAATAGCCCGTATGGTCGGTGATCATGCGGCCGTTGGCCACCTGCACCACGGCGAATTCGGGCGGCACATTGGGAGCCGGCCCGATGGGCTTGCGCGTGGCGGGACCGTCGCCGCCGGTCCGCCGCTTGGTGCCGCCATAGACATCCCCCGGACGCTTGTCCAGGATCGACGTATAGACCGGAAAGCCGTCATAGGCCCATTGCCGGCCGCCGTCCTTGCGCTCGATGATGGTCCACTTGCCCACGGGCTCCGCGCCTTCCGGCGCCAGGACCGGCGGCCACACATCGGTACAGGCCGGACGGTTCTCCAGATCGGGCAGCAGGAGACCAGGCGGATAAGGGCTCATCAGCCCGGAATTCTCGGTCTGGACCTGGTCGGTACAGCTTGACGGTGCGCCCTTGCGGTCGCCCACGTCGCCATTCCGCAGGCCGTGCAGCGGCCAGGTGTAGAGCGTCATCCCATCGGCATTGGTGAAGACCGGCCCTTCGAGCTCCGCGATCTGCACGCCGAACCCATCCGGCATGGGCTCGGGCACATAGTCCTCGACCGCGTCTCCCGCCTGCTGCCAGAGGAAGGCATACTGCGACATGTCCTGGGCCTGCGCCGGCCCGGCGGCGGTCCATGCCGCAAGGCAAACCACCACCACTTCCAGGTTCCGTCTGATCCGGCGCGACAGCCGCGCGTCAGCCTTCAGGATATGGAAAATCCCATTTAGACCCGCACGCCTGATCCTTGTATCGTATTTCATGTGAGATGAACCCGCTCGATGATCCGGTACACAACGCGATCAATATCAGGACAGCATCCTATCTCGCATTTGCGAAATGCGTGCTGATATTTGTATATACAAAATGCTATTGGCACGTTCCCGCCCTGTCAAGCGCCATCTGGCCTTTCCCGGATATAACGGCCAGGGCGAGCCGATGTGGAACGCCATCGCGTCGATGGCATCCATGGTCTTAAAAGAAAAGGGGCCTTCGGCCCCTTTTCTCTCCTACTCCTCCTGGGTCTCCCTACATGCGGATACGGACACCGGCCCGGAAGGTCCGGCCAAGTGTGTCGTACAGCGCCGGATTGGCGGGAGCTTCTTCGTAGCTGTAACCGCCCGGTCCCGGCGCCACGACGGCCGGATCCTTGTTGGTGAGGTTACGGACATTGAAGAACAGCTCCGTCATGCCGTCGCCGGTACCGCTCAGGTCGTATGCCACCGAGGCGTCAAACCAGACAGCGCCCTTGATGTGGTTGCTCTCGATGGTGCGGGCCAGGGTGGACGAGGCCGGGCAGCCGCTGGTGCATTCGATCCAGAGCGGATCGTAGACACCGGAACTGATCCCCCGGGCCGTCAGGTTGAAGCGCGCCTGCGGGACCGTATAGTCCAGCGTGGCCCTCCACCGCCAGTTGGGCGCACCGTCCCCCCTGTTCTGGCCGTCGAGCTGGATGACGTCGCCTGTCGCCGTCGTCTCCACCTTCTTGAGGACGTGAGTGGCCTGCATGCCAACCGCCAGTTCGCCGGGAACGCCGCGGATGACGGCGTCGGGACGGAAGATGTAGCGGGCTTCGATATCGATGCCCTTGGCCACCATGGAGTCGAGGTTGAACGGCGTGACGCTGATCAGCTCGATTTCCATGTTGGGGCCGAAGGTCAGCGCATCACAGAACTCCTGCCGGCCTTCGTAGCAGAAGTCGATGATCTGCTGCACGCTGGTCGTGCCGATGGCATCCGTGATGTCGACATCCCAATAATCGATCGAGGCGGTGAAGCCCGACAGGAACGACGGCTGGAGCACCGCACCAAAGCCGATATAGTCCGACTTTTCCGGTTCCAGGTTGGGATTGCCCGACGTCGAGGAGACGGTGTTCTCGGAAATCCCGTCGCGGAACGGGTTGACGATGCCGGGGAAACCGCCGCCACCGGTGGAATAAAGGTCATCCAGCGTAGGCGCCCGGATATCGCGGGACAATGTGCCCCGGAAACGGATATCGTCGATGGGTGCCCAGGTGAGGCCCGCCTTCCAGGTGGTCACGAAGCCGGACGTCTTGTAATCCGTTCCGCGGATGGCGGCATTGAGCTCCAGGGATTCAGCCCAGACCTCATCGCTGGCCAGCGGCACCACGGTTTCCAGGAAGCCTTCCGTCACGTTGGTGCTGGCGTCGTAGACGCGATAGTTCCCGTAGAACCAGTCCCTCGTGGTGGCGCTGATGGGATCGTTCTCGCCCGTCACCTTGTCGCTGCGATATTCGACACCCGCCGCGATGGAGACCGGGCCGGCCCAGGTCTCGAACGGAGAGCCCGAGATGGAGCCCGCGACCACCTGCTGCGTCAGCGTCTCGACACGCATGTCGCGAGCGCCGCTGCCGGTGATGTAGTCGATCGCCGCCGGGGAGTTCACGCCAATGCCGAAGACATTGTA
>Ga0164243_10010454_pt1 | contig 13338 bp, 14 predicted proteins | sample OricompcompostOP_FD_108781 | JGI IMG/M metagenome (GOLD analysis project Ga0164243, IMG submission 108781) | Organic Plus compost microbial communities from Emeryville, California, USA - Original compost - Organic plus compost (OP) | ecosystem: Engineered > Solid waste > Mixed feedstock >... | reverse complement strand
CTTCTCAAAATTAATAGCGCAACCCCTTCTCAGCATGCGAGGTAGTAGAATCTCGCTTCTCACAACTGAAGAGGTTGATATGGCTGTCTCCTCGGCCTGCACACCCGAGTATGGCCCTGTGGGGATGGAATGCGGTAGCTGTAATCGGGCCTCCGCGATTCTGTTGCAGGAAGCTTGAGTACGGCTCGATTCGTGATAGTTCCTGGCCATCAAAGTTGAACACCTTGGCGGTGTATGCAGATGTTCCACTATTAAATGTTAGATAAAAAAGACACCAAAAAGCGAAGGGGAGAGATAAGGCCACTTACACAGCAAAGACTGGCAAGTGTTCATGAACACTAGCTGTCATCAGAGTATCCTTTGTAACCTGGTAAACATGGAGAGGCTTATCCATCCGAATGTCCCAGAGTTTGACCTTGCCATTTCGACTTGCACTGAGGAGTTCTCGCTGACCACCCCTCTGCATGTGGACAGCCTTGATCCACTGCCTATCCTTGTCATCCTTCCACTTCCTCACCATTGACTCTTGCGGACGGTTCCGCAGATCAAACACCCGGACGGCACCGTCGCCGAATCCGGCGACGAAGAAGTTGCCCGTCATTTGATCCGAGGTGAGCGCTGTTACGCAGGACCCGGACCGCGCGGGAATATCCTTGACGCAAGTCTCGTGGGCGGCGTACCACACCCGAATGACCCGGACGTCTCCCGCCACCAGCACTCGCCCGGAGACTTGCTGCCAGTCGAACACCATCCCAGAGTTCACCGTGCTCGGCACCATGTGGGTGAGTGCCCTCCAGGCCGAAGCCAGCTCTATCTGCTTTTCGTTGTCGTAATTCCTGTATACGCGAATTACGCCATCCGAAGAACCAGTCATCAGGAATCCTTGATCGTCCTCGTTAATGAACTTCATGTCGCTGATCCTGGATCCCTCGGGATTGCCGTTGGAAAACCTCGCCAATCGGCCTTGCTTCTTCCAGTCCCAGATGGCGACGGTGTTGCCGTCGTCGGCAACGGCGAGATGGTCTTCGTATTGGTGGAACGTCATCTTGGCCGGCTGAACGCCGTTGTTGAGCATGACGAGAGAATTATTCCACTTGTGACTGCCCGCATACTGTTTTTGGGGTTGCGTCTCTCGGAGAATCGTCTCGTTCCGCGATCGCCGCCAGAGTCGTTCGTTGTACTCGGTACTGCCAGGTTCATCGGACTCTGTCGGCTTCATCTGCGGTTCTCGGAAATACTCGATCGACCAGTCTAGGAAAGTGCTCTTGAGTGGGAGGGTGGGTAGAGCGGAAAGATCCCGCTCCTCGAACCCGCCCGAGACGGGCTCCTTGGCAGCGTGGTAGTTGGCCGACACGCTCGCCTCGTCGCTCTGCTCCGGCGGCGCCGTTATGTTCCCGGGCGCGATCCCCAGCTTAATTGATGGAGCCTTCGGCACTGTCGGTGATGGCGCTGGAGTGGACTGGCTTGACTTGTCCTCGCCTCCAAACAGGGGAAACGGGAACAGAAAACTCGCCGTCCTGCGGAGGAGACCCGGGGACGGTAGCGGAGATGTGCCTATGCCGCCAGAGGTGCCCATCAGGCTCGAACGTTGGTGGCTCTTGGAATGAGCCTTGGCTGCCGCTCGCATAGTCTTCCGCTTGATTTCGTCCATAAGACTTCGCGCCTGGGCACCGACCGTGGATGCTAAAAGGGCGTTGTGCACGTAGTCCACGATGATGGTAGCGGCTTGTTGGACCTCCGGATTGGGATCGACACTCATGACCAAGACATGCTTCCAGCAGGCGGCAAAGATTGTATTGTGCGCAAGGCCGTGCACCGTGGGTTTGATGGTTCCGTCGACTTCGCGGTTGTCGGGACGGGCATAGTGAAGGCCAAGCTTCTGCTCGGAGCCATCCTCACGCGGCGGATACTGGAGATACTCTTTCTCTTCCAAGAGGTGCTCGAAGGCTGCGACGATAAACTTGTTCTCATAACGGAGGACGAAATGGGACAGGAAGACGACAAGCTCCTTGCGCACCATTGGGCTTCCATCATTAGCCATGTCGAGTATCGTCCAGGCGAGAGATTCTTCCGTCTTTGCGACTTCATCTGTTATGTCGGGAATGCCGAGGAACGTCGTCATGGCATGCAGCATCGCTGCGCGGACTTCGCAACAAGGGTCCTTGGTCAGGAGGGACAGCTTCCCGTGAGCATTTTCGCGAATGCCCTTCCACTTTGCCTCGGGGAAATCTTGCCACAGCTGACTGATACAAAGACAAGCCCATTGCCGGAGGAGGAAATTAGCATCGTTCTGCAAATGGACTAGGCAATGCGACATGATGTTTGCATCATTGCAATTACGCTGGCCAGCAACATGAGACTTGCAGACCATGGTAAGGATAAAGGCACACATGGCCTTGTGCTCGTCGCCGTCGACTACGGGAAGGAGCTCGGATGGCCTAAGGATCTGCGCGAAGTAGTTATATCCGCTGTCCTTGATGAGATCCTGCTGGCAGGTGATGTCGACAGCTAGAATTCTGGTCCAGATGAACACCATGATCGGCTTAAGCTCAGTGGCGGTCGACTGGAGAAGCTTGAGAACGTAGGGGAATATGCCTATGCTCAAGGCTAGCTCGACGGCCCAAGGACCAAGATCTAGGAATCGACCGAGTAGAATCAACGCTCGGACTCGATGATGCTGACTGAGAAGCACCTGGAGAACAACGGGCAGCTGCTCCGGCGGGCGCTGGGCCATGGCGTCGCCCCGCGTAAGGTAGACGTCGAAAGCAGTCAGCTGCTCCGTAAAGAATGTCGAGTTTTGGTACTCGTATTCTATACCCTCGGCTTCCTTCTTCTCGAGCATGGGTAGCTGGGCGAGGGCCATATCGACAGCCAAATCCCAGCTCTGCCAAAGCGGATGCTGCCGCGTGTCTGGTAGCTCGGGATATGATTGGGGGTGGCATCCGTACACCGACATGATGCGTTGGGCGAGGAGAAAGTTTCGGAAGAGAGCGGCTACCATCAAGTCCTGCCGGAAGAACTTGCGGAAGAGGGGACGAGGAAGTGTCGTCCAAGCAATTGTATCGGTAATAGCCGTGAAAATCCAGTTCAGCTCCCCGAGCGGTGTCCTTCGCTCTTGTAAGCGCCCGGGAAGTTTCTTGGCTCTTTCAGGTGTGATGGATGTCTTCAGAGGGTTCTGGAGAACGAAGAACCAGAGGGCCATTTCTATAGGAGTGGTCAAGCAGGCAGTGAATAGGTCTGCCGGAAGGCGCGGGTTCGTGGGGAGGTTCTCTTTGACCGCGCATGCGGCTAGGTGGATGTAGGGTCGGTAACTGATACGGTAGTGATTAGGATCGCGAGCTGCCGCCTCGTCCTCCTCTTGCTCGTGCTTCTCCACGAAGCGATGGTAGTTCTTCAAAATGTTTCCCGCCTCTGAGCAGTCCCATATAAACATGGTAGGGGCCTGGAGCCAATGCTGAAGATCGTAGAGGGAAACTGGGATATACTGAGTATAAGTCTTGTTGAAGACCCATATCTCGCCCGACGCCGTGGGTTTGGGGACGCCGTGTCCGTTGTAATGGAAGAGAACACGCTCATCTTTGGCGTTTTTCCTCAAGGAAATGCAAAACTTCTTCGTCTCCTCCACCGAAGGGTCAAGGTACTGCTTATAACGAGTCCTTATGGCGAGGGTTTCGTACTGAGCTTGCAGGGATTTTCCGATATTCTCGAGGGCTTTCTGACCCGGGGGAATAGTGGGATCGGTCCATGCCTCCAGCTTGGCGCCTGGATTGGTTTTTAACTGGTCAGGAGGCTCAACTCCAATGTTGAGACAGACGGCCAGTGCTGCCGAAACCGTTTTTAGCCTGTCCCGCATCCTCCAGTCTTGTAGCTCGTAGGGCGGCGACTTTGGTTTGCCGGTGGTCTCGTGACGTTTATCGGTGAAATACATGTACCAATTCTGCATGTCAAGAAACGAAGGCAGTTAGCAAAAAAAGGGCTTAGAGAGTAGAGAAGCGAACTAAAGATCGCTACATACGCTCGCTAGTTGTGAGATGATGTCTTCGGACTGGTAATGGTCCTCGAATCCATGCCTCGCGCCCCAGTTGTAGACCTCCTCGTCGGTATCGTCTAGGTCTGGGTCGTCATTTCGAAGGACATGTTCGCTCTTCGATCTCAAGAGGTGTGGTTTCGCCGTCTGGGTCTTGGGGCTCGACTGGACGGACATTATTGACTCGGCGCGACTAGGAGGATGAGCTGGTCGGGGGAGGCCATTCCGGTTTCCCGGGGCGGTGGATGGGCGTCGGTCGGAATCCTGGTCGTGCTGGGCAAAGGCTCTGTAGCCTCTATTCTGGGAAATTGTAGCCACCGCAGGCTGAGTGCCAAAGGGACCGCGGTCCATTGGGAGAAGGACATCGGTTTGCGTCCGAGAGGGCATGATGGGCGAGGCTGAGGATAGGAGTGGGTTCCAGGCGGTGTGGGCGTCGGCGTTGGCCAGGTCAAAAAGGATGCGGGGAGGATCGACGGAGGTGACTAGTTCAAGGCGCGCAGCGACAATCGCAACACGACTTGGGGGTTCTGAACGTTTGGATGGACGTCATGCGGATGCGAAAACCAATACTGCACCGACCGATGCAGGCTGAGCTAGGCACTCTGGTTTGCGAAACTGGCAGCAATCGTTGCCGAAGCTCCAGTTACATTACGCCAGAGCGCAAGTCGCCATCGTTGATCAATTGGCAGGGGGGAGTCTTTGGATATTAGGTGGTTCAGGATCAGGAGTTGTAGTCGAGTCGGGGTTCGAGGTTCGAGGATCGAGGATAGGGAAGATGACGCGCACTGGACTTGAAGGTCCGTAGCCAATATGGATTGTCTTCGGCTGGAGGGGGCAGATGGAGGTCAGGCGGTGGGACAAGACTGGAGGAAGCTGACAAAAAATGTGCGGCTAAGTTTCGGATACTTTTTCGACGCATACTGCACTAGTGCACTACTGCGTTCCTTGTACATCAGGCGCGGAAATTTAGGAATCTCAATAGCATTCAATTGTCATCAATTGATCACAACCGATAATCCACCAGCTGCCGGCTGCTGGCTCTCTTCAACGCTTTTCATGTGGACCCACGCACAAAAGCCCAGATCTCGATTAAGTCAAGGTCCAGGCAACTCTTCCAAATCTGCCAGAATTCGGACAGGTTCAAATCCAATTCTTCGGGGCATCGCTATTTATCTTTATCAGTGGAACGCGACGTGCATCGAGAGACACCGAACACCGGATTTTGGTGACAGGTGCATTCTGGCGTTTCGTGTCATCGGAGCCTCTCCTTCCATTGATGGTATCGTCCCTCTAGATCTGGACGAGAATCGCTCGTCTGTGAAAATGCAGGCAGTTTTATGGCAACATCGAGCCTCGCCAACTGCTTGGGTGGAAGACCAGCATGACGGTCGGCTGTAGCTAAGCTTGTCATGAAATTCCTCGAGACTTTGTTGCCTTCGAGAGTAAGATATTGAGGCTCGGATTTAAGGGGCCAATATGGAATCCTTGAATCACATCAAAGATATTCGGCAGATATTAGTTATTAAATGTTCCCCAGAGTTCAATGACGTAGATATTCCCCCCCCCCTTCCGTCTCAGATTGGTCCCTCCTTCTCTATTATTTGGCCCTTGTACCTCAGTAGTACTGGGGTAAAATTCGTTGTGAGGATAGCAGTTGCATCTGGGATCAATGTGGAAGTACCTGCAGAAGAGGTGTTCTCGAAATTCTCTGATTTTTCTCGATCTATTAAGTAGTGTACAACGGACCCTCCATCTCGATGCGAGAGAATAGGGGGTTGTGATGTCAATCAAGCCCCAGAGTGGACCCGCACATAGGTCTCCCTCCTATGTCCATGCCAAGGACGGAGGTACATGTACTCAAGTGATGAGCGAGGTCGCCTGTTGCTTGGGGAAGGCCCTCTTCTTTCTCAATCTCTCACATGAGCTGTGACGAGATCAATCTTGGGCGCACTCTTGTACACTACAGAGGGAAGCTGCGCTTGGTGACAGTGTCGTAAGATGACATCGCTGAAGAATGGAAAGCGCGACGACGTGTGTCGCATCAAGTACGAAGTATCTGCGAAAAAGTTTCCCCGCGACACTGCAGGGGATGAAACATGAAACACCAAGCGTTCACTGAACTTGGCAAGCAAATGAATATGAAATTATCAAAGTGGGACTTGGCTACAATTTGGGCAGGGGCGAAAGTTCGTAGTGTGCACTTTGCAGATTACTTCGTCCTTCATTCATAATCTACAGAGGAGTCAAGGCCGACGTCACGTGCAATTCCAGTCAACCATAACTCTGGAGGGGAGGACGCCTGGCGTGTCTGAGACCAGTCAAATCCATGGATTCAGTATTCCTTAACCACAGGGTCCAGTTCCAACCTTCTCTTTTTTTAAATTCCATGGTGCAATCCGTCCCTGAGAAACACCACAATCCAAGTCTGTGACGGGAACCATGCCTGATTGACTTGAAGCTATGCTTGGGGGGCTGGCAACAACAGCTAATCTATTATAGCATATAAGGACAAAGCCAAGACTCAGCGCCTGCTCTGGGAGCTCAGGGCGAGAGCGATTCAGTGATCTGCTCGGTAGGATGAGGACTTTCTTCCGTTTCCTATGTAGCGCCGTCCACTCTCTCGGTCACAGGGAGTAAACGTCGGGGGATTCTAGCTCCGTGTCAGTGCTTGGGGTACAGGATACTTGCAAATAACCATTTCTTGTTTGGAGTGAGAAAACACTAATGGCCCCAACCAGCATGGAGAGAGCGATGTGCCTGTAGAATGCAGATCATCCAACGAGGAAAGCTGTACCTATAATGTATCTGTTACATGAGAGTGACATCCCATCACATCCTCCCCAATCGCCGTTGCCATTTCTCAAGGATCAAATGTTAGAATTCCTTCGTAGCAGCTCATAAGACAGGTCATCCACACCAACACATGTACTTGAGTGATATACTTGTACGCATTAAAGGAAGGAAAGGACAGACCTACGAAGTACGAGCCTTGAGGTCCCAAACTGTCTAAGGAGAGATTAAGAATAGGAGATGTGGACGTCTCTCCTTAGCTCTCTGGTTAGTTCTATTGATGGACATTGATGGCGTCTCCAGTCTAACTCTACACTCCACCAAGTTCTGCTCTGCCAAAGAGAAACAGGAACCCGTCCAACGGTCCAACGGTGGGCCCTTCAGGTACGAAGTACAAGTGGATGCATACACTGTACGCGAGTAGTGTACCCAACCCACGCTCTTTTCAGCCGATCGGGAGGGACCAGGAGACTTCAACAGAGAGCAGGACAAAGGGGGGAATTATTGCTGGAAAGCCCCTTACTTCAAATCTCTTCGACTGCCTTGTCCTTCAAGCGCAGTGACGACCAACCAAACATCGACGCTCAAACTCGCGATCTCCCTGGTCTTACCTAGTTATTTTTTTTTCTTTCCTTCGTTCTTCATTGCGAGTAATTGGGTTTCCGCCTCTATTCTCTCTTTCTTCCCCCCCACGGCGTCCTTGATGTCTTTGTAGTGATAATTTCCCATTCATCTCATCCAAGTACCCCAATCTTCTAATTATTTCACCCTCTCGAGGTTGCGATCCGCGCCGAAATTCCCTGGTACGATACGACTCTTTTTGTGTGCCAGCCCCCTCTCGAACAGACCCCCCTCTCCAAATTCGAAAGGCTGCGAGGAGGGAGAAAAATTGAGAGGTCGACCAAGCAGTTCACGGAAATCCCATCGACGATAACCTACCCTAGTGCGCTCCACATGCTCTCCCAGCCATCCCAAATTCCCTCGAGCCTCGACCTCTCCCTGCACTCCCGTACCAGCGTCCTAGTTCGAGCATCGCCAGACCCAAGCGACCGTAATTGCTCGCCTCCCTCTACTCTGTTCATCCATCGTCGGTCACTTTCGACGAGTCCATCGCTAGTCGTAGCATTTAGTCATTAATCCGAACCGAGCTGCTAAGAACGCCCTTTGGAGATACCGTCGCCCAGCTCCGAATCTAAATATTTCCTCTCGACCTGTTACGCGACCCTCCGAAACACCCGATTGACTGAGGAGCCGCGCATCGCCCCGCGATTCCCACCGCTGTGCGCGGATAATCCACCGCCATGGCTTTCCTGTTCAAGTCAAAGAATAAAGACAGGGAAAAGGCTCGTGAGGCCATTCCGGGCTCGTCTGGCTCTGGAGGTGGTCGCGGCAACACCAGTAAAGATGAGAAGAACTCTCTCCAGCGTTCCACGCCCACGGGCAGTCTCAACTCCTTAGATGCCGAAGGCATGGCGAACAGCCCTGAGTCTTATCCTCGGCGCGGCCCAAGTGTTGACCAGCAGCCACAGCAACAATCGGACCTCCCCGTAAGTCATCGCAAACACTCGCTCCATTTAGAAAGAATCGTTTGTCTGATTTGAGCCTGTGCTGGGTAGTATCGAAATGGCCCACCCATCTCCAACCCGAATGCCTCCCTATATCCCTGGTCACAACGCCGATTAACCTATACCACCTCCCACCCGAGCCCTTTCCCGCGATACGGAGCAGCCGTCAATTCAGTAGCGTCGAAGGAAGGCGATATCTACGTCATGGGCGGTCTCATAAACGGTGCGACAGTAAAAGGCGACCTATGGATGATCGAAGCTGGAGGTCCTATGGCCTGCTACCCTCTTGCGACTACCGCTGAGGGCCCCGGTCCTAGAGTTGGTCATGCTAGCTTGCTAGTCGGAAACGCCTTCATTGTCTTTGGCGGCGACACTAAGATCGATGAAGCCGATGTTCTAGATGAAACTCTCTACTTGTTGAATACCTGTATGGCAACTCCCACGTTCGGCCCGTCTCATTCCTAAAGGCTGCAATGAATAACTTGTCGCCTTTTTTCCCCCCAAGAATGTTGATGCTAACCTCCAATTTCAGCAACGAGGCAATGGTCACGCGTTCTACCTGCTGGTCCCCGGCCGTCTGGGCGCTACGGTCACTCCCTTAACATCCTTGGATCTAAAATCTTCATCTTCGGTGGCCAAGTCGAAGGGTACTTCATGAACGATTTATGCGCCTTTGATCTCAACCAGCTACAGACCCCCAATAACCGATGGGAAATGCTCATCCCCGGCGGTGATGCCGGCGCGGACAATGTTCCTCAGGCGCGAACCAATCATTCCGTCGTCACATTCAATGACAAGCTTTATCTGTAATTGCTGCCTCCCCCTCCGCTACCCTAGCGTTGCGGTCCTCGGCTAACCTTCTTCTACTGGTAGATTCGGTGGTACTAATGGTTATCAATGGTTCAACGATGTCTGGAGCTACGATGCTCCACTTAACAAGTGGGCCCAACTCGACTGCATCGGATATATACCAGTACCACGGGAAGGCCACGCCGCGGCTATTGTCGACGACGTAATGTACATCTTTGGCGGGCGAACCGAAGATGGGACGGACCTCGGAGACTTGGCTGCGTTCAGGATCACCTCGCGTAGATGGTACACCTTTCAGAACATGGGCCCTTCGCCTTCGCCTCGCTCGGGTCACAGCATGACGGCTGTTTCGAAATCCGTGGTTGTGGTTGGAGGAGAGCCAAGTTCTCCAGCGGGTACTTCAAGCGATCTTGCCGTTGTGTATGTTCTAGACACGACTAAGATCCGCTATCCCAGCGATTCTCAGGCAAACTCAATGAGAGCTCAGCAAGGAAGGCGGCCAAGTGCGGGCGAACAAGGCGTGGGGAGGCAGCAATCTTCCCGTGACGCGAATACGGGTCAAGACCCCAAGAGAATCACCACTGGTGGCCCGAATGCGACGCCTAACGGCCAGATGAACGGTTATCGCAGCCCGCAAGGATCAACTGACTTGTCTGGCCCGGGTGTCGCTAGCCCTGGTCCGAGGGGTCCAAGGGCGGCAGGGCCATCGCCACCGAACGGGCCTCCACCACAGCAGCCAACCACGTCCAAACCACCAGTTTCAGCGTCGAACATTCCTCGACCTCGCGGTCAATCAACCGAGCGAGATGCGCCAGTGCAGGTTAACGCGAATCAGCCACCATCAGCACGAGATGGGCCGAAGAACATCGACAACCCCACCGCAAACGGACGCCGGACGCCGACTCAGCAACAGTCGCAAAAGCCCGCGGCGAGAGTGGACCAAACCATAGTCGAGACCCCGAAGGCGAAACCGAAGCAACGATCACCGGGCTCACTCGAAGGCGAGACTCCAAGCAAGGGAACACCAACACGGCCCGCTTCCCCTCCCCCTCCTACCCGACAAGTGAGCAACCCTCTCAATAGGAGGTCGTCTGGTCGAAACTCCCAGACGGTGGCTTTACTCAAGGAACTCGATACATCAAGGAACCGCATTGCATGGTACTCGTCGGAATTAGAGCTTGCGCGCAAGGCGGGCTATGTTCCGTCCTCTAATCTAAGTCCTGTGCTCGACAGCCGTGCCCCCGAGGCCTTTGATGACGAAGACAAGCCGCTAATCGAGGCTCTTCTTGCCATGAGGGCGGAGCTGGCAAACGTGCAAAGCTCTGTAGATAAGCAAGCGATCCTTGCTGCGAAGCAAATCGCGGAAGCCGAAAAGCAACGAGATGCCGCGATCCAGGAGGCCGTTTATGCAAAGGCCAAACTTGCCGCGTTCTCGGGCGGCAGCGCCGCTAGCACCCCCCAATTGGATACGGACCGCGATGGCGACGACCGCACAGCGAGCTTGAACAAGAAACTGGCGTCCGCTCTGGGCTTTCAAAAGGACCTTCAGGCTCAGATGGAGCACCTGAGGATGGAGCTGGAGGCGGAAAGACGGGCTAGGCAACTAGCTGATGATACCTCTAGCGCTTCCCAGAAGCGGATGGAAGGCCTCGAGGCATACAAACAGGAAACATCGACTGAACTAGAGCGATTAAAGTCCGAACTTTATATCGCGCAACGAGAGGCGAGGGAAAATGCTGTTTCCGCCGCCGATACCCTCGCCGCCATCAATGTCCTCAAAGTCGAGAAGGGGGAGCTGGAGACAAAGTACAGCGATGCTGTTGACAGCACGAAGGAGCGAAACCAGACTCTAGAATCCCTCCGGCTTGCCGTAGCGGCGTCTGCCGAGACAACTTCTCACCTAGAACAGAAGCTAGAGGAGGAGCGTGAGCTTCGGGAGAAGGCTGAGCTCAAGTACAATAAGCTGAAGACCGAGCATGAAGCGCGGACGGCAGAGCTTGTCGCTGCTACCCAACGCCTGCGGGATGCTGAGGAACTCGCAGAGAAGAATGCACAGGAGGCACGGACTCACCGGCAAGCTGTGATGGCTGGTCTTGACAAGGTTGTGACGACTAACGTCGCCAAATCAAGCAAGACCACCTCCGAAGGTCTAGCCGCACTCCAGGAGCAGGTTAGCAAGGCCAACGCGCTCGCCAAGAAGTACCAACAGGAGCTTGATACTGCCGCAGAGAAGCTGCGTGCGGCCGAGGAACGTATTGCGGGATTAGAGGCATACCAAGAGCAATCCAGCAGGGACGGTGTCTCCATTAGGAGACAACTGCAAACGGCGCTCCGGGATACACAGAGTCTCCAGGCTGCCAACTCTGACCTGAAACGTGAGCTAGCCGCGCAACAGCTCGAGACTAACGCGATGACGGTGCAGCACAACACCCTCAAGGATATTCTTGCCGAGAGGGGAATTAGCCCAACCAGTGCGTCCAGGAACCGGAGCTTGGGCAGCCCACGCGCTAGCTCCCCTGAGCAGGTACGCATCCGTGAACTTGAGAAGCAGCTAGCGGCCGCTACATCATCTCACGAGGAGGCAAGGCAATCCATGATCACAGCGCTGCAGGCATCGGAAGCGCAGTACCGCGATAAGTTGGCGCAGCTCGAACAAGACTACAACTCAGCAATCGCGTACCTAAAGACTACGGAGAAGATGCTGAAGAAGTTGAAGGAAGAGCACTCGGCCTACAAGGCTGAGAACAAGCGCCTAAGAACCGAGCTCGATGAATTTGAGGATCGCGCCGCAGCCGCCGCTGCTCAAGGCGCGACCGAAGCTCCTGCCGACTGGGAAGCCGAAAAGAACAGCTTACGGCACCAAATCGAAACCCTTCAAGAGGAGGTCCGCTCTTCGTCAAGCGTGCTTGAAGCGCGCGTCGCTACTATCGGCGCTGATTTGGAGTCCGCGAAGAAGGACCGAGACGTAGCATCCAAGTCTGCGGAGGAGGCAGCGTCCAAAGTCACGGCCATTAAGAAGGACCTAGAGCAACTACAGCAAGAGAATGCCCTCCTCGAACAGCGAGCTCAGGATGCTGAACGTAAGGTAGCGCTCCTGCTCGACCAAGTCGAATCTTCGGTTGATAGCTACCGCCGGCAGAGCCGACAGGTGATCGGCGGCATTGGCGGCGGCACCACAAATGGCCTTGGCCTTAGTAACATCCCGCACGAACAAAACGAGAGTTCGGGAACCGACAGCGTGTACGGCGCGGGAGGCTTCGATGCCCGAAATAGCATGGCACTGGACAATCTCGCCAACGAACTGGAGACGCTGCGATCGCACTGGGAGACGACTAACAAGAACTACCGCCTAAGCAACGCCTTTGACTTTGAGGCTAGCATTGCACCCGCCGGCGCACGGAGGGACGACGATAATGGACTCGGCCTCAGTGAGAGCTTGGCCGATTGGCGTAAGCGGCTTGACGTGGATGAGCGTGAGGGCGAGGTCGACAGCCGAACTAAGAATGCCAGCCGCCCATAGTGTACTCCGCTCATCTATCCCGAGCAGGCAGGAACTGTCCTCGGACGGGCAAGCTCGACGAAGAAGAAAACAGCGGGATCCAAATACTTATTACATCGACGACAGTGGCGCGCTGCTCATCCGAACCCGCACCGAGCATTGAGTCACCATTCCAGCTACACGGCAATGACCGATTCTGATGGATGAAACTTGGTCTTCTGAGGGGATTTTCTTCTTCCTCTTGCGGTCTAAGGGAATTTGGCGAGCATTATATACCCCTTTTCCGTTGTGTTCACGTTTTGATTCCTTTTATCACTTATTCTTGTTTCAACCTCGGCACGTGTGTCGTTTTGTTATTTTTCCTGTTGGTATAGTGATGGGGAAAAGACGGAACTCGCGCAGACGAGATGCTGTATGTGTACATTTTTGGGGGTTTTTTTAACGCCTTGTCTTTTTTTCTCCTTCTTTCAAACCTCTTCCCCCTTGGCCTTCTTGCCTTTTTGTATTCCTCTTCCATGTTCTTCCATGTTTCATCAGCGTGTGTTCGGTTTGGACTTCGAAAGAAACCATTGGTGTGTATCAAATCTCTATATCGACGAAAAACAAACGGCCCTCGGAAGTATCGTATCCATGGGGAATTCTTGGGG
>Ga0164243_10010452_pt1 | contig 13342 bp, 16 predicted proteins | sample OricompcompostOP_FD_108781 | JGI IMG/M metagenome (GOLD analysis project Ga0164243, IMG submission 108781) | Organic Plus compost microbial communities from Emeryville, California, USA - Original compost - Organic plus compost (OP) | ecosystem: Engineered > Solid waste > Mixed feedstock >... | reverse complement strand
CAAAACACATTTCTCATGATTGTTCTCCTGACCTCATATAAGGTCGTGGATAGAACGAACGTCGGTAAGTTATGTTGCGGAAAACAAACTAGGTCGAAAATATAGATGTTTTCGGCTATTAAAAGTCTTAGTTTCATCAGTCGTGAAACTATTTAATATAAGACTCTCTTATATTTATCTCAATTGAACATATAGAATTCTCAACGTGCCAATATTATCCTGACGAGGTCGGGTGCTAAAGGGGCTCACATGGGCGGGCCGCAATGCCCCACCGGTCAAGAAGGTCGCTGCAATTGGGATGCCGACGCGATGGCGCGGTTCGGCTCCCGCTTCAGGCGTCCGACAATTCCGTATGGCTGACCGAGACCGTCGTGCCGGGATATCCGCCCTCCGTCTCGACCGTGGCATCAAGCTGGTTGGCGAGCGCCTCGACGATGCTGGTGCCGAGGCCTGGCCTGGCCGCCGCCAACGCTTCCGGCGTGCCAACGCCATCGTCGCTGACCGACAGGGTCCAGTCCGGCCCATGCGCATGATAATCGACGAGGATCTTGCCGCTGCGTTCGCCTGGGAAGGCATGCTTGAGCGCGTTGATCACCAGTTCGGTGACGATCAGTCCGAGGCTGACCGAAACGTCCGCGTTCACGCTGCTGCGATCGGCAGTGACCGCGATCGCGATCTGATCATGATCATGGATCATCGATGCACCGAGGCTCTCGCAGAGTTGTGAGAAATATCCGCGAAGCTCCACATCGCCCAGTCTCGACGCGGCGAGTTGCTGCTGGAGGGTGGCAATCGACATGACCCGATGGTGGGCATCGTGGAGGTGGCTGCGCACCTCCTCGGACTGCACCCGTCGCGCACTCTGCATGAGCACGCTGGCGATGATCTGCAGGCTGTTGGCGACGCGATGTTGGAGTTCCTGAAGCAGGATCGCCTTCTCGCGCAGCAGATCGTCCTTGAGCTTGGCACTGAGCCGCGCCTCGGTGACGTCGCAGATCGTCAGGAGTAGGCGGACCTGCTGGGCAGCGCCATAGTCGAGCTTCCGGGCGTTGAGGACGAGCCGGCGCGGCGCGGCATCGCCTTTGAGATCCATCTCATAGGCGTCGATCCTGGCGAGATCCGCAAGGGCGACGCCGAGCAGCGAGCGGAGCTGCGGTACGTCCCACTCGCCTGCGCCGAGGTCGAACAGGGGGCGTCCGGCCACGTCTTGCGGCTCGAGCGCGAAGGCGCGGTAGAAGGTGTCGCTGGCGGCGATGACGGCGAGGTTGCCGTCGAGCAAAAGCGCAGGCGCGTCGGAGGAGGCTAGGATCGCCAACGCCAGATTGTGCGCGACGTCGGGATGAGCTGTCGGGTTCATGGAATTCCCCCTTCCGGGGAAAACCGGCAAGCTCTCGGGAATGAAAGCTATTCCGGATAGTCGCGAGCCGTTCATATCTCGGCCATATCGACTCACGGCTACACCATAGCATGGTCGGCGCTCCGCCCGGCATGAATTCGGCAACGGCCCAGACCGCCGAGGCGCGGGCGCCGATCAGCACCGCTCAGGAGCCGTTCAACGTCGATGCGAGCTGGTTCGACGAGGTCGCCGTTTCTCCCATGCCGATCATCAGGCCACGGATGATTTTGCGATCCGGCCTTTAACTCCGTCGTGAGACAGTCCGGAGGGAATCACCGTGGCCGGTTGGCCCAGCCGGAGGAGACCACTCGAGTTATCGCGGGATCTCGCCGCGGCGTCGCTGCCAGCGATCAAGCAGCCGCAGCGCCGGTGTCACGGTGATGCCGTGCAACAGGATCGAGGCGAGCACGACGCCACCCACCATCGCCCAGAGCCGCTGAGGCTCCGCAAAGGAGGCGTGATTGAGCGCGAAGGCGAGATAGTAAATCGAGCCCATCCCGCGGATGCCGAAGAAGGAAATCACCAGCTGCTCGCGCCAGGGCAGCTTCGATCCGACCAGGCTGAGCAGGCCCGCGGCGGGGCGCGCCACCAGCAGGACGCCGGCGACGAACACGAGCATCCACGCGTCGAACGCAGCGAGCAGGCCCCCGAAGACCACAATGCCGCCGAACAGGATCAACAGCAGCATCATCAGCAGCCGCTCCGCCTCTTCGGCGAACCCATGCAGCCGGTCGTGATAGTCATGATCGCGACTGGCGTTGCGGAGCGCCAGCGCCGACACGAAGACCGCCAGGAAGCCGAACCCGCCCAATATCTCGACCACGCCATAGGCAAGCAGCGTCACCGCCAGCGCCACGAAGCCGTCGCCGGTGCGAGACAGGCTCGCCCGCGTCGGCAGGTGGAAAGTCAAGTAGCCGAGCCCGCGTCCGATGGCGTAGCCCCCGACCGCCCCGAGGAGTGTCTTCCACAGAAGGTCGTGCCCGAACCACGCGAGCAGATCGCCGCGCCCGAACGATGCAGCACTGAGAGCGATCGCAAGATGGACGAAGGGGAATGCGAAGCCGTCGTTGAGACCGGCTTCCGACGTCAGGGCGAACCGCGCTTCGTCCTCTTTCCCTTCGCCGGGACCGCCCACCTGGACGTCGCTCGCAAGCACCGGGTCGGTCGGCGCGAGCACCGCCGCGATCAGCAATGCCGCCGCCAGGCCAAGTCCCAGCAGCCCCAAGGCCAGCCCCGCGACGATCACCATGGTGACTGGCATCGCGATCCCCAGCAAGCGCCAGGTCAGCATCCAGCTACGCAGCCCAATCATCCGGTCGATCTTCAGACCTGCGCCCATCAGCGAGATGATCACGACGAGTTCGCTCAGTCGCTCAACCAGGATCGGGAATTGCAGCGGGTGAACCGCGAAGGGTCGAAGTGGGGGCAGCGCGAACAGCGTAGCACCCGCGCCCACGCACAGGATCGGCAGCGACAGCGGTGCCCTGCGCAGCAGCATCGGCAACCACGCCGTCAACAGCACCAGCACGCCGCCCCCTGCGAGCAGCAGCACGTACAAGTGGTGCGAAAGCTCCAACGAATTTCCTTCCGCCGCGGCGCTCAGCGCATCAGGCCCGCGGCGCGCAATGCATCTTCGATTATGCGTTCAACGTGGCGGGAGGCCCTCTGGGGCCGAGACTGCGCTTCGCGATGATTGGCGGGCACGGCCATGCCCGGGCTTGGCGGCAGCGCCGGCTCCGGTCGCCTTTCCGCTTGCGCCGTGACCAGACCCCAGAAACTTGCGGTGCGCCGGGTCGAGGAAATTCCGGCCTCGAGCATGTACGGCCCAGGGACCCCGCAGGCATTGGCGCCCGAGGTGCTGAGCGGAGTGCCGTGGCCGAGGCCGCCGATGCAATATTCCTCGATCACGTCGCGCCCATGGGCATCGCGCCAGACATTGCGAAGATGGCCGTCGACGTGCTCGACGGCGGTCCGCTCGCACGCGATGCCGTGAATGGCTCGCCATTGCTCGACGATCAGCGCCGAATTCGCATGGCTCACGCTCGCGTCGCTGTCGCCATGCCACACCGAGATTCTCGGCCATGGGCCCTTGTGTGGTGATGCACCGGTTACAAGCCCGCCAAGCGCTGCCGCCGGAGGCCCGCCATGCGCTCGCATGCGATCGAAGGCCTCGGGAATCGACGCGGCCGTGCCATAGGGAAGGCCAGCGATGATCGCGCCACCGGCAAACACGTCGGGATAGGTGGCGAGCATGACCGACGTCATCGCGCCGCCCGCCGAAAGTCCGGTGACGAAAATGCGGGCGGGATCGATTGCGTGCTCCGCGACCATCGCGGCGACCATTTGACGGATCGACAGCGCCTCACCGCAATCGCGCTGCGTGTCGCCCGTATTGAACCAGTTGAAGCAGAGATTGGGATTATTGCTGCGCTGTTGCTCCGGGTAGAGCAGGGCGAACCCCTGTTCGTCGGCGAGCTGGGACCAGCCCGATCCGTGGTCGTAGCCGGCGGCGTTCTGGGTGCAGCCGTGGAGCACGACCACGAGGGCCGCGGACGAACCTAGCGACTGAGGAACATAGAAGCGACCTCGAAGCGCGCCCGGATTGGAGCCGAACGCGGGGAGGTCGGAGAGCCGATCTGCGCCGGCGCACCCAGTCGCACCGGGTGCGATCTTGCTTCGCAATGCGGAAAGGCGGTTCAGGGTATCGTTCAGATTTCGCACGCGGCGGTCTCCTGGCCACGGCGGAAGCCCTGACGTGCGTACAATCCTGGAGTGAATTGCTGCACTGCACAATGTCGTGGCCAGGCGTGCTGCCGACAAGGCGGCAAGCGAACTATTTCTCGATCAACGCCGACGCGCCGCGATTGTAAACCGCTAGCTGCGGCCTTCGATGCGTAGACGAAGGCGCAGGACCATCGCACGGGTGTCCTCGACGGTGCGCCCGAGCGCCTCGGCTATGCCCTCGATTTCCACGCCGCCAGCGACACCACTCCGCAGATCGTTGATGTCCGTTTGTGTCCAGCGCTGGTGCTTGTCGGTCACAGGGGTTTTTCCGCGGAGGCGGCGTCAGGCGACGCTCTGGTAGCAAGCTCCCATTTGCATCGATCACCCAGCCCTGACGACGTCCGCATTTCGGCGAGCCCGGCAACCACCTTGATCGAGCAAGGGAGCGCCGGCCTGTATACGAACCGCCAGCACCAGCGGCATTCGGCCGACCCTTGATTGGATGGTGGCGTGGTCCAAGGCAACGGCAGTTCCTCGCCGGCCTGTGCGTCGCGGTCGTCGAGGAACATCGGCTTGTCACCTTGGTCGCCGTGCAGCCCGGTTCAAAGGCCGACGCACTCAGCTTCAGGATCGCCCCGACAATGTTGTGTCCGGTCGATTGAGTCACAAGGACACGGCTCAAACTATTCGCAGATTCGACAAAGGGGGATGGCGCCGCAGTGTGTCCGTCCCCATATTACAGTTATCGCAGGCCGTCTTCTCGAGCTTGGCCGCGACTGAGAGTGCTTCATGCTCCCGCTCTGACGCGGAGCCTTCTCATGCCCTCCATCCCCGACGCCCGTTTCGCCCGGCCCGCACCACGCATCAGCCATGTTCGCAGCCCGAGCATCGACGCGAAGGCTGCCGCGCACGCGCAGGTTCGCAGCGGTCGCCAAATAGCTGCAGTTCGTCCGATTCTGTCGCTGTTCGGCCGCTGAGCGTCATCCCCGGCCCGCCGGGCCCGCATCAAGGAGATCACGACATGGCCAAGGGCCAACAACGCGGCAACCGCGAGGCGCGGAAGCCGAAGAAGCCGGAGCCGCCGAAGCAGAACGCTTCCAATCCCTCGCTTAAGGGCACGCCCCAGGCTCAGCCGCTCAAGAAGGGCTGACCTCTTCCCCCAAACCGAAAGGCCCGTTCCATGCAGCCGTCCTCGATCCTTTGCCGCGCCCAGGAAGCGCATCACCATGCGCTTGCCCGCGCCGCCACGCTCGACAATGTCCGGCTGGTCGCGAACGCTGCCGCTGCCGCCTGGGCGAAGGAAGGCATTGCAGCCGACCTGCGCGAAGATCGGAAGCTGCGCACCCGCGCATTCGCGGAGGCGCAGGTTGCGCGGAGCGAACCGCCCGCGGCCGGCCTTCGCGAGCTGAGCGAAAATCCCGACAGGGGACACGCCGACCGCGGGTGATGCCACGCTCGGGACTTCGAGTCCTTAATTCAGGAGGTGACGGAATGAGGCTGCAAATCCTGCACGTCACCACCTATGCCTACCGGGCTCCCGTCGCGCTTCTCGCGCATCGGATGATGCTGAGCCCGCGCGGCTCGCATGCACTCCGTCCGATCTCCGCCGACCTCAGCTGCGAGCCCCCGGCGGAGTTCGAGTGGACGCAGGATGTCTTCGGCAACCTTATCGCCACGGCATCCTTCCCAGACCCCACGGCGCGGCTGGTGATCACCAACCGGGTGACAGTCGAACAGACCGCTGCCGCATGGCCCATCCTCAAGATTGCGCCGCATGCGCACTACTATCCGTTCGACTATTCGCACGAGGAACGCACCGATCTGGGTGCATTGCTGGTTCCCGAACATCCCGACCCGGAGGACCGGCTTGCCGACTGGGCGCGCGCTGTGGTGCTTGGCGGCGATACCGACACGCTGTCACTGCTGCAGGACGTGAACGCGGCCGCCCGGATCGGCATGACCTATGTCACGCGCGACGAAGTCGGGACGCAGCCTCCGCACCTGACACTCGATCTCGCTTCGGGCTCGTGCCGCGATCTCGCCACGCTGTTCATCGAGGCGGTCCGGCACCTCGGCTTCGCCGCGCGCGCAGTGTCGGGCTATCTCTTCGATCCGCCGATTTCGGGCGATCCCGCCGATCGAGACAACCAGCATGGCGCGACGCACGCGTGGGCCGAGGTCTATTTGCCGTGCGCGGGGTGGATTGCGTTCGATCCCACCAACGGGCGCATGGGCGAGGCGCATCTGGTGCCCGTCGCCGTCGGCCGCAGCATCGGTCAGCTGAGCCCGGTGGACGGCCGGTACATTGGCGCGGCTGATGCCTTTCTCGGCATGACGGTCGAGGTCACCGTCTCCGCGGCCAGGCAGAACCTCGAATTCGACGCAAAGGATGCAGCATGGAACTTCGATTGATCATCGCCTACAGCATGATGCTGGTCTTGACGCTGCTGTTGGCAAGCTTCGTGGCGTATCGAACCTATCACGCGCGCGATCGCTCATACCGTCGTCGAGTGCGCAAGGAAAATCGCATCTACGAGGATCGTCGGGCGCCGCCGGGCCTGTGAGCTTGTGGGCGGCAGCCCGTATCCGTCTATCCAGGCTCGCCAGAAGCTGCGTTCCCGTCGCGCTTGGCCTGGGCGAGCGCGTCGCTAAGCCTAGTATAGCGATATTCCCGATAGTGGAACATGTCTGCGGGCACCCGAGTGATCGCGTACCGCGCCATCTCGGCACCTGCGTCCTCTGGCGTGGACATCAGCCCCTCGCGAGCCTCTTCGCGCGGGCTCACGACACCGTCACCGCGTCTTGCGCACGCATCGCAGCGAGGCTTTCCGTCATCTGGCGCAACACGCGCGAACGGTGCTCGAAGGTGTTATGGTGCTCGCCGACCCTCCCGTTGACGAAATCGCTGGAAAATGCGGCGGTCATGTCCGAAAGCGCCGCCTCCAGCGCGTCCGCCTCAGATCCAGACCCACCCGACGCTATGACCGATGCGGGTTGCTCGCTATCAGCCGGCGCAATCATCTGGTGAATATTCATAACGTGTCTCCTCGGTCGAGCGGGAGCACGAAGCATCTCTCAGTCGCGGCGGCGCTCGTGGCAGGGGCCGCGATACCCATGATATGGGGTGGGTAGGGAGCGGTTGATAGAGACGTCACAGAATCTTGTGCGAATTGACCGCGTCTGACTCATCGATGAGCGCCAGGCCCCCTTCTCAGCCGCGCAGGCGCTTCGGGGAGGACAACTTCGCTGGGCGTCAATCAATTGCAAAGCGCGGAGAGAGACGCTGACTCCCCGCCCGTCCGCTCTTACTGCAACAAAAGCTGTTCAACCCACGGCCAATCAAGGCCGTGGAGAATGACCATGGGTTACTCACGTTTTGATCCCGGCGTTCAATCGCGACCTGCATGGAACGCAGGTAAGGCGGTGGGGACGAAGCGCCCGTTGACGCAGAAGCAAATATGGGCCGTCCGCTTCTTCCTGGACCGCGAGGGGCGCCTTCGCGACAGAGCGCTCTTCGACTTGGCGATCGACAGCAAATTGCGTGGCTGCGATCTGGTCAAGATCAAGATCGATGACTTGGTGTCCGGAGCCGAAATAAGAACCAGGGCGATCGTAATTCAGCAGAAGACGGGCCGACCTGTTCAATTCGAACTCACTGCTGATGTCCGCGCGAGCCTCCATGCATGGCTCGGATGCCGGGGCGGCACCAAGAGCGACTACGTTTTTCCAAGCCGCGTTGATCGCGCGGGGCATCTCAGCACGAGGCAGTACGCCCGGTTGGTAGATGAATGGGTCGATGCGATTGGCCTTCGACGAGCCGAGTACGGTACACACTCTCTTCGCCGGACCAAGGCGTCCATGATATACAAGGCGACCGGGAACCTCCGTGCGATCCAGATCCTGCTGGGACACACCAAAATCGAGAACACGGTTCGATATCTCGGCGTTGACATCGAGGATGCCTTGCTCCTCGCCGAGCGAACGGAAATCTGATCTCCGAGCGGCCCATCGGGACTGTAGATGGGCCGCTCTCATGGTCGGCAAACGCCACTTTTCGGGGGCCAGCCGGCGGTTCGCGATGGGTAAATCTGCCGATCGACAGCTCTCCTCACGCGCCGTGCTGCAACTGACGTGTTTGGCCAAGCACGTCTGCTCTCGCCGTTCGCACGCCGAAAGCGGACCGACGGCTGTCGGCCCAAATTCCGCCGTTCCGCCAAGCGGTCCCCAAGCATGTACTCTGTGTCACCAGCGAGCGCCTGACGCACCGATCGAAATCCGGCGACCCTTGAGGCTGAGCCCGGGACGCTGAGTCGCGCGGGCGGAGGCCCGCATGACACCGACGAAGCTTCTCCTTGGCCAGATGCTGGTTGTCGCCGCGATCGTCGTTGCCGGCATCTGGTTCGCGACCCAATGGGCAGCGGCATCCCTCGCGTACCAGCCCGAGCTTGGCACGCCGTGGTTCAGGCTCGGCGGTACGCCCGTCTACGCGCCCTGGTCGCTTTTTCCCTGGTGGTTCCATTTCGACGCTTATGCCCCGGTCGTCTTCGACGAGGCGGGCGCGATCGCCGCCGCTGGCGGGCTGCTGGGCTGCGCAGCGGCGGTTGCCGGCTCGGTCTGGCGAGCCCGGCAGCGGCGCAACGTCACCACCTATGGGTCCGCGCGCTGGGCGAACTCTCGCGACATCCGCGCTGCGGGCCTCGCGGCAGAGGCCGGCGTGTTTCTCGGCCGGGCCGCTACGCGCTATGTGCGGCATGACGGGCCGGAGCATGTCATGGCGTTCGCGCCGACGCGCTCGGGCAAGGGCGTCGGCCTCGTAGTGCCGACCCTGCTGGGCTGGACTGGTTCGACGGTCGTCCACGACATTAAGGGCGAGAACTGGCAGCTGACCGCCGGCTGGCGGTCACGCTTCTCGCACTGCCTGCTCTTCAACCCGACCGATGTGCGCTCGGTGCGGTACAACCCGCTGCTCGAGGTGCGCCGCGGCCCCGATGAGGTCCGCGACGTCCAGAACATCGCCGACATCCTGGTCGATCCCGAGGGCGCGCTCGAACGGCGCAACCATTGGGAGAAGACCAGTCATTCGCTGCTGGTCGGCGCGATCCTCCATATCCTCTACGCCGAGGACGAGAAGACGCTCGCCCGGGTCGCGACCTTCCTGTCCGATCCCGGGCGCCCGTTCGTTGCCACGCTGCGCGCGATGATGACGACCAACCACCTCGGCACCGAGGAGATGCCGCTGGTGCATCCGGTCATTGCGTCTGCGGCGCGCGAGGTACTCAACAAGTCCGACAACGAGCGCTCGGGCGTGCTGTCGACCGCCATGTCGTTCCTCGGCCTCTACCGCGATCCGACCGTCGCCGCGGTCACGGCCGCGTCCGACTGGCGGGTCGAGGACCTGGTCGCCGCACCGCATCCGGTGTCGCTCTACCTGGTCGTACCGCCCTCGGACATCAGCCGCACCAAGCCGCTGATCCGGCTCGTGCTCAACCAGATCGGCCGACGCCTGACCGAGCAGCTGCATGCCGCAGGCGTGCCCGGGCGCCACAAGCTACTGATGATGCTCGACGAGTTCCCGGCGCTCGGCCGCCTCGACTTCTTCGAGACGAGCCTCGCCTTCCTCGCCGGCTACGGGGTGCGTGCCTTCCTGATCGCGCAGAGCCTGAACCAGATCGAGAAGGCCTATGGCGAGCACAACGCCATCCTCGACAATTGTCATGTCCGGGTCGCGTTCGCGACCAACGACGAGCGAACCGCGAAGCGCATCTCCGATGCGCTCGGCACCGCGACCGAGCAGCGCGCCATGCGCAACTATGCCGGCCACCGCCTCGCGCCATGGCTCGCGCACGTCATGGTCAGTCGCCAGGAAACCGCGCGTGCATTGCTGACGCCCGGCGAGGTCATGCAGCTGCCGCCGAGCGAGGAGCTGGTGCTGGTTGCCGGCTATCCCCCGGTTCGGGCGCGGAAGCTGCGTTACTTCGAAGATGCGCAGTTCAAGGCGCGGGTGCTGCCGCCTCCAGCGCTTGGGAGGAGCGGAGCAGCTGACCTGCCGCCGCACCGCGCCCATGACTGGCAGGACCGTGTCCGCCCCGTCGACGCGCGGCTCGCCGAGGCCGCTGCCGAAGACGACGAGGAGGTCGGCGGCCTCGAGCAGGCGCGCCATCCCGCCCAGGAAATCATCGTCGCTGCGATCCCTGTCGATCTGGCGCCTGCCGACCCGCTGGGGCTGGGCGAGGATGAGGGCGACCCTGCCGCCGACAAGCGCGCGATGGACCAGGCTACGGCCGGCACCGCGCGACGCGCCTATGCTCTCGACATGGCCGACAGGCGGCCCGGCAATCTTGAGCTGGACTTCTGAGATGGCCGACCGCGTCCGTCACCAGCTCTTCCTGCCGAGGCCGGTCAGCGATCGTCTGGAAGCGCTCGCCGCCGCGCCGGGCGCAACCAAGTCCGCGATCCTCGCCGACGCTGTGACTGCCTGGCTCAACCGCCGTGGCGCGTCCGAGCTCGAGGATCGCTTTGCCTTGCGCCTCGACCGGATGTCCAACGCACTCGGCCGCATCGAGCGCGACGACCATGTCGTGCTTGAGACCCTTGCCCTGTTCATCCGCTTCGAGCTCGCGATCCAGGCGCCGCTCGCCGAGAACGACGCGGCGGGTCGGGCGCTCGCGCGCGAGCGCTTCGAGGCGTTCGTCACCCAGGTCGGACGCGCCGTCGCGACCGGCAGGCGCACGCTCCTTTCCGCGGAGGAGCAGCGATGAGCGAGATCCTTTCTGCCGATCGCCGGCGCGCGATGCTGCGCACCGCGATGGGTCCCGACATCGCCTCGGCGCTTGCCGATAGCCAAGTGATCGAGGTGATGGTCAACCCGGACGGCTCGCTGCGCCTCGACCGGCTCGGCGAAGGCCGGATCGACACGGGCGTCGTCCTCGAAGCGCCGCAGGTCGAACGGATCATCCGGCTGGTCGCGAGCCATGCCCGCGCCGAGGTCCATGCCGGGCAGCCGATCATCTCGGCCGAGCTGCCGACGCATCGCGATGGCCGGGCCGGGGAGCGCTTCGAAGGCGTGCTACCGCCGGTCTCGACCGGCCCCTGCTTCTCGATCCGCAAGCCCGCCCAGCGCCTCTATACGCTGGACGATTATGCCGCGGACGGGATCATGTCCGCGGCGATAGCGGACGCGCTGCGGGCGGCGGTCACCCAGCGGTTCAACATCCTCATCGCGGGCGGGACGAGCTCGGGCAAGACGACGCTCGCCAACGCGCTCCTTGCCGAGATGCGCTGGGTGGACGCCCGCGTCATCCTGATCGAGGACACGCGCGAGCTGCAGAGTCCCGCGCCCGATACCGTGGCGCTCCGCACCCGCCCGGGCGTCGTGTCGATGACCGACCTGGTGCGCTCGACGCTGCGCCTCCGACCGGACCGGATCATCGTCGGCGAGGTCCGCGGGCCCGAGGCGCTCGACATGCTCAAGGCCTGGAACACCGGCCACCCCGGCGGGATCGCGACCGTCCACGCCAACTCGGCCGAGGCCGCGCTCTACCGCGTCGAGCAGCTCGTCCAGGAAGCGGTCGTCACCGTGCCCCGCCGCCTCGTCGCCGAGGCGATCGACCTTGTCGTCTTCATCGCCGGACGCGGCGCCCACCGCTCGGTCGACGCGATCGCGCGCGTCGTCGGCGTCGATCCCGACACCGGCGCCTACGCGCTCGCCCCTTTCCACCTCCCCACCGGCCAAGGAGCCTGACCATGAAGACCATTGCCTTGCCCACCAAGCCGCGCCTGCTGGCCGGCGCCGCCCTTGCCGTCCTCGCCGCCGGCCAGGCCTGGGCGTCCGGAACCGGCATGCCGTGGGAGGAGCCGCTCCAGCAGGTGCTGGAGTCGGTCCAAGGCCCGGTCGCCAAGATCGTCGCGGTGATCATCATCATCGTGACAGGTCTGACGCTGGCCTTCGGCGAGACGGCCGGCGGCTTCCGCCGGCTCATCCAGATCATCTTCGGGCTGAGCATCGCCTTTGCGGCGTCGAGCTTCTTCCTGTCCTTCTTCTCGTTCGGCGGCGGGGCGCTGCTGGCATGATCGGAGACGGCCAGCATCTCGACGGATTCGAGGCGCCGCTCCACCGGTCGCTCACCGAGCCGATCCTGCTCGGCGGCGCGCCGCGCGCCATCGCGATCGTCAACGGCACCGTCGCCGCCGCGCTGGGCCTCGGGCTCCAGCAATGGATCGCGGGCGTGCTGGTCTGGGCCGTCGGGCACACCATCGCGGTGTTCGCCGCGAAGCGCGATCCGGACTTCGCTCCGGTGCTCGCGCGCCACCTGCGGCAGCGCGGATATCTCGCATGCTGAACCTGCGCGAATATCGCAGCCGCGCCGATCGGCTGGCCGATCATCTCCCTTGGGCCGCGCTGGTCGCGCCCGGCGTGGTGCTCAACAAGGACGGCAGCTTCCAGCGCACGCTGCGCTTCCGCGGTCCCGACCTCGAATCGGCGACCGAGGCCGAGCTGGTCTCCGCCTGCGCGCGCGCCAACAATGTGCTCAAGCGCTTCGGCTCCGGCTGGGCACTGCACATCGAGGCCGAGCGCCGCGAGGCGCCGGGCTATCCGGCGAGCAGCTTTCCGGACGCGGCCTCCTGGCTCGTCGACGAGGAGCGCCGCGCGTCGTTCGAGGCGGCGGGCGCCCATTTCGAGAGCCGCTACTATCTCACCCTGACCTTCCTGCCGCCGCCCGACCGGGCGGACAGCGCCGGCCGCGCGCTGATCGAGCGCGGCGATGCGCCGCAGGGCCGCGACTGGCGCCAGGCGCTGACTGGGTTCGTCGCCGAGACCGATCGCGCGCTCGACCTGTTCGCGGGCTTCATGCCGGAGATCGCCGCGCTCGACGATGCGGAGACCCTCACTTTCCTCCACGGCACGATCTCGACGCGACACCATGGCGTGCGCGTGCCCGAGACGCCGATGTATCTCGACGGGCTGCTCGCCGACACGCCGCTGACCGGTGGGCTCGAGCCGAAGCTCGGGTCGCTGCACCTGCGCACGCTGACCATCCTCGGTTTCCCCGGCCTCAGTCGGCCCGGGATCCTCGACGCGCTCAACCACCAGGACTTCGGCTATCGCTGGGTCACGCGGTTCATCGCGCTCGACAAGACCGACGCGACGAGGGCGCTGACGCGGCTGCGCCGCCAATGGTTCAACAAGCGCAAGTCGGTCACCGCGATGCTGCGCGAGGTGAT
>Ga0164243_10010451_pt1 | contig 13342 bp, 13 predicted proteins | sample OricompcompostOP_FD_108781 | JGI IMG/M metagenome (GOLD analysis project Ga0164243, IMG submission 108781) | Organic Plus compost microbial communities from Emeryville, California, USA - Original compost - Organic plus compost (OP) | ecosystem: Engineered > Solid waste > Mixed feedstock >... | reverse complement strand
CCGGCACCGGGTCCTGCCAGATCAGCCGCTCGGAGGGGACCTCCGGGCCGAGGTAGCGCTGGATCGGGCCCATGTCGCGGTGGGTGAGCTTGAACCAGGCGCGGGCGAACGCGTCCGCGAACTCCTCGGGGTTGTCCTTGAACCGCCGGGAGATCGGCTCGTAGACCGGGTCGAACCGCAGCGCGAGGTCGGTCGTGAGCATGGTCGGCGTACGGTTCAGCGTGCCGTCCTCGGGGTCGGGCACGGTGTTCGCGCCGGCGCCGTCCTTCGGCTTCCACTGGTGCGCGCCGGCCGGGCTCTGCGTCAGCTCCCACTCGTACCCGAAGAGGATCTCGAAGAAGCTGTTGTCCCACTGGGTGGGCGTGGGGGTCCAGGTGACCTCCAGGCCGGAGCCGATGGCGTCGCGGCCCTTGCCGGAGCCGAACCGGCTCTGCCAGCCCATGCCCTGCGCCTCCAGCGGCGCGGACTCCGGGTCGGGGCCGACCCACTCGGTGTCGACCGCGGCACCGTGCGTCTTGCCGAAGGTGTGGCCGCCGGCGATCAGCGCGACGGTCTCCTCGTCGTTCATCGCCATGCGGCGGAACGTCTCGCGGATGTCGCGCGCCGCGGCGACCGGGTCCGGGTTGCCGTTCGGGCCCTCCGGGTTGACGTAGATGAGGCCCATCTGCACGGCGGCCAGCGGCTTCTCCAGCTCCCGGTCACCGGTGTAGCGCTCGTCGGCGAGCCAGCTCTGCTCGGGACCCCAGTAGACGTCCTCCTCGGGCTCCCAGACGTCCTCGCGGCCGCCGCCGAAGCCGAACGTCTTGAAGCCCATGGTCTCCAGGGCGACGTTGCCGGCGAGGATCATCAGGTCGGCCCAGGAGATGCTGCGGCCGTACTTCTTCTTGACCGGCCACAGCAGCCGGCGCGCCCGGTCCAGCAGCACGTTGTCCGGCCAGCTGTTCAGCGGGGCGAAGCGCTGCTGGCCGGCGCCGCCACCGCCGCGGCCGTCGTCGATGCGGTAGGTGCCCGCGCTGTGCCACGCCATGCGGATCATCATCGGCCCGTAGTTGCCGAAGTCCGCCGGCCACCAGTCCTGCGAGGTCGTCATGACCTCCGCGAGGTCCCGCTTCACGGCGGCGAGGTCCAGGCTGTTGAACGCCGCCTTGTAGTCGAAGTCCTCACCCATCGGGTTGGCCACCGCGGGGTTCTTGGCGAGGATCTTCAGGTTCAGCCGGTCCGGCCACCAGCCGCGGTTACCGCCGCCCTGGGTGGGGTGCGGGGCACGCCCGTGCACGACCGGGCAGCCACCCGTGCTTTCGGCCTCTTGGTTGTCCGCCATTGGATTTCCTTCCAGGGCTATGCAGGGTTGTTCAGGAACTCTGTGCGGTGGAGCACTCGGGGCACAGGCCCCAGTAGGTGACCTCGGCCATCTCGATGGAGAAGCCGTGGTCGTCGGACGCGGCCAGGCAGGGCGCCTCGCCGACGGCACAGTCGACGTCCGCGATGGCGCCGCACGACCGGCACACGACGTGGTGGTGGTTGTCCCCGACCCGCCCCTCGAACCGCGCCGGGCTTCCGGCGGGCTCGATCCGGCGTACGAGACCCGCGGCGGTGAGCGCGTGGAGGGCCTCGTACACGGCCTGCAGGGAGATGTGGCCGAGGCGCTGCCGCACCCCGGACGCGATCGCCTCGACGCCGAGGTGGTCGCCGGTCCGTACGGTCTCCAGCAGCGCGACCCGCGCGGCCGTCACCCGGAGGCCGGCGCCGCGCAGCTCCTCGGCGGGCGTCGGAGGCGGGGATGCGGTCATGGCGTCCGACCCTACCGCCATAAACATGAACGATTCAAGTCAAGGAATCGTCCAAGTTTGTGCTGGTCGGGTAACGGGCCGGCTGCCGCCCATCCATCCGGGCAGGTGCAGCATCTTGACGCCGGGCCCGCCCGCCACGATCGGGACGAGCGCCGCCGGGTCCGCGCTCACCCGCGCCCCGCCGTCGCCGAGCCGTGCCCGCAGCGCGGCGTTCCCGCGCGCGTACAGCTCCTCCTGGACCTGCTCGACGCGCGGCAGCTCCCGTACGAGGCGGGCGGCGATTTCCGGCGGGATGATCATGGCCTGGGCACACTCTGCCAGTTTTCCGGGGTCGCCGGCGGCCAATGCGGCACCGGCGAGCGCGTCGGCCACCGGGTCGAGGACGTCGGCGGGGGAGTCGCGGTCCTGGCGGGGGAGCACCTCGGCGGTGCCGCCGGCGGACAGGACGGTCACCGCGCCGCCCGGCACCCCGGCGCGCTCGGCGACCGGGGGATAGGGCGCGTCCGGGTCCTCGGCCAGGCAGAACGTGTACCGTCCCGGCTGCCCGGTGGTCGCCATCGTGGTGACGCCCGGCCGCACGCCGCCGACGCCGGCGAGGGTGAGCGCGACCGCGCGGCCGATCGCGGCGTTCGCCCGGTTGCCCGGGCCGAGCAGGTTCGTCCCGTGGTTCAGGCCGCGCTCCCGTACGACGGGGCCGCCGACGAGCACGGCGACCGCCGCCGTGCCGGTCGTGGTGGCCACGCCGAGCAGGTTGAACTCCGGCTCCAGGCAGGCGCGTACGGCGGTGAGCACCACCGGCAGGTCGCCCGGCCGGCACCCGGCCAGCACGCAGTGGTACGCCGCCGCGGCCGCGGTCAGCTCCCCGAACAGCGGCGGCACCAGGCCCAGCACGGCCTCCGGGTCGTCCACGCCGTCCAGCATGGCGTTCCAGCGCGCCCGGGTGGGCGGCACCACCGGCAGGCCGTCGCCGATGCCGGCGGCCAGCAGCGTCTCGGTGGCCTCCTCCACCGGGACGCCGCCGTCCATCGCGTACGGCTCGGTCACCGGCGGACCGCGCGGGAGCTCAGCGCGGTGGACCCGAAGGAGGGGATCCACGCCGAGTGCTTGCCGGCGCCGCCCGCCACCGCGACGTGCAGCCGCTCCGGACCGTCGCTGACCGGGTAGAAGGCGCCGACCGGCTCGACGCCGTGCTGGGTGAACTGCCGCCGGTTGCCCTCGGAGATCCGCTCGACCGGGATGCGCGCGTGCTCCCACAGGTAGGCGCGGACATCGTCCGGCGTCCAGCCGTCGCGGTGCAGCGTGGCCGCGTGCTCGGGGCCGAAGACCAGCAGGTGCGGGCCGAGCACGTACACGTTGTTCGACCCGGACTCCGCCATCGTCCCGGCGATCGTGGTGAGGATCTCCTCGCCGGTGGTGCTGCCGTGGTCGTTGATGTTGTGCGGCGGCTCCGCGGCCAGCACCGTCACCACGTCATCGCCGGCCGCGAAGCCGTGCCGCACGTGGTACGGCTCCCAGGGGCTCTCCTCCTCGTTCTCGCCGAAGCAGTACGTGTACTTCGCCGGCGACCCCTGCGTGGAGCGGTCCGTCACCCCCGGCAGCGCCCCGCCGACGTGCATGAGCACCAGCGTCACCGCCCGGCCGAGCACCGCGTCGGCCCGGCTGCCCTGGCCGAAGCAGTTGCCGCCGGAGTTGATCCCGAGCCGTTGCCGTACCGGCCCGTTGACCATCACCATCGGCGCGCACGGGTGCGTGGTGGCCAGCGTGCCGTGCAGGTTGTACTCCGGGTCCTGCACGGCCTCCAGCGCGGCCATTACCAGCGGGAACTCCGCCGGCCGGCAGCCCGCCATCACCGCGTTGGCCGCCACCGACCGCAGCGTCGGCGTCAGCCGGCTCGGCGGCAGCGGCCCCAGCAGCTCCTCGGCCCCGGCCGGCGCCGCCGCCAGCATCGCGTCCACCAGGTCCTCGGTCGGGGGGATCGTCGGCAGCCCGTCCCCCCACCCGCGCTCCTCCGCCCAGGCGAACCACTCGGCCGGCCCGAGGTCGGGCGCGTCGAGCAGCTCGGCCCGCTCCTCCGTCGCCTCGGTCACGTCAGCTCCTCCATCCGGCGCAGCTCCTCGACCACGCCTTCGTACGCGGCGTCGACGCGGCCGGCGAACTCGGTCTCGTCGAGTCCGCCCAGCGGGTGGTCGATCACCACGAGCCGGGGTTCGGCACGGCGCGCCTTGGCCTGGGCCCGGACCAGCGGCAGGAAGCTGCGCGTGACCACGAGGATGGCGCGCACGCCGCGGGCCTCGAGCTCCAACGAGTCGTGGAGACTCCACGACGAGCAGGAGCCTCAATCACCGATCGCGACGACCGCCATCCGGTACTGCTCGGCGACGTGGTCCAGCACCTCCGACCGCGCGGCCACCGACGCGTTCGGCTTCGACGCGAAGCCAGTGCCGCCGATCGGGTGCCGGTCCCGCAGCCGGCTCAGCACGCCCTCGATCAGGTCGTGCGCGCCCGGCTTGGAGTTGGAGAAGCCGCACAGGCCGGTGGTGGCCGGGGCGATGGCGCGCGGGCCGGGGGCGGGTTCGGTGACGGCGCGCGGCGCGGTGCCGTAGGTGGGGTCGACGATGCGCATGACGGTTCCTCTCTGGAGGGTCAGGACCGCAGACGGGCGCACACGGCGAGGCCGGTACGCAGGCCGTCGGCGGCCGCGGTCAGGAGGTAGGGCGTCTCCGGCGACGCTACGTCGCCGGCCGTGTACACGGGAAGACCGGGGTCGTCGGGCAGGCCGTCGAGCAGCGCGCGGCGCGGGGTCTTGCCGGTGTACACGAACACCGCGGACGCCTTGACCGCGGTGCCGTCGGTGAGCCGGGCCTCGGCGATCCCGGCGTCGCCGTCCAGGCCCGCCACCGCGACATCCGTACGGACGTCCACCGTGGCCAGCTCGGCGAGCCGCGCGGCGACCGGCGGCGTCCAGGTGGGCGCGCCGGGGGACAGGACCGTGACGTGCGCGGCGATCCCGGCCAGCTCGATCGCCTCGCGCCCCGCCCACTCGTCCCCGCCGGCCACCACCACGTCGCGGCCCGCGTGCAGCGGCCCGTCGCAGGTGGCGCACTCCGACAGGCCGCGGCCGACCCACGCGTCGGCGTCCGGGATGTCAAGCCGCCCCGGCGTCAGCCCGGTCGCGACGATCACCGCCCGCGCCCGTACGGTGCCCTCGTCGGTGGTCAGCTCCAGGTCCGGGGACAGGGCGCCGACCTCCCCGTACGCCGGCTCCACCCCGGCCGCCAGCGCGCCGTCAAGCAGCGCCCCGGCGAAGTCCGGCCCGTTGCCGGGCGTCCCGTCCGGCGTCGGATACCCGCTCAGCTCCCCGAGATTGATCAGCTGCCCGCCCGGCGCCAGCCGGTCGTACGCGACGGTCCGCAGCCCGTGCTCCGCGCAAACCCGCGCCGCCGTCAGCCCCGCGATGCCCGCCCCGACGACGGCCACATCCCACTCGGTCATCCGCTCTCCTCGATCCGTCTGCTCAGTGCTTGCCCGGGGGGCCGAGCCTCCCCGGAGCCCCCGGCGCGCGGTGCCTTCGTATGGCCGCCGTCGACGACGGCCGCGTGTGCAGGCTGACGACTCTCGGTCATGTCTCCTCGATCCGTCTGCTCACCGGCACCCCCTGTACGTGGTTCTGCACGAAACCGCGGGACTGGTTGCGGCCCTCGTTGCCGGCCAGCACGATCGCGATGTCGGTGGCCCGTGCCACCATGGGCACGAGCCGGTCCGGGTCGGTGCCCGCGTACCGCTCGTCCAGTTCGCCGCGGCGCGCCAGCTCGTCGAGGTCCCAGCTCGTCGACCCGACCTGCCAGGCGTACCGCTGCAGCCAGGATGCCGGTATGCGCATGTGCTCGGCCAGATGCGCGCGCAGCGCGTCCTTGTCGTACCCGTGCGCGGCCAGCGCCTGGGCGACGGCCGGGCCGAGCACGAGCAGCGGGTGGAACGCGCCGTACTTCACGCCGGTGAACGCCCACGGCCCGATGGCGTTGCCGAAGATCAGCGTGAGCGTGTCCAGATGGTCGCTCGCGTGGTCCCCGCCGGTGTAGATCGGCGCGCTGACCGTCACGCAGCTGCGCACGCTCACCACGCTGTCGCCGTCGCCGAAGCCCTGGTCGTGCCGGTACGACGGCCACCCGAGCTCCCGTACGGCACGCTCGTTCTCGGCCAGCACGACGTGGAACGTCCCGGCGATCGCGCCCTGGTCGGTGTGCTCGGGCGGGATGCGCAGGCCCGCGACGTTGCGCAGGTACAGCCGGACGAACCGGCCCACGCTGGTGTTCGCCCGCCGGCCGACGCGCATCGCGCCGGTGCCGGTGTTGAACCCGAGGCGCTCCACGACCGGCCCGTCGACCACCACCAGCGGCTCCCAGCCGGGCGTGGACCCTGCGTCCTGCACGCGGAACTCCGGGTCGGCGATGCACTCGACGATGCCGATCAGCACCGGCAGGTACTCCGGCCGGCACCCCGCCATCACGCCGTTGACCGCCACACTGCGCACGGTGGCCCGCCGCAGGTCCGGCGCGAGCACGCCCAGCACCTCGTCCGGCTCGCGCCGGGTGTGCTGGAGGAACGCCTCGACCCGTTCCGGCGTGGGCGGCACGATCGGCAGCCCGTCGGTCCAGCCGCGCTCCTCGAAGTACTCCGTCACCCGGTCGAGGTCGCCGCGGACGACGATCTCCGCCGGGTCGTGCTCGGCCGGCGCGCTCGGCGCGGGCGCGCCCTGCGCGGCGGATGCCCCGCCGACCAGCGCGTCCACGACGGCCGGGGCCACGTGCTCGCGCATCTTCCGCCGGAACGTGGCGGTGTCGTCGGTGAGGATCACCCCGGGATAGCTGACGATCGGGGTGTGCGGGATGCCCAGGGACCGGCCGATCGCCCGGCCCATGCCCTCGAACCCCGATCCACCGATGGCGACGGCGGGGACGCCGGCGCGCTCGGCGGTGGCCGCTGCCCGCATCACGGCAGGCATGCAGGAGCCTCAAGCACCGACCGCGGCCACCACCAGGTCGACGCGGTGCTCGCGCAGCAGCTCCGGCAACCGGCCCAGCACCCGCCGCTCCTCCGCCGCCGAGGCGTGGAAGTCGCCGAACTCCTCCCAGCCGACGAACGTGACGTCGTCGCCGAAGCGCTCCCGGGCGGTCTCGGTGATGACCTCGAACATCTCCGGCCCGCGGAACAGCTCGTCCCACAGGTAGGCCACCCGGCGGCCGGACAGCGTGTCCGCGCGCTCGTGCTCCGGTACGTCACCGGCCTCGCGCGGCGCGAGCGGCCACATCGCCTCGTACGACTCCATCGTGCTCACTCCTCTGCCGTGATCACGCGACCGGTGCGGTCGCGCAGGAACAGGCCCGCGAGGGCGACGATCGCGGACCCGAAGACCGCGATCCCGGCCGCGATGCCGTACCCGGATCCGCTCGCCACGATCCCGCCGATCAGCGTCCCGAAGCCGGACAGGCCGCGGCCCACGTTGTACGCGGCCGCCGAGCCCAGCGACCGGATGCGCGTCGGGAACAGCTCGCCGAACCAGACGCCGAACACGCCGAAGTAGCCGGTGAACACGCTCGCGATCAGGTACAGCCAGACGAAGTTGCCCAGGCCCGTGCCGGACACGGCCAGGATGAGCATCACCGCGAAGGTGGCCGTCTGCACCGCGGAGAAGACGACCACCGCGCGCCGCCGGCCGATGCGGTCCGACCAGGCCGCGCAGGCGATGAAGCCGACGAACGAGGCGGCCGACGCGCCGTACAGCACCAGGCTCGCGGCGCCGCTGCCGAATCCGAGGTCCTCCTTCAGCAGCGACGGCATCCAGGCGGTGGCGGTGTAGGGCACCCACTGCGCGCCGAACGCCACGACCAGGCCGATCAGCACGATCGGCAGGCTGTCGCGGCGCACCAGCTGCACCCACATGGAACGGTTCGCCACGCTGCCGACCTCGCCGGACAGCTCCCCGGCGGCCTTGCGGCGCTGCAGCTCCTCCCACTGCCGCGACTCGCGGCAGCCGAACCGGATCGCGATGCACGCCAGCGCGGGCAGCACGCCGATCAGGAACGCCGCGCGCCAGCCGGGCACCACCTGGGAGACCAGGATGGCCAGCGCGTACGCCGGCCACAGCGACGCCTGCACGAACCCGCCGGACAGCCCGCGCCGCTTGGGCTTCCACGCCTCGTTCAGCCAGGCGAACCCGACCGCCCACTCGCCGCCCGTACCGACGCCGGCGAAGAAGCGCAGCGCGACGAAGACGCCGAAGCTCGGCGCGAAGAAGACCAGGCCGGTGGCGACCGAGTAGATCAGGATCGACCAGATCAGCGTACGGCGGCGGCCGAAGCGGTCACCGAGCCAGCCGAACGCCAGCCCGCCGACCGCGGAGCCGACCAGCTGGGTGACGATCGCCGTGCTGAACACGCCGGCCGAGACGCCGAACGCCTGCATGATCAGCGGGGCCAGCAGCGTGGGCAGCATGAAGTCGAAGTACTCCATGCCCCAGCCCAGGCAGGCCGCGCCCAGGATGCTCCGGCGTTCCCGGGCGGTGTACTCGGGCGATGCGGTCCGAACCGCGGTCATCGATCCTCCCGGGGGCCAGCGGCACCACGGACGTTAGATCAACTTCGCCTCTGCGTAAAGGATTGAATGCAATCCTGCCTACGGTTCCAGCGGGAGCCCGAGCGAGTACCGCAGGTCGGCGACGGTACGGTCGCGGTGCGCGTCCATCAGCGTGATGACGGCCCGGTTGTCACCGCGCCGCAGCGCCGTGATCATCTTCTTGTGCTCGCGCACCACGCGCCGGCGCTTCTCCGCGTCGTACAGGTGCACGGTGCGGTACGCCTCGCTCATCCGCCACAGCCGCTCCAGCTCGGCGAGCACCAGGCGCAGCCCGGAGAACCCGAACATCCGGAAGTGGAACGCCTGGTTGCCCTCCACGATCCCGGTGACGTCGCCGGCCGCCACCTTCTCGCCGATGGCGTCATTCAGCTCCGACAGCTCCCGCAGCCGCCCCGTGTCCAGCCGCGGCAGCGCGAGCAGCACCTCGGTCTCCAGCGCCCGCCGCATCAGGTACACCTGCGCGAGCTCGTCGGCGTTCAGCCGGGTGACCGCGTACCCCGCGTTCGGCACATGCCGCAGCACCCCCTCGGCCTCCAGCGCCTTCAGCGCCTCCCGCACCGGCACCCGGCTGACCCCGAGCCGCGCCGCCACCGCCTCCTGCCGCACCTGCTGCCCGGGCAGCAGCTCCCGCGACCGCAGCATCGCCCGGATCTCGTCCACCACCCGCGCCACACTGCTCCGCGGCCGTTCCTCCATCCGCCGAACGATAGCGCCGCCGGACGAGATTGAATGCGATTTCCCGCCCTGCCGGCTCCTTCCGCCGTCCGGCCCCGCGGCCCTGACGGACCCGCTACGTTCTCCCGAGGCAGGCTCGACCCCGCAGGAGACGTCGATGGAGTTCTCGTACGTACCGAGCGAGCGCGACCGCCGGCTGGAGCTGGGCGGCCCGCGGGTCGCGGCGCTGCGCTCCTGGTGGGTGCCGGGCGCGCTGCTCACGCTGACCGGTGCGGTGCTGGCCGGTGTCGGCGGCTCGTCGGCCGGGTGGGCGGTGCTCGCCACCGTCGCCGGCGCGACGCTGCTGACCGTCCCGTACGTCAGCGGCGAGCGCTCCGTCCGCGGCGTGGTCCAGAGCATGTGGCGGGAACGCCGCGTCACGATCACCGACGCGGGCGTCCGCTACGACGTCGAGGGCGGGCACCTGGCGATGGACTGGTCCCGGGTCCGGGCGGTCACGGAGACCGCCGAGCACTGGCACCTCAGCTGGGACACCGGCGGCGACCTGTACCTGCCGAAGTCCGCCGTCCCCGCCTCCGCCACCGCCGAACTGGCGCGCCTGCTGGACCTGGCGGCCCGGTAGCCCTCAGAAGTCCCCGTCCGCGACCTGCAGAACCGGCAGGCCGAGGACGTCGCGCCACATGCGGACCACCTTCGCCCGGTCGTCCAGCACGGCCGTCACCGGGTACCGCGGCCGCACGTACACCTCGTACAGCGCCCGCTTGACCACCTCGTCCGGCCGGTGGTCGCCGGCCGGGCGCATGTACAGGGCCGCGCCCGGCACGCCGATGTGCGCGGCGATCCAGGTGTTCGTCGCGGCCCGCGCCTCCTCCGACCGGCCCGACATGTACACGATCCGGTGCCCGGCCGCGGCGAGCGCCCGTACGACCGTCACGACCGGCGCGTTCGGCCGGTCCTCACCGACCCGCGACCAGTCGTACGGCGACCGCTCGTCGCGCAGCGCCACGGTGCCGTCCAGGTCGACGAGGAACGTCTCGCCGGTCGGCTCGCGCTCCCAGTACGCCGCGCGGACCCGCCGCAGCCACGCCTCGACCGCCGCGGTGTCCGGCTCGTCCGGCAGGGGAGTGGTGGTCGCGTCGAACGCGGCCGCGGCGTCGGCGAGCAGCCGCCGCGCCGGTTCGAGGTCCCCGCCCGCGACCCGCTCCCCGAAGTCCAGGAACCACTGCGGATCGGCGAGCCGCACCTCGACCCGGCCCGTGGCGTACAGCGTCCGGCCCTGATGCACCAGCCGCGCCAGATGCCGCGCGTGCTTGGCCGCCCGCTTCCGTACATCCAGTCCGCCCCGGCGCTCCAGCCGCTTGAACTGCTCGGTCGCGTACCCGAGGTAGGCGTCCCGCACCCGCGGCGCGCTGGCGAACGCCGACCGGATCGCGATCAGCTCGTCCCCGAGCGCCGTCCGCGTCTCGTACAGCTCCTCCGGCAGCCACACCAGCTCCCACGCCGTCGGGTTGGCGCCGAGCGCGAGCCGGCACCATTTCGCCGCCTCGTGCAGCGTGGTGTCCGGACCGGTGGTGACGTACGACTCCTTCGGCGCGCGCAGCCCGTGCAGCCGCGCGGTGGGCGCCGCGAACACGCCGAGCCGGTCCACGTCGGACCCCGGGCCGGCCAGCCCGTAGGCGGTCGACCCGATGATCCCCGACAACAGCACGTTCACGTCAGCCCTTGTAGTTGAACACCTGCCGCAGCGTGTGCCGCACCTCGACCAGGTCCCGCTGGTCGGCCATCACCTGGTCGATGTCCTTGTACGCCTCCGGGTGCTCGTCGACCAGCTTGTCGGCCCGGTCCGCGTTCCACGTACGCCCCGCCATCGCCTCCGACAGCGACGCCCCGCTCAGCGTCTTCCGCGCCTTGGCCCGCGACAACCGCCGCCCCGCACCGTGCGAACACGACGTGTACGAAGCCGCGGCCCCCAGCCCGCGCACGATGTACGACCGCGTCCCCATGCTGCCCGGGATCACGCCCTCGTCCCCGACATCGGCCTTGATCGCCCCCTTACGCGTGATCCACAGCTCCTCACCGTGGTGGCGCTCCTTGGCCGTGAAATTGTGGTGACAGTTCGAGGTGAGAATGTGGTCCTCGATCGCGAACGCGTGGGTGCCGTCGACGACGGCACAGAAGACCTCCTCCACTCGATCCGTCGCCTCCACGCTGGTGACCGTCCATCCGCGGCGTTCAACGGCGTTCTGCCCCGCCTTGAAGCGCTCTCGGTGCTCTGGGATCAAGAAGAAGCCGGGATCGAGGTCGTCGCGCATGAGCCCGAGCAGGTAGATGGGCGTCGGAGGCCGCCCGAACCCGGAACGTACGCGCTCACGAATCCCGTACGTTCCGACCCCGGCCAGGTCGCACAGAGTCCGAACGCACTCGAGCACCTCCCGCGAAGCACAGGCCAGTGTCGGCCGCCCGGTCTTGCCGACGTCGCCGTCCGCCGCGAAATACCCCGCGAGCCAGCCGTACAGATAATCTGGAGGGAGATCGGTCGTCGGCATTACCGACTTCCATACTGACGGAAGGCCGGTGATCTTCGTTACGTCGCCGTAGGTCCGCGCCGGGTTGCCGAGCCCGACGAAGTACCGGCGCAGGTGCGCGTCCTTGTCACCGCAGAACAGCGCTACCGCCCGGCCGTACTGCAGGGTGCCGTCGCCGAAGACGAACCCCCGGGCCACCGCCTCCTCGTTGACATCCCGACCGGCGGGCCGCTCGGCGAACGCCCAAGCAAGACGATCACCCGGCTTGAGCTGAACGGTGGTCGCCTCGCCAGGACGTTTGCCCCAGTACCGGACACCGCCGCTCGAGTGCGTCCGCAGGAACCAGCGGTGTCCGGCGGTCGCGTGGACCACCTTGGATACGCCGTTCCGGGACAGCGTGATGCGCATGAGCGCCTGCTCACCGAACGACCGGACCGGAGCCTTGACCCACTTGCCGCCCGTCGTTAGCAGCTCGTGGACGCCCCCGGCCAGGTCCCGGATCGGTACCGTGCCCGCGCTCGTGATCACTGGCGTCTCTCCGGCGAGGCAGTTGATCGTCCGTACAGTTTCGCCCGCGCCGGTCACCTCGAACAGCGACCCCACGATCGCGTCGTTCATCTTCGCGCGGCTGGCCATGGCGTACCGCTGGGCCCACAGCATGTCGCGGATGTAGGCGGTGAACTCGGGGGCGCCCTGGACGAGGTAGGCCAGGTCGGGGTCCTCCAGCTCGATGAACCAGCGCTTCATCAGGTTCTTCGCGGCGTTGATGTGCTTGGTGGCGAGCTGGTTGCCGATGCCGCGGCTGCCGGAGTGCAGCACCGTCCACACGTGGTCGCGCTCGTCCAGGCACACCTCGACGAAGTGGTTGCCGGACCCCAGCGTCCCGAACTGGCAGGCGGTGGTGTGCTCCTGCTTGGGGGACAGTACGGTGTCGGGCCGGCCGAGCGCGTCGAGCGCCGAGTCGGTGACCGGGTCGGCGTGCCCCTGGCCGACGCCCGCCGGGATGCGCCGCTCGACCAGCGGCATGAGGCGCGCCAGGTCCTCCGGGAGGTCCGCGGCGGTGAGCGTGGTCTCGGTGGCCACCATGCCGCACCCGATGTCCACGCCCACGGCGGACGGGATGATCGCGCCCTTCGTCGGGATCACCGAACCGACCGTCGCGCCGATCCCCACATGCGCGTCGGGCATCAGGGCGACGTGCCCGTGCACGAAGGGCAGCCGGGCGGCCCGGGCGGCCTGGTCGACCGCCCCCTGATCGATGTCGGTGGCCCAGGACAGCAGCCCGGGCGCGACCTGGCGCGGCATGGGACACCACCCTCATGAACGGCGGAAACGCTGTGAGGGGAGGGTATCGGGGCGCATCACGTACGATCACGTCATTTTCCGCGCGCCGCGTACAATCTGGCCGGTGATGGGGCCGCGGCGTTACGAGATCAGGGCCCGCCACGGGTGGCTGCGCGACGTCTGGCCGTCGGCGCTCATGGCCGCCGGGTTCGTCGTCGTCTGCGGCGGTGGCGTCCTGCTCTTCGGCGACGACGGCGACGGTGGTTTCGGCCGGGTCTTCCTGCTGGCCGGCATCGTCGTCCTCGCGCTGTTCTTCCTGATCTTCCAGGTCGTCAACGCCGTCAGGGGCGATCGGCCGGAGCTGGTGGTCGAGCCGCCGGGCGTACGGCTCGGGGGAGTGCGGGTGCCGTGGGCGTCGATCCGGCAGATCGTCGT
>Ga0164243_10010450_pt1 | contig 13343 bp, 14 predicted proteins | sample OricompcompostOP_FD_108781 | JGI IMG/M metagenome (GOLD analysis project Ga0164243, IMG submission 108781) | Organic Plus compost microbial communities from Emeryville, California, USA - Original compost - Organic plus compost (OP) | ecosystem: Engineered > Solid waste > Mixed feedstock >... | reverse complement strand
ATCGATGCGGAGCTCCTCCTGCCCGGCCACGGGCCGGGCTGGCGGGGCACGCCGGCCGATGCCGTCGCGCGCGCCATGGAGTGGTGACCAGGGGTCGACGCGCTTTGCACCCCCGGCATCCGGGCACGGGGCGCGCGGACGAGACGGCTTCCCGAGGCGACCGCCGCTTGCGCCCGCCCGTCCCCACCGGCAGGATCATTCGGATGGACCGAGCCGCGGGCCCCGTCGACGTCGGGAGCAGTGCGTCGTCCGACGGTCGGCGAGCGCCCGAGACCGTCGAGCACCTCCTGCCGCCGCTCGACTCTCGGCGCCCGCTGCAGTCGGTATACATACCGATGAGCGACGGGACCCGTCTCGCTGCCGAGGTCTGGCTTCCGACGGATCGGCTCGCTGCGGGCGACAATGTGGGGACGGTCATCCGCTCGACCCGCTACCACCGCGCCGTGGAAAGTGCGGGTGCAGGGAGCGACGCCGCCGAGGCGGAGGGCAGGATGTTCCTCGAGGCGGGTCTCGCGCTGGTGGTGGTCGATGCCCGCGGCACCGGCGCATCCTTCGGCAGCCGCACGGGTGAACTCGGTGAGCGCGAGATCTCGGACTTCGACGAGCTGATCAGCTGGGCCGCGGACCGGCCCTGGTCCAACGGTCGGGTGGGCGTCTACGGTACCTCCTATGAGGGACAGGCCGCCGAGCTGGTCGCGCGCCATCAGAATCCGCACCTCGCCGCTGTCGCCGCGCTGTTCAGCCCGAACGATCCCTACCGTCAGCTGTTCTACCCGGGCGGCGTGGCGACCTCGGGTCGTTTCGCCCGGTGGATGTGCGAGAGTCAGGTCAAGGACGGGGTCGCCGGTGCCCGGGAGCGGCTGAGCCGGATTCTGGGTCAGCCGGTCGAGGCGATCGACCTCCCGGCTCCGGTCAAGCCCGTCGACGGGCCGGAGGGGCGCTCTCTGCTGAGCGCGGCGATCGCGGACCACCAGTCCAACGCCGACGTCCACGCGCTCATGGACCGGGTGCCCTCCCGCGACGACAGGGTGGACGGGTTGGACTGGACGATGACCGCGCCGGCGGACTCGTACGACGCGATCGCCGCGGCAGGGGTGCCGATGTTCGTGCGTGTCGGATGGATCGATGGAGCCTTCGCTGCGGGGGCCCTTCATCGTTTCGCAGACCTGCCCAACCCTCAGACGGTGGAGATCGGCCCGTGGGGGCACGGCGGCAGAACGCAGACCGACCCGCTGAGGCCCATGGCACGCTCTGAGTTCGCCGACATCGAGGGTCAGAACCGTCGGCTGATGGATTTCTTCGCCATGCACCTCGGCGCTGAGGGAGCGCCGACGCCCACGGGGCGCAGCACCCTCACCTTCACGGCCTTCGGCGCGGACGCGCCGACCACCGTCACTGCCTGGCCTCCCGCGCGCCTCGAGGTCTCCCGTCTGTACCTCGACGTGCCCGGGCGGCTGACGACGGTTGCGCCGCGCCCGACCAGCGTGCGCCACCGCATCGACGACACGGTCTCCAGCGGTGCCACCAACCGCTGGCTCGCTGGCGAACTCGGGCAGGCCGCGTGGTACCCGGACCGATCCGCCGCCGATGAGCGGCTGCTCACCTTCACGTCGGAGCCGCAACCCGACGACCTGCACGTTCTCGGGTTCCCCGTCGTCGCGCTCGATCTCGCGACGAACGGAACCGACGGCGCGGTGTTCGTCTACCTGGAGGATGTGTCACCGTCCGGTGAGGTCGCCTACCTGACGGAGGGCTCGTTGCGGCTCATCCACCGGGCGACATCGGGCGTGCCGAACCCGGGTCTCGGCGTGCCGCGCAGCTTCGCGCGGTCGGCGCAGCTGCCCGTCGAACCCGGCGTCGTGATGCAGGTGATCGTCGAACTGCTCCCGCTGTCTGCGCGGGTCGGTTCCGGCCATCGGCTCCGCGTGGCGATCGGAGGCCACGACGCGTCCTGCTTCACCCGTTACGGCGAACCGGAGGAGGCCCTGACCCTGGAGTTCGGCGCCGGCGCGTACCTGGATCTGCCTGTCACCGCCTCTGCGTGAGAGGGAGCGCTCCGGCGCGTCAATCCGGGGGTTAGGAATGGGCCGTCCGAGTCCGTATCATCGGCGTGTGCCCGCACGCTTCGCGACCGTCGACGACTTCCTCGCCGCCCAGACAGCCGAACGGCGCGTGGACGTCCAGGCGCTGCGCGAACTCGTCCTCGAGGCGGATCCCGCGTTGCGGGAGGTCATCAAGTGGAACTCGCCCAGCTACGAACTCCGCGGACAGGACCGACTCACGATCCACGCCGCCGGTCGCGGGCCCGTCCGCCTCATCCTGCATCTCGGAGTGACGCGGGCGGAGGACAAGACCCGTGCGCCGTCCTTCACGGGAGATCCGCACGGCCTGCTCACCTGGCTCTCCGACATCCGAGCCTCCCTGACGTTGCCCGGCCCGGAGGAGCTCGCGCATCGACGCACGCGCATCGTGGCGGTCATTCGTGCGTGGCTGGCGCAGCCCTGAGCCCGGGCCCTGATGGCGCGGTCAGAGGGCCATGCGCATGACGATCCGGTGAGACTCCGCATCCGCGCCGACCAGATCGGCGTGACGCATCCCGATGTGCTCGGCCACGCGGCGAGACGCGCGGTTGTCGGGGTGGATGATCGCGATCAGATCCTTCGCCAGTGCATGGTCCCGCGCGAAGTCCCGGCACGCCGCTGCGGCCTCCGTCGCCATGCCCCGACCCTGCATCGATGGGATGACATGGTAGCCGACCTCGAGTTCCTTCACGCCGCGGACGTCTTGCCACGTCAGACCGCAGTCGCCCACGAAATCGCCCGTGAGGGTCTCGATGATCCACAGACCATGCCCGTGCTCGGCATAGTTCCGCAGGTTCCACTCGATCCATCCGGCGGCCTCGTCACGAGACATCGTCGCCGGGTAGTACCGCATGACCGCGGGATCGCCGAGCAGACCACTGATGGCGTCGAGATCTGTCGGACGCATCCGTCGGAAGCGGAGCCGCGTCGTGTCAGGAGGGAGCACCTGGACAGGGTAGCGGTCACGAGCGGTCGGCCATCGAGCGGGCGCTACCGGCGGATGAGGGCGCACGCGGCGTCGACGATCAGCTGTTCCCCGAACTCGTAGGCGGCGTCGGCGTTGTATGCGCCGCCGAGCGACGCGCCCGCCGCGGCTCCCACCCGTGCAGCGAGGGGGTACTCGCCGTCCTCCACATACTGTGAGAGGAGGGGGCCCATCGTGCCCCACCAGTCGACGTTCGATGTCGCGGCCGCCTGGCGGCGCACGCTGTCTCCGGCGGCGGCCCTGGCGAAGTTCTGCAGGAACGTCAGTACGGCATCCATCGTCTCGTCGGCGATCCCGAACGGCTCCAAGGCGCCGAGCTCCTGCTCGTACTTGCCCAGCGACCCTGGTCCGAGCGGCGGCTGCTCGCTGTGGATGTCCATGAGCCAGGAGTGGCGCAGGAGGAAACGGTAGTTCGCGTCCAGCACGGTCCGCAGGGCCTGTTCGACGGAGGCTCCGGGCGGAATGCTCAGCTGGAATCGCGCCGCCACGGCGTCGATCATCAGCTCCAGGAGCATGTCCTTCTCCGGCACGTGCGTGTAGAGGGTCATGACCTTCGTGCCCAGGGCCTGCGCGATGTCCCGCATCTTCACGTCCTCGATGCCGCCGCGGTCAGCGGCGTCGATGCCGGCCTCGACGATGTCGTCGACGGAGATGCGCGCCTGTGGCCCGCGTCGGGGGGCGTGCTGTATGCGCGATCTCCAGAGCAGGCGCATCACCGTGCGCGCTCTGTCGGTGCGGGGTTCCGTGGCCATCACAGTAATCCTGCGCTAGTGCGTTGCAAACCGCCACTTAACTCCGTACTATGTACGGAAAAAGAAGGGATGCATATGAACATCACGAACTCGGCCATCTCCCTGAACGTTGCAGACGAGGTCGCGTCGGCGGCGTTCCTGGAGGAGCACCTGGGTTTCGAGCGTGAGATGCAGCAAGAGGGATTCGTCTCCCTGCGGCGGGAGGGCGTCGGATTCAACGTGATCTTCCTGCGGACCGGGCTGGCCACGTTCAAGCCGAGCACCCACGCCGGCGCTGCCGGTCAGGGGCTGCTGCTCGTGTTCGTCGTGGATGACATCGATGCCGAGTGGAAGAAGATCACGGCGAAGGGCGTGTCGGTCGCGACGGAGATCGAGACCGAGCCGTGGGGCGAGCGGTTCTTCCAGATCCTGGATCCGAACGGGGTGATCATCCAGTTCGTGCAGTGGATGGTCTGATCCTCACCTGGCCACGGGTGAGGGGGCGGGGTCGGCAGCGGTGTTGCCGGCCCCGTTCGACGGCGACTGTGGGGTTCGTCGGCCGATGCCATCGCGAGCGATGGAGGGCGACCTGGACGAGGCGCCCCAGAAGGGTTGCGACTTCTTCACGACGGATGTAAATAGGGGGGTGACAAGACGCCGCGCGGTCGGTAGCATCGGCGTGCTCGAGCATGGACGGAGGTGGGGCGGTGCGCGACCAGGAGGAGTCGGTGGCGGCGGGCCGGGCGTGGGCGGGATCGCCCACGATCGACGACGTGGCCCAGCTCGCCGCCGTCTCGCGCTCGACTGTCTCGCGCGTGATCAACGACGACGCTCGAGTGAGCGAAGCCACTCGACACGCCGTGACGGAGGCCATCCGACTACTCGAGTACTCGCCCGATGCCGCCGCGCAGAGGCTGGCCAGACGCCGGCCTCGCTTCCGTGACCCGCGCGCGTCGGAATGAGGCAGACGACGTCGGGGCGATCGATCGCGGATGACTCGGAGCCTCGCCGTGGCGCAGGAGATTCCCACGCCCGCGCGCAGCGGGGCTGATCGAGAGCGCGGTCCGCGCTACGCGGGCTCCGTCGCCGCGAGACCCTGGAGGATCCGCTCCAGGCCGTAGTCGAACTCCTGCTCGTGCGTCCCCGCGGTGGGCTGCCGATACCGGCCGGAGCGGAACATCGCCGCCACTCGCGCGTATCCTCGCGCGTCCAGCAGAGGGGCGACCTGCCGGACGATGTCCTCCTCGGAGAGCGGGTGCGTGCCCCAGCCGGCGATGTTCCGCTGCGACACGAAGTGCGCGCGGACGTAGCCGTCCAGGAGCGTGGCGGCCCTCAGGGTGTCCGCACTCGGGAGAGGACTCGATTCGAGGGCGGCCAGGAGGGCTTCCAGCCAGCCCAGCGCGTTGGGGGTCACGGGGACCGTCAGGCGCAGATCGGCCAGCCACGGATGGGCGATGTAGCGGTTGCGGAGGCGGTGTGCCCAGGATCGCACGGCGACGAGCCAGTCCACGCCGGGCTCGGGTGTCGGCGGGGCGGCGAGCACGTGTTCGCGAAGGAGGACGTCGAGTTCGTCGCGGGAATCGAGATAGCGGTACAGGGCGTTCGGGGACACGCTCAGCAGTTCCGAGAGGCGGACCAGGGACAGGGAGGCGATCCCCTCCGCGTCGGCATAGGTCGCCGCGGTCGAGACGATGGTCTCGAGATCCAGCGAGGGACGCCTTCCGCGTCGTGACCGCTGTTCGCCCACGCCCCACACGTGCCTCAGCGGCGGGGGAAGGGGAGCGGGGGCATCCCCGTCGGGCGGGCCGGTCACCCCACGATGTAAGCACAGTCGGCGACACCATGCGGCAAAGGGGTCGCCGAATCGGCACCTTTCGTTTATTGTGTGAGGGTCACACAAATAAACGAAAGGCCGTCGAGTCATGGGGAAGAGAACGATCGCAGACGCGTCCGTCGACGCATGGGGGCCGGCCGTCGCACTCACCGACGTGCGGAAGACGTACGGTCGCGGTCCGCGCGCAGTGGACGCGCTCCGGGGCGTCACCCTCACGGTGCGCCGCGGCTCGTTCACCGCGGTCATGGGGCCATCCGGGTCCGGCAAGAGCACCCTTCTGCACTGCGCCGCAGGTCTGGACTCGCCGACCTCGGGCGAGGTCCGCCTCGCGGGCCGCAGCCTGGCGGGGATGTCGGACGACAAGCTGACCGTGCTGCGACGCGACCACGCGGCATTCATCTTCCAGTCGTTCAACCTGATGCCCACGCTCACCGTCAAGGAGAACGTCGAGCTGCCCATGACCCTGGCGGGACGCAAGATCGACGACCGCGCGGTCAGCGAAGCGATACATCGTGTCGGGCTGAGCGAGCGGGCGCGGCACCGACCGGGCGAACTGTCCGGGGGACAGCAGCAGCGCGTGGCGATCGCCCGAGCGCTCGCAAGCCGGGCCGAGGTGCTGTTCGCGGACGAGCCCACGGGGGCCCTGGATACCGCCACCGCCGCCAGCGTCCTCGGCCTCATGCGCGAGACGGTGTGGCAGCACGGGCAGGCGATCCTGATGACGACGCACGATCCGATCGCCGCCTCGTCCGCGGATCGCGTCGTGATCGTCGTCGACGGGAAGATCGCCACGAGCTTGGACGCACCGACTCCCGACGCGATTTCCGCGACGCTGATGCGCCTGGCGACCCCGGGAGCGGTCCGCTGATGTGGGCGGTCGCCTTCAGCGGCATCCGGTACCGCGTGGCGAGCTCCCTCGCCGTTTTCGTCGCGACGGCTCTCGGTGCCGCGCTCGTCATGACTGCCGGCGGGTTCCTGGAGACGGGGATCCGTCTGACCGCGCCGGCGGACCGCCTCTCCGCCGCGCAGATGATCGTGATCGGGAGCCCGGACTACGTCATGCTGACGCCGGAGGGGGAACGCAGCACGGACTACCGCCCGTACCCCGAGAGGCATCGACTCGAGCCGTCGGACTCCGCCCGGATCGAACAGGTCCCCGGCGTGGAGCGAGCCGTGCCGGTCTTCTTCCTGGACGCCGTCGTGCAGGTCGGCGACAGCATCGTGCCGGTGACGGTGCAGAACGCGTCCTCGGCCGCGGTCGGCCCCTTCCGGGTCAGGGAGGGGAGGATGCCGTCGGGACAGGGGATCGCCCTCAGCGGGTCCCTCGCCGAGGAGCTCTCGGTGGGCGTCGGCGAATCGCTGACCCTGACGCTCGGCGGCGAGGCCGTCGAGCGCGAGGTAGCCGGCATCGCCGGGTCCGCGGAGGCTCCCCCCACCGTGTTCGTGTCCGACGGCGCCGCGATGGCCGCTGCCGGTTCCGAGAGGGCGGATGCCATCGCGGTCGTCCCGACGGCAGCGGCAGACGCCGGCGAGGTGCGGGACGGCATCCACGCCGCGCTCGCAGACATCGTCGTCCTCGAGGGTGGCGGCCGCGGCGCCGCCGAGAATCCGGCGGTATCGGCCTCCCGCGTCCCGGCGATCGTCACCGGCGCCGTGTTCGGAGGGATCGTGCTGGTCGTTCTGGGCACCATCGTGTCCGGAGTCGTCTCGTTGTCGGTGCGTCAGCGAGCCCGCGAGATCAGCCTCCTGCGCGCCACGGGCGCAACCGGCAGGCAAGCCCGGCGGGTGCTCGTGATCGAGGCGATGGCGACGGGACTGGCAGGCACCTGCATCGGAGTTCTGCTCGGCCTCCCGATCGCCGCGACTCTGTTCGCCGTCGTCTCCGCGGTCGGCCTGTTCCCGCCCGTGCTGCGTCTCGAGGTAGGCGTCATACCCATGGCGGTCGCGGTCGTCGCGCCGCTCGCGGTCCTCTTCCTCGCTGTCTCCGCGGCGACCCGCGGCGCGCGAAGGTCACGGGCGATCGATGCACTGCGGGAGGCGGATCTGCCCCCGCTCCGCACGGGAGCGACGCGCTGGATCCTCGGCGTGCTCTTCGGGCTCGGCGCGATCGCGCTCGCGATCATCACCTGCCTGATGCCGCCCTCACTGGTCACCGCGACCAGCGGGCCGGCAGTGCTCGCCGGGAGCATCTCCGCGGCGCTGCTCGCGCCTGTCTGGGCGCGCACGGGCAACGCGCTGCTGCGACCGCTGACGCGCGCGTTCTGGGCGCCTGTGGGAGGAGTCGCGTCGCAGAGCATCCGGGCGCGATCCGGACAGCTCAGCACCGTCACGGCGTGCATCGCTCTGGTCGTCGGGATCGGCATGGGCAATCTGGCTTCTCACGAGGTGCAGCGGGACGCGGCCGTCGCGGCCGCGGTGGCGCCCTTTCGCGCGGATGCCGTGCTGGATGTCGAAGGTCGGCCCGCAGATGTCGCCGGCCGCGCGGCTTCCCTCGGGGCGGTCGGAGCAGCCGGCGCGGTCGTGTTCAGCGGCGGCTGGATCGAGCAGCCCCACGACCCGTCGCACCCCGACAGGCCGTGGAGCGTCGTCGGCATCGACACCCCCGAGGTGCTGGATCTTGCCGTCGACGACGGCGACCTGGCGGAGCTGCGGGGCGAGTCGATCGCCCTTCCTCGGCGGAATGCTGAGGAGCTCGGATTGACCGTCGGCGACGATGTCTTCTTCCGCTTCGGCGATGGAGAGGCCGGGCGGCTGCGGCTCGTCGCGACCTACGCGGATCGTGCAGGGTACGAGCGGATTCTGCTCCCCGCGGACCTGCTGGCCGGTCACACCACGGCGCGACAGGCCTCGACCATCCTCGTCCGCGCAGCATCGGGAGTCTCCGAGAACGACCTGCAGGATGCGCTCCGCGCCGAGTTCGATGGCGACGGAGGAGTCGCGGTGAGCAGCGGCCGATCCCTCGTCGACGTCGCCGGCGGCGGGTTGAGCGTGCAGACGGTCATCAACAGCCTGATGGTGGCGATCGCGATCGCGTACTCGGCGATCGCGATCGTCAACACCCTCGCGGTGACGATCCTCGCGCGCAGGAGAGAGCTCGCGCTGCTGCGGCTGACGGGCGCGACCCGCCGTCAGACGACGCGAGTGCTGGCCGCGGAGACCAGTGTGCTGGCCATCACCGGGACGGTGATGGGAATGTTCGTCGCCGTCGCGGCCATCGTTCCGACCGCATTCGCGGTGGGAGGCTCGGTGCTCAACGCGAGAGCGGCAGCGCTCTTCCTGGGCACGATCGTCGTCGTCACAGCGCTGGTCTTCCCCGTCACCTGGATCATCGGCCGGCGGGCGACATCCGGCAGAGCGGTCGATGAAGTGGGGGAGGCGGCATGAGCGGGATCGGAAATGCTCCCGAGGCCGCGCCCGGCCGGCGCGCCCCCGCGCGGCCGGGCCGGGAGGTGAACAGCGATTTCACCGAACTGGCGAGACTGATCCAGGCCAGCGGCCTCATGCGCCGACGGTACGGCTACTACTGGGCGAAGCTGATCGGCCTCCCCCTTCTCGTCATCGCCGTGTTCGCCGCCTTCGTCGCGATCGGAGACACCTGGTGGCAGCTCGTCACCGCCGTCGTGCTGGGCATCCTCTTCACGCAGGTCGCCTTCCTCGGTCACGACGCCGCGCATCGCCAGATCTTCGTCAGCGGCAAGTGGAACGATTGGACGAGCCTCGTGATCGGCGACCTCTTCATCGGCATGAGCTACGGGTGGTGGCGTCACCGGCACACGCGCCATCACGCCAATCCGAACAAGCTGGGCGTGGACCCCGACACGGAGCTGCCCGTCATCCCCCTGCGCCCGGAACAGACCCGGCACCGCAGTCGTCTGTTCCGATGGCTGGCTGCGCACCAGGGTCTGCTCTTCTTCCCGATCCTGCCGCTGCAGGGCATCGCGCTGCATGCGGCGAGCGTGCAGCGGGTCCTCGCGCGAGAGCGCGTCGAGCGCCGCTGGATCGAGATCGCCCTTCTCAGCATCCGGCTCGTCGGCTATGCGGTCCTCGTCTTCGTCGTGCTCTCGCCGGCTCTCGCCCTCGTGTTCCTCGCCGTGCAGCTGGGGGTCTTCGGGTTCTACATGGGCGCGTCATTCGCTCCCAACCACAAAGGCATGCCCCTGGTGCCGGCGGACGCGAAGCTCGGGTTCCTGCAGCGGCAGGTGCTCACCAGTCGCAACATCCGCGGCAATCGTCTCCTCGACGTCGCCATGGGCGGCCTGAACTATCAGATCGAGCACCATCTCTTCCCGTCGATGGCGCGCCCGCACCTGCGCAGAGCGGCACCGATCGTGGCGGAGTACTGCCGAGCGCGCGGCATCCCGTACACCGAGACCACCCTGCTGCAGTCCTACGGGATCGTCATCCGGCACATCAACCGTGTCGGACTCGGAGAGCGGGACCCGTTCGACTGCCCCTTGGTGGCGGACCGGCGCGCCCTGGGCTGAGCTCGGTCAGCGCCGCTCACCTCCACTTGAAGAGCTTGAGGGCCAGGGCCCCGGCCGCCAACGCCCACACGCCCATGACGGCGAAGTCCGCGGGCGAGACGGTGCCGGTGTGCCACGCGTCGGTGACGGCGCCGGTCATCGCACCCGCAGGTGTGAGCGCGGCGACGGCCGCGATGTACTCGGGCATCATCGGGCCCGGAGTCCAGACGCCCGCGGTGAACAGGGACGCGATGAAGATGAGAAGACCCGCCCCATAGGCGATCTGTGCGCTGCCGGCGGTCGCGGCGATGATCGACCCGACCGCCATCATCGCGACGGTCCCCGTGACCAGCGCGGCGACGGCGAGCGCGGCATTCTGCGGGAGGCTCACGTCGAAGGCGAGGACGCCGAGGGTGGTCGCGATCAGCACCGACGCGACCAAAGAGAGGCCGCTGACGGTCCATTGGGAGAAGAGCACGTTGTGCGCGCTGACCGGTGTCGTCCCGAGGCGACGGAGCACGCCGCTCTCGCGGTATGCGCCGATCGCGGACGGATAGTTGGTGACGGCGACGCTCGTCACGGCGACCGTGAGCGCGATGGGCAGCAGATAGTCGATGGGGCGCGCGGCGGGGTCGTGCGCGAACGGCTCCCTGCTTCCCGGGATGACGGCGCCCTGCAGGAGCAGGAGCAGGGACGGCAGGAGCAGTGCCATGAACACGCTCGTCGGGTTCCTCGCGAACAGGAGGAGCTCGGCGCGGGTGAGCGCTCGGAGAGCTCGCATGTCAGACCTCCTCGGCAGGCTGGATGGAGAGAAGACGCAGATAGGCGTCCTCGAGGCCGTGTCGCGCCTCTGCGTCCGTCGACGTCAACGCGCCCAGCTCCTCGCGGGTGCCGACGAACACCGTCGCGCCCCGATCGATGACCGCCAGGCGGTCGCACAGCAGCTCGGCCTCCTCCAGGAAGTGCGTGACCAGGATCACCGTCACGCCTCGGTCTCGGACCTCGGCGACCAGGTTTCGCACGTCCCGTCGGGCGATGGGGTCGAGTCCCGTCGTGAGCTCGTCGAAGACGACCACCTCGGGATCGCCGATCAGGGCGAGTGCGATGGACAGGCGCTGCTTCTCGCCGCCGGACAGCTTTCCGAACGGACGCCGTCGGAGCTCGCGCAGTCCGACGAGATCCAGCAGAAGGGCGGGGTCCATCGGCGTCTCGTAGAACGCCGCGAACAGATCGAGCGCCTCGCCGACCCGGAGCGCAGGGGGTAGGGCGCTCGATTGGAGCTGGTAGCCGACCCGCCGGCTCACCCACGGGTGGCGGCGGTGGGGGTCGGCGCCGAGCACCTCCACGCGACCGGTATCGGGAGGGAATGCGCCGGAGATCATCTCGATCGTCGTCGACTTCCCGGCGCCGTTGGGTCCGAGGATCCCGAAGACCTCTCCTCGCTCGACCCGGAAGCTCACGTCCCGCACGGCTCGCACGGTTCCGAACGTCTTCCCCAGGCCTTCCACGACCACCACTGACATGCTGCCTCCAGGGCATGGCCATTGTCACCACAGGGTTGACAGGTTGCCATCACGCTCACGGCTTGTCAACCCAGGGGTGTCGGGGAGGGATCGCGGGATGATCCCGCTACTCGATCATCGCCTCGGGCAGGCATCGGATCCTGCCGGGGATGAGCCGCATCGCGAGCGTGGAGGCGGCGAAGAGGACACACGCCGCGGCGCCCACGAGGAACCCGGTCTGCGTCCAGGGCGCACGGGGCAGAAGCGCGATGACGGTGAGGGCGCTCGTGGTCGCCGTCGCGAGGGCGAAGCAGGCTGCGAGACCGATCGGCGCGTTTTCAGTGCGCCACCGCCTCGGCGCGAGCCGGTCCCATGTGAAGACTGCGATGGTGCACAGGGCCAGTGCGCTGAGCATGCCCACGGCCGTCGCCGAGGCGTCCGTCACGATCGGGCTTGTGCCCGCGAACGATGCGAAGACCACGGATGCCGCGACGAGTGCCGCGCATTCGGCTCCCCGCGCGAGAGCCCACCACGTCCACGGTTCCGGGCGCGTCGCGTCTTGGCGGCGCCTCGGGATGAACGCCCAGGCGTCGGCGCGGAATCCTCTCTCGACGTAGGCGCAGATGAGCAGTCCGAGAAACGGCCCGACGAGGGGTGTGACGACATTGTCGCTGATCGTGAAGAGCGCGAGCGAGAGGGCGACGAAAGAGTGCGGCGAGGAGACCGTGCGCAGGGCGACGGCGACCGCGTACGGCGCGCGCGCAGCCGTCACGTCGGCCGGGTGCTGGAGAGCCGAGTGGTCCACAGATCAGCCCCCGGACGGCGTCGCGATCATGTGTGCGAGCTTGGTGCGACGCTTGGTGCTGTCGCGCGCGATCTCGTAGACCTTCTGCCGCGAGACCCCGAGCTCGCTCGCCACCGTCACCGCGCTCTCGTCTTCGAGGAGGGCATCCACGGCGACCGAGCGCACGATGGAGGCTCGCGCGACGAGGAACGCCGCGCGCGCGGCGACCTCGGCCGCGATCAGCGCAGCCGGGAGGAAGCCACCGTAGCGGGCGGCCCAGTCCGGCCGGCCGCTCGCGACCGCCGCGGCCATCTCCGCGCCACCGTCCTGGAGCGCCGCTCTCACAGTCGCCGGAGCCACCCCGTGTGATTCCAACCGCGCGGCCACGTGGGCCGCTTCGTCCGGGTCGGTGCGGTGCGCGAGTACCTCCGCCCATGTCGCAGTGCCGCTCGTCGTCTGCGTTGCCGGTGAACTCATCGGATGCACCCCCGGTGTCACCCCCGAGCTTACGCGTCGGGGACTCACGCCTCCAGCGATCGGACCGCGCGCGAAGGACGGACGCACGGGTGCTCGCGAATCTGCGGAGTAGGGTGGGATGGCTGCGATGCGCGGTACCGAGCGGCTTGCGCGCAGGTGCCGGAAACCCTCCCTGCCCTTTCCAGTATACAGACGGGATTTTTGACGCAGCCTCGTATCTCGTGTGGATCAGGGATGGGTCTGAAAATCGCTGGACAGCAGGAGTTTTCGCCGGGTAGATTCCTGCGTTCCGGCGTGAGCCCGGCCGCCTCTTCGGCGGTGCGCGGTGACGTCCTCGCCGGCCGACGACGATCCCGGAGGCTGCCCCTTGGCTGCTGCGCGCAACGCATCCAATCCCACCACCACCCCGAAGAACGGACGCGGAGCTTCCCGCCTCTCGTTCGCGAAGATCACTGACACGCTGACGGTCCCGGACCTTCTGGCGTT
>Ga0164243_10010449_pt1 | contig 13345 bp, 8 predicted proteins | sample OricompcompostOP_FD_108781 | JGI IMG/M metagenome (GOLD analysis project Ga0164243, IMG submission 108781) | Organic Plus compost microbial communities from Emeryville, California, USA - Original compost - Organic plus compost (OP) | ecosystem: Engineered > Solid waste > Mixed feedstock >... | reverse complement strand
CTTCCGGATTGCTGTCGCCTTCACCCTGGTGCCATATCACACCTTTAATTACGCCGTATTTCATGGCTTCCATGATGCGGATAACGGCATCATTGTATGGATACGTTTTGGTCGGCGGGTCAAACACACCCGGTTCCCACTTTGTCACGGAGGTTCCACCCACTGCGCAAGGTACCAGACCGATGGTGACGCCGGGATATGCTTCTGCCATCCCCAAGCCGAACGTTAATCCGGGACCGACACCCGCAACTTTCGGTTTGTCGAAATGCAGGGGATGTTTGGCCGGCGCCCACTGTTGATCTTTCGTAAACATCAATACCCGTTCGTGACCGAGCGATTTATAGGATTCTGTGATGGGTCCGCGGCCTGCCATATTCGACTGCCCCATCAGAATATAAATATGGAAAGAGGAATCTCGTTGCTGGGCAAGCACCCATAACGGAAAGGTTGCTAACAACAGAAGCAACCGCTTAACGAAACAGTTAACACTTTTCACAATAACGACGTACTATCTTTGTCAAGAAACAATAACGCACCGGGATGCCTTCTTAGAACCGTTGAGGGATACGCTGGTGAAATTTCCGATGTTAGCGTATGTTTCACCGCTTTAGCCTTATTTAGGCCCGGCACCATACAAAAGATAAAAGGAGCAGCCATAAGCGCGGGGATGGTTAGGGTTAAAGCATGTGTGGGTACCTGATCCAACCGATCAAAACAACCATCATTCACCTGTTGTTGTCGGCAGGCTAAATCGAGATCGACCACTTTTACCCACGCTTTGTCGTCAAAGTCCGCGACATGCGGATCGTTGAACGCTATATGGCAGTTTTCTCCGATACCCATACAGACGATGTCTGTAGGGTATCGCCTCAGTAATTCCTCATACCGTTTACATTCCGTCGCTATGTCCAATGCATCCCCTTTAAGATAATTAACCGACGAAAACGGTACTTTTGCAAACAGCCGTTCGTTTAGAAACCGGCCGAATCGCTGCGGCGCCTCCGGAGGAAGACCGATATATTCGTCCATATGGAATGCATGGATACGTTCCCAGGGTATGCCTCCCTGTGCGGTCAGCGCCTCCAGGAATTCATTCTGTGATGGTGCAGCAGCGAATACTATGTGGATGCTTTCCCGTTGTTTAAGCAGTTCCTGTATTTTCATGGCAACCGCCTGAGCTGCTGCCTTTCCCATTGACCGGCGGTCTTCGAACCGTGCAACGCGCAATAAATCGACTTTATCGTTTGTCATGTTTAACTCTTACTAATCGTTTCTTTAGCACTATTTTCAACGGAGTCTTCCTCTGATCGATAAACGATCCGTCCCTGAATCATGGTCATATGAATATTTATCGAATCATCAAAAATAACGATATCCGCATCTTTTCCACGCACCAATGTACCGACGGATGTATCCAGGCCAAGTATCCGGGCAGGGGTCGCGGTCATCATGCGTACCGCATCAGCGAGGGGAACACCTGCGAGATCGCACATTGTGCGTATCAACCGATCGGCGGTGGCCGTACTTCCGGCAAAAGCAGAGCGATCCGGCAACTTAGCTACGCCGTCTTCAATAACCACTTCCAAACCATCGGTCAAACTCCCCAATATACTTTTGCCTTCCGGCATAGCAGCCGCCCGCATGGCGTCCGTTATCAGCGCCGTGCGATCCGGCCCTTTGATCTTATACACCAGTCGAAGTAATTCCGATGGAAGATGCCTTCCATCCGCAATGATCTCCACGTCAAGTTCATCGATCAGGTACGCTCCTTCAACTACCCCACCGTACCGAAAGGCGTTACGCCGCGTAACACCCGACATGGCTGAGTAGAGATGGGTGATCAATGAGTAACCGTTTTCAAAAGCATGAGCAACATCGTTGTACACGGCATTAGAATGAGCTATAGACGGCAAAATACCACGTTCACGCAACACACGGCCGAAAGCGATAGCCCCATCTTTTTCTGGTGCGACACTCCATCGCCTGATCGATCGAGAACTTTCCAAAATTTCCAGGTATTCAGCAGGATCCGGATCCCGAATATACCGCGGGTCCTGTGCACCTCGTTGTTCCATCGAAAAGTAGGGTCCTTCGATATGCACACCCAAAAAACGGGCACCACGCTTATTTCGCTTTTCCGCTTGTTCGTACCGTTGTAGCGACCGGATGATCTCCGTCTTGGTACTCGTGAGCACAGTAGGCAGCATAGCCGTCGTACCGTACCGTGCGTGTGTTTCTGCTACCGTGAGGAAGGCTTCGGTACTGTCATCCATAAAGTCACTTCCGCCCCCACCATGGATGTGGATATCAATGAAGCCCGGTGCGATGTACCGTCCGCCGGCATCGATAATTTGTACATCGGGTACGTCAATACGATTTTCACTTATCGCTTCAATCCTTCCCTCCCTAATAAACAGCTCCCCATTTTTGATAATACGGTAGGGGGTAATGATATGACCGTTGGTAATCTTAATATCGGTTTTCGACATGAATTTTCAGAGTTTATGCAGGGGTATTTACCATCTCCGAAGTTTGTGCCCCCACATCGCATAGTAAATCAAATACAGATAACATGGCAATAAGACCCAATAAGCTTCCCGCAGGCCGATACGGTCAGCAAAATAACCATATACCAATGGCAACAATGCGTTCCCACATAACCCCATAATCATTAGGGAGGCCCCCACCTTGGTAAATCGGCCCAGGCCGTCAATTGCCAATGGCCAGATGCCGGCCCAGGTAAGCGAATTAGGTATGCCCAGTAAAACAATAAACCAGATGGATATATCCGTTTTGTGTCCCAGGATTGTTACTTCACCGCGGGTAAAAACAATCAGGAGCGAGAGCACCGCTCCCATGATAGTTACTAGGCGGAGCATATTTTTCTGACTGATCCATCGTGGTATTACCGAAATTCCCAAAACATACCCAACAATGGCCATTCCTAACGTATACGAAGGGAAAACCTTGGCCTCAATGAGGGATATGCCCATAGACCCCGCGTAATTGATGACCGTGTCAATCGAAATCACCTGTGCGCCCACGTGGATAAAGATCGCTACGGCTCCAAGCACCAGGTGGGGGAACTGGAAAATGTTTGTTTTCCCCGAATGGGTCATGGCCGCCTCCGGCTGTTCTTCATCCGTATCGATTTCCGGTAGCGGTGAATAACGCACACCAATGCCTACCAGTAGCAATACGGTACCCACCACCGTGTAAGGGACAATGACCCTACGGATCAATGCATCTAATGTGATGGTTCGCACTTCATCGGACATGGACGCCAAGCTGTCGAACAATGCCTGGTCGGTAGGACGCAAAACAGCTGCTGCAAATAAAAGTGGAGCGACAATGCCAGCAAACTTATTGCAGATACCCATAATGCTGATACGCTGTGCCGCCCGTTCCTTTGGCCCCAAAATAGTAATGTAAGGGTTTGCAGCCGTTTGAAGGATGGCCAGCCCGATCCCGATGGTAAACAACCCTAGCAGAAACAGGCCATAGGTGCGTTCCATTGCAGCAGGCACAAATGTAAATGCTCCCAAACTAAGGGCGAAAAAGCCCACCATCATCCCTTTTTTAAAACCCACCGCTTTCAACAGGTAGGAGGAGGGAACTGACATAACGAAATACGCTATGTAAAATGCGAAGGCTACCAGGTAAGACTGAAAGTGGGTTAACTCACAGGCGATTTTGAAATACGGAATGAGTATCGCGTTTATCCAGGATAGGAACCCGAATATAAAAAACATTCCGGCAATGATGACGATGGATATCGTCGTATCGCGGCGCGAAAGCGACGCTACGCTGACCGCCGAGTTTGCTGATGCTGCCATATAAAGAGTGTTCCTGTAGACCTTATATTTTGGGTTCCCAGCCTTTTTCGTATTCACGTTTCCAAAGCTTCATGGCTTCCTTGTTTTTCAGAATATGACCGTTAGACGGGTCGGTTTCCAGCAAACCGCCGCTGCGCTGCGCGATATTCCCAAGCTGCACCAATAGCGTACTTATGTGACCGCTCTCAATATCGGATGCCAACTTGGTGCCGTTTTTAATGCCATCAAAAAAGTTCTGGATATGGATCGCATCCAATGCCTGTGAAGGATTCGTCAGATTTCGGGCATCTATAGTAACCTCGTTTTTGACTTCTTTGATTAATTTACCCTTTAAATCATACACCTTATACGCGTTTCCGCCCTCAATTTGCAGTGATCCGTTTTCTCCGTAAAAAATTACACCCACCGTAGATCCCTCAATAGGGGTACCGTTGCAACTCCTACCCTCCCAGGAGATCATGCTCTTATCGGCGAATTCCAGGTTGATGATCTGTGTGTCCGGCGTTTCCCAATCATCCTGATACCGATAGCGGCCGCCTATGGACGTAACCTTGGTTGGGTAGTCTACCTGAAGGCCCCAACGCGCAAGGTCAACCATATGGGTGCCGTTATTCAGGGCCTCTCCGGTCCCCCAGTGCCAGAACCAATGCCAGTTATAGTGAATTAAATTATCCTTATATTCCTTCCGTGGCGCCGGACCTTGCCATAATTCGTAGTTAAGCCAGTTAGGGACAGCCGCTGCTTTCCCAACGCCTATGGACGCCCGGTTGTTTGTATACCAGGTTTTGGCAAGATACGGCCTACCGATGATGCCACTATGAAGCTCCCGGATAGCCTGAGCCACATTGGGCCACGAACGGCGCTGATTACCCATCTGAATAACATTGCCATACTTACGTTGCGCCGCAAGCAGCAATTCTCCTTCATGGGGATTATGGCTGGCCGGCTTTTCCAGATATACATGCTTTCCTGCTTGGGAGGCCATGATCGCCGCGGGAGCATGCCAATGGTCTGGGGCAGCCACCACCAACGCATCGAAGTCCTTTTTTTCCAACAACTTCCTGATGTCTCCTTCAAGGCTAGGGCGTTTACCCTGCTTTTTTTCCACCTGTTCGGCACATTTATCAGCTGCCCGCGTATCGACATCACAAATGTAAGCGACTTCGCAATTGGATTGAGCGGCATAGTTATTAGCCAATGCCAGCCCCCGTGCATTCACCCCCATCATGGCAACCCGGATGCGGTCATTAGCACCCAGGATACTCGCGTAACTGCGGGAACCCATATTTGCAAACATTCCACCAAAAGACAAGGCTGCGGCGCCCATTGCTGTCTTCCTGATAAAGTCCCTTCGTGAATCCGTTTTATTTTTCATAATTTAATGTATGTGAGTATTAGCTATTATAGATCATTTAAAATTCCAATGAAATGCAAATACTGGTTTCGTGTACGTACACGAAAATAAAATTATTTTTTTTAACTACCTATTTTTATTTCATTTAATCACCTAAAATTACGAGAAAAACCTTAGACCCGTCCCATAGTGTGTTCTAAATCGTCAACCCAAACCGATTCCAGTTCATGGTGGCTTTTCAACATGGCTATAAAGGTGGGCCGGAGCTTTATGTTCAACCGCTGACAATAGTTTAGGATATCGTTACCCAATTGGGTATTTACATGGTTATATTTCACTTCCTTATTCAGCGTAACCGCTTCCACGAGGTGCAACAGGTCTGGACGGCTACGACCTTCTATTTCCGGAGCCAAGAGTAAACAATTTTGAAAGTTAGTCCCCAACGTCGTTGACAATTCAAAGATCCTGTCGGCCGTCTCTGCTACCGGTTTAAACGTACAACGGCTAAAATTGAAACTTCCTCGTAGGCGCTGTTTATCACCCGCGTGCAGTTCGTTGATGGTGCAATCCTCAAATACAACCTTTGCAACATTCCCTCCAAAGTGTCCGCTGAAATTCTGGCAATTCCTAAAAATAATATGTGGAAATAACTGCGGTTCGTCATGCGCCCCATCGGTCGAAGCCAGCATAAAATGCCATTTGCGCTCTTCCTTATCTGATATGCCGTATTCCAGCGCTATGTTTTCAAATAGCATCTGCGCATTGGGTACTATCTGTATGCCATCGTATCTCCCCTCCTTCGTTGAAATAAAGCCTTGCAGTCCGGGAACGTGAAGCAGCCGAACACCTTTGCTCCCGCCTTCAACCGTTATATTCCGAATTTCCGAAAATTCCGGAAAAAAAAGAGGCCGTTGCAAGGATGGCCTATACGACGATGTCTGCATAATCCAACAAGGATTGTTCTTATCGCCCACTTCGGTGTAATCCACCACAAAATCTTCAATCTTTATTCTGCGGGCGTATCCGATCGGGTACCGGTAGTCGAAATTGGCCGACACAAATGACAGGATCGCAGCAATGGCCGACCGCACCGGTGCCAGACGGCAGTTCCGTATGTAAATTGCCCCGTCCCATTTTGCTCCGTAATCATACCGGAAATTGATGAACCGACTGTTCCGACATGTCGTGTTCTCCACCGTTAAGTTTCCGCCGCCGGTGACGGTAATTCCCCGGTATCCGATATCAGAATCCTTGATAAATAGGTTCCAGCAATGAAAATGCACATCGACACGGTTCACCTTACACTGTTCGATTCGGAAATTTTTATTCATGTTGGTCCCAAAAACGCCCCAGTGGACAAGGCTGCCTTCAGCTGTAACATTCCGGAAGACCACATTGAGCATCCGGTTTCCGCTCAAGCCATACGTCCCCTGACTCACGCTGGCGTCTTTCGTCCCGCGCTCTTTTTCCCAGGGCACTAGCCGTATATTTTCCAGCAAGCAGTCATAAACGGTACTAAATGTGTAGAATCCACTTCTTGCCACCATGGACGAATCCCGGCTGCCCTTGTCCAACCCTACCCATTGATTACGAATGATGGTACGGCTCCGGCGGATGTAAAATCCATTCTTGACGTAACTCACCGTGCGATCTCCGGAATCACTCCCCGACACATAAAAAGAACCGCCCTGAATGGTCAGGTAAGTGTCGTCTAACGGGTAGGCGACAAAAAATGTATAATCGGCAAACGTCCAGGCAATATCTCCTATAATACGGCCATGCTCTTCGACGTAGAAGAGTTCTTCACGCATTCTCGACACCTTGCCACGGTAACTGCTTCCCGCCCGGAATCCGATACGGTCGTTACTATCCGTTATGACGATCAAGCAATTGCTGTAAGGCGCCAGCTGCGGTATACTGCTGACTCCTGGTTTTAATGACGACAAAAAGGCTCGCTTTTCGTCACCGGTTAACTTTACCGGAATGGGCCGAAGTTTGCTGGTGACCCGGAATAAAGGCTCCCGGGTGTTATACCTTTCATCAATGTGAAACTTCGTAGCCCCCCAATCCACATTAGTCTGAATCAGGATATCTTTGGTCTCTCCCAAATAAAAATTACCATGGAGATTAACGACAGGCACTTCAACCGTGTTGGCATATGCGTGCGCAGCTTTTATCTTCCTGCCATCATCGTGTTTTCCGTCGCCGATTGCCCCAAACATCGCATAATTGACTGCCCTTACATTGGTCAGTACGGCCACCAACTTGTTGGCCAAGGATATACATGAACCTTCATCGATAGTCAATGTTTCATCCGATACGATCACATACATCGCATCTCCGCCATCTCCGGCACGGTAAAAACCGGCTGTACGAACCGTGTCACCTTCTTTAAGACGCAGATCCCTTTTCATTTCTGCCACATTGGAATAAAAGAAGGCAGGAAATTCCTTTACGGCGCCGGGAGATACCGTGGATAATCCGGTCACGCCAAATGCCACCAGCATCTCTCTCCTATTGAGCTTTCCGTATAACTGCCGTTTATTGTAGTCCATCGTGTCCGTATTGTTTTTCTTCTTCGTACAGTGAACGGAAGAAGGCTCCGACCTCCTTATACATTTCAACCGTCATCCGATTTAGTTCATGCGGATATTTCAACACCAACTTATCCTCGCCACCGTATAAACCATACACCCTCTGCACAGGCTTGATCATTTCCTGCAGCGCGGTGATATCCGTATGCCAATCGAGATCAGGAGCAATAATCAGCATCGGTTTCGGGGCAGCTGCCGCGATAATCTCTCCAAAATCAACTGGGACGTCCTCCGGCCGCTCGGAAAAAAGGCCAAGTCGGGGGATTAATCCATGTAAATGGGAGTAGGTTTTCAGCGATTCAAACTGACTGTTTGATGCCCGCCACGGCGAAAAAGCGGCTACCGCTGCGACGCCGGCTACCCGATTGTCCAATGCCGCCGTCATGATCGAAACGCTGCCGCCGATGGTATTACCCAACAAATATACGTGAGACTCATCGATATAGCTTAAGTCTTCCGCCGCATCGATACAGCTTCTCAGATCCCGTACCATCTTGCCCATTTTAGACCAATACGGATACCGGTCGTAAAAATTAAGCGCTTCTTCTATGCGTGTGCCGAAGCCATACATGTCTATCGCCAGCACGGCAAATCCCTGTTTCACGAGTTCGCGGAATAGCTCTGCGGTCCCTTTCCTTCCATCCTTGTCGTACCCTTTTGAAAAGCCTGTTGAGTAGGCGTATTGATGGCAATAAATAACCAGCGGAAACTTACCGCTGACGGGGAGGACCAGTTCCCCATCCGGTCCCTCCGGACAATACAGCACGCCCGAAATATGGTCTCCGATGGCTTTGTAGGGTCCCAGGTATATTAGTCGCGCACCCGGTACCTTCGGCCTGGGCACGACGCTTTCCATCCAGTCGTATCTGGGGCTTTCTTCAGCCTCTACTTTCGCGGCCCGGACACCGGATGGCTCATCGCCCAGCAGCCAGTTGAGCGTTCTGACAATATCTTGCCGATGCTTTTCGAACGCTGAGGTATCTGCATAGCTTTCCCTGAGCTTCACAACGCCCATATTGGCCGCCTGGATTTTATCCCCGGGATGTGCTTTCTCCCACTGTTTAAAATCGTATTTGTAATACAGTTTATTGGTCCACTCCCGGTCAATACGGTTGAATTGAATGTCCAGGAAGTCAATGGTCGCCTCTACATCGCGTGCCGTCACGGCGTGCGTTCCCATACGTGTGAATACGCCCACACGATCGGAAGCGTTCAAAAAATCATAAACGGTCTTTACCGAATAATAATTCTGTTCGATCGACCACGAGTTGAGCCCCGGCTCAATGATCGAATAATGAAATAATAACGCTCTCGGCGCAATCAACGCCGCCAATGAATTTTGATCCACGGGCAATCGGTCTTCTCTTCCGGAAAAGAATCGAAGGCGGGGGTGAAACCAATGCCCATTCCATGCCGTTACATAGTCCAGCGTTTCGCTGGCGTACTGCGGGTCACAATACCGCCAAGGCATGTCGCCGCCGGTACTTGAACTGCTGGAGACCACAGCGGCAATCCGTTCGTCAAAAGCGGCTGCCCATAACGATTGCTTACCGTTACGCGAATGCCCCGTGATGGCAATCTGGTTCTTGTTAACCTCTGAGCGTGTCAGTAGGAAATCCACCACACGGGAGGCACCCCATGCCCTGCGCATAAGCCCGCTGAAGTCATATTCAGGATATAATTTCTGATAAGCATCGGTGTCATCCTTTATGTCCGCGGCAGCATACACACATCCGATATATCCGCGTTTCACCGCAAGTTGGGCCCATCCCCTATGGTTCCATTGGGTCATGAATACCGGAAACGATCCGTTCCCCCGGGGGATGAGGAGTTCAACCGTCATTGTGCCCTTCATTTGGGGGCCAAACCTAAGTCGGATAAGCTGAATCCTTGATCCGTTTGCGTCAATAGTGTCTGAAAGGACTTCTGCCTTCACCACCGGAGGAGCTGGTGGTATGTGCCCCGATATCCATTCTTGATACTGCTTTTTAATCCATTCGCGCTGATCGCGCCACTGGGCAACGGTGGTAATACGGCGCATCTCACCGTTACGGTTATACAGCAACGGATCCGGCAGCATCGGTACCGATGGCATTGACGCGAAATCCGGCGGTAATTCCCCGGAACGCTTTAACCAGTCTTCCCAGGTACTGTCCTGCAAACTGACCCGCCGGGTGTTCGCTCTGAAACGCTGTTTGATGTTAAGCTGTAAAATCTCCTTTAAATAGGCTTGCTGCCGCTCAACGTTGGTTTGGGAAAACGAATTCGACGGGACGATCAGGCAACTTATCAGACAAATTAAAGTTATTCTTACTATCATGTTTATCAACTGGCTTTATATGGTCGCTTTGGTCATCGTTCGATTTTTGATATGGAATCCGCCTGAGTGGTTATGTAATATTTGGTCAGCATCCGGGCCTCTTCTTCAGGGCTGGGAACATCTATTCCAGGTTCTATTTTCAATGCACGTTGCTGTGTATGGATACGCCATCCGTCTGCATCCGTGTGTAGCGAAATAAAGGGGTATTCCCGTTTCAATCGGTTTACCTGAGCGCGAAGTACGGTGGCGAACTCAGACCGATTTAACCCGGGCACCGGACGGATATACAGATCCGATGGGTTGCCCGGCTTAATGATCAGCGTGGCACGTGTGCCCTGAATCTCGGAATAATAGGTATCGGACTTTCCGGGGGGTGGTTCGAAATCCCACCGGGCGGTAAGGCGTACCCATACGCCCTTTAATGCGGCGATAATCTCTCCATTCGAAAAAACCTTCAGCACACCGTTTTGTTCATATGCCTGTAGAAAGTCCGGATAAATATCAACGCGTGTTACTTTTTTAAATTGTTCGGCGGTAATCATGGTTGGCCAAACCGTTGCCGATTCAATGTTAACGTCCTGCTCATACCGGATACTTTGCGCTGGAAAACAGGTCCAAAGAACCAGATCAGCCAAATGCGTGGTTACATCCGTCACACCGTTTCCCTGTTGCTGCACATCAAAGAACCAGGCAGGTCGCCGGATGCCTTTATTGTAATAGTGCCTATTTTCCTGTACCACTGCGGGGGCTTCCGGGGTTCCTTTTTTTAACTTTCCAAATACCTCGGGAACGGCAACGAGCGCTTTCTGCAGCAGGTAGGTAATCTGGTTTCTCATTGTCATCGTGGGCAGGTCAGAAACGAACCGCCCACGTTTGCCCGCTTCTGCGAACGCAGCCTGAAGCGTATCAAAACCGGAGGAAGTTAGCGCCATGGGCTTATCGGCAATCACATTGAATCCCGCTTCTGCCGCCTTCAGGATAAAACCCGCTTTCGAACGGTTATTACTGGCAATAATCACTAAATCTCCCTTCTTCTCCTGCATCATTCGCCGGAGATAATCGTCGCCAATATAGGAGTGTACTTGCCAGGTGCCGTCTGCTGTGGTGTCCGATGCATTATACCGGTCAATCAGATTCAGATAACTTGCCTTTAAATCATTGTTTAACGGCGCGTACACGTACACGTCCTTATGTAGAGCGTGTTTAAGCTTTTGTTGCAATTGCGCTCCATGAGGGTGAGCAGGATCCAGCAGCACCAGCGTGGAGCGTGTCTGGCTGACCTGGGCAAATACCGGTGCCATGGAAAACCACCAGACAAGCGAGGAAAAGCCAATGTTGCGCAGTATACTGACTATCATGGACTATAACTATACAATTGGCTCAAAACCAGGATAATATTCTTTCTCCCATAACTTTTTAGCTTCCTTATTATTACGGATATTCCCGGATGCGGGGTCTATTTCGAGAACACTTCCTGTTCTGTAAGCGATGTTGCCCAGCTGACAGAGTAAGGTACTCTTATAACCGTCTTCTACGCCTCCCCTCACGGGACGTCCTTCCCGGATGCCGGTAAAAAAATCTTGGATGTGAAGGGCATCAAGTTGCTGCGAAGGATTTATCCGGTTCATGGAATCTGCCGTAAAGCGGCTTTTGACTTCCTTAATCACCTTCCCGTTTAGATCATACACAGTATATTCATCACCCTGTCCTATTAATAAGGAACCTTTTTCTCCGTAAAACATCAGCCCCACCGGATGTTTGTAAACCGGCGCGCCGTTACAACTACGTCCGTCCCAACTGATGATCACATTCTCGGCAAATTCAATTTGTACGTTTTGTGTATCAGGTGTCTCCCAGTCGTCATCGTACCGATAGCGCCCCCCCGCTGATGACACCCGCACCGGATAGTCCACCTGCATACCCCAGCGCAGTAAATCAAGGATATGTATTCCGTTTCCCGGAAGTTCGCCTTGTCCGTAGTGCCAGAACCAGTGCCAGTTATAATGCACCAGGTTGTCTTTGTAAGGCTTTCTTGTGACGGGCCCCTGCCACAGTTCGTAATCCAGCCATGACGGTACCGGTGCTTTTTTCCCGATGCCGATGGACGGGCGGTTATTGGCGTACCAGCCTTTTCCAAAATAAGGGCGGCCGATCACACCGTCGTGCACCTCTTGGATAGCGGCGATAACATTGGGCCAAGAACGGCGTTGGTTGCCTATCTGTATCACTGTTTTCGGATATTTGGCCGCAGCTTTGCGCAGTAGGTCACCTTCGTGGGGCGTTGTACTGACAGGCTTTTCGACGTATACGTGTTTACCGGCCTGGCAGGCCAGTAACGTCCCCGGCGTGTGCCAATGGTCAGGCGTGGCCATAACCAAGGCATCCACCGAACTGTCGTCCAGCAGTCTCCTGAAATCCGTCTCTCCGTGGGGCAATTCGCTTTGCACCTTCATAACCGCGGCCATACACTTCTTCACCGCCCGGGAGTCTACATCGATTATATGCGAGATATGGCACTTATCCTGAAGAGCGAAATTGACGGCAAGGGCACGCCCCCTATTGTTCACTCCCATGACGGCCACAACAATACGTTCGTTTGCGCCGATTATACGTGCGTAACTTTTGGCACTAAACCCGGACAGTACCCCGCCCACGGCGGCCGCCGCAACATCGGCCGACTTTTGCTCAACAAATCTAACGTTCATGCTCATTCAATTTTGTCGCCCATCCTGTCCTTACTGAATAACGGTACTGATCGCCCAGAATGCTGTCGGCGACACCTTATCCGCGCTATTCGACCTTAACAAGATCGTCGTCGGACTGACACTTACCCTACCGTCCTCCAAAGGCCCGCTATTGACAATTTGAAACTGCGCATCTTCATGATTCAAAATACGCGTCCCTCCATTCGTCTCTATGGCAAAATTTTGTATCCGCCAGTTTATACCTGAACTTTCGGAAGCGTTATCAGGATTGAATACATATTTAAACGCGACGTAAATCTTTTCGTCGCCGTCATCCATAAATTCCCATAGATTAACCTGGCCGCTGGAAACAAACTGATCGGTGGCCGTCGGTAACACGAATTGATCCGAAATCTCCCGCCATGTTGCCGCTTCCACATTCGCCAAATCGTAGACACCGTCAAAATCGGTAGAGACCCAAACGGAAAGTTGATCTGGCGGAGTTCCGTATCTTGCTTCCGAAGAAAATGATAAATTCCACCCGCCCAGCAAACCGT
>Ga0164243_10010447_pt1 | contig 13347 bp, 15 predicted proteins | sample OricompcompostOP_FD_108781 | JGI IMG/M metagenome (GOLD analysis project Ga0164243, IMG submission 108781) | Organic Plus compost microbial communities from Emeryville, California, USA - Original compost - Organic plus compost (OP) | ecosystem: Engineered > Solid waste > Mixed feedstock >... | reverse complement strand
CCAGGACAGGTCGCCGTCGTGGGTGTTGCTGGCCAGCACGTAGGGCCGGTCGTCGGCGTACCGGATGATCGAGACCGACGCCGGGTCGACGGCGATGCGCTGGAAGAGGTCGAGATGCATGCCGAGCGCGTCGGCCAGCAGGGCCTTGATGATGTCGCCGTGGCTGACCGCCGCCCACACCGCGTCCGGCCCGTGCTGCTCGGTGAGCGCGGCGTCGATGCGGCGTACGGCGGCCACCGCGCGGTGCTGCATCGCGACCATCGACTCCCCGCCCGGGAAGATCGCGGCCGACGGCTGGCGTTGGACCGTGCGCCACAGCGGCTCGCGCACGAGCTCCTTGAGCGGGCGGCCCTGCCAGGCGCCGTAGTCGCACTCGGCCAGCCCCTTCTCCGTGACCGTGCGAGAGGTCGGGTGGCCGGCGTCGCGTTGAGCGGTCGCCAGCGCCCGGGCCGTCTGCCGGCAGCGCTCCTGGGGGCTGGTGACCAGGAAGGTCAGCGGCACCGCGGCGATCCGGGCGCCCGCGCGGGCGGCCTGCTGGTGACCGAGCTCGTCGAGCCGCACCCCCGGCGTACGTCCGGCGAGCACGCCGGCGGCGTTGGCGGTCGTCCGGCCGTGACGGACCAGCAGCACAGTGGCCATGACCGGGAGCCTAGCCAGGGCCCCACGCACTAGCGTGGGAGTGTGATCGTCGACAGCGCCGTCTACCGGCACGGCGTCCGCCTCCCGGTGGACTGCCACCTGCACGACTACGCCGCCCTCCGTGCGGCGGCGCACGAGGAGCACGACTTCGTCTGGGTCGGGCTCTACGAGCCCAGCCACGGCGAGCTGGACGAGATCGCGCGGGCCTTCGACCTCCATCCGCTCGCCGTGGAGGACGCGGTGGTCGCGCACCAGCGGCCCAAGCTGGAGCAGTACGAGAACAGTCTCTTCCTGGTGCTCAAGACGCTCTGGTACGTCGACGAGGATGACGCCGTGGAGACCGGCGAGATCAACGTGTTCATCGGAGGGGACTTCGTCATCACCGTCCGGCACGGACGCGGCTCCGCGCTGAGCGACGCCCGGCACGCCCTCGAGCAGAAGCAGTCGGTGCTCGACCACGGCCCCTCGGCGGTGGTGTACGCCGTCTGCGACGCCGTCGTGGACGGCTACACCGCCGTGGTCGCCGAGCTCCAGATCGACGTGGATGAGGTGGAGGCGTCGGTGTTCTCCGATCGCCGCACCAAGGACGGTGACCGGATCTACGTCCTCAAGCGCGAGCTGTCCGAGGTACGCCGCGCGGTGCTCCCGCTGCGCGAGCCGATGCGCCGCTTCGCGAGCGGCGGGGTGGACCTGGTCGAGGCCGAGTCGGCGCCCTTCTTCCGCGATGTCAGCGACCACCTCGCCCAGGCGGCCGAGGAGATCGACACCCTCGACGGCCTGCTGTCCTCGGCCTTCGACGCCCACGTCTCCCGCATCGCCGTGCAGCAGAACGACGACATGCGCAAGATCTCCGCCGGCGCCGCCCTGGTCGTGGTGCCGACGCTGATCGCCGGGATCTACGGCATGAACTTCACCCACATGCCGGAGCTCGACTGGACGTTCGGCTACCCGTTCGCGCTGCTGCTGATGGCGGCGACGATGGGTGGGCTGTGGGTGTTCTTCAAGAGGTCGGGGTGGTTCTGAGGGCGGCGCTGACGTTGCGGTTTGGTCCCAAACCGCAACATTCCGCCCCATCCGCCTGCGGTCTGTGCCCAATCGACACCTGGTCAGACCACTTGCCGGCCGCGGCTCAGGCGTTCAGCACGCCCGCGCCGAGCAGGACCAGCACGGCGGCGCCGAGGATGACCCGGTAGACGACGAAGGGGGTGTAGGAGCGGGTGGTGACCCAGCGCAGCAGCCACGCGATGGCGGCGTACCCGACGACGAAGGAGACGACCGTCGCGGTGAAGGTGGGGCCCCAGCCGTAGTCGGCCTCGCCGGGGTGCGCGACGCCGACATCTCCGATCTCCTGGAGCTCGAAGAGCCCCGCCCCGACGACGGCCGGGATGGCCAGCAGGAACGCGAACCGTGTGGCGGCCTCGCGCTCGTAGCCCAGGAAGCGGCCCATCGACAGCGTGGCGCCCGACCGGGAGACGCCGGGGATGAGGGCCAGGGCCTGCGCGCCGCCCATGAGCGCCGCGTCGCGCAGCATCATCTCCTTGATCACCCGCTCGTTCTTGCCGATGCGGTCGGCGAGGCCGAGCACCAGGCCGAGGACGATCAGCGTGCACCCGATGATCCACAGGTTGCGGAAGTCCCGCTCGATGACGTCCTTGAACAGCACGCCCAGGACGACGATCGGCAGCGAGCCGACGATGATGTACCAGCCCATCCGCGCATCGAGTGCGCCGCGGTACTCCGGCTTGAACAGCGACAGCACCCACGCGCTCGCGATGCGCCAGATGTCCTTGCGGAAGTACACCAGCACGGCGAGCTCGGTGCCGATCTGGATCACCGCGGTGAACGCGGCCCCCGGGTCGCCCCAGCCGAAGAGCTCGGGGAAGATTCGCAGATGGGCGCTGCTCGAGATCGGCAGGAACTCGGTCAGTCCCTGGAGCACGCCGAGGAACACCGCCTGCAGGAAGTCCGCCACGACGCGCCATCCTAGGGAGTGGGTCGTCACCGGCGTGGCCGGGCTCCGGGCCGGTGTGCGGGCCGCTACCTTGTGGCCCATGCAGCAGCGGTACGTCGGCGCGAGCGGCCTGCGGGTGTCGCGCCTGGCCCTCGGCACGATGACGTGGGGCAAGGACACCGACGAGCACGAGGCGCGCGACCAGCTCGCTGCCTTCGTCGAGGCCGGCGGGACGACCGTCGACACCGCCGCCGGCTACACCGACGGACGGTCCGAGGCGCTGTTGGGCTCCCTGATCGGCGACGTGGTGCGCCGCGACGAGCTGGTGCTGGCCACGAAGGCGGGGATCTGGCGGCGTGGCTCCGAGCGGGTCACCGACACCTCGCGGGGTGCCATGTTGCGCGGACTCGACGCGTCGTTGAAGCGGCTCGGCACCGACCACGTCGACCTGTGGCAGGTGCACGTGTGGAGCGACGAGGTCCCGCTCGAGGAGACGCTGGGCGCGCTCGACCAGGCGGTGAGCAGCGGGCGTGCGACGTACGTCGGCATCTCCAACTTCAACGGCTGGCAGACCGCCCGTGCCGTGACGCTCCAGGAGGCGGGCGGCGGCCGGGCGCCGATCGTGTCGACCCAGATGGAGTACTCCCTGGTCAACCGGCGCATCGAGCGGGAGGTGCTGCCGGCGGTCGAGGCGCTCGGCCTCGGGCTGCTCCCGTGGTCGCCGTTGGGGCGTGGCGTGCTGACCGGCAAGTACCGCACCGGCACGCCGGCGGACTCCCGCGCCGCGTCGTCGGTGTTCTCCGGCTTCGTGGAGGCCTATCTCGACGACCACAGCCGCGGCGTCGTCGAGGCGGTGGCCCGGGCCGCCGACGGTCTCGGCTGGACGCCGCTGGAGGTCGCCCTGGTGTGGGTCCGCGACTCCCCGGGCGTCACCGCGCCGATCGTCGGCGCCCGCACCGCCGCGCAGCTGGCCGGGGCGCTCGGCTCGGAGGAGAAGGTGCTGCCCCCCGAGATCCGGGCCGCGCTCGACGACGTGTCGGCAGGTGCGGCATGAACGTGTCGCTCGTGCGTCCCGGCCTGATGCGCGGGCTCGGGCGCGGCGTCGAGTGGGAGTTCGACCAGGTCACCTTCGACCGCGAGTTCTCCCGCAACATGGTGGCCCGGGTGCTCGTCGAGCGCGCCGAGCACGGCGGCTGGGAGCTCGACCGGGTGCAGATCCGGCCCGACGGACGTCGCCGGGTGGTGCTGCGGCGCAAGATCATCCGGGCGGTGCGGACCGCCTGAGATGTTGCGGTTTGGTCCCAAACCGCAACATTTCCGGGCTATTTCCTGCAGTCTCTGCCCAATCGCGTGCCCGACCGAGGCGCTCAGATCTCGTCGAGGAACCGGTCCATGACCCGGGCGCCGAACTCCAGCGCGTCGACCGGGACGCGCTCGTCGACGCCGTGGAAGAGGGCGGTGAAGTCGAGGTCCTCCGGCAGGCGCAGCGGGGCGAAGCCGTAGGAGCGCATGCCGAGCTTGGTGAAGTGCTTGGCGTCGGTGCCACCACTCATCAGGTACGGCGCGACGAGCGCCTCGGGGTCCTCGGCGAGCAGGCTGCGGGCCATCGCGTCGACCAGCGGGCCGTCGTACGGCGTCTCCCAGGGGGCCTGGTTGGACACGAAGTCGACCTCGACGCCCTCGCCGGTGAGCTCGGCGAGGGTCGCGAAGAACTCGTCCTCGAAGCCGGGCAGGAAGCGCCCGTCGACGTACGCCGTCGCGTCGGTCGGGATCACGTTGACCTTGTACCCGGCGTCGAGCATCGTCGGGTTGGTCGAGTTGCGCAGCACGGCGCCGAGCATCCGCGCCGCGCCGCCGAACTCCTCGACGAGGGCGGGTGCGTTCTCGGGCGTCGCCTCGACCCCGGCCAGCTCGCCGACGACGGCCAGGAGGGTGCGCATCGTGGGCGTCAGCCGCACCGGCCACTCGTGGGCGCCGATCCGGGCGACGGCGGCGGCGAGTCGGGTGACGGCGTTGTCGTCGTTGAGCATCGAGCCGTGGCCGGCGCGTCCGCGGGCGGTCAGCCGCATCCACGCCATGCCCTTCTCGGCGGCCTCGACCAGGTAGAGCCGGCGGCCGCGGACGGTGGTGCTGAACCCGCCGACCTCGCCGACCGCCTCCGTGCAGCCCTCGAACCACGCGGCATGGTCCTCCACGAGCAGCTGCGCGCCCTCGTGGCCCCCGGCCTCCTCGTCGGCGGTGAAGCAGAGCACGACCTCGCGCTCCGGCGGTCGCCCGGCCCGCTGCCGCGCCCTGACCACCGACAGCAGCATGGCGTCGAAGTCCTTCATGTCGACCGCGCCCCGGCCCCAGACGTAGCCGTCCTGGATCTCACCGCTGAAGGGGTGGACGGCCCAGTCCTCCGCGGCGGCCGGTACGACGTCGAGGTGGCCGTGCAGCAGCAGCGCGCCGCGCTCGGCGGTCGCTGACGAGCCGGCTCCGCCCCACCGGGCCACGACGTTCGCGCGGCCGGGTCGCGTCTCGATCACCTCGGCGGCGATGCCCACCTCGTCGAGCAGGCCCGCGACGTACTCGGCCGCCTTCCGCTCCCCCGGGCCCTCGCCGCCGCCGTAGTTCGACGTGTCGATCCGGATCAGGTCGCGGCACAGGTCGACGACCTCGCCGGCCGGGTCGGTGTGGGTGGATTCGGCCATGTCGCCATCGTCGCACGCCGGCCGGCGCTAGCGTGCCCTGCGTGGTTCCCCCCGACTGGACGCGGTACACCCCGGACGACACGCCGGATCCGGACGGACCTGCCGACCGCGCGCCGGTGCCGTACCGGCCGCCGCAGCCGCCGACGCCCCTCCGCTCGCTCGACGAGCGCACGGTGCGCAGCACCGGAGCGGCGCTGCCGATCGTGCTCGCCGTCGGCGGCATGGTGGCGACCGCCGCGCTGGCCGGGCTGATCTTCGCCCTGGGAGGCGCCGACGAGCCCGGCGCCGACCAGCCGCAGACCGACACGGGCTTCGACGCCCTCGTGGCAGCGCTGGACGACGAGCGCGGCTCCACGCTCGCGCGCCGGGCGGTGATCTACCCCGACTACGCCAGCGTCACTGCCCCCTACCTGCCCGACCACCCCGGCGACGAGCGGGAGCTGAGCTACTACTGGGACGGCGAGCTCGCCGAGCCGAGCAAGGGCACCAGTGACGAGGAGACCTTCGACCTCGCCGACGTGGACAGCGCCGTGCTGGACGGCCTGTGTCCCCAGGTGGAGCGGCTCGTCGAGGACCCGACCACCTGCTACCTGATCATCGAGAAGCCCGCGGCCGACGACGAGACGCCGGCGTGGATCTCGGCGTACGCGAGCAACGAGTTCAACCAGACCGCCTGGATCGGGTTCGGTCTCGACGGCACGGTCGTCGAGGAGCACCCGCCGTCCTGAGGAGTCGGTCGTCCGCGGCAGAGTCGGTCGCGGTCGCGGCGCCTCTAGGATCTCGCCATGGACGAGTCCCGAAGTAGCTCCCGTTCACCGTCGCGCGCGCTGCGAGGTGAACGGGCATGATCGACACCCAGACCTTCGTCAACCTCGGACTCGTCGTCCTCTTCGTCCTCGTCGGCGGCGTCTTCGCCGCGACCGAGCTCGCGCTCGTCTCGCTGCGGGAGACCCAGGTCGGGCAGCTCGCCCAGCGCGGGGGCCGGGGCGAGCGCGTCGCCGCCATCGCCCGCGACCCGAACAGGTTCCTCTCCGCCGTCCAGATCGGCGTGACGGTGGCCGGCTTCTTCTCCGCCGCGTACGGCGGCTCGACCCTCGCGCCCGACGTGGCGCTGTACCTGGTCGACCTCGGGCTCGGGCACGACGCGGCGGACACCGTCGCACTGGTCGTGATGACCCTGCTCATCGCCTATCTCTCCCTCGTGCTCGGCGAGCTCGTGCCCAAGCGGCTCGCCCTGCAGCGCGCGGCGGGAGTGGCGATGCTCACCGGACCGGTCCTCGACCGGTTCGCGACCTTGATGCGGCCGGTGATCTGGCTGCTCTCGGTCTCCACCGACGCCCTGGTCCGGCTGCTCGGGGGCGACCCCGACGCCACCTCGGAGGAGGTGAGCCGGGAGGAGCTGCGCGAGATCGTCGCCAGCAACGAAGGCCTCGGCGTGGAGGAGCGCAGGATCCTCGGCGACGTCTTCGCCGCCACCCGCAGCAACCTCAAGGAGGTCATGCGTCCTCGCGGCGACGTGGTCTTCGTGCGGGGCACCATGCCGCTGGGCGAGGCCGCGCGGTGGGTCGCCGACCTCCCCTACTCCCGCTACCCGGTCATCGGCGAGAATTTCGACGACGTCACCGGCTTCGTGCACGTGCGGGATCTCCTCGCCGACCGCTCCGACGACACCGACGACGCCGGCGACCTGACCGTCGCCGACGTCCAGCGCGCGGTGCTGCACCTGCCCGGCACCAACAAGGTGCTCCCCACGGTCGTCCTGCTGCGCAAGGAGGGCACCCACCTCGCGGTGGTCGTCGACGAGTTCGGCGGCACCGACGGCATCGTCACCCTGGAGGACCTCGTCGAGGAGATCGTCGGCGACATCCGCGACGAGTACGACCTCGAGCCCGAGACGATACCGTCCTCGGCGACGGGCGACGCCGTGGGCCCGACGGTGGTGGCCGGCGGGCTCACCATCGAGGACGTGACCGAGCAGACCGGCGTGGCCATCCCCGACGGCGACTACGAGACCGTCGCCGGCTTCGTGCTCGCCCGGCTCGGCCGGGTCGCGGCCGTGGGCGACGAGGTTCCCGTCGGTGACGCCGTGCTCCGCGTCGTCGCCGTCGACGGCCGGCGGATCACCCAGGTCGAGGTGACCCCGCCTCCGCCGGTCGACGAGGAGGGTCCGTGACCGGCCCCCTGCGTTGAGATGCGAGAAGCCCCAGGGAGGGATCCCTGGGGCTTCTGTCAGTGTCCGAGGGGGGACTTGAACCCCCACGCCCTAATACGGGCACTAGCACCTCAAGCTAGCGCGTCTGCCAATTCCGCCACCCGGACGAGTGCGGAGAAACCGTAGCAAAGCCTGGGCCGAGACACCGCATCGGCACCCCCTGTCTCGCCGCCGGCCTTGAACGGGACGCGTCGGGGTGCAACGGTGGGGAGGGTCTCTGACCTCCATCGGGAAGGCATGTCATGCTCACCCTCACCGAGAACGCCTGCACGATCGTCAAGCAGATGACCGACGCTCCGGACGTCCCCGAGACCGCGGGCCTCCGGATCACCCAGGCCGAGGCCGGCTTCGCCGTGTCGGCCGCCGAGAAGGCCGAGCCCGGCGACCAGGTCGTCGAGCAGGACGGCGCCACGGTCTACCTCGACCAGGTGTCTGCCGAGCAGCTCGACGCCATGGTCCTCGACGCCGGGATCGACGACACCGGGACGCTGCAGTTCGGCCTGATGGCGCAGGCGTAGATGCGCCGCTGACCGGGCCGCTCTGGGATCGTGGGCGCATGCAGCAGCTGCGTGTCGCCTTCGTTCCCGGAGTGACGCCCGACAAGTGGGCGAGGGTGTGGCGGGAGCGCAACCCGGCGATCCGCCTCGACCTCCTCCCCATCCAGGAGGACCGGCAGCGTGCGGTCCTCGACGAGGGCGCCGCCGACATGGCGCTGGTCCGGCTGCCCGTCGACCTCGACTCCCCCGCTCCGCTGCACTGCGTGCGCCTCTACGACGAGGTCCCGGTCGTCGTCGCCGCCCGCGACCACTTCGTCGCCGCCGCCGACCCGGACACGCCGGTGCCGCTGGCGGAGCTGGCCGACGAGCAGCTGGTCCTGCCCCACCCGTCCGGGTGGACCCCGACCGCTCCGCAGCTGCCCTTCCCCCCGATGAGCGTGAAGGAGGCGATCGAGGTGGCGGCCGCCGGCAGCGGGATCGTCATCGCGCCGATGTCGCTGGCCCGCCTGCACCACCGCAAGGACGTCGTCCACCGCCCCGTCGAGCTCGAGCCGACCACCGTCGCCCTCGTCTGGCTGCGCGACGCCGACAGCCCGGTCCACCAGGACTTCGTCGGCGTCGTCCGCGGGCGACGGGCCCGCAGCAGCCGCTAGCTCGACCAGAGCGCCGCGATCCGGTCCGCCAGCTCCCGCGCCTGCTCACGGCCCGCGCGCGCCGCGGCCGGGCGCAGGGACAGGTCCATCGCCTGAGCGCCGACGAACCGCTCGTCGTCCGGTACGACGATCTCGACGCGACTGCCGCCGGCCCGCAGCTCGGCGACCTGCGACGCGAGGTCGAGGCCCCACGCGCGCGGCACCCGTGACCTGCCGCCGAACGGCGAGAGCACCAGGACGTCGTCGTACCCGGCGGCGAGGTCCGCGTTGTCGGCGTTCGCCCGGTAGCCCCCGTCGATGTAGCGCCGGTCCCCGATCCGGTACGCCGGTCCGCTCGAGCAGCTCGCCGCCACCGCGTCGACCAGGTCGATCCCGCTGTCCCGGTCGAATCCCACCGGCTCCCCCGTCTGGGCGTCGACGGCGGTGATCAGCAGGTCCTGCGCCGGCCACGTCCGGCTCGGCAGGCGGGCCAGGACCGTGGCGCGCCATCGTTCGGTGAAGGACTCCCCTGCCGCCTCGGCCAGCTCCAGCGCGGCTGCGCCCAGTCGTCGCCGCATGTCGGCGGCATCGGCAGCGGCCGCGATGAGGCGGGCCGTCCGCTCCATCTGGTCGGTGACCGGGCGCGGCGCTCCCCTCGGCGCCGGAGGCCGCTGCGGCACGGGTTCCTCGAGCACCGCCGCGAGCAGGTCGAGCGCGGAGGCGCTGGTGACCTGGGCAGCGGCGGTCGAGCCGGCCGACGTACCGATGAGCAGGTCGGCCCGGGTGACGTCGATGCCCGCCTCGAGCAGACCGGCCACGACGCCGATCAGCCAGGCGTTGCCCGTGGCGCCGCCTCCCCCGAGGACGACCGCGCGTCGGCGCGAGGCCGCGAGGAGAGGCGAGTGGTTCGTGGAGACCATCGGGCCAGTGTGGACGGGGCGCTGGGCGGGACGCACGGCATTTCACCGGCGCCTGGGCGCCTGAACGCCGGCAGGGACTCAGGCCAGGTGGGTCGCCGCCCAGTCGCCGAGGATCCGGGCGCTGCGGTCGACCAGTGCGGCCCACTCGAGCGCGCCCTCGTCGGCGTTGTCGGAGACGTGCTTGACCAGGCGCACCGGGACGCCGAACTCCTGCGCGACGTAGGCGACCGCGTAGCCCTCCATGTCGACGAGCTGGGCCTGCTCGGCCAAGCGGGCCCGCATCCGTGGATCGGTGACGAAGACGTCGCCGGTCGCGAGGACGGTCGGGCTCGGGCCGACGACGAGGCGCTCGCGTGGGTCGTAGCCGAGGGCGCGGATGGCGTCGGCGTTGATGTCGTGGTTGATGACCGTGCCGACCTCGTAGAGCCCGTGCTCGGCGTCGAGCCCGTCGTGCAGCCCGCCGGCCGTGCCGAGGTTGACGATCTCGAGGTCGCCGAGGTCCGAGCGGACCGCGAGGTGGCGGGCGAGCGCGGTCGCTGCCGCGGTCTTCCCGAGGCCCGTGATCAGCACCTCGATGCCGTCGGGGAGGTGGGCGACCTCGGCGCGGGTGGCGGCGACGATGAGGGGGCGGGGCACGGCCGTCACCCTAGTGTGGCCCCCGTGCACTCCCCTCGCGCGGCTGTCACGGCCCGGGCCCCTGGGCGGGTCAACCTGATCGGTGAGCACACCGACTACAACGGCGGCCTGTGCCTGCCGTTCGCCATCCAACTGGGCGCCACGGCCACGGTCCGGCCCCGCGCCGACGGGCTGGTCCGGGCGACCAGTGCCGAGGCCGATCCGGACGACCCCCACTGGCGGGAGTACGTCGTCGGCGTGGTCGCCGAGCTCCGCCGGGCCGGGTGGGACGTGCCGGGCCTGGACGTCGAGCTGACCTCCACCGTGCCGCTGGGCGGTGGCCTGTCCAGCTCGGCGGCGCTGGAGTGCGCCGTCGCGACCGCGATCGCCGGGCTGCTCGACAAGCCGCTCGACGACGACCAGCGGCACCGGATCGCCGAGTACTGCCGGCGTGCGGAGACCGACCACGTCGGGGCACCGACGGGCGGCATGGACCAGCTCGCCAGCATGCTCGGCGCCGAGGGCCACGCCCTGCTGATCGACTTCGCCGATCCGGACGCGCCCACCACGACCGCCGTACCGCTCCCCGTGGCCGATGACGGCCTCGCGCTGCTCGTCACCGACACCGGCGTCCGGCACGTGCTGCGGGCCGGCGACGGCGGCTATGCCCAGCGCCGACGCGAGTGCGCGGCGGGTGACCCCCGCCGGGTGCGCCACGTCGCGACCGAGAACGACCGGGTCCGCGCCGCCGTCGTCGCGATCGGCGAGCGCGACTGGAGCGGCCTCGGAGCGCTGATGTCGGCCTCCCACGCGTCGCTGCGCGACGACTACGAGGTATCGGTGCCCCCGCTCGACCTCGTCGTCGAGACCGCCACAGCCAGCGGGGCGCTCGGGTCGCGCATGACCGGCGGCGGGTTCGGCGGCTGCACGATCACCCTCGTCGCGGCCGACCGGGCAGGCGGCGTGCGAGAAGCGGTGGATGAGGCCTACCGCGAGCGGCAGTGGCCGGCGCCGGTCCACCACCTCGTCACCCCGGGACCCGGGGCGCAGGTCCTCAGCGTTGCGGGATGAGGCAGAAGGCGCCGTCGGAGAAGCCCGCCGGGCGGACACCGAGCGCCTGGTTGAGGCGTGCCCGCTGGTTCTCCCAGGCGATCTCCGCGGCGAGCTCGGTGAGCTCGGCCGCGGTGAACCGGGCCTCGAGGCGCTCCCGCAGCTCGTCCGGGACGACCGCCGGAGACGCGCTGATCGCCGCGGCGAACGCCACCACCAGCTGTTCGTCGTCCGTGAGCGCGGGGTTGCCGTCCGGCTCGAGCAGCGCGACCAGCTTGTCCTCGGGCACGCCCTCGGCGCGGGCGATCGCGGCGCCGATGTCGAGGCAGAACTCGCAGTGGACGACCATCGCGGCCTTCGCCGTGGCGAGCGTCTTGAGGTGGGCGGGCATCCGGCCCATCAGCAACAGCGACGTCTCGTAGGTGCCTTGCGCCGCCAGGAGCGTCGGCCGCCGCATGAGGTGGCCGAGCAGGTCGCCGCGGTTGCGCCTGGCCGAGGCGAGGACGCGCAGGTGGTTCCAGATCCGTCGAAGGATGCTCATGCTGCTCCTTCGCGCCCGCGGCGCCGGGTGTCACGCAGCTGCCACCACCAGACGCCGAGCAGCGCCAGCGCGAGAGCTCCCTCGACCGTGTGCAGCGCCGCGCCGGCGGCGAACGTGCCGAACTCCCCCACGCCGTGCAGTCCGAGGCTCAGGCCGAGGGGGGCGCAGGTCAGCACCGAGAGCCCGGCCCACGCTCGTCGTACGGCGGCCGCGGCTGCGCAGACGGCAGCGGCGACGAGCGCCAGCGACATCTCGAAGAAGGCGTGCGGCGCGTAGGGCTCCCCGACGCCGTCGGAGATCCACTCGCCCGCGACGAGGTTGCCGGTCGCCTGGAACAGGAAGGCCGCGGCGAGGGCCAGCGCCACCGCTCTCATCAGCCGGGTCGGCCGGTCCGTCGTGCGGGCGACCCGCGCGTCGATCCGGGCGACGAGGGCGGGCGGCGGCGTGGATCGGGCAGCGTCGGCGATCCACAGCACGGTGTCGACCTCGGAGCGGTCTCTCGGATCAGTCACTCTCCATCACCTCCCGCAGCCGGGCGATGGCCCGGTGGACCAGCATCCGCGCCGCGCTGGGTGTGACCTCGAGGAGCGCGGCGATCTCGGTCGAGGTGAGCTCGCTGCCGAAGCGCAGCGCGACCGCCTCACGCTCGCGCGGCGTCAGGTGGCCGAGTCGCCGGCGGACCTCGTCGGCGCCGAGGCGGCGCAGCGTCTCGCCCTCGGGGTCGTCCTCGGCGGCCCCGCCGGCGAACGTCGACGCCGCCGGATCGGTCGGCAGCTCGCGGCCGTGCCGTCGCCACCAGTCCGCCACCGTGTGCCGGGCAATGCCCGTCAGCCAGGCTCCGACCCCGCCCCGGGCGCCGTCGTACCCGTCCCAGGACCGGATCGCTCGCTCGAACACCTGGCTCGTGACGTCCTCCGCATCGACATCGGTGGGCACGCGCAGGCGCACGTAGCGCCACACGGGCGTCACGTGCTCGGCGTACACCGCGGCGAACCCGCCGGCTCCTGGTCGCATCCCGACCCTTCTTCGCATGACCCGGCCAAGGTGTCACGTGGCTGTTCCGGCATGTTGCGGTTTGGTCCCAAACCGCAACATTCGGGGCAGTTGGTGCGCGGTCTCTGCCCAATCCCGAACTGGTCTGACCACCCCACACGCCAGCAGGCCCGCCCTCGCCGTAGCGAGAGCGGGCCCTGCGACGTTCCGGCCCGGTCAGCTCACTTGAGCTCGGCGCTCGACAGGCCGAGGACCCGGCGCGCGACAATGAGTTGTTGGATCTGCTGGGTGCCTTCGAAGATGTCGAGGATCTTGGAGTCGCGAGCCCACTTCTCGAGCAGCTCCTCCTCGCTGTAGCCGACCGAGGCGCACAGCTCGACGCACGACAGCGTCACATCGGAGCCGACCCGGCCTGCCTTCGCCTTGGCCATCGAGGCCTCGAGCGAGTTCGGCTTGCGGTTGTCGGCCATCCAGGCCGCCTGCAGGGTGAGCAGCCGACCGGCCTCCCAGTCGGACTCCAGCTGCAGGAACTTCGCGGCGGCGGCGTGCTGCACGATGGCGGGCTTGTCGTAGTCGACCTCGATGCCGGCCTCCTTCAGCAGGT
>Ga0164243_10010446_pt1 | contig 13347 bp, 14 predicted proteins | sample OricompcompostOP_FD_108781 | JGI IMG/M metagenome (GOLD analysis project Ga0164243, IMG submission 108781) | Organic Plus compost microbial communities from Emeryville, California, USA - Original compost - Organic plus compost (OP) | ecosystem: Engineered > Solid waste > Mixed feedstock >... | reverse complement strand
GTGCTGCTGCACGAGGCCGTCGGCCACGGCCTGGAGGGCGACTTCAACCGCAAGGGCACCTCGGCCTTCTCCGGCCGCATCGGCGAGCGCGTCGCCGCGCCGGGGGTCACGGTGTTCGACGACGGCACGATCGCCGGCCGCCGCGGCTCGCTGACCGTCGACGACGAGGGCACGCCGACCGAGCGCACCATCCTGATCGAGGACGGCATCCTGGTCGGCTACATGCACGACCGGATGAGCGCGCGGCTGATGGGCCTGACGCCGACCGGCAACGCCCGCCGGCAGTCCTACGCCCACATGCCGATGCCGCGGATGACCAACACCGGCATGCTGGCCGGCGGGGCCAAGCGCGAGGAGATGATCGCCTCGACCAAGCGCGGCCTCTACTGCGCCAACTTCGGCGGCGGCCAGGTGGACATCACCAACGGCAAGTTCGTCTTCCAGTGCACCGAGGCCTACCTGATCGAGGACGGCAAGCTGACCACCCCGGTGAAGGGCGCCACCCTGATCGGCGACGGCCCCTCGGCGCTGACCCGGGTGACCATGATCGGCGACGACTTCGACTTCGACCCCGGCATCGGCAGCTGCGGCAAGTCCGGCCAGAGCGTCCCGGTCGGCGTCGGCCAGCCGTCGCTGAAGCTCACCGGCCTGACGGTCGGCGGGACGAGCCTCTAACGGCGCCCCGCTCCATTCCTCTCCCGCGTCGCGGGAGAGGAATGATCAGCTTTCGCGATCGGCGCGGATGGCCGCCGGGCTGACGCTCTGGCGCTCGCCGTCGATGGTCGGGGCGATCGGCTCCGGCTGCGGGAGCGGCGTGGTCTCGTCGGCGCCGTGGGCCCACCCTTTGATCAGGAAGCTCAGGGCGATGAAGGCCACGCCGATGCCGACGCCCCACCAGCCGAGCAGGCTGAACACCCGCAGCGACGCCGCCAGCGAGGCGGCCGGATCGAGCACCTCGCCGCCGACCGTCTCGGTCCCGGCGAACCCGGCGATGATGCCGCCGACGTACTGGGCGATCGACGAGGCCAGGAACCACACCGCCATCATGAAGGACACCAGGCTGGCGACGCTGAGCTTGGTGATCTGCGACAGGCCGACCGGCGAGAGGAACAGCTCGGCCGTGGTGTGGAACATGTAGAGCAGGCCGAGCAGGATCACCGGCAGGCGGTACTGGGCGTCGGCCAGCGGCGCGCCCCAGACCACCACCAGGAAGCCGAAGCCGATCTGCAGCAGCGACAGGCCGAACTTCAAGGTCGGGTTGGGGTCGCGGCCGCGCTGGCCGAGCCAGGCCCAGAGCGCGGCGAACATCGGCGCGAACACCAGGATGAAGAACGGATTGAACGACTGGGTCTGCGCCGCCGGCAGCCCCATCAGGTCGACGTTGCGGGCGGCGAACAGGTTGAGCGAGGTGCCGGCCTGCTCGAACAGGGTGAAGAACACCACCGCGCCGAAGATCAGCACCATGGCCAGCGCCATCCGCTCGCGCTCGACCTTGCCGCACTGCGCGAACATGACCCAGAAGATGTAGAACAGGGCGGCGACGGTCGCGATGCCGAGCCCCCAGCCGACCAGGGTGTTGTTCTGCACCAGGAACCACACCGGGATCACCCCCAGCACGCCGCCGGCGTAGATCGCCTGCTCGCGGTTGATCGGCCCGACGACCTTCTCGCGCAGCTTCTCCGGCGCCGGCGGCTCGCCGTGGCCGAGCAGCCATTTCCGCCCGAAGACGAAGACCACCAGGCCGGCGGCCATGCCGATCCCCGCCAGGCCGAAGCCGGCCCACCAGCCGACCGTCTGCCCCAGCAGGGCGCAGAGGATCGCCGCCCAGAAGGCCCCGAGGTTGATGCCGTAATAATAGAGAGTGAAGCCGGAATCCCGTCGCGGGTCGCCTTGCGGATAGAGCTGGCCGACCAGGGTCGACATGTTCGGCTTCAGGAAGCCGACCCCCATGATGATCAGCGAGACTGCCAGGTAAAAGGCGTTCTTGCCCAGAGGGTCGGTCTTGGTGGTCATCGAGAACGCGCCGGGCGGCAGCTGCGCCGGCAGCGAGGCGCCCGCGGGCAGGTTCTGGATCGCGAGCCCGCCGTCCGGCGAGGCGGCGAAGGCGTAGGTCTTGCCGTCGACCACCACCTTGACCTGGCGGTCGTCCATCCGCCCCTCGGCCTGGATCTCGTAGGCGCGGCCGGCGTAGTGCAGGGTCTGTTCGGAGGGCCGCCCCTCCACCGCCATCGCCAGGTGGCCGGCGGTCAGCAGCAGGGCGCCGAACACCACCGCCTTGCGGGTGCCCAGCCAGCGGTCGGCGATCAGCCCGCCGGCCAGCGGGATCAGATAGACCAGCGAGGTGTAGGAGCCGTACTGCGCCGAGGCGGTCCGGTCGTCGAACAGCAGGTGCTGGGTCAGGTAGAAGACCAGGATGGCGCGCATCCCGTAGTAGGAGAACCGCTCCCACATCTCGGCCGTGAAGGCGATGATCAGCCCGCGCGGGTGGTTGCGCAGCATCTGCACCAGCACCGGCGCGCCGGTCACCAGCGTGACGAGCAGGCCGACAAGGACGACGGGATTCATGCCAGGCGTTTCCGATAGTTCTCTCGATTGGGTGGAGAACGCGCAGCGGCCCCCCACAGGTTAGCGGCTAGAGATCACGCGGCGGGCGGTGTCACAAGATGTAACAATCGGCCTGCGGGAGCCGGTCGCAGGGGCTGCACGTTGAGCAGACGCAAGGAGAACGCCGCGCATGCAGACCTCAGACAGCAATCCCCGGATCACGCTGACGCCCGCCGCCCGGCGCTGGCGCGCCCGGCTGAACGGCCACGTCTTCGCCGACACCGACGACGCGATCGTCCTGCACGAGAAGGGCATGGCGCCGGTGGTCTACTTCCCCCGCCAGGACGTGGCCATGGAGTACATGGGCCGCACCCATCATCACACCTTCTGCCCGCACAAGGGCCAGGCGGCCTACTACACCCTGACCCTGGACGGCGACATCCTGGAGAACGTCGCCTGGACCTATGAGGACCCGTACGATCCGGTCGGGCCGATCCGCGACCGGATCGCCTTCTATCCCGGCGACATCGAGCTCTACGAAGTCGACGACGCCCGGGTGAACCCGCACCACGACCACAGCCGGCCGCGGCCGGAGGTCGACACGGCGCTGTCGCGGCGGGAGATCGACGAGGTCGTGCAGCACACCGATTCCGGCGACGGCGTCGCCCAGCGCGAGCACTGGCCGCCGAACGTCGAGACCCCCGGGCCCGAGGACCGCCGTGGGTTCAGCTGAGGCTGGCGGGCCCCCCCAAGATCCTCCCCCACAGGGGGAGGTGGCGCGCAGCGCCCGAGGGGGCTTCCACCCAAATGCCGATGAAAGCCGCCTGACCGCACCTTCTGAGCGGAAGCCCCCTCACCCGCTTCGCGGGAGCTCCCTGAGAGGGGGAGCATCTGCCGCGGTCGGTGCGCTCACATGCCGCTCGGCCAGGTCTCCTCCTCGCCGAGGCCGGCGGGGAGGGTGCGGGTCGGCAGCGGGGTGACCGGGGTGGTCTCGTCGAACCAGACGTAGGCGTCGAACTGCTCGGGCAGGCGGCAGTCGACGTAATGGCTCCAGCGTTCGGTCTCCGGCCGGTAGACGACGCCGATGAAGCGCTCGAGCATCGGCTCCCACATCGCGTGCCGCACGGCGTCGTTCTCGCCCTCGCGCAGGTCGAGCAGGAAACGGTCCTTGCCGCAGTCGTGCGCCGCGCGCTCGCAGGTCCCGGGCAGCGACGGCTGGATGGTGCGGACGCGCATCGGCCCGTCCCAGTCGTCGGCGCAGGCCACCTCGCCGGTGTGGGTGCCGAAGCCGATCAGCCGCGCGGCGTCGCCCCAGCGCTCGCGGCAGAGCTGGCCGATGTTCAGCTCGTCGCGCACGACGCCCATCTCGGTCGCCCGGGCGTCGCCGATGTGGGAGTTGTGCGCCCAGACCACCGCCCGCGCATCCGGCCCGTGCGCGTCGAGCAGCGCCTCGAGGGTGTCGAACATGTGCCGGTCGCGCAGATTCCAGCTCTCCGACCCGCCGTAGTACATGGCCCGGTAATAGGCCTCGGCGTCGCGCACCAGGCGGGCGCTCTGGGCGGCGTCGAGCAGCGCCTCGCCGTCGCGCGCCTGGTGCTCCAGCTCGCGCTCCAGCATGTCGCGCAGCATCGCCGTGACCGCGCCTTCGCAGCGGCTGTAGCCGGCGGAGAGCGCCTGGCGTCCGTAGGCGGCCGGCTGGTGCGCCCAGGGCTCAAGGCAGCCGTAGCGCTCGCGGGCGATCTTCGCCGCTTCCGGATCCTCGCGCTCCAGGTAGTCGATGACCGTCCGCATCGAGGCCGACAGATTGTAGAGGTCGAGGCCGTAGATCCCCGCGCGGTGGCGGCCGGTGTGGAAGCGGTTGTGGTCGCGCAGCCACTGCACGAAGGTGTCGACCTCGCGGTTGCGCCACATCCAGGTCGGGAAGCGGGCGAACGCCTCGGCCGCGTGCGGCGGCTTGTGCCGGTAGCGCACGTGGGCGTCGAGCACCTGGGCGTCCGGCCAGTCGGCCTCGAGCGCGACGATCCGGAAGCCGTGCTCCTCGATCATCCAGCGGGTGAGGCTGTCGCGGGCCTGGTAGAACTCGGCGGTCCCGTGGGTCGACTCGCCCAGCAGCACGACGCGCGCGCCGTCGATGAAGCGGTCGAACAGGCGTCCGAACAGCGGATCGAAGATCTCCGGCATCGGCTCGGCGGCTTCGCCGATCAGCTCCGGAAGATCCTTGCGGGGATGGCGCGATGCGCCGATTTCGTCGAGCGTCTCTGGCATGGCGAGGCAACCGCGGCCGCCAGCCGCTTGTTCCGCTAGCTCGCCGAGTTGAAGGAGCCGTGATGCCCGTCGAGCTGCGCAAGCTGGAGACCGTCTACCAGGGCTACATGACCCTGATGACGGCGACCCTCACGGCCGAGGACGGAACCACCTTCAAGCGCGAGATCGAGCACCACGGCCACGCCGCGGCGGTGCTGCCCTACGATCCGGTGCGGCGCACCGCGCTGGTCGTCAGCCTGCCGCGGGCGCCGGTGATCTGGTGCGACGGCCCGCCGGAACTGCTGGAGGCGGTCGCCGGCATGCTCGACGGCGACGACGGCGAGACCTGCGTCCGCCGCGAGGCGCTGGAGGAGGCCGGCGTACGGCTGCACACCCTGGAGAAGGTCGGCGCGGCCTACGCCTCGCCCGGCGTCTCCAGCGAGCGGCTGCAGCTGTTCTTCGCCCCCTACACGCTGGGCGACCGCCTCGGCCCCGGCGGCGGGCTGGCGGAGGAGCACGAGCTGATCACGGTGATGGAGGCGCCCCTGGCCCAGCTCTGGGCCTGGGTCGAGGCGCACCGCATCGAGGACCTGAAGACCCTGACGCTGCTCCTGGCGCTGCGGGTGCGCCGCCCGGAGCTGTTCGGCGGTTGATCAGCGGACGGAGCAGGACGATGAACGATCCGCGACGCTTCTACACCGGCTGGCTGGTCGATCCCGACGACCGCGCGGCCCTGCTGAACCGCTTCCCGCCGGCCTACGCCGAGGTGGTCGCCCATCACGTGACCCAGAAGTTCGGCGACGCCGCCGCCGCCCCGCCGAGCGAGACCGCCGGCGAGGTGGTCGGGGTCGCCGACGACGGCGCCGGCGTGCAGGCGCTGGTCGTGCGGATCGCCGGCTCCACCCGCCGGCCGGACGGCTCGACCTACCACATCACCTGGTCGCTCGGGCCGGGACGCCAGGCGCGGGAGAGCAACGACGTGATCGCCCGGCTGGGCTACGTCCCGCTGCCCGCGCCGATCCCGGTGAAGCTTGAGCCGCGACCGTTCGGCGGCGGCTGACCTCAAGCTTGGCAGCAGGCGCCGCAGACGAGTGCTAACAGTCTGATTTTCTGCAACATTTTTGCGAATCGGGCGTAGTGTTCTCGTGTGCGGCGCGCGACCGCGCCGCGCCTGTCGCAACAGTCGCGAGGTGGCTTGATGATCGCGTCGCCCGAGTTCCGGAAACAGCTCGAAGGCTACGGCCTGACGACGGCGGAGATCCTCTACCGGATGCCCGACCATCCGTCCCTGCTGCAGAGCTACATCTGGCAGGAGTACGACCTCTGTCCGGACTTTCCGGTGCTGAAGAAGTTCCTCGATTTCTGGAGCCGCACCCTCGACGGGCCTCTGTTCAAAGTGAGCGTCGCCCACTGCAAGCTGATCAAGCCGGCGGAGCTGAAGGCGCTGGACGGCGAGTTCCGGCTGCACTGAGCCGGCCCGGCGACGCGCCGCCTCTCGACAAGCCGCCTTGGCGCGGGCGTGATGGCCGCTTCGTTCGCTGCACGAGGCCGCCTTGGCGCTTGCGTCCCTTCGCCGTTCGCTGACCTGGCTGGCGCTCGTCGCCGCGACCGCGCTGGGCGGCTGCCAGCAGGGCGCGGTGCGCCCGGCCTGTCCCGGCGGCCAGGTCTGCCTGGAGTACGGCAACGACTCCGAGCCGCTGACGCTCGATCCGCAGCGGGCCGAACTGGTCGCCGAGTCGCTGGTGATCGGCGACCTGATGATGGGCCTGACCACCGAGGCCGCCGACGGCGCGGTCATCCCCGGCATGGCCGAGCGCTGGGAGACCAGCGCCGACGGCCGCACCTGGACCTTCCACCTGCGTCCGGCGCGCTGGTCGGACGGCGCGCCGGTCACCGCCGAGGACTTCGTCTTCGCCTACCGCAGGGTGCTCGACCCGGAGACCGGCGCGACCTACGCCTACCTGCTGCAGATCCTGAAGAACGGCGCCGCCGCGAACGCCGGCAAGGCGCCGCTGACGGCGATCGGCGTCCGGGCGCTGGGCCCCCGCACCCTGCAGCTGACGCTGGAGCATCCGGCGCCCTACCTGCCGCAGCTCCTCACGCATCAGAGCTTCTATCCGGCGCCGGCGCACGTGGTGCGCCGCTGGGGCGACGCCTGGGTGCAGCCGGGACGCTACGTCTCCAACGGCCCCTACCGGCTGGCCGCATGGCGGCTCGGCGACCACATCACGCTGGAGAAGAACCCGCACTTCTTCGACGCCGCCCGGGTCTGCGTCGACCGCATCAACTATTATCCGACGCCGGACTATGTCGCCGCCGAGCGGCGCGTCGCGCGCGGCGAGCTCGACGTCGTCACCACCTTCCAGTCCAACCGGCTGGAGCACATCCGCCGGACCCTGCCGGGCTACGCGCGCACCCACATCTGGCTGATGACCGCCTATCTGACGGTCAACACCCGCGACGCCGGCCCCTTGCGCGATCCGCGGGTTCGGCGGGCGCTGTCGGCGGCGATCGACCGCGACTTCATCACCGCGAAGCTGCTGCGCGCCGGCCAGACCTCGGCCTACAGCTTCGTGCCGCCGGGCACCGCCGGGGCCAGGAGCGGCCCGGCGACGACGTGGGCGCGCGAGACCTTCGCGGCGCGGCAGGCGCTGGCCCGCGCCCTGCTGGCGCAGGCCGGCTACGGCCCGGCCAATCCGCTGAAGATCGAACTGAAGACCGCCACGGCTAGCGACAGCGTGCTGATCGCCCAGGCGGTGCAAGCCGACTGGCGGGCGGTCGGCGTCGAGGCGCGGATCCAGCAGAACGAGGCGCAGATCCTGTTCGCGGACCTGCGGGCGCGGAACTTCCAGACCGCCCTGGTCAGCTGGGTCGCCGACTTCAACGATCCGCTGACCTTCCTCGGCCTTTTCCAGTCGCGCACCGGGGCGCAGAACTACGGCGACTACAACAACCCGGCCTACGACGCCCTGCTCGCCGAAGCCGAGCAGCAGACCGACGCCGGCCGGCGGGCGGAGCTCCTGGCGCAGGCCGAGCAGCTGGTCCTGACCGACGAGGCGGTGGGGCCGATCTACTTCGGCGTCAGCCGCGGCCTGGTCAGTCCGAAGGTCACGGGCTGGGTCGACAACATCGCCAACAAGCACCGCGCCCGCTGGCTCTGCGTGGCGCGATGAGCGGCCCCTGCTCCGCTCGTCCCGGCGTTGGCCGGGACGAGCGGGTGATGGTGTGCCGGCTACGCCTCAGCGGTAGACGTAGCGGCACTCCTTCTTCTTCGCCCGTTTCTTGGCGATCTCGTGCCCGGCGACTGCGCCGACGCCGGCGCCGACCAGGGTGCCGGTGGTGTTCTTGCCGATCACCCGGCCGGCGACGCCGCCGCCGACCGCCCCGATCACGGTGCCGTTGTTGGCGTTGCGCCGCACGCCGCTCTCGGTGGGGCAGTCGAGGACCTTCTTCTTCGGCCGGCTGTCGGCCATGGCGGGGGTCGCGGCGACCGACAGGGCGGTGGCCGCCACGAGCGCCTTGGCGATGAGCTTGATACGCAAACGACTCTCCTCGTAGCGCCGAACTGGCCGCCGGTAAGCGCTTCAAACCGCTGCGGGTTGCGCCCGCGTCCTCCGGTGAAGCCCGGTGGAACCCAACCGGCGCTTAAGGTCTTTCAGCCGCGCAGGCCGGCTCCGCGACCCTCGCCTCCGCCGGCCGTTTGGAGAAACTCTGATGTCCATTCTCGCCTGGATCGTTCTGGGCCTGATCGCCGGCTTCGTGGCCAGCAAGCTGGTGAACAAGAGCGGCGGCGGCCTCATCGCCGACCTCGTGCTGGGCGTCGTCGGCGCCTTCGTCGGCGGCTTCCTGTTCACCCGCTTCGGTGCGGCGGGCGTCACCGGCCTGAACCTCTACAGCATCCTCGTGGCCATCATCGGCGCGGTCGTGGTGCTGTTCATCTACCACGCCATCGCGGGCCGCCGGTCGATGTAGCCGGCCACCCATGACGGTGTTGCGAAAGGCCCCGTCCGGCCCCGGGCGGGGCCTCTTCGCATCCGGCGTCCCGGGGAACCGCTCCGCGGCGAGCGGGTTGGCGCAGAGCCCGATTTCGCGAGGACTCCATGAACAGCGCGCCGCGACCGCCCTTCGACCACCAGCCGCAGATCCGCCCGCCGGGGCTGACCCGCGAGATGGACCCCAAGCCGGACCACGGCGAGACCAGCTACCGCGGCTCCGGCCGGCTGACGGACAAGAAGGCGATCATCACCGGCGGCGACTCCGGCATCGGCCGGGCGGTGGCCATCGCCTACGCCCGCGAAGGCTGCGACGTGCTGATCTCCTATCTGAACGAGCACGAGGACGCCGCGGAGACCCAGCGCCTGGTGGAGGAGGCCGGCCGCAAGGCCGTGCTGATCGCCGGCGACATCTCCGATCCGGCGCACTGCCGCGCCATCGTCGACAAGGCCGTCGAGGCCTTCGGCCAGGTCGACATCCTGGTCAACAACGCCGCCCACCAGATGACCTTCGAGGCGCTCGAGGACATTTCCGACGAGGAGTGGGACTACACCTTCCGCACCAACATCTTCGCCATGTTCCACCTGGCCAAGGCGGCCGCGCCGCACATGGGCGAGGGGGCGGCGATCATCAACACGACCTCGATCAACGCCGACGATCCGAACCCGCAGCTGCTGGCCTACGCCTCCAGCAAGGGCGCGATCCAGAACTTCACCGCCGGCCTGGCGCAGATGCTGGCGCCGCGCGGCGTGCGGGTGAACTGCGTCGCTCCGGGGCCGATCTGGACGCCGCTGATCCCCGCGACCATGCCGCCGGAGAAGGTGAAGAACTTCGGCGGCAACTCGCCGATGCAGCGCCCCGGCCAGCCGCGCGAGCTGGCCCCGGTGTACGTCGCCCTCGCCGCCGACGACGCCAGCTACGTCTCCGGCGCGACCGTCGCGGTCACCGGCGGCCGGCCGCTGCTTTAGCGCTCGCTCTCCCTCCTCCGCTCATCCCGGCGTTCGCCGGGACGAGCGGAGTGGGGGGAGCCGGCCGCCTTCCGCGGCCTACGGCGTCGCGCTAACCTCCCTCGCCTCTTGTCGGAGTATTGCGATGAGCCAGCGGCTGCGGTGCGTGGCGCCGATCGGCGACAAGTGCGGCGAGGCGGCGACCTGGAGCGCGGCGGAGCAGGCGCTCTACTGGTGCGACGTCAACCGCTTCCTGATCCACCGGCTCGACGCCGAGCAGCGGGTCGCCAGCTGGTTCTTCGACGAGCCGGTGACCGCCCTGTCGCTGACCGAGGAGCCGGAGACCTGGCTGGTGGCGCTGGCCTCGCGGCTGATCCTCTGGCGGCCGGCGGACGACAGCCGGCGCGAGCACGGCTTCCGCCTGGCCGAGCATCCCACGGCGCGGCTGAACGACGGCCGCACGGCGCCCAACGGCGACTTCTGGATCGGCAGCATGGCCAACAACGTCGGGCCGAACGGCGAGCCGGCCGACGAGCCGTTCGGCCACGGCGTGCTGCGCCGGCTGCAGCCCGGCGGCCGGGTCGCCGAGGTCAAGCGCGGGCTCGGCATCGCCAACACCGTCTGCTGGTCGCCGGACCGTACGACCTTCTATTTCGGCGACAGCCAGCAGAACGTCATCTGGGCCTACGACTACGACGCGGCCAGCGGCGAGATTTCGGGCGAGCGGCCGTTCTTCGCCGGCTTCGAACGCGGCGCGCCGGACGGCTCGTCGGTCGACGCCCAGGGGCGGCTGTGGAACTGCCGGTTCGGCGGCGGCTGCGTCGTCTGCGTCGCTCCTGACGGCCGCATCGAGCAGGTGCTGGAGATGCCGACGCGCAACATCACCACCTGCGCCTTCGGCGGGCCCGACCTGAAGACCCTGTTCATCACCACCGCAGCCCTGGCGACCGACGCCGCCGACCGGCTGGCCGGCTCGCTGTTCGCCTATGAGGCGGAGGTCCCGGGGCTGGAGAGCTTCAAGGCGAAGCTGTGATCATGTGAACTTCCTCTCCCGCTCAGCGGGAGAGGGGGACCGCCCGCCGTAGAGCGGCGGGTGGAGAGGGCAGGCTCCAAGCGCGGCGCTGCGCGCCCCGAGATTCAGTGCGAGATCCGTCAGGCCCTGCGGCGGCTCGCCCCCTCCCCCGCTTGCGTGGGGGAGGAAGGGCCAACGAAAAAGCCCCCTCCGCCGTGGGCGAAGGGGGCTCGAAGCTCAGCCCTCTGGCGAGGGCCGCGGCTTAGAACGCGTTGAGTTCGTTCAGGCCCGGGAAGAGCTTGCGGACCGAGCCGAGGTCGGCGCCGGCCGCGTCACGGCCCTTCAGGGTCGCGCCGCCGAAGGTGTAACGGCCGCCGACGCGGAAGGTGTGGCTCTTGAAGTCCAGGTCGCTGTTGTCGGCGTAGTCGTAGCCGGCCAGGATCGACCACGGGCTGCCGGCGAACTGGTATTCGCCTTCAGCGCCGAGGGTCCAGGTGTCGAACGAGCCGAAGTCGTCGGTGTCGACCTTCGACCAGCCGGCTTGCGCCTGCAGCTTCAGGTTCTCGTTGACGAAGTAGCGGGCTTCGGCGCGCAGGCCGTACAGCACCGCGTCGTTCAGGTCGTCCGAGTAGCCGACGCCGGCCTGGCCGTAGAGGGTCACGGCGTCGGTGACGGCCAGCTGGCCTTCGGCGCCCAGGGCCCACACGTTCAGGTCTTCGGTCGCGTTGACGCCGGCCCAGCCGCCGACCAGCGCGTTGCCGACCTTGCCGTTCAGGTGCCCGGTCAGCGAGTAGTCGACCTGGTCGTTCACGTCGCCGCCGATGGCGGTGACGGCGCCGTCGATCAGCGCGTTCAGCGAGCCCGCGGCGAAGCCGGCGGCGCCTTCCAGCTGGAACACGTCGAGGTCCGGGTTCGGGCCGTCGACGTCGATCACTTCGCGCGAGTAGTTCGCGCCGACGTGGCCGACGACTTGCGCCTGCGCGGCGGTCGCGGTCAGGGCGACAACGGCGGCGGCGGTGGCGAGGAGAGACATTTTCATTTTATAGTTTCCCGGTTGAACGGATGGCGGCGCTCCTAGCCCCCAGGCGCCCAAGCGGGCAACAGTACAGCTCGCAAACTGAGCAAAGTCGCATCAGCCTGTGACCATGTCGCCACAGTCGCAAGTTGCAGCTAGACAAAGATGTTCGCGTGTTGAGCGACCATTGGTCGCCGAAAGAATTCAGCGCGGTTGCGGACTTGGCGGCGCGATCCGCTCTTCCTGAGGCGCCTCGAGCTTCAGCGCGACGGCGGTGGAATTCGGCCCGACCTGTCTCACCGCCTCTGCGATCTCTTCCTGGGTGACGCCCAGCCGTTGGGACCAGAAGCGCATGGCTTGCTGGTCACCGATGTCGATCGTCCGCGCCGCCTCGAAGCTGCGCGGCTCCTCGCCGCGCCTTCGCAGGTTGTGCTTCTTCCCCATCAGCCGACAGCTCCATGTGCTCCGCACAGAAACGGACCGTCGGCGGGCGACGTTCCCGCCGCCCGCGACCCACTCTCGGCTGTATTTCGAAACCCCCTCGCGCCGGAGGGCTTAGAGCTCCGACGGCGCCCGGGTGATGACCAGGTGCCGCGAATCCTCGGCGTGCTTGGGCTCGTCGTCGCCCAGGATCTCCACCGCCATGGAGACGTGGGCCATGCTCAGCAGCAGCTGCATCAGCCGGGTCTCGCGCGCGTCGAACTGGTCGAGCGGCTTCTGATCGAGATAGGCGAGCCCCGGCGCCAGCAGCGGCTTGGCGGCCTCGAAGAAGGCGACGCGGTCGGCCTCGCTGCTGGCCCGCCGCGCGCGGGCGCGCGCCTCGGCGCGATCGAACGCCCAGGCGCTGACGAACGGCTCCAGCGCCTCGAAGCCGGGCGGCAGGGTGGTGTCGGACTGGCTCATTGGGCGGCTCCCGCGCGCTCGGCCTTGTAGGCTTCGACCGCTTCGTCGACGGCGTGCATCAGGTGCCGGCAGAGCACCTCCTGCGACTGGAAATGGATGTGCGTCAGCGCGCCGCTCGAGAGGCCGCGCTGGCCCGCCTCGATCACCGCCCGGTCTTCGGAGTGGATGTCCTTCGCCGAGGCCATGGCGTACTCGCGGGCGAACCGCTGGCTGGCGCTCTTGTCGGGACCGATCCACCACAGCCGGATCACGCCGCGCGTCTTGGTCGCCGAGATCGGGTAGACGGTGTGCGAGAAGTGCTGTCCCGGCGAGCCGAGCATGAAGAAGTTCGGGAACAGCGCGAAGTACTCGCGGTTGTTCGGCGCCTCGGCGAAGCCGGCCTCGGCGGCGAACTGGAAGTTCTTGCCGAAGGCGAAGCCCTGCACCGGCAGGATCTCGGGGGCGGGATTGCTCCAGATCGTCTGGGTGCGGTGCTGGCCGTGGAAGCCGAAGCGGGTCGGATAGCCGAACGGGTTGTCCTCGCCGCCGGCGGCCTTGCCCGAGCGCGGGTGGATGAACCGCAGGTGGTAGTTCTCCTGGAAGTTGTCGTAGGTCAGCTTCCAGTTGGCGTCGATCTCGTAGACGTACTCCGCGAAGGTCGTCGCCTTGGCGACCGGCAGGGTCTCCAGCTCGTCGGCGAGCGGGCCGAG
>Ga0164243_10010444_pt1 | contig 13348 bp, 12 predicted proteins | sample OricompcompostOP_FD_108781 | JGI IMG/M metagenome (GOLD analysis project Ga0164243, IMG submission 108781) | Organic Plus compost microbial communities from Emeryville, California, USA - Original compost - Organic plus compost (OP) | ecosystem: Engineered > Solid waste > Mixed feedstock >... | reverse complement strand
GCGCTCTAGCCGCGAAGTCGCTCCACCGCGGTGCGGATGACGTCCGGGACCGCCGTGACCGCACGGTCCTCACCGGTGACGTAGACGTGCACGAAACGTCCGACGGCGGCCGGGGCAGGATCCGAACCCTGGAACAGGCCGATCTCGTAGACCACGCTCGACGTGCCCAGTTTCTCCAGCCGCAGACCCGCCTGCACATCACCGGGGAACCTCAACTCACGCAGGAATCGACATCCGGTCTCGGCGACGATCCCGTACTCGGCAAGTGCGCGGATGTCGGTGCCTGTCGCATCGATCAGATAGCCGTTGACCGCGGTATCGAAGAACGAGTAGTAGACCACGTTGTTGACGTGGCCGTAGACGTCCTCGTCCTCCCAGCGCGTGCTGATCGTGCGCAACACCGGGTAGTCGTCGCGCCGACGCTCCTGGTCCGCGACCGTCACGCCCGCGAGCCGACGTTCTTGCCGTTGTACCAGGCGTTGGCCTGACCCACCAGGTACAGGATCACGACCGTCACACCGATGGCCAGCGTGAGGATCCCGGCGCCGTTGCCGGTGACGATGTTGAACACGCCCAGAGCCGCCCACCCACCGGCCGTGATGATCGTGATGATCCGCGCCCAGTTGTGGCGGCGCAATGACAGTGACGCGGTGACGATGGTGACCAGCGACCAGAAGGCGAACGCGAGGAAGACGATGCCCAGGAACGTCGCCATGTCGCGGATCTCGCTCTCGGTGTACGACTCGAGTCCCGGCGACCCGCTCATGCCTTCGATGAACTCGTCGATGCCCGAGACCGCAAGCAGGCCGATCACAGTGAACAACGCCAGACCCAGGGAGGCGACCACGATCGTGGTGACGGCCGCACCCGTGACGGTTCCGGGGCGCTGATCGGTGACCGGCCCGTACGCGGGTGCCGGTGGCGGATAGGCGCCCAGCGGCGGACGCTGGCCCTGGGGCGGATAACCGGGGTACGTCGGCGGAGCGGGCGGCTGCACGGGTCCGGTTTCGGGAGGAGGCGGGAACTGATCACTCACAGGAATATCCAACCATTGATCGAGCTCCTGACGCACGTGTGGGTGCAGGGGTCGGACCCCGCGATGTGTGAGGCGATCGTTCACTTTCACCCGCGAAACTGAACTTCTTCACACATCCGGCACCCCGTAGTGCGCCAGGGCGACCACCGTCAGGACGCGTCTTCCTCGCGCAGTCGTTGACTAATGACAGCTGACACGCCGTCGCCACGCATCGAGACGCCGTACAGCGCATCGCCGACCTCCATCGTGCGCTTCTGGTGCGTGATGACGATCAGCTGCGAGTTGTCGCGCAGCTCCTCGTAGATGCCGAGCAGACGGCCCAGATTCGTGTCGTCGAGCGCGGCCTCGACCTCGTCGAGGATGTAGAACGGGCTGGGACGCGCCTTGAACAGCGCCACCAGGAAGGCGACGGCGACCAAGGAGCGCTCACCACCGGACAGCAGCGAGAGGCGCTTGACCTTCTTGCCCGGAGGACGCGCCTCGACGTCGATACCCGTCGTGAGCATCGACTCGGGCTCGGTCAGCACCAGACGACCCTCACCACCGGGGAACAACCGCGAGAACACGTCGGCGAACTCACGCTCGGTGTCCTCCCACGCAGCGGAGAACACCTCCTCGACGCGGGCGTCGACCTCCTCGACGATGTCGAGCAGGTCCTGTCGGGTCTTCTTCAAGTCATCGACCTGCGACGACAGGAACTGGTGGCGTTCCTCCAGCGCCGAGAACTCCTCCAGTGCCAGCGGATTGACCTTACCCAGCATCGCCAGTGACCGTTCGGCCTTGCGCAACCGCTTGGTCTGCTCCTCACGGTCGAACGGCACCGTTTCGACCGGAGTCCGCGGCTCCGGTTCATCGGACTCGGCCGTATCGACCGTCTCGTCGACCTCGGCAGGATCGTCCGTGTCGTCGACCTCGGCAGGATCGTCCGTGTCGTCGTTCTCGACGTTGTCAGCACCATCCGTGTCGGCGGTCTCGGTGGACGACGCCTCAGCGACGATCGGTTCGCCGGTCTCCTCGTCCACGACAGGGACGGGCACGTCGGGGCCGTAGTCGGCGACGAGGGCTTCGACCTCCAGGCCCAGCTCCTCCTGAGCCCGGGTCTCCAACGCCTCGAGTCGCAACCGCTGTTCGGCGCGTGCCATCTCATCGCGGTGCGCCGCGTTGGTGAGTTGGTCGTGTTGGGTGCCCAGTTCGCGAAGACGGTCGCGCACCTCGCGCAGTTCTTCTTCATGACCTGTGCGGGATTCTTCGACCTCTCGACGGATGCGGGCGGCCTCCTCGATCGACGTCTCCAGACGGGCCAGAACACGATCGGACGCGGCGACGACGGCACGCGCGGCCTCAGCCTCACGCCGTTGACGTTCGCGCCGCTCGGCGGCCTGACGACGCGCCTCACGTTCGGCCTCGGCACCTGCGAACAGAGCTTTGACCTGGCCCTCCAGGGCGCGCGCCCGCTCCTCATTGGTACGCAGCACCAGACGCGCCTCGGTCTCGCCCCGGCGGTGCTCCGACGCGGCGGAGGCCAACTCCTCGAGGGCCGTCGTGTCCGGCTCCTCGTCCGGGGCCGACTCGGCGTCGGCGAGCCGTTCCTCCAGTTCGGCGAGCCCCGCGACCGCGGTGTCGCGGGCCTGTTCGGCTGCTGTGATGGACTGCGCCAGGCGCTCGGCCTCGCCCTTGGCCGCGCGGCTCTGCGAACCGAGCGAACCGAGCGTGTCGGCGATCGCGGTCATCGTGGCATCGGACTCGTGCAGGCGGCTCAGAACGTCGTCGGCCCGCGTCTTGGCCTCGGCGCGCGCCTGCGTGCGCTGTTCTGCCTCGAACCGCAGTCGTTCCAATGTGTGCTGTGCCGCGCCCAGATCGTCCTCTGCCTGCGCGATGGCGGCCTGCACCTCGATCAGGCTCTGTTTGGCCGATGAACCGCCGACCGCGAAATGCGCACCCAGCAGATCGCCGTCACGCGTCACAGCCGTGACATCGGGGACCGCGTCGACGAGGCGGCGTGCCGCCGGCAGGTCGTCGACGACAGCCGTCTTGAACAACAGGCGTCGCAGCGCGGCCTGCAGTGTGTCGGGCCCGTCGACGACGTCGACGGCGTAGGTCGCGAAATCGGGAAGACCCGGCCACGTGGTGTCGTCGACCTCGGCTCCGCCGAGCAGCAGTCCGACCCGGCCCAGGTCCTCGGTCTTGAGCTTCTCGATGGCGACAACGGCGGTCGACACTTCGTCGACCGCGATGGCGTCGGCCGCACTGCCCAGCGCCGCAGCGATGGCCGTCTCGTGACCGGCCTCGACCTGCAGCAGGGCGGCGACCGAACCGAGCAATCCGCTGATCTCGCCTGTGGCGGCCAGCAGAGCCCCGGTGCCGTCTTTGCGGTCCAGACCCTGTTCCAGTGCTTCCTTGCGCGCCTGCAGGGCGGCAACCTCGCGTTGCGCCTGCTGTTCCTCGGCCACGAGCCTCTCTAGTTCGGCATTGAGACGCTCCAGCTCCGCCTCGGCGGCCTCAAGTTCCTGGTCGAGCCCGGTCTCACCGGCGTTCAGTCCGGCGATCTGCGTTTCGAGGGCGCTGAACTCCTTCTGGGCGGCGGCGGCGCGTTCGTCGGCGGCCGCACGGGCCTCGGTGAGGCGTCCGATCTCCTCCTCGGCGGCCGTGACCCGGCTGCGCAACGCGTTGACCTGGCCGTGCAGGCGTGCCAGTCCCTCGCGCTTGTCGGCGGCGGCCCGCAACAGTCCGGCGACTCGTCGTTCCTCGGCGTCGTGGGCCTGCTCGGCCGCCTGCCGTTCGGCGATGACGGTCTCCAACGCCGTTGTCGCCTCCGCGACCGACGCGCTCAACGCGGTGAGTTGTTCCTGAGCCCTGCGGGCGTCCGCCTCGAGCTCCTCGGGATCGCGTCCCGTGGCCTGATCGGTCGACTCGACAGCGGCGAGACGGATGCGTTCATTGGCCAGGCCCGCGGTACCGCGGAAGCGTTCGCGCAGTCCCGACAGGCTGTACCAGGTCTCCTGGGCCGCTGCGAGACGGGGCGAATCCTCCCGCAACTGTTCTTCGAGTTCGGTCTCGCGCACCCGTGCACCCGCGATGCTCTTCTCCAGCGACTCGCGGCGTTCCTTCAGCGCGTTCTCGTCGGCCAGTTCGCGTTCGATGACGTTGCGGGCGCGCACGACGTCATCGGCCAGCAGTCGGGCTCGCGCGTCACGGACGGCCGCCTGGATACCGACGGCCCGGCGGGCGACCTCGGCCTGACGGCCCAGCGGTTTCAACTGACGGCGCAGTTCGACCAGGACGTCGTTGAGCCGGGTCAGATTGCCCTGCGTGGCATCGAGCTTCCGCAGCGCCTTCTCCTTGCGCTTGCGGTGTTTGAGGACACCGGCGGCTTCCTCGATGAACCCGCGGCGGTCCTCCGGGGTCGCGCGCAGGATGCTGTCCAACTGGCCCTGGCCGACGATGACGTGCATCTCGCGTCCGATGCCGGAGTCACTGAGCAGTTCCTGGATGTCGATCAGGCGACACGTGGTGCCGTTGATCGCGTACTCCGAACCTCCGTTGCGGAACATCGTGCGCGAGATCGTGACCTCGCTGTACTCGATGGGAAGCGCACCGTCGGAGTTGTCGATGGTCAGCGACACCTCGGCGCGGCCGAGCGGCGGCCGGCCAGCGGTGCCGGCGAAGATGACGTCCTCCATCTTGCCGCCGCGCAATGACTTCGCGCCCTGCTCGCCCATGACCCAGGCCAACGCGTCGACGACATTGGACTTGCCGGAACCGTTGGGACCCACGACGCACGTGATCCCTGGTTCGAGCTGAAGCGTCGTCGCGGACGCGAACGACTTGAACCCACGCAATGTGAGGCTCTTCAGATACACGGACGTCCTTCTCCGGCAGGCGACTTGGGCTGTCGATCACAGTAGTCGGTGGGCGCGCCGAACTGATGGACCCTCAGCAATTGCGGGGTGCGGTGTGCGCTCAGTGCGCGAGGGGCTCGAGGATGTCGCCGGCGGTCAACTGGTCGTGACGGTCGGCCACCGCGGCCTGGAGTCCGTCGTTCTCAGCCTTGAGCCGGAGCACCTCGGCCTCGAGGTCGGCAACACGACGGCGGAGTTGGGCGACCTCGCGGACCTGCGATGCGGTCGGACCACCGACGTAGCCGATGAGGGCCTTGGCCATGAAGAAATCTCCGTTGAGATCGAGCCGTTCGGGGAAGTCAGCAACTGCTGTGCTGCGTCTCTCAGTGTCCCACCACACCCTGACAGGGTCAAACCGGGGTCGGGTATCGCGACGGCGCAGGTGTCCGCGTTCGGATCTACGATGGTGCTGTGGATGCCACTCCTTCCGTCGACCAGTTGTTCGACCCGCTGCCAGGTGATGAATGGTCTCGCGTCTCTCCCGCGTTGACGACACTTCGCCGGGTGACCGGTGTCGTGCCGCTCGTGGTCCTCGCGATCGCCCTGGCGGTCGCTGCGGCGCTCGTACCGGGCTGGGCGTGGCTGCCCGCTCTGGGCGCCGTCATCGCACTGGGCGGCGCCGTCTGGGCGTGGCGGTGGGCCGAGCGCAACCGCCGATCCTGGGGATACGTCGAGACCGACGAAGAACTGTTGATCACCTCCGGTGTCTGGTTCCGCCGCCTCGTGGCCGTCCCGTACGGGCGGATGCAGTTCGTGGACGTGCAGGCGGGCCCACTGCAACGGCTGTACGGAATCGCCACGGTCACACTCCACACCGCGAGCGCCGAGACCGCCGCGGCGATCCCTGGGGTCCGGTCCGACGAGGCCACCCGGCTGCGCAACCGACTGACCGAACTGGGCGAATCGCGAGGCGCTGGTGTCTGACCGGGCCGCTGAGGATCTCGGCCGCCGCACCCACCCAATGACCGGCCTCGTCCAGGGGCTGCTGTGGGGTGCGGCGGCGTTCGTGGCGCTGATCGGGTCGATCCTCAGCCGTCGCGACGGTGGCCTGGAATCGATCCTGTTCGGAGTCGGCGGCGCCGCAGTCGGTGGGCTGCTGATCGGCCTGCTCGCCGGTTATGTCTCGTGGTACTTCACCCGCTTCGTCATCGACGGAACCGAACTGCGCATCACCCGCGGCTTCCTGACCAAGCAGTCGCGACGGATCCCGTTCGAACGCATCCAGTCCGTCGACGTTGCCGAACCCTTCATCGCACGCATCGTCGGTCTGGCAGAGTTGCGGGTCGAGATGGCCGGGGGCAACGAGTCGCGCACGACGCTGCGTTACCTGCCGCTGAACGATGTGCGAGATCTCCGGCGCCTCCTACTGGCCCGCGCCCACGGCGAGGAGATCGCCGATGACACCGGACCGAAGGACGATCAGCGCTCGCTCATCACCCGCGTGCCCCCGCAGCGGATCATCGTCGGCACGCTGCTGTCCTTGGACTTCCTCGGAGCCGTACTCGCCCTGATCTGCGTCGTCGTCATCGGCGTCGTGTCCCAACAGGTCCTCATCGTCCTGGGTGGCGTCCTGCCGTTCGGTGGCGCAGTCGTCCAGATCGTCGCGAAGCGGATCCTGGAGCAGTGGGACTTCACGCTGTCACGCGGTGCGCGTGGGCTGCGCATCGAGCGCGGACTGCTGTCGCGCACCTCTCAGACCATCCCGTATGACCGCGTCCAAGGCATCGCGATCAAAGAACCGTTCGTGTGGCGCCGGCTGGGATGGCAACGGCTCGAGGTCGATGTGGCCGGTTACGCCGCGCAGGGCGACGACAGTGGCAGTAGCAGCACGTCCACGCTGCTGCCCATCAGCGATCCTGCGCTCGCCGAGGCGGTCATCGCCGAGCTGGTGCCGTCCCGCACCGAGCAGATCACGACGGATCGTCCCACGCGTCGGTCACGACTGTTCGCCCCCATCGGGTGGCGGTTCCGTTGGATCGAGGCCCGCACGGGAGTCGTGGTGTCGCAGATCGGTTGGATCGAACGCACCACGTGCCTGGTGCCGCACCACAAGTCGCAGTCGGTCGAACTGCGACAGGGTCCGCTCCAGCGCTGGCGCGGCGTGGCGACCGTCGAGGTCCACACCCCGCCGGGGCCCGTCGACGTCGATGGCGATCATCTGGATGCGACAGCCGCCCGACGCTTCTGGGAAGAGCAGGTCGCCCGCCGAACCTGACCCGAGGGGCGGTGAGTCAGCGTCAGTTCGGCCGTCAGCGGTGACTCAGCGTCCGATTCGACCCTGCGCGCGCGATGAAACGGACGCTCAGTCACCGCCCACGGGTGTGGAGGGGGAACCCGGGAACGCATCAACCACCCGAGATGCCGTCCTCGGCGAGGGGGTCCATCGCGCCGACCAGTTCGCGTGTGTCCAGCCATCCGTCGGGGACGACCACTCGCTTGGGCGAACCCTGCTTGCCGCGCGGCCGGCCCAGCTGGGACACCGGATACTCCTCGGCAGGGTCCAACTCGGCGAGCAGGGCATCGAGCGCCGCATACGACGAGACCTTGCCCAGCCGATCGCGCACGAATGATCCGGCACGGAATCCCTTGAGGTACCAGGCGACGTGCTTGCGGAACTCGATGCAGCCGCGTTCCTCGCCCATCAGATCACCGAGCAGGACCGCGTGACGACGCATCACGGTCATCACCTCGCCCAGCCGCGGCAGTCCCCGAACGATCTCACCGGAGCTGGCTGTACTGGATCGCTGTTCGCCCGCGAACGCACGTGCCAGGTCGCCGAACAGCCACGGGCGGCCCAGACATCCTCGACCGACGACCACGCCGTCGCAGCCGGTCCGCTCGACCATCGCGATCGCGTCGGCCGCTTCCCAGATGTCGCCGTTGCCGAGGACCGGGATCGAGGACACCGCGGCCTTCAGCTCGGCGATCGCATCCCAGTCCGCCTCACCCGAATAGTGCTGAGCCGCGGTGCGGCCGTGCAGCGCGATGGCAGCGCAGCCGGTGTCCTCGGCGATGCGGCCGGCGTCCAGGAACGTCAGGTGGTCCTCGTCGACACCCTTGCGGGTCTTCATCGTCACCGGCACGCCGTACGGCTCGGCCGCGGCCACCGCTGCCGTCAGGATCCGGCCGAGCAGCCGGTCCTTCCACGGCAGTGCCGCTCCCCCGCCCTTGCGGGTCACCTTGGGGACCGGGCAGCCGAAGTTCAGGTCGATGTGCGCGACACCGTGATCGGCGCACAGGATCTGCACGGCCCGACCGATCGTGTCCGGGTCGATTCCGTACAACTGCACCGATCGCACGGACTCGTTGTCGGCGAACCGCAACATCGACAGGCTCGTCCGGTCGCCCTCGACGATCCCGCGCGACGTGATCATCTCGCACACGTACAGACCGGCCTGTCCTGAGGAGCCGCCGGAGCTTGCGGATGCGGTGTCTCGAAGGGCGCCCTGCTCAGCACACAACTGCCGGAACGCCGCATTCGTGACGCCCGCCATCGGCGCCAGCACGACAGGCGTGTCGACGACCACGTTGCCCAGAGTGAGGGCGCGCGGCAGCACGGCGGTCTTCATGGATCCATTGTCCCCGACGCCGAATTCTGCCGTCAGCCCGGCAGCAGCCAGCCGTTGTCGACTGCGACGCGGACCGCTTCGGCACGGGTGCGCGCGCCGGTCTTGCCGATCGCGCTGGACAGGTGGTTGCGCACGGTGCCCTCGGACAGGAACAGGGCGGCCGCGATGTCCGCGACCGTCCCGCCGTCGTGAGCGGCTCGCAGGACGTCGGTCTCCCGCTCCGTCAGCGGCGAGTCACCCGCGGTCAAGGACTCCGCCGCCAGGTTCGGGTCGACGACCCGCAGGCCCTGATGCACCCGGCGGACCGCATCCGCCAGCTGACGCGCCGGAGTGTCCTTCACGACGAATCCGCTGGCGCCGGCCGCCATCGCCTGCTTCAGATAGCCGGGGCGTCCGAATGTGGTGACCATGAGCACCCGGCAATCGGTGTCCGCGTCTCGCACCAGCCGCGCCGCGGCCAGCCCGTCGATACCCGGCATCTCGACATCGAGCAGAGCGACGTCCGGCCGGTGCTCCATGACGGCCGCGAGCACCTCGTCGCCGCGCGACACCTCGGCCACGACGTCCAGATCGCCCTCCAGCTGCAGCAACGCCGCCAGCGCGCCCCGCACAAGTGCCTGGTCATCGGCCAGTAACAGCCGGATCATGCGACCACCACCGAGAGCCTGAATCCGGGCCCGCCGGGAGCCGGTCCCGTCACAACGGTGGCCGATCCGGTCGACCGCGCACGTTGCCTCAGCCCCTCGATCCCGCTCCCCGACCCGGATCCGTCGGCGCCGTGTCCGTCATCGGTGACCGTGACCTCGGCGGGGCCGATCTCGATATCGCACCGGGTGGCGCCACTGTGCCTGATCACGTTGGTGACTCCTTCGCGGATCGTCCAGGCGAACAGTTCGCGCCACTGACTCGGCACCGCGTCGACGACCGTCGGAAGATGCGGCTCGATACCCGCCGACTCGAGCGCCGAGCGGGCAGCGGCGATCTCCCCCGCCAGCGAAATGCCGCGGATGCCCCGAGCGGTGGCCCGGACGTCGGCCAGCGCGTCACGCGTGAGCCGCCGCAGATCGGCCAGTTCCTGGCGGGTTCGATCCGGGTCGCTGTCCAACAGCCGCTCGGCCAGTTCGGCCTTGACCGAGACGACGGTCAGCGAATGTCCGAGGATGTCATGCAGGTCGCGCGCAATACGTGACCGTTCCTCCTCGACCGCCAGATCGGTCAGCTGCTGTTTGGCCTGGATCAACTGTCCCTGACGTTGCCACGCCAGGCGGAACGACCACACCGCTCCGGACGCCAGCAGGATCGCGAAGTCGTTGCCGTGCGGCGCCCAACCGTCGATCGTCCGGCCCGACACCGCGGCCACGACGAACAGCACCGCAGCGACCCCCATGCCGTACCACGACGGCAGCGACGCCACGGCCAGCGCCGCGATGAAGACCAGGCACGTCAGACCTTGGTCACCGGCGCCGTCGATCACGACACCGGTCAGGACGAGCAGGACGATCAGGAACGTCACCGATGTGAGGTGCTGCTGCTCTATGTGGGCGATACGGACTCTTGCCAGCCCCACCAGGTAGACGACCGCGAACACACCCAACGCGACGACACCGACCGGCCCCTTCCAATCGTCGCGGTCGATCAGCGCGCCGAGCGGATTGGACAAGAAGACCAACCAGATGCCGGCGCCGAGGAGCCGGCCCCAGGCGGTCCGGTCCTCGGCGACGGCTCGAAGGCTGGTGCTCACGATCCCTCAGATTAGACGCGCTGCGTGTCGCGGCTCATCCGCCATGCAGCACCCGCGATGAACACTGCGGCCCAGGCGAGCACATTCACCACCCCGAGCAACACACTCTGGTCGTCGCCCAGCGGCGCCCGCGACAGGACACCGACGCCATAGGCGGGTGTGAACTTGGCGATCGTGGCGAACACATCGCCCATCTGGTCCAGCGGGATGAACAGACCACCGGCGAAGGACAGGATCGCCAGACTCGGGCCGAGGATCTGCATCACGTTGTCGCTGGGCAGCAGATAGCCCATGAACAGACCGAGCGCGGCGAAGACCAGCGACGTCGCCCAGCCGACCAGGCCACACAACAGCAATCGCCACATCGGAAGTTCAGCGCCCCACAGCGATCCGACGATGAACACCACGACGATCGCGACCAGGCCCATCGTCATCGCCACCAGTGTCTTGATCGCCACGTACGCCACCGGATGCAGCGGAGTCAGCCGTAGTTGCCGGCTCCAGCCCAGAGCGCGTTCGGTCGCGACCATCGCGCCGCCGGACGTGGTGGCGATCATCGCGCCGTAGACCGCCATGCTGACCATGATCCAGGCGGTCACATTGCCGTGGCCGGCCGATTCGGTCTTGTAGTCCCCATCGGTGCCGAACAGCAGGAAGAACACGCTCGGCATCACGAGCGTGAAGATCACCGCGCGCTTGTTGCGCAGCAGTCGGCGCAGTTCGAGGCCCAGGATCCTGCCCGAGAATCCCCCGAACGGAGGTACCGTGCGGGTCGTCGAATCGATCATGGTGCTCATGCGAGGGCTCCCTCGTGCTCGTCGGTCGGTTCGCTGACGTCGTCGTCGCCGGTCAGGGCCACGAAGGCATCCTCGAGATTGCGGCCGGTGACCTCGAGGTCACGGGCCGGGGTGTGGGTCAGCAGGTACCGGGCGACCGCGTCGCTGTCGCCGGTGTGGATCAGGACGGAGTCGCCGCGGACGTCGATCGCGTCGACGCCGGGAAGGGCCGTCAGTGCCGCGGTGTCGGGATCCGGCCAGGTCGCTCGGACCGACCTCCCGGCCGCCATCGCCTTGATCTCGGCGGCCGTGCCGTCGGCGACGATCCGCCCCTGCCGCATCAGTACGATGCGGTCGGCGTAGGCGTCGGCCTCCTCCAGGTAGTGGGTCGCGAACAGCGTCGTGCGGCCTCGCCGCGCATCATCACGGATCGCGGACCAGAAGTCGCGGCGGCCCTGGACGTCCATGCCGGTCGTGGGCTCGTCGAGTACGAGCAGATCAGGATCGGACAGCAGCGCCAGCGCGAATCGCAGCCTTTGCTGCTGGCCGCCCGAGGCCTTGCCGACCAGGCGATCACCGATATCGACGATCCCGGCACGCTCCAGCACTTCGTCCACGGGCCGAGCTGGACGGAACAGCGAAGCGGTGAACTCGACCGTCTCGCGGACCGTGAAGTCCTTCAGCAGTCCGCCGGTCTGCATGACCGCCGCGATCCTTCCCAGCGAGACCGCCCGCCGAGGATCGCCTCCGAACACCTCGACGTCACCGCCGGTGGGCCGGCTCAGGCCGAGCAGCATGTCGACCGTTGTGGTCTTGCCCGCGCCGTTGGGGCCCAGGAATGCCACCACCTCGCCGGGGGCGATCGTCAGGTCGATGCCGTCGACCGCCCGCACCTGACCGAGACCTTTCGAGCCGAAATGTTTCGTCACGCCCGTCAGACGGACCGCTGGTGTCGTGTTCATGTCTCCAGGCTCGTCGCCGTCCGGCGATCACACCCAGAGCACCCGTCACGACCTCCCCATGACAGGTGTCATGGTTTCCAGCTGATCGCCTGGGCAGTGTCCGTCGATCGCGAGTCGATGGACACCAGTTCGCGGCCCTTGGGAACCAGGAACACCAAGCAGATCTTGGCGCCCTTGCCGGGCAACAGCGACTCGGGCAGCGTGCGGTTCTCGCAAGGCTTGAACGTGCCGGTGACCACGGTGGGTGGTGCGATCGAGTTCTGGTCGTCGTGGACCACGAACGGGGCAGCCGCGCCACCCAGGCCCGCGGGGCCGTCGTTCGTCAAGGACACCGTGACGTAGTACGGCGTCGACGCCTTGGCCTCCGCATCGAGGGTGAAGAACGCGAAGTCGTCCTCGATCGACCCCTTCGTCACCGATTCCACAGTGGCGGTGACCGCGCTGGCCACACCGTTGCCGAGTTCGTAGACGAACGTGGCCGGCTTCCCCACCTTCACGGTCGTCCCGGGTTCGGTCAGCGTGACGCCCTCGGGCAGGTCGAATCCGGCGGGCGTGCTGGCCGTCGGCTCAGGGGCTGGGTCGTCACCACCGCAGGCGGACAGCGTCAGCAGCGAAGCCAGAGCAACGGCAGCCAGGCGGGCCGGACGACGGGTGCGCACCCGCTCAGTGTGGACCAGATCAGGTCTACGCGCCCAGCAAACGCGCCGCTAGCCACGACTCGACCTGATCGAGGGAGACACGCTCCTGCTCCATCGTGTCGCGCTCGCGGATCGTGACCGCCTGGTCGTCCAGTGTGTCGAAGTCGACCGTGATGCAGAACGGCGTGCCGATCTCGTCCTGACGGCGGTAGCGCTTGCCGATCGCCGCGGCATCGTCGAAGTCGACATTCCAGTTCTCGCGCAGCCGCGCGGCCAGATCGCGTGCCTTGGGCGACAGATCCTCATTGCGCGACAGCGGCAGGACCGCCGCCTTGTACGGCGAGAGCCGGTGGTCCAGCCGCAGCACGGTGCGCTTGTCGACGCCTCCCTTGGCGTTGGGCGCTTCGTCCTCCGCGTAGGCGTCGCACAGGAACGCCATCATCGAGCGGTTGACGCCGGCCGCCGGCTCGATGACGTACGGCGTGTAGCGCTCGTTGTTGGCCTGGTCGAAGAACGACAGATCCTTGCCCGAGTGTTCGCTGTGGGTGCTGAGATCGAAGTCGGTGCGATTGGCGATGCCTTCGAGCTCACCCCACTCCGAACCCTGGAACCGAAAGCGGTATTCGATGTCGGTCGTGCCCTTGGAGTAGTGCGACAGCTTCTCCTGCGGGTGCTCGTACAGACGCAGATTCTCGCGGTCGATGCCCAGCCCGACGTACCAGTCCAG